>WNEQ01000194.1_pt1 | contig 29849 bp, 42 predicted proteins | sample 5399971 | NCBI WGS metagenome assembly WNEQ01 (sample SAMN13153330, study PRJNA577476) | soil metagenome | isolation source: 20 cm grassland meadow soil 2 days after 1st rain plot 5 | place: USA:California | collected 2015-09-18
GTCCCGTCGAGATCGAACAGAACGGCCCGGTAGTTCCTGCTCACAGTTCCTGGTAGGCGGCGGCCTTGGCCGGCTCCTTGAAGGCCCCCGCCTTGTAGGATTCGGCGAACGCCGCCACGACGCGACGGTCGAAGGCGCGGTCGCTGAGCTCGAACAGCCTCGCGATCGCCTTGTCGAACGGCATCGCTTTCTGGTAGGGACGGTTCGTGGTCATCGCGTCGAACGCGTCGGCGATGGCCACGATGCGCGCCGCCAGGGGAATCTGTTCGCCCTTCATCCCCATCGGATAGCCCGACCCGTCCCAGCGCTCGTGGTGGAAGCGGACCCCCGGAATGATGTCCTTCATGGGCTTGATCTTCGACAGCATCTGGAACCCTTTGTTGGGGTGCTGCTTCATGACCGTGTACTCCTCGTCCGTCAGCGCCGCCGGCTTGCGCAGGATCTTGTCCTCGATACCGATCTTGCCGATGTCGTGGAACAGGGACGAGATGTGGACCTCGTAGATTTCCTTCTTGGACAGGCCCATCTGCTTGGCGAGAAGGACGGCGTACTGGTTGACACGTTCGGAGTGGCCACGGGTGTAGGGGTCCTTCTCGTCGATCGCCTCGGCCAGCGCCTTGACCGTGCCGATGAACAGCTCGCTGTTCAGATTCACGGCGGCGGAGAGACGCTGGATGTAATTCTGCAGCTGGTCCGCCATCGCGTTGAATGTGTCGGCCAGCGCCCCGAGCTCGTTGCGGGCGCGGACCTGCACCCGTTGATCGAGCTGACCCTTGGCGAACGCCTCGGTCCCGGCCGCCAGCGCCTTGATCGGGCGGGTGATCATGGCGGCCAGGAGGTACGCCAGAAGGAGCGCCAGCGCCATCGCCAGACCGGCCCAGAAGAGCGTCGCCTGGATCATCTGGTTGACGGTGGCGTACGCCTGCTTCTTCTCGAGCTGCACGAAGATCTTCCAGCCCTGGGCGGTCGTATCGCACGAGGCGATGTACGGGACCGCCCGATTGTCGATGGTCAGGACATATTCCGACGTCAGCGCCGAGTGGCCGCCGGCCTTCAGGCAGTCCTGCACGACTCCAAAGGTGCGCAGATCGGCGCGCTTCAGGACACCCTCCTCGTCCTGCCTGGCGAACAGCCGGCCCTGGCTGTCGAGCGCATAAATCAGGTACGACGCGCGCCGGCCGCCGACCACCGGGTCCCAGTAGGCCGCGAAGTCGATCACCCCTGTGAGCGCCCCGACGGGCACAGCACCGCTCCCGATCGGCACGCTCACCACCAGGACCGAGTGCTGCCCCTCGTCGGTCTCCAGGACCACGGGGTCGCTCACGTCCTGGCCGCCCTGCATGGCCTCCTTCACGCCCTCCCGGACTATCGCCTCGACCGCGGAGCGCGGGAAGCCCGGCTGCCGCGCCTCGACCGACTCCCCGTCCTTCGGCGTGTACCGCACCAAAAGGAGGTCGGAGCCGAGGAGGCGCTCCATCAGCGCACGGTCCGGAACGATGCGCGAGCCCCCGGTCCGGGCCCCCTTCGGAGACGCCGCGATCGCCTCCGACAGCCGGCTCATCTGCGCCTTGATCCCCTCGATGGCCGCGTTGAGCTGGCGCGCCACGGCCGCCGCCGTCTGCAACTGGGCCTCCTGCTGCGACGTGACGAGTGCCTCCCGGCTGTAGCTGATCAATTTGTAGGCGGAGATCCCCAGGGGCAGGAGTCCCATGGCGGCGAGAACCAGCAGAAACCAGTAAACGATCTTGCGGGTCGGGGGGCGCCTGGCCGCGTCGCTCTGTTGGGGGTTTGGGGGGGCTGTCATCGTGGAGCCGGTGTCACCTGCCTCGTCGACGGTGGCCGGACGCGCGGTAGGACAACGAGCGCAGGTGATTATAGGGACGCGAACGGCGAAGTGTCAACCAACGAACGATGTCAGCGATCCCGCGGCACCGCCATCATGCGCTCGAGAGCGCGCCGCGCCAGGGCGGCGTCCTCCGGATCGACCGTGATCTCGAAAACGTTGTCGTGGAGGGAACGCTCGACGGCCTCGAGCGTGATCATCTTCATGTAGGGACAGTGCAGGCGGCAGCCGATACAGCCGTCGGCGGGGATGAACTGCCGGTCCGGGAAGCGCTTCTTGAGCTGGTGGATGAGGGCCCACTCGGTCGCGATGATGAAGGTGCGGGCCCCGGGGTGGCGCCCCACGGCGGCGAGCATTCCGGAGGTGGAACAGACCTCGTCCGCGATCGCCAGGACATCCTCGCGGCATTCGGGGTGCGCGATCACGACGGCGTCCGGATGACCCACCTTGACCTTGTCGACGCTGGCGTCGCGCAGGACGTCGTGCGTCGGGCAGACGCCGTCGTAGACGACGACCTCTTTCTCCGGCACCTGCCGTGCCACCCAGCGTCCCAGGTTGCGGTCCGGCGTGAACAGAATCCTGGCGCTCGGCAGGCTGCGGACGACCGACACGGCGTTGGCCGACGTGCAGCAGATGTCGGACAGGGCCTTCACCTCCGCGCTGCTGTTGATATAAGTCACGACGGCGTGGTCGGGGTAGCGTTCCTTCCACTTGAGGAGCGACTCCGGGGTGATCGAGTCGGCCAGCGCGCACCCGGCCGACAGGCTCGGAAGCAGGACGGTTTTCTCCGGGTTGAGAATCTTGGCCGACTCGGCCATGAAGTGCACGCCGCAGAAGACGATCGTGGCGGCGTCGCTCTTCTGCGCCTCGAGCGACAGACCCAGCGAGTCCCCCACGAAGTCGGCCGCCTCCTGGACCTCCGGAAGCTGATAGTTGTGGGCGAGCAGAACGGCGTTTTTCACCCGGGCCAGGGTCCGGACCGCCTCGATCCTGCGGGCTGCCGCCTGCGGGTCGGCGACGCGCCAGTGCTCAGGGATCGCCTCGTCCGCGACGCTGACGGACTCTTCAACGGCTTTCATGCCTGTCACCGTGGCGTAACCCGCGCTCGACCACGCGCGCCCCGCGCTCCGGCCGGATCTCGCGCGTGCCGCCCGGGAAGACCCTCCAGAACTCTTTCTTGATCAGGCTGGTGATGGTGGCGCTCTTGGAGAAGCCGTGGTACCGGGCGATCGTGTCCAGCATCTCCAGGTCCTGGTCGCTGGCGGTGTACGTGCGAATCTTCTTGTATCCCGGCATGGTTGTTTGGTGTTCTCCGATGACACGCTTTCTTATATAAATCCTATATAGTATACAAACAAAATCCTACACCGAACACATACGACTGTCAAGAGGACGGGCTTCAGCCCCGGCGCTGCACGACGCTCAAAGAATCCCTGGTCGACGGCGCCGAGCCCGGAGCCGCACAACAGCGGACACTTCGGGGGTGCTCAGCCTGGTTCAGGTTCCGGTGCGGAGTTCCGACGGGGGGAGGGGGGCCGCGGCGTCCTGGCTCGAGTTCTGATCCGCCGTCCCGCCCGCCGCCGGTAGGGCGGTGGGCTGGTCCGAGGCAGGCGCCGGCGCGGTCCCCTCCTCTTCCACGACGCCCTTCGATTTGAGGACGCGGATGAAGGCCTCGACGCAGTCGGGGCAGAACTGGCGCCCGGCCATCTTCTTCATCTCCTGCATCGCAAACTCGAGCGGGAGTCCGACGCGGTAGGGGCGGGTCGAGGTCATGGCGTCGAAGGCGTCCGCCAGGCAGACGATACGCGCCGACAGCGGGATGTCCGTTCCCTTCAAACGATCCGGGTAGCCGGTTCCGTCGTACATTTCGTGGTGGTGCTTGATCCCCTCCACGTGCTTCGCGAAGGTGGCGACGGGGGCGAGGATCTGGGCGCCGACCACCGGGTGCGCCTTGATGGCCTCGCGCTCTTCCGGAGTCAGGTTGGACGGCTTGTTCAGGATCTTGTCCAGCATTCCGATCTTGCCGATGTCGTGCAGCAGGGCCACCTGCCCGATAATCTCGACGTCCTGGTTCTGCAGCCCCATCGACCGGCCGATGAGGCGGGCGAACTTGGCGACGCGCTGCGAGTGGCCCGAGGTGTAGCGGTCCTTCGCCTCCAGCGCGACGGCCAGCGATTCGACGGTCTGGATGTAGGAGTGCTCCAGGTCGTTGCGAGCCTGCTCGAGATTGCCGAGGGCCGCGGTGAGCTGCTGGTTGCGGACCTGCAGGTCGGACAGCAGCTTTTCGTTCAGCTTCTTCATTTCCCGCTGCCGCAGGAGCGCGGTGATGGTGAACTTGACGTCCTCGGGGTCCCACGGGGTCGGGATGTACTTGTCGAGGCCGGCGTTGTTGAAGGCGTAGATCGCCTCGTCCAGGCTCGGCTTGTCCGAAAGGAGAATCTTGCCCACGCCCGAGAATTGCGCGTTGACGATCTCCAGGAAGCGCCCGCCCGGGATGCCGGGCATGCCCTGCGAGGCGATGACCAGCTCGATCGGGCGGTTTTGCTCGCGCAGGGCGTACAGCAGGCCGAGCCCCTCCTCGCCGGAGGTCGCCGCCAGGACCTCCATGCCGGGAGGGCTGACTGCCGCGATCCGCTCCTTGAGCTGGGAGCGGGCGGTCTCGTCGTGCGCCACGATCAGCATGGCGGGGCGGATCACGCGGTCTCCACAAAGACGCGCCATGCGCCCGACGCCGCCCCTCTGGCGGCCCTGGACACAACAACCCTGTGAGTCATTCCAGAACAATATAGGGCTCTCCCGATGCGCCCGACAAGCCTGAGCCCCGCCCTACGTGCGGACTCAGGGCAGAGGCGCCAAGGACGCGCCGACGGCGCGTTGACGCTGTCCGAAACGCTGGAATATACTCGGCACGCATGTACCGCGTTTACGGGGCTCTCACAGCGCTCGCCTGGGCCGCCGTTCTTCCGTACCAGATGGTGATGGCGATTTTGAAACGGACGCCTCCACCCTCCCTGCGCGAAAGGCTTGGCTATCTTCAGGATGGAGCGGCGCCCGGGGGATTCTGGATGCACGCCGTTTCGGTGGGCGAGGTGCGCCTGGCCCTCCGGATTCTGCCCGAGCTGCGGCGGCGCTTTCCGGGCGCGGCCGTCCATCTGACCACGGGCACGGCAACCGGCCGAGCCCTGGCCGCCTCGGGAGCGGGCGCGCCGCCGCCCGCGTCGATCGGCACCTTGCCGTTCGACCTGCCGTTCGCCATGGGACGTCTCCTCGACCGGCTGCGGCCGCGCGCCGTGCTGGTCATGGAAACCGAGATCTGGCCGAACCTCCTGCGGGTCTGCGCCGAGCGCGGCGTGCCGGTCCTGCTCGTGAACGGCCGGATCTCGCCCCGCTCCTACCCGCGCTACCGCGCCCTGCGCCCGTTTCTCCAAGAGTCCCTGCATGGGTTCACGACGCTCGGCATGCAGTCGCGCGAGGACGCCGAGCGAATCGTGGGTCTCGGCGCCGCCGTCCATCGGGTGCGGGTCACGGGGAATCTGAAGTTCGATCTCGAGCCACCGCGGGTCGATCCGGACGCCGTGCGGCGCCGGCTGGGTGTCGAGGCGCGGACACCCCTCTTCGTCGCCGGCAGCACCGCAGCGGGCGAGGAGAGGGCCGTCCTGCAGGCTTTCCGGGCCCTGCGCGGCGTGGACGTCCGCGCCCGCCTGGTCCTGGCGCCGCGACACCCAGAGGACTTCCCGGCGGCCGGGACGAGGGCGCGCGACGCCGGGCACGTCGTCGCCACCTGGAGCCGGGTGGCGGCGATCGCGGGCCCCCCGGCGCCTTCATGGGACGTCCTGGTCGTCGACGCGCTCGGGATCCTGCCGGAACTCTACGCCGCCGCCGACCTGGTGTTCGTAGGCGGGAGCCTGGTGCCGCGCGGCGGGCAAAACGTCCTGGAGCCCGCCTCCCTCGGGAAGCCGGTGCTGTTCGGCCCCCACATGGAGAATTTCCGCGCCCCCTCGGAGGCGCTCGTCGCCGCGGGGGCCGGCTTCGTGGCGCACGACGGGGAGGAGCTGGGGCGTCTCCTCACGAGGCTCCTCGGCGACCGGGCCGGCTACCGGGTGGCGTCGGCCATGGCCGCCCGCGTGGTCGAGGCGAATCGCGGAGCTCTCCCGAAGACGATGGCGATGATCGAGGAGGCGCTCGCCCCGGCCCGGTCACAGGGCCAAGGCGCGCTGCGGGCGTGATCGGTCCGAACCTGTTCCAGTCGAACATCGCGCGGCCGTTTCTTCTCCTCCCCGGGCTGGCCTTCCAGGCCGCCGTCGCCCTGCGAAACGTCCTGTACGACGCGGGGCGCCTTCCCTCTCATCGCCTTCCCTGCGTCGTGATCAGCATCGGCAACGTGACGGTGGGGGGGACCGGCAAGACGCCCCTGACTTCGCACGTCACAGCGCTCCTGCGCGAATCCGGCTATCGTGTCGGCGTGGTGAGCCGCGGCTACAGGCGGCGCGGGGCGCGTTCGCCTCTCCTGGTGTCGGATGGCCGGACGCTCCTCGCCGACGCGCAGAGCGCGGGCGACGAGCCGTACTTGATCGCGCGCGACAATCCCGCGGTACCGGTGGCGGTCGGGGCCGATCGCGTCGACGCAGCGCGGCTGCTGCTGCGAGCCGCCTCACCCGAGGTCCTGGTGCTCGACGACGCCTTCCAGCACCGACGGATCGCACGCGACATCGACCTCGTCCTCGTGGACGGCCGCGACCCGTGGGGCAATGGTAGAATGCTGCCCCGCGGGCCGCTGCGCGAACCGGTCGCGTCGATCGCGCGCGCCGATGTCTGTCTCGTGACGCGGTCGAACGGACGTCTCCCGGGCGCTCTGGTCTCCGCTCTCGAGCGCTACAATCCCGGGGCCGCGCTGTTCCATTGCCGCCTGGAGCCGCGGGGGTTCGTGAACGCGGACGGCGAGTCGATCGGGCCCGGTTCGCTGAAGGGGTTCTCGGCCTATGGCTTCTCCGGCATCGCGCGGCCGGATCGCTTCGAGGACGACCTGCGCGGCCTCGGCGTGCGGATCGCGGGCGCCCGCCGCTTCCCCGACCATCATCGCTTCCGCCACCGTGACCTGGAGGAGATCGGGCTGGAGGCGCGCCGGAGCGGCGCGGAGGTTCTCGTGACCACGGAGAAGGACCTGGTACGCATCGCCGAAGCGCCCAAGGGGTCGCCACCCCTGTACGCCCTGGCGATCCAGGCGGCGTTTCCCTCCGGCCCGGGGCTGCAGGCGTGGCTCCTCGATCGCCTCGCCGCCCTCCGGCGGGGCCGGAGCGGGCCGACGTGACCCGAGTCCGCCGGGAACGGCGCTTGCCGCCGCTGCGCCGGATCCGCCACATGGAGGAGACCCGGTCCGCGCGGCATGCCCTTTCGTACGTCTTCTGCCGCACCCTCCTCGTCTCCCTCGCCCTCCTGCCGCGTCGCTGGGGACAGGCGATCGGTCGCGGTTGCGGCCTGCTGTTCTACGGCATCTCGCCGCGGCACAGGAGAATCGCCCTCGCCAACCTGGAGCTGGCGTTCGGCGGAGACACGACGCCGCGAGAGCGCGCCCGCCTGGCGCGCGCCTCCTTCGCCCACGCCGGGATGATCATGGCCGACGCCGCCTACTTCCCCCGCACGGCCCGGCTTCCGATGGAACGCCTGGCGGTGTACGAAGGGACGGAACACCTGAGGGAGGCCGCGGCCCGGGGGCGGGGTGTCCTGGTCTTCTCCGGCCACTTCGGACACTGGGAGCTGGTGGCGCTCCTGCAGGCGCGCCTCGGCGTGCCGTTCACCATGGTGGTCCGGCCGCTGGAGAACGGCCGCCTGAACGATTTTCTCACCCGGCTGCGCGGCGTCACCGGCAACGAGGTGATTGCCAAGTACGACGCCGCGCGCGGGGTGCTGCGGGCGCTGCGCAGGGGACGGGCCGTCGCCCTTCTCGTGGACCAGAACGTGCGCGGGGACGGCGGCCTGTTCGTGGACTTCTTCGGGGTCAAGGCCTCCACGACACCGGCGCTCGCCACATTCGCCCTGAAGTGTGGCGCGCCGATGGTGCCGGTCTTCTCCTACCCCAGGCCCGACGGGCGCCTGCTGATCCGCTACGGTCCGCCGCTCGAAACCGCGCGCCGCGGGAGCATTGCGGAGGACATCCTCGTCATCACACAGCAATGCACAGCCCTCCTCGAGGAGGAGATCCGCCGCCATCCCGAATTCTGGCTGTGGATGCACAATCGCTGGCGCACGCGCCCGCCCGCGTCACCCGGTCGCGCGCCGGGCCGGGATGAACCGGCGCGCGGAGCCGTGGCGCGGTCGCTTCCGTGACTCGCGCGGCGATCTTCCTGGATCGCGACGGCACCATCTGCGAGGAGGTGGGGTACGTCAATCACCTGTCCCGGAGCCGTCTGTTGCCGAACAGCCTGGAGGCCATCGGTCTCATCAACCAGGCGGGACTTCTGGCGGTCGTCACGACGAACCAGTCGGGCGTGGCGCGCGGCTACTTCAGCCAGGACCTGGTGGAGGCGGTGCACGCGAAGCTTCAGGCGTCGGTCACAGGGGCCGGGGCGCGCCTCGACGCCATCTATTACTGCCCGCATCACCCGACCGAGGGGACTCCTCCCTGGCGCGCCGTGTGCGAGTGCCGCAAGCCGGAGCCGGGAATGATCCTGCGGGCGGCGCGCGAGCACGGCATCGACCTTTCGCGGTCCTTCGTCGTCGGGGACAGCGTGGCCGACATCGAGGCGGGCGCTTCCGCCGGCGTGCCGGGGATCCTGGTCAAGACCGGTTACGGGCGGGGCCTCCTGGAGCACCAGCGCCACCGTTTCAAGACGGAGCCGGTGCACACCGCGGACGACCTCCTGGAGGCGGTGCGCTTCATCCTCTCGCGGAGACGGACGTGAGGGCGCAGACGGCGACGCGCGATCAACTGCTGAAGGCGATCGACCGGATGGGAGGCGCCAGCGTCCTGGTCGTCGCCGACCTCGTGCTCGACGAGTTCGAGTATGGGGAGATCGACCGCGTCTCCCGGGAGGCCCCGGTCCTCATCCTCAACCACCGCAGGACCGACCGGTTGCCCGGAGGCGGCGCCAACGCGGCGAACAATCTCGCGGCGCTCGACGGCCGGCCCGTGGTCGTCGGCCGGGTCGGCAAGGACGAGGCGGGCGACCACCTCATCGCCCTCCTCCAGGAGCGCGGCGCGGACACGACGCGGGTGTGGCGCGAGACCGGCTACGCCACGCCCGTGAAGCGCCGTGTCCTCGCCGGCAGCGCCCACTCGGTGATGCAGCAAATCGTGCGCATCGACCGCGGTGGCGGCCCCGCCGTAAAGGCGGACCGTTCGCCGCTCCTGCCGTCGGTGCGCGAGGCGGCTGTCCATGTGCGGGGCGCCCTGATTTCGGATTACTCGCTGGGGATGCTGCATCCCGGGACGATCGGACCGGTCCTGGATGCGATGCGCGCGGCGGGGCGGCCGCTGTACGTGGACTCGCGCTCTCAGCTCGGCCTGTTCAAGGGAGCCGCAGCGGCCACGCCCAACCTGCAGGAGGCGGAGGCCGCGCTCGGCGACCGCGTCGGCGACGATCTTCAGAAGCTGGCGCGCGCCGGCAGCCTCCTGCGCGAGACGATCGACGCGGGGACCATCGTGGTCACCCGCGGCAGCCAGGGGATGAGCGTGTTTTGCCCCGACACCGACCCCGTGCACCTGCGTGTCTACGGCACCGACGAGGTGGCGGACGTCACCGGGGCCGGCGACACGGTGATCGGCGTTCTGACCCTGGCCATGCTCGGAGGCGCAGGCCCGGTCGAGGCCGCCATGCTGGCCAACTACGCGGGAGGCATCGTGGTCACGAAGCGCGGGACGGCCACCGTCGGCCGAGACGAGCTGCGTCACGCGGTTCGCTCCGACCCGACCCTCGATCTCCCCGCCCGCCGGGCGTGAGCGCTCCGCCGCGAGGACGCGTCGTGTCGCTGAGCCACCTCGCCGGCGAAATCACCCGGCTGCGGCGCCGCCGCCCCGCAACCCGCGTGGTCCTTGCCAACGGCCTCTTCGACCTCCTGCACGTCGGTCACGTGCGATATCTGAGGGCCGCGCGGCGTCTGGGGACGCTCCTGGTGGTGGCGGTGAACGACGACCGCTCCGCGCGGCGTCTGCGCGGCTCCGGAAGGCCGATCGTCCGGGCGGCCGACCGCGCGCGCCTCGTGGCGGCGCTCGAAGGCGTTGACTACGTCGTCCTTTTCGGATCAGGCACGGCGGCGCCCCTGCTCCGCCGCCTGCGCCCGGACGTCCAATGCAAGGGGACCGATTACACCGTGAAGGGCGTGCCGGAGCGCCACGTCGTGCAGTCGTACGGAGGGAGGGTGGCCATCGCGGGCGATCCCAAGGGGCATGCCACGACCGATCTCATCGGCCGGATCCGGCGGCGGTTCGGAGGGTAAGGAAGCGCGCCGCGTCGCCGGCTACTTCTCGTCCTTCTCGTCCGTGCCTTCGCCCGCTCCGGACCCCTCGGCGGCCGCAGCCTCTTTCTCCCGGACCTTCGTCTTGCGATCGCGCCGCGCCTTCTTGTCTTCCTTCTGCTTCTTGAAGGTCGGCTCCGACCCGACCAGCTCGACGATCGCCATGTCGGCGCCATCGCCGGGTCGCGGGCCGAGCTTCAGGGCACGCGTGTATCCGCCGGGACGCGCCGCGAAACGGGGCCCGAGCGTGTCGAAGAGCTTCTTGACGATGGCCTTGTCGCTGATGTGCCGCACCACCTGGCGCCGGGCGTGCAGGTCGTCACGGCGCGCCAGGGTGATCAGCTTCTCCGCGAACGGGCGGAGCTCCCTCGCCTTGGGAAGAGTCGTCTTCAGCCGCTCGTGGCGGAACAGATCGGCGGCCAGGTTGCGCAGGAGCGCCCGCCTGTGCTCGGAAGTCCGGCCGAGCTTCCGGTAACCGACGTTGTGGCGCATTCCGCCCCTACTCCTCCTTGGGCTTCAGGATGTGGTCGATCTTCATCCCGAGCGACAACCCCATCTCGGCCAGAAGCTCTTTGATCTCGTTCAGCGACTTGCGCCCGAAATTCTTGGTCTTGAGCATCTCCGCCTCGGTCTTCTGGACCAGATCGGCGATCGTCTTGATGTCGGCGTTCTTCAGGCAGTTGTAGGACCGAACGGACAGCTCCAGCTCCTCGATCGAGCGCAACAGATTCTCGCGCAGGCGCTCCTTTTCACGGTCCACCTCCTCCTCGTCCATTTCGGGGGTTTCCTCGAAATTGATGAAAATGGACAGGTGGTCCTTCATGAGCTTACTGGCCAGGGCGACGGCGCTCTGCGGTTGAACCGCACCGTTGGTCCAGACCTCCATCGTCAGCTTGTCGTAGTCGGTCGTCTGCCCCAACCGGGCGTCCTCCACCGTGTAGTTCACCTTCTTCACCGGGGAGTGCACCGAGTCGATCGGGATGAAGCCGATCGACAGGTCGGTGTCGAAGTTGCGATCGGCCGCGACGTAGCCGCGGCCCGGCTTCACACGCATCTCGATGTTCAGCCGTCCTTCCTCGCTGAGCGTGGCGATGTGCACCTCGGGATCGAGGATCTCGACGTTGGGGTTGCTCTCGATGTTGCCGGCCTTGACCTCCATCGCCCCCTCGGCCCGCAGATAGATGGTCTCGGGGTGGTTGACGTTGAGCTTGAGCGGAATCTGCTTCAGGTTGAGGATCAGGTCGATGGTGTCCTCCACGACGCCCGGGATCGAGGTGAACTCGTGCAGGACTCCCTCGATCTTGACCGCCGTGATCGCGGCCCCCTCGATCGAGGACAAAAGGACCCGCCGCAGGGCGTTGCCGATCGTCGTGCCGAACCCCCTCTCGAACGGCTGGGCATAGAACTTTCCGTACGTCGGGGTCAGCAACTCCAGATCGCATTCAAGGCGCTTGGGCCTCTGGAAACCTTTCCACAGCATCGGGTCATTCCTCCAAAAGACCGCGTGTCCCGGCGGCCCGGATCGTTTATTTGCTGTAAAGCTCGACGATGAGCTGCTCCTGGATGGGCATGGTGATGTCCTCCCGGCGCGGGAGCGTCGAGACGGTCCCCTTGAAGGCGCCGGCGTCAACCAGAAGCCACTGCGGGAAGCCGCGGGCGCGCGCCTGCTCGAAGGACGCCAGGAAGGAATCGTTCTTCTCCATCTTCGCTCGCAGCGACAGAACCTGCCCGGGCTTCACCAGGTACGCCGGGATGTCCACCTTGCGGCCGTCCACCCGGACGTGACCGTGGCTCACGATCTGGCGGGCCTGGGCGCGCGACGCGGCGAACCCCAGGCGGTAGACCACGTTGTCCAGCCGCCGCTCCAGATTGATGAGCAGCAGCTCCCCGGTGACGCCCTTCTTGCGGCTGGCTGCCTGGAAGCCGCGCCGGAACTGGTTCTCCAGGAGACCGTAGAGCCTCTTGACCTTCTGTTTCTCGCGCAGCTGCACGCCGTAGCCCTGCAGCTTGACCCGCCTCTTGCCGTGCTGGCCGGGGGCGAAGTTGCGGCGCTCGATGGCGCATTTTTCCGTGTAGCACCGCGTCCCCTTCAGGAACAGCTTCAGCCCCTCGCGGCGGCAGAGCCGGCAGACGGAACCACGTGTCCTCGCCACTCCTTCTCTCCTCCTCTCAGACCCGCCGGCGCTTCGGCGGGCGGCAGCCGTTGTGCGGGATCGGCGTGACGTCCTTGATCGCCTTGACCTCGAGCCCCATCGCCTGCAGGGCCCGGATGGACGACTCGCGGCCCGCGCCCGGTCCCGTCACGCGCACCTCGATCTGGCGGACCCCGTGCTCCTTGGCGGAGTTGCCGGCGGCCTGCGCCGCCAGCTGCGCCGCGAACGGGGTGCCCTTGCGCGAGCCCTTGAAGCCGATGCAGCCCGCCGACGACCAGGACAGGACGTTGCCGGCCTGGTCGGAGATGCTGATCACCGTGTTGTTGAACGACGCGTGCACGTTGCAGATGGCGAACGGGACGTTCTTCTTCTCCTTCTTGCGGCCCGGCGCCTTTTTCGCCGCGGCCGCCCCTTCGGCCGCGCCCGCCGCAGGGACTGCCTCCTTCGCGGGCGCGGTCTCCTTGCCGGGCGACGGCGGGCCACCCGCCTTGGATTCGGCTTTCTTCGCGGCCCTGGCCGCCTTCTCGGGTTTCGGTGCCGCGTCCTTCCCGGCCCCTTCCTTCGGTTCCTTCGCGTCAGCCATGAATCTCCTCGGGCCTACGCCCGCTCTCAGCCCTTCTTGCCGACCGGGGCCTTCTTCTTGCCGGCGACCGTCTTGCGCGGGCCCTTGCGGGTTCGCGCGTTCGTGTGCGTCCTCTGGCCCCGAACGGGCAGGTTGCGGCGGTGCCGCATCCCCCTGTAGCAGCCGATGTCGATCAGCCGCTTGATGTCCATCTGGACGTTCTTCCTCAGATCTCCCTCGACCTGCCCCTCTTCCTGGATCACGTCACGGATCCGCCGCACCTCGTCCTCGGCCAGGTCCTTGACCTTGATGTTCTTGCCCACTGAGGCCTTGCCGAGGATGCGGTTGCTGCGCGACTGACCGATCCCGTAGATGTAGGTCAGCGCCACCTCGATCCGCTTGTTTTGAGGCAGGTCCACACCGGCGATGCGTGCCACGGAGTCTCTCCTTCTATCCCTGGCGCTGCTTGTGCTTCGGGTTCTCGCAGATCACCCGCACCACACCGCGCCTCTTGATCACCTTGCACTTGTCGCAGATTCTCTTGACCGATGCCCTGACTTTCATCGCCGGCCCTTCCCCCGCCTCACTTGAACCGGTACACGATCCGGCCCCGCGACAGGTCGTAGGGCGACAGCTCGACGAGCACCCTGTCCCCCGTGAGGATCCGGATAAAGTTTTTGCGCATCTTCCCCGAAATGTGCGCGAGCACCTGGTGCTTGTTGTCGAGCTGCACCCGGAACATGGCGTTGGGCAACGGCTCGACGACCGTCGCTTCCACCTGAATCGCCTCGTCCTTGGGCAACTACAGCCCCTCCACGTTCCCCCCGAGGATCATCGGGCCCTCCTCGGTGATCGCGATCGAGCGCTCGAAGTGGGCCGACAGCGAGCCGTCGATCGTCGACGCGGTCCAGCCGTCCGCGTGAATGCGCACGGCCGGGCCCCCGATGTTCACCATCGGCTCGATGGCCAGAGCCAGCCCTTCCTTGAGCACCGGCCCCGTCCCGGGCGTCCCGTAATTCGGGACCTGCGGGTCCTCGTGCAGCGACGTGCCGATGCCGTGACCGACGAACTCCCGCACGACCGAGTAGCCGTGCGACTCCACGTGCGTCTGCACGGCCGCGGAGATGTCCGAGAGGCGCGCGCCGGGGCGGGCGGCCAGAATGCCCCGCCGCAGCGACTCGCGCGTCACCCGCAGCAGATCCTCGGCCTCTCGGGAAATGCGGCCCACGGGGACCGTCACGGCCGCGTCGCCATAGTATCCCTCAAGAACCACTCCGAAATCGAGTCCGATGATGTCCCCCTCTCTCAGGACCTTTTTCGACGACGGTATGCCATGCACGACCTCTTCGTTGACCGAGGTGCACAGCACGCAGGGGTACCCGCGATATCCCTTGAACGCCGGACGGACACCGGCGTCGCGGCACATCCGCTCCGCCATGCGATCGAGATCGGCGGTGCTCGTCCCCGGCGCTACGGCCCCCGCCACTGCCGCGAGGATCTTCGCCACGACGCGGTTGCAGCGGTCCATCGTCTCGATCTCTTCCCGGGACTTGTAGATGATCATGACCGCAGTCCCGGGACAGCGGCCACGATCCGGCCGAAGACCTCGTCGGGGCGCCCCCGCCCATCCACCGACAGGAGGAGCCCGGTCTTCCGGTAGCGCTCCACGAGCGGCGCCGTCTGCTCGCGATAGGCCCTGAGTCTCTCCGCGATCACCGCCTCGGTATCATCCGGACGCCGCGTCAGCTCCCCTCCGCAGCGGTCGCAGATCCCCTCGACCTTTGGCGGCTGGTAGCGCACGTGGTACGTCGCACCGCACCGACTGCACGACCGCCGCCCGACGAGCCGCTCGATAATCTCCGGCTCGGGGACCTCGATGGAGATCACTCGATCCAGGGCCTGACCGCGCCTGGCGAGGATCCGGTCCAGGAGATCCGCCTGCGCGACGGTCCGCGGAAATCCGTCCAGGAGGAAGCCGCCCTCGGCGTCCTTTCGGGACAGCCTCTCCTCCATCACCTCGCCGATGAGCGCGTCGGGGACCAGGTCGCCCCGCTCGACGATCGGCGCCACCTTGCGGCCGAGCGGTGACCCGTCCCTTATGGCCGCCCGCAGCAGGTCGCCCGTCGAAATGTGCGGCAGCCCGACACGCCTCGTGATCTCGGCCGCCTGCGTCCCCTTGCCGACTCCCGGGGCCCCCATGAGCACCAGCCGGACCCCGGCGCCGCCCGCCACGCTCATTCCCTCATCCGCGGCGGCCGCGGATCCTCGCCCCCTTCAAGAAGCCGTCGTAGTGCCTCATGATGAGCTGCGACTCGATCTGCTGCACCGTGTCCATGGCGACGCCGACCACGATCAGAAGCGACGTACCGCCGAAGTAGAACTTCAGCCCGAGCCCCTGCGTCAGCTGTCTCGGCAGCCACGTGTCCAGCGCCGGACCGATGAACGGCAGCGCCTGGACGTTGAGACCGCTGATCAGGACCTGGGGGAGAAGCGCGATGAGACCGAGGTAGATCGCCCCGACGAAGGTCAGCCGCGTCAGAATCTGGTCCAGAAACTCGGCCGTGCGCCGTCCCGGGCGGATGCCGGGGATGAAGCCGCCGTATTTCTTCATGTTGTCGGCGACGTCCATCGGGTTGAATATGATCGAGATGTAGAAGTAGCAGAAGAAAATGATCGCCACGAAGTACAGCAAGTTGTGCAACGGCATGGTGTAATCGAGCTGGTGGTAGATGTTGGCCAGCCACGGCTTGTCCTGCACCCCGAGCCACTGCATGAAGGTCAGCGGGAAGGCCAGAACGGACGACGCGAAGATCACCGGGATGACGCCGCCGGTGTTCAGGCGCAGCGGCATGTGCGTCTGCATCCCGCCGTACATTCGCCGGCCGACCACGCGCCGCGCGTACTGCACCGGGATCTTGCGCTGCGCCCTCTCCACCCAGACGATGGCGGCCACGACACCCACCATCCCCGCGAGGAGCAGCACCACCTCGATCACCCCCAGGCCGCCGGTCTGGACGTCCTGCCACAGGTTGGCGACGGCGGTCGGCAGGCCGGAGATGATGCCGGCGTAGATGATGAGCGAGATGCCGTTGCCGATACCGCGCTCGGAGATCTGCTCGCCGACCCACATGATGAAGGCCGTGCCGGTCGTCAGCGTCAGGACGGTCATCCACCGGAAGCTCCACCCGGGATGCGGCACCACACCGCCGCCGCCGCCGGCACGCGACAGGCTCTCCAACCAGAAGGCGATGCCGAGCGACTGGATGATCGACAGGAACACCGTCCCGTAGCGCGTGTACTGCGTGATCTTCTTGCGGCCGACCTCCCCCTCTTTCGAGAGCTTCTCGAGATAGGGCCAGATGACGGTCAGGAGCTGGAGGATGATCGAGGCCGAGATGTACGGCATGATGCCAAGCGCGAAGATCGTCAGGCGCCGCAGGTTGCCGCCGGAGAACAGGTCGAGGAATCCGAGGAGGCCGCCGCCCTGCTGGCGGAAGAACGACTCCAGCGCCTGGAAGTTGATCCCCGGCACGGGGATGTGGCCGCCGACGCGGTAGACCGCCAGCATCAGGAAGGTGAAGACCACCCGCTTCCTGAGATCCGGGATGCTGAAAATGTTCTTGATCGATTCGATCACTTCGCTGTCTCTTGGGCCTTCTGGCCCTGATCCCGAGCGGCGATGACCTCGGCCCGGCCGCCCGCCCGGGCGATCTTCTCGGCGGCCGTCTTGCTGAATCGGTGCGCCTTCACCACGATCGCCTTCGTCAGCTCGCCGTCCCCCAGCACCTTGACGCCCGCCAACAGGCCCTTGACCAGGCCTTCCTTGACCAGGCGCTCGGGGGTGATGTCGCCCTCGAGCGTGTTCAGCGCCCCGACGTTGACCACCGCGTACTCCTTACGGAACAGGTTGGTGAAGCCCCGCTTCGGCACGCGCCTGTGGAGCGGCATCTGGCCGCCCTCGAAGCCGAAGTACTGCTTGCGGCCGGAGCGCGACAGCTGCCCCTTGTTGCCGGCCGTGGCGGTCTTGCCATGGCCCGAGCCGGGACCGCGCCCGATCCGTTTCGGCTTCTTGCGCGCCCCCCTGGCCGGCTTGAGCGTCGACAGGTCCAGCTTACGCGCCACGCCCGCCCTCCACGACGATCCGCACCAGGTGCGGGATGGCATTGACCATGCCGCGCACGGCGGGGTTGTCCGGCCGCACCACCGTGTGGTGCGGGTGGCGCAGGCCCAGCGACCGCAGCACCCGCTTCTGCCTCTTCGGGCAGGCGATGCCGCTGGCGTACTGCACGATCATGATCGTTTTCCCCGAGGCGGCGCGGGCCCGCCTCGACTCGGCCCTTCCGCCGGGCGCCACTTCGGAGACACGAGGCTCGCCGGCCGCCTCAGCGACGGCCGCTTCGGTCGCCTGCGCCTTCGGGGAGGCCACCCGCTTCGCCCGCCTCTTCGCGGTCGCGGCGCGCGGGGTCGCCGACTTCTTCGGGCGGTCCGAGGCTCCCCCCGTCTTCTTCGCGCTAGGCATCGGGGACCTCCGCCCTCGTCGGCGGGGCCACGGCGGCCTCGCTGAGTCGCCGGTTCCGGCTCTCCCGCGGGTCCTTGAGCTGCATCAAGCCGTCGAACGTCGCCTTCACCACGTTGTGCGGGTTGGCCGTGCCGAGCGACTTCGTCAGGACGTCCTGCACGCCTGCCGATTCCACCACCGCGCGCACCGCGCCCCCGGCGATGACGCCGGTGCCGGGCGAGGCCGGCTTCAGGAGCACCTGGCCGGCGCCGAAGATCCCCAGGACCGGATGCGGGATGGTCGTCCCCTTGAGCGGGATCAGGATGAGATTCCGCTTGGCCCGCTCGATCCCCTTGGCGATCGCCTGGGGGACCTCCTTCGCCTTCCCCGCCCCGAAGCCGACGTGGCCCCTGCCATCCCCGACGACGACCAGGGCCGAGAAGCGGAAATTCTTGCCGCCCTTGACCACCTTGGTGACGCGGTTGATGTGGACCACCCTGTCCTTCAGCTCGAGAGAGTCCGGCTTGATCCTTGGCACCCTGAGCACCCCTGCGGAGTCGATTCCGACCCGCCTAGAATTTCAACCCGGCGGCCCTCGCGGCGTCCGCCACCGCCTTGACCCGGCCGTGGTACAGATACCCGCCGCGGTCGAACACCACCGTCTCCAGACCCTTTTCTTTTAAGCGCGCGGCGATCAATTCGCCGACCTTCTTCGCGGCCTGCACGTTGCCGGTCTTTACGGTCCCGCCGCGCAGGTCGAGCGTGGAGGCGGAGGTCACCGTGACGCCACGCTGGTCGTCGATCGCCTGGACATAGAGATGATTCAGGCTGCGGAAGACGCACAGGCGCAGCCGGGCGGCATCGCCGCGCACGCGGGCCCGCACGCGCGCGTGGCGCTTCTCGCGGGCCCGGTCCTTGTCGTGCTCGTGCACCATCTCAGGCTCCCCCCGCCGCCGCCCCGGTCTTGCCGGCCTTGCCGGCCTTCTTCTTGATGACCTCGTCCGCGTACCTGATGCCCTTCCCCTTGTACGGTTCGGGCACCCGAAGGCCACGGATCTCCGCCGCCACCTGGCCGACCTTCTGCCGGTCGGGGCCGGTGACCGTGAGGCGCGTTTGCTTGTCCACCTTGATCTCGATGCCATCGGGGATCGGGAACTCGATCGGGTGGGAGAATCCCAGCGCGATCTGCAGCACCCGTCCCTGCACCTGGGCCTTGTAGCCGATGCCGATGATCTCGAGATCCTTGCTGAAGCCCGTGTGGACCCCCTTCACGGCGTTGGCGACCAGCGCCCGAGTCAGGCCGTGCAGCGCCCTCTGCTGGCGCGAGTCGTCGGCGCGGCTGAAGACCACCGCCCCCTTGTCGACGGCGCAGGTGATCCCGGGTGGCAGGGGGTTGGCCAGTGCGACCTTCCCCTTCTCCACCAGCACCGCGCTCCCCTGCACCGTGACGTTGACCCCCGAGGGGAGGACGATGGGCTGCCTTCCTATCCGTGACATGATGTTCTCACCAGACGTTGCAGACGATCTCGCCGCCGACGCCGGCCTTGCGCGCATCGCGGGCGCTCAAGACACCCTTCGGCGTCGACAGGATGCTCAGGCCGATGCCCCCCATCACCGGGGGGATCTCGTTCGAGCCGGCGTAGATGCGTCTCCCCGGCCGGCTCACCATCTCGATCCCCGACAGGATGGGACTCCCCTCGCCGTCGTAGCGCAGCGTGATCCGGATGTGCTTGAACGTCCCCTTCTCGACCGTCGCGACCGCGGCGACGTACCCCTCCCCCTTGAGGATCGAGGCGATCGCCAGCTTCATGTGCGAGTGCGGAATCTCCACGCGCGGGTGCCGGGCCCGGACGGCGTTCCGGATGCGGGTCAGCATGTCGGCGATCGGGTCGGTCATCGTGTCCTCGTCCTCTTTCGGCCTACCAGCTGGACTTCGTGACGCCCGGGACCATTCCCTGCAGCGCCAGGTTGCGGAAGCAGATCCGGCACAGCTGAAACTTGCGCAGAAACCCCCGCGGCCGGCCGCACCGCTTGCAGCGGTTGCGGTGCCGGATGGCGAACTTGTGTGGCTTGCGCATCGCCGCGATCCAGGCCGTCGTCGCCATCGTCGTCCCGCCTCCCTAGTCGCGCCGGAACGGCATGCCGAGGAGCGTCAATAGATTCTTCGACTCCTCGTCGGTCTCGGCCGTCGTCACGATCGTCACGTTCATGCCGTGGACCTTGTCCACCTTGGCATAGTTCACTTCCAGGAACACCAGCTGGTCCTTGAGCCCCAGCGTGTAATTGCCCCGTCCGTCGAACGAACGCGTCGGCAGCCCGCGGAAGTCGCGCACGCGCGGCAGGGCGATGGTCACCAGCCGGTCGAAGAAATCGTACATCTGGTCGCCGCGCAGCGTGACCGTGCAGCCGATCGGCATCCCCTGGCGGATCTTGAAGTTCGCGATCGACTTGCGGGCGCGCCTGATCACCGGTTTCTGGCCGGCGATCACCCCCAGCTGCTCCATCGCGGCGTCCAGGATCTTGATGTTCACATTGGCTTCCCCGACTCCCATGTTGACCACGATCTTGTGCAGACGCGGCACCGCCATCGGGTTCTTGTACCCGTAGCGCTCCATCATCTGCCGCACGACCTCCTTGTGGTAGGCCACTTTGAGCCGGGAGACGTAGCGCCCTTCCGGTCGCGCCGCGGGTGCCGCCTGTTGTGCCATCGCCAGGGTCCCTACTTGTCCAGGAGGCCGCCGCAACGGCGGCAGACCCGGACCTTCTTTCCGTCGTCCAGGAATTTGTGCCCGACACGCGTCGGCTTGCCGCACTCGCCGCAGACCGGCATGAGATTGCTGAGATCCACCGGCGACTCCCGTTCGAGGATCCCGCCCTTGATGTTCTTCTGCGGGTTCGCCTTGGTGTGCTTGCGCACGAAGTTCACCCCCTCGACGATGGCCCGCCCCTCCGCCGGGAACACCCGCAGCACCCGGCCGGTGCGTCCCTTGCTTTTTCCGGCCAGGACCAGGACCGTGTCGTTCCGCTTCACGCTGCGGGGGACGATCGTCGCCATGTCTCAGATGACCTCGGGCGCGAGCGAAACGATTTTCATGAAATTCTTGTCACGCAGCTCGCGCGCCACGGGCCCGAAGATGCGCGTGCCGATCGGCTCGCCCGCCTCGTTGATCAGAACCGCCGCGTTCTGGTCGAACCGGATGTAGGTCCCGTCCTTGCGCTTCTGCGTCTTGTTCATGCGCACGATGACCGCCTTCACCACCTGGCCCTTCTTCACATTTCCCTCGGGGATCGCCTCCTTGACGTTGGCGGTGATCACGTCCCCGATGCGGCCGTAGAAGTTGATCGAGCGGCCGCGGGTGTGGATGCAGGAAATCCTCTTCGCCCCCGAGTTATCGGCGACCTCGAGGATGGTCCGCATCTGGATCATGTCGCTCTCCTCACGCCCGTCCCGCTACCCGCCGCCGCGCCCTGCGCGCCTGGCGCCGGCTAATCCGCAGCCTTTTCCAGGATCTCCTTGACCACCCAGCGCTTGTGCCGGGACAGCGGGCGCGACTCCTGGATGCGCACCCGGTCGCCGACCTTGCACTCGTTCTTCTCGTCGTGGGCCATGAAGCGGGACCGCGCTTTCAGATATTTGCCGTACATCCGGTCCATGACCAGCCGCCGGACCTCGACCACGACCGTCTTGTCCATGGTGTCGCTGATCACGAGCCCTTCCTTCTCGAGCTTGCGCCGCCGCCCGGCCTCCTCCCGCTCCAGCTGCTCCGGCATCACTCTCTCCCGGCCGCCGGGGACGACACCCCGGCCGTCTTCTCGTGGATCACCGTCAGGACGCGCGCCAGCTCCCTGCGCACCAGCCGGATCTTCTGCGGGCTCTCCGCCTGGCCGGTGGCCTTCTGGAAGCGCAGCTTGAAGATCTGCTCGCGCAGCGTCTGCTCCTGCGTCTTCAGCTCGTCCAGCGTCTTCTCGCGCAGCTGGGTCGCCTTGACCTGCGGCATCGTCAGATCCCCCGGTGCACGAACATCGTCCTGAGGCCGATCTTGTGCGACGCGAGACGCAGCGCCTGGCGCGCGATGTCCTCGGTCACCCCCTCCATCTCGTACAGCACACGCCCGGGCCTCACCACCGCCACCCAGCCCTCCGGCGCTCCCTTCCCCTTGCCCATGCGGGTCTCCGCCGGCTTCTTGGTGATCGGCTTGTCGGGGAAAATGCGCACCCAGATCTTCCCGCCGCGCTTGACGAAACGTGTCATGGCGATGCGGGCCGCCTCGATCTGCTTGTCGGTGATCCAGCCAGGCTCGAGGACCTTGAGCCCGTAATCTCCGAAGGAGATGCTGGAGCCGCGCCACGCCTTGCCGCGGCGCCGCCCGCGCATCTGCTTGCGGTACTTGACCTTCTTCGGCATCAACATCGATCTCTCCTGCCTCGCGCCGTCCCGGGCCTCAGATCTGGGCCAGGCCCAGCCTGTCCTGCGGCCGCGTCACGCTCTTCAGCTCGCCCTTGTAGATCCACACCTTCACGCCGATCTGCCCGTAGGTCGTGCGGCCCTCGGCAAACCCGTAGTCGATGTCGGCGCGCAGCGTGTGCAGCGGCAGCTGACCCTCGAGGTACCATTCGGAGCGCGCGATCTCGGCGCCGCCCAGCCGGCCCGACACGCGGATTTTCACGCCCTTGGCGCCGAAGCGCATGGCCGACTCGATCGCCTTTTTCATGGCCCGGCGGAAGGCGACGCGGCGCTCCATCTGCAAACCCACCGACTCAGCGACCAGCTGCGCCTCCAGCTCCGGCTTGTGGATCTCCATGATGTTGATGAAGATCTCGCGGCCGGTCTTCTTCTGAAGGTCGTCGCGCAGCTTGTCCACCTCGGCCCCCTTGCGGCCGATGATGATCCCGGGCCGCGAGGTGTGGATGTTGATCTTCAGCTTGTTGGCCGCCCGCTCGATGTCGATGCGCGCCACGCCGGCATGCGCCAGCCGCTTCTTGAGTTCGGTCCTGAGCCCCAGGTCCTCGTGCAGGAGCGCCGGGTAGGTCTTCTCGGCGTACCAGCGTGACTGCCAGGTGCGGTTGAACCCGAGCCGGAAGCCGAAGGGATGGACCTTTTGACCCACTCTGTCACCTCGCCTGGAAGACCTGCCTCATGACTTTTTCCTGCCGGCGCTTCTGCGCCGGCCCCTCGTCGCGGCGGCGCCGGCTTTCGCCTGCGCCGGTTTTCTCCTGCTCCGCTGCGTCTTCGCCCCTGCGACGGCCGCCTGCTCCGTGTCAGCGCCCCCCGCGGCTCGCGCCGAGCGGGCCGGCTGCGGTGCCCGTCGCTCACCCAGCCCGATGGTCACATGGCACATTCGCTTCAGGATCCGGAAGGCCCGTCCCATCGGAGCCGCCTGGATGCGCTTCAGTGAGGGGCCCCCGTTCACGAACGCGGTGCGGACGTACAGGCGGTCGACGTCGACGTCCTGTCCCTTCTGACGCGCGTTGGCGACCGCCGAGTCGAGAAGGCGCCCGATATCCGGGGCCACCGCCTTTTTCGTGTAGCGTAGCGTCGCCGCCGCCTCCCCCACGTCCTTGCCGCGGATGAGATCGACGACGAGGCGCGCCTTCTGGGCTGACGTCCCCAGATAGCGCACCGTCGCCGACGCCACCACATCCTGCGAGAGCACGGTCCCCCCCTCTCCTACTGCTTGGTCTGCACGACGCCCGCCGAAGGCGCCGGCCCGGCCGGCGCGCCGGGCGCGCCGGCCGCCGCGGCCGCGGCCGCCGAGTCGGCGCGCGAGTGGCCGCGGAACGTACGGGTCGGGGCGAACTCTCCCAGCTTGTGCCCGACCATGTTCTCCGAGATGTACACCGGGATGAATTTCTTCCCGTTGTGCACCGCGATCGTGTGCCCGACCATGTCCGGAATGATCGTCGAGCGCCGCGACCAGGTCTTGAGGACCTTCTTCTCGAAACGTCGATTCATCTCGTCGATCCGCTTCCGCAGGGGCGCGTCGACGAACGGGCCCTTCTTGATGCTTCTCGCCATCGTCTACTTCCTGTGGCGGACGATGTACTTGTCCGTCCGCTTGTTGTTGCGCGTCTTCTTCTCGCGCACGCCCCACGGCGTGCACGGGTGACGCCCTCCCGAAGTCTTTCCCTCGCCGCCGCCGAGCGGATGGTCGACCGGGTTCATCGCGACGCCCCGTACGGTCGGCCGGATCCCGAGCCAGCGGCGCCGCCCGGCCTTTCCCAGCGAGATGTTCTCGTGGTCGAGGTTGCCGACCTGGCCGATGGTCGCGTGGCAGATCTCGTGCACGCGGCGAATCTCGCCGGAGGGGAGCTTGATCTGCACCCAGCCGGCGTCCTTGGCGAGAAGCTGCGCCGAGCTGCCGGCGCTCCGGACGAGCTGCGCGCCCCGCCCGGGCTTCAGCTCGATGTTGTGGATCGCAGTACCCAGGGGGATGCTCTTCAGCGGCAGCGTGTTCCCCACCAGGATGTCCGCCGAAGCGCTCGTGATGATCGTCTGACCGACCGCGAGGCCGTTCGGGGCGATGATGTATCGCTTGTCCCCGTCGGCATAGTGGATGAGCGCGATACGGGCCGAGCGGTTCGGGTCGTACTCGACGCTCGCCACCTTCCCAGGAACGTCTTTCTTGTCGCGCCTGAAGTCGATGACCCTGTACGCCTTCTTGTGCCCGCCCCCGCGGTGCCGGATGGCGACCCATCCGACGTTGTTGCGACCGCCCGTGCGCTTCTTGCCGATCGTCAGCGGCTTGAAGGGCTTCTTGGCCGTGACGTCGTCGAAGGTCGTGACCGACATGAAACGACGGCTCGGAGTCGTCGGGTTGAAGCTGCGCATCGCCATGATGATCCTCTACACCGCCTCGAAATACTCGACCGGTTTCTCGCCCGCCTTGAGCGTCACGTACGCTTTCTTCCAGTCGGAGCGGCGCCCCTCGTACCGCCCGACACGCTTGCGCTTGCCCCAGGCGTTCTGCGTCCGGACGCGCGCGACCTTCACCTTGAACAGCGCCTCGACCGCCTGCCGGATCTCCACCTTGTTGGCGCGGCGGTCGACCCTGAACGCCAGGACGAGCCCCTTCTCCTTCAAAAGCGTCGTCTTCTCGGTGATCAGCGGGGCCACGATGACGTCGTGCGGGCTTCTCATGGCCGGAGCACCTCCGCAACGCGGCCGGCGGCCGCCTCGGTGAGGACGACCGTGTCGTAGGCCAGGAGGTCCACGATGTTGAGCGCCGTGCTGAGCGTCGCCTTCACACGCGCCAGGTTGCGAGCCGAGAGCTCCAGGTGACGATTCCCCGGCTCATCGACGAGGAGCGCCGACCCCTTCACGCCGAGCCCCTCCATGAGCCGCGCCAGCTCCTGCGTCTTCGGCTGCGGCAGGAGGAGAGACTCGACGACCAGCAGCTTGCCGTCCTTCACCTTCGCCGACAGCGCCGAGCGCAATGCACCGTGGCGTTTCCTGCGCGGGAACGGGAAGGCGTAATCGCGCGGCTGCGGGCCGAACACGGTGCCGCCCCCCTTCCACAGAGGCGACCGGATCGAGCCGTGCCGGGCGCGGCCGGTCTTCTTCTGACGCCACGGCTTCTTGCCGCCTCCCGACACGTCGGAGCGGTTCTTCGTGGCGTGCGTGCCGCTGCGCCCCGCGGCACGGAAGGCCACCACGGCTTCCTGGATCAGGTGCTCCTTGACAGGCGTGCCGAACACCTCGTCCGGCAACTCGAGGTTCTTGACCTCCTTGCCTTCCCGATTGATGACCGGCAGCTTCGGCATGTCGTCTTCGTTCCTAGGCCTTCTTGGCCGCCGGCTTGCCGGCCGCCTTCCCGGCGGTCTTGGCACCGGCCTTGGGCGCTGCCTGCAATTGCGGCTTCTTGACTCTCATCGGAGCCCGGCTCCGCCTCACCATGAGGACAGCACCCGACGCCCCGGGGACCGCCCCCTTCACCACCAGCAAGTTGTTCTCCTCGTCGACCCGCAGCACCTCGAGATTCTTCACGGTGACCCGGTCGCCGCCCATGCGGCCTCCCATGCGCATCCCGCGGAAGGTGCGCGACGGGTACGCCGACGAGCCGATCGACCCCGGGGCCCGGTGGAACATCGATCCGTGGCTGGCCGCCCCGCCCCGAAAATGATGCCGCTTCATGACGCCCTGGAACCCCTTCCCCTTGGAGACGCCGATGACGTCCACGCGATCCTGCGGCTTGAAGAGCGTGACCAGGACCTTGTCTCCGACGGCGGGGTTGTCGCCCCCCGGAACCAGACGGAACTCCTTCACGCGGCGCGTCGGCGGGACGTTGGCCTTCGCGAAGTGGCCCTGCACCGCCTTGGAAACGCCTCGCGCCTTGCCGGGCTCGACCAGACCGAGCTGCACCGCCTCGTAGCCGTCCTTCGCCGGGTCGCGCTTCGCGACCACGACGCAGGGCCCGGCCTGCACGACCGTGCAGGGCACGGCGCCCCCCTCCGCGTCGAACACCTGCGTCATCGCGATCTTCCGTCCGATCAGTCCCTCGACCACGCCCGCCTCACCGCCGTTCCTTCTCGAACGCCTTGATCTCGACCTCCACGCCGGCGGGAAGGTCGAGCTTCATCAGGGCGTCCACCGTCTGCGAGGTCGGCTCGAGGATGTCGAGCAGCCTCTTGTGCGTGCGGATCTCGAACTGCTCCCTGGACTTCTTGTCCACGTGGGGCGATCGATTGACGGTGAACTTGTTGATCTTCGTCGGCAGGGGAATCGGCCCCGCGACGCGCGCGCCCGTGCGCTTGGCCGTCGCCACGATCTCCGTGGTCGACTGGTCCAGGACGCGGTGATCGTACGCCTTCAGGCTGATGCGAATCTTCTCGTTCAGCATGGTCCTGCGTCCTGTCCCTTCTCCATCCTCAAAGAGCCGTTCGCGGGCGATCCCCGGGAAACCGGCCGCCCCTGCCTTGCCCGCTACTGCTGGATCTCCGTCACGGTGCCGGCGCCGACGGTGCGCCCACCCTCGCGGATCGCGAACCGCAAGCCCTTGTCCATCGCGATCGGCGTGATCAACTCAACTTGAAGGTTCACGTTGTCGCCCGGCATCACCATCTCCACTCCCGACGGCAGCTGCGCCACCCCCGTCACGTCCGTCGTCCGGAAGTAGAACTGCGGCCGGTACCCGTTGAAGAACGGCGTGTGCCGCCCCCCCTCTTCCTTCGTCAGGATGTACACCTCCGCCTTGAACTTCGTGTGCGGCGTGATGCTCCCAGGCTTCGACACCACCTGCCCCCGCTCCACTTCCTCTTTTTCCGTCCCGCGCAGCAACAGCCCCACGTTGTCCCCGGCCATCCCCTCGTCCAGAAGCTTCTTGAACATCTCCACCCCGGTCACCACACGCTTGAACGTCGGCCGGATCCCGACCACCTCCATCTCCTCCCCCACCTTCACCTTCCCCTGCTCCACACGCCCCGTCACCACCGTGCCGCGCCCCGAGATCGAGAACACGTCCTCGATCGGCATCAGGAACGGCCGGTCGATCGGCCGGTCCGGCACCGGAATGTACTTGTCCACCGCCGCCATCAGCTCGTACACCTGCTTCATGGCGGTCTCGTCCCCCTGCATCGCCTTCAGCGCCGAAATCTTCACCACCGGAATCTCGTCGCCGGGGAACTGGTACGACTTCAACAGCTCCCGCACCTCCAGCTCCACCAGGTCCAGAAGCTCCTTGTCGTCCACCGCGTCCACCTTGTTCAAAGCCACCACGATGCGCGGCACGCCCACCTGCCGCGCCAAAAGGATGTGCTCCCGCGTCTGCGGCATCGGACCGTCCGCCGCCGACACCACCAGGATCGCCCCGTCCATCTGCGCCGCCCCCGTGATCATGTTCTTCACGTAGTCGGCGTGCCCCGGGCAGTCCACGTGCGCGTAGTGCCGGTTCTCCGTCTCGTACTCCACGTGCGCCGTCGCGATGGTGATCCCGCGCTCCCTCTCCTCCGGCGCGTTGTCGATCGAGTCGAACGAGCGCACCTGGATCTTCGGGAACTTCTTGTTCAAAGCCATCGTGATCGCCGAGGTCAAAGTCGTCTTGCCGTGGTCGACGTGACCGATCGTCCCGACGTTCACGTGCGGCTTCGTTCTCTGGAATTTCTCCTTGGCCATTCCGGATCCTCCGTGCTGCCCGCCCTACGAGCGGGCCAGACCCTGGATGCGGGCGATCACGCCCTCGCTGACGCTCTTGGGTGCCTCTTCGTAATGCGCGAAATGCATCGAATAATTGGCGCGGCCCTGTGTCTTGCTTCTGAGATCGGTTGCGTAGCCGAACATCTCCGCCAGCGGCACCTTGGCGGTGATCACCTGGGTCCCCGCCCGCGGCTCCATGCGCTCGATCTTGCCGCGGCGCGAGTTCAGGTCGCCGATGACATCCCCCATGTACTGCTCCGGGACCACGACCTCGACGCTCATGATCGGCTCGAGCAGGACCGGGCGCGCCCTGGACAGGGCCTCCTTGAAGCCGATCGAGCCGGCGATCTTGAATGCCATCTCGGACGAGTCGACCTCGTGATAGGAGCCGTCGTACAGGACCACGCGGACGTCCCGGACCTCGTACCCGGCGAGCGGGCCGGCCTGCATGGCCTCCTTGATGCCCTCCTCGACCGGCTTGATGAATTCCCTCGGGATCGAGCCGCCGACGATCTCGTTAAGGAACTCGAAGCCGCTGCCGGGGGGCAGGGGCGAGACCTCGAGCTTGACGTGGCCGTACTGCCCTCGGCCGCCGGTCTGCTTGATGTACCTGCCCTCGGCCTTGGCCGACTGGCGGATGGTCTCCTTGTAGGCCACCTGGGGCTTGCCGACGCTGACGCCCACACCGAACTCGCGCACCAACCGGTCCGTGATGATCTCTAAATGTAATTCGCCCATTCCCGAAATGATGGTCTGGGCCGTGTCCGGGTCGGTGTTGATCTTGAAAGTCGGGTCCTCCTGGGCCAGTTTGCCCAGGGCGGTCCCGAGCTTCTCCTGGTCGGCCTTGGTCTTCGGCTCGATCGCCAGCTTGATGACCGGCTCCGGGAAATCCATCGGCTCCAGGACGATCGGCGACTTCTCGTCGCAGATCGTGTCGCCGGTCTGGGCGTTGCGCAGCCCGACCACGGCGGCGATGTCGCCCGCCCAGACCTCCTTGATTTCCTCGCGCTTGTTGGCGTGCATCTGCAACAGGCGCCCGATGCGCTCGCTGTTGCCCTTGATGGAGCTCAGGACGCGCTCGCCCGAGGCCAGCTTCCCGGAGTAGACCCGGATGAACGACAGTTGTCCGACGAACGGGTCGGTCATGATCTTGAACACCAGGGCCGAGAACGGTTCGTTGTCCGACGTCCGGCGGACCACCGGGGTCTTTCCGTCCGGCAGCGTGCCCTCCACGGGCGGCACGTCCATGGGCGACGGCAGGTAGTCGACGATGGCGTCGAGCAGCTGCTGCACCCCCTTGTTCTTGAACGCCGCGCCGCACAGGACCGGCGTGAAGTGCAGGGCGATCATGCCCTTGCGCAGCGCCTGGCGGATCTCGGCCGGCGCCAGCGCCTTCCCCTCGAGGTACTTGTGCAGCAGGTCGTCCGACGACTCGCAGGCCGCCTCGATGACGCGCTCGCGGGCGTGCGCCACCTCCTCCTTCATCTCCGCGGGGATCTCCAGGACCTCGAAATCGGACCCCTGCGAATCCTCCTTGAAGCGGACCGCCTTCATCTCCACCAGGTCGATCATCCCGAGGAAATGCTCCTCGCGCCCCCAGGGGATCTGGATCGGCACCGGACGGGCGTTCAGACGCGTCTTCATCATGCGCACACAGCGATCGAAGTCGGCGCCCTGGCGGTCCATCTTGTTGACGAACGCGATGCGCGGGACCTTGTACTTGTCCGCCTGCCGCCAGACCGTCTCGGACTGGGGCTCGACGCCCCCGACCGAACAGAACACGCCCACGGCACCGTCCAGCACCCGGAGCGACCGCTCCACCTCGGCGGTGAAGTCGACGTGTCCGGGCGTGTCGATGATGTTGATGCGGTGGTCCCGCCAGAAGCAGGTGGTCGCCGCGGAGGTGATGGTGATGCCGCGCTCCTGCTCCTGGACCATCCAGTCCATGGTCGCCGTACCGTCGTGGACCTCGCCCAGCTTGTAGATCTTGCCGGTGTAGAACAGGATCCGCTCCGTGGTCGTCGTCTTGCCCGCGTCGATGTGGGCGACGATGCCGATGTTGCGATAGCGATCGAGAGGATGCGGGCGCGCCATGTTCCTTACCAGCGGTAGTGGGCGAAGGCCTTGTTCGCCTCGGCCATCTTGTGCGTGTCTTCCTTCTTCTTGATAGCGCCGCCGCGGTTGTTGGCGGCGTCGAGCACTTCGTTCGCGAG
>WNEQ01000211.1_pt1 | contig 28981 bp, 26 predicted proteins | sample 5399971 | NCBI WGS metagenome assembly WNEQ01 (sample SAMN13153330, study PRJNA577476) | soil metagenome | isolation source: 20 cm grassland meadow soil 2 days after 1st rain plot 5 | place: USA:California | collected 2015-09-18
ACGAGAATCACCTCACGTGGATGGACGGCAAACTCCACGTCACCAGTCCCGACATCATATGCGTCATCGATTCGAGGACCGGGGAGCCGATAACGAATCCCTCGAGCAAGGTGGGGGACAGGGTCTCTCTGATTGGCTACAGGTCGGCCGATCGCTTCAGGTCTCCGCGGGCTCTCGAGGTCCTCGGGCCGAGGCACTTCGGGGTCGACGCGGACTACGTTCCGATAGAGAAGGTCGTTCACTGACGATTCCAAAGGCTTAAATCAAATTATTTCCGAGTTCTCCCACGTATGCGAATCCTAGCCCTTCTGCCGATACTCGCCGACGATGCCCTCGAAAGCGAGACCAGGAGAGAGCTCTCAAGGATCGCGAACCCGAACGTGGAGTACACCGTGAGGAGCCTCGAGGCGGGTCCAGCCTCGATAGAATCAGAGTTCGACGATAGAGTTGCCTCCCCCTACGTCCTCGACCAGGTCGTCCGGGCGGAGCGAGAAGGGTTCGACGCCGTCTTCGTGAGTTGTATGGGGGACGTGGCGACGAACGCTGCGCGAGAGCTAGTCAGGATTCCGGTGGTAGCTCCCTACCAGACCTGCATGGCGGTTGCCTCGACCCTCGGCGACAAGTTCGGGGTGGTGACGATAATGGAGAGCATTGTCCCTGTCTTCCTGCGAAAGGCCAGGGAGTACGGCCTCTCCGAGAACCTCGCGGGAGTCAGCTCCATCAACGTCCCCGTTCTCGAGCTCAACAGGAAACGGACGCAAGTCTTGGAGGCGCTTGTCAGGGAGTCCGGAAGGCTCATCGACGAGCATCACGCCGACTCGATAATCCTCGGATGCACGGGACTGGTGGGCATGGCCTCAACGTTGCAGGAGAGGGTCGGTGTGCCGGTACTCGACCCCACGCCCGTTTCGGTCAAGTTCGCGGAGCTTCTGGTCGCGGCACGCATCTCACACAGTCGGAAGGCCTTCCATCGGCCACCCTCCAAGCTTCGAAAGCTGGCGGACCTCCCCAACCTTGCCGGAAAATCGATAGCCCTGCAGACCTAGTCAGTCGAGCTTATTCCTTTTCTTCAGCTCTGCGGTGAACTCCTTTATCAGCGAGTCCAGGAACTTCGTGAACTCCTCCTCCGACTGCATCACCACGTACTTGTTCTGGTCTATCCTCTTCTTGGCCGCCAGGAGAAATTCGTCCTTCTTGACACAGGGAGCGTACTGGGAGATCGTGACGAGGCGGCTGAGAGCCTCAATCAGCCTCAGCGGTCCGTAGAGGAGAGGCTCCTCGATGCAGCCGCGGGCGCTGGTGAGCAGGTACGTTGCGAGTTCATAGACGTACTCGCCCGAAGTCAGAGGTTCTTCTGCCACGATTTCAGCTCCTGCTGAACCTATTGTGGTACGTCGCGTCAGCCCCTTCTCTGGGTCGCATCGACCGAGGCTGGTCCTTCCTCGGGTATCCCAGCTGCAGCATGACCTCGGTCCTGTACCCATCGGGTATATTGAGAATTTCCTTGACTCCCGTCTCGGAGTACGACTTCGTGAAACAGGCGCCGAGGTGAAGGTCCGTCGCCGCGAGTGCGACGTTTTCTGCCGCCGCCCCCGCATCGATTGTCGCGCAGACGTTCCCCAGCTTCCCCAGCTCACGGGTCACCTCCAGGTCCGTGAAGATCACGATGAGGGCTGTCGGTTGGCCGAGGATGCCCGGAGAGACCTGCTTGATCAGCCTGATCCTCTTCCTGTCGTTCACCACGAGTATCCTACGGTACGGCGTGTTCCCTCCGGTGGGGGCTCTCCTCGCCGCGTATGCGAGCTTCATCAGAATGTCGTCTGGGATTGCCTGTTCGGTGAAATCTCTCACCGCCCTTCTCTTTCTGAGCGCCTCGAAGAGCTCCATCGGCCCGGCATTGGAACTCCCCCGCCTGCGGTAATAAGTACTTGCTACGATATCGCGGGTAGCGCGGTCACGGAGCGGCGATTCGAGTCGTACGCTCGCTTCCTTCGACTTCCGGTTTCATTCCCTCGATGGCTGCACCAGTCTCGCCAACGGAGCCCCCTCACTCTCGGAGAGTTTCGTGATTCCTCCCGCGAGGCTGACGGCTTCGACTTCACCGGCGAGCAACTGCGCGACCCTGAGCGAGGTGTTCCCCGACATGCACACCAGGAGGGGCCTCCCGCCGCTCTCGCGGAGCAGCTGGCTCATCCCTTCGGGGACCTCCCCCGAGTTGATGAACTCGCCTACGTCGCTGACCTTCGCGACCCGAATCTTCTCACGACCCAGGCCAAGTGAGTTCGCAATCACCTTGATGCCTTCCTCTCGCGGGATGAACATCCCGTGCGTCCAGAGGACTCCCGTGTAGTTCCCGGGGTTCGAGGTGACCTCTTCGAGTGTGGCCTCGAGGCGCCTTTGTTCTCCCTGAACCTGTGCCTCGTACTTGCCCGACCCGTCGGCGAGAATTACGACAAACTTCTCAGCGAGCCCGAAATTCAACATCTGCAGGACCGCGTAGAGCGCCAAGGCGCTGCTCTCCCCGATGTCCAGCCCCCTCCCAACAAAGAACCCGAGTAGCCGCCGGGCGGGTTCAAAATCGACCTCGTGCTGCCCCGCGTACCTCTCGGGTTCGTAAAACCCTAGACCAGAGGCCTTCTCCTTCGTCCTTATCCCAGCGACGTCCTGCTCGCTCAAGGGGAAGACTATGCGGACCGACCTCTTCCCATACTTCTTCTCGACGTACCTGCTCAGCCCCCCAGAGGTGCCCCCCGTGCCAAATGTGCAGACCACTTCAAACTCCTCGAGCGAGTAGCCCATCGTCGACAGCTGCTGGTCAATCTCGGGCGCGGTCACCGTCTCGTGCGCCCTGACGTTCATCTCGTTGTCGTACTGCTCGGGGCAGAAGCCGCGGTAGATCCTGGCGAGAAGTTTCGCGAGATTTATCACGTCCTGCCGGGCGAGAAGCTCCTCGACTTCTCGGCGCGAGCCGTCCACGACGTTGGGGTCAAGACCGAACTGGCTCAGCTGGTTTCTGATATTCGCGGAGACGGCCTTGACGGTAAGAGCGTCGAGGTCAACCTTCATCCCGGGGGCGGGGCAGATGTCCACGTCGAGGTTGACCGCCTTCACGCTTTTGCCTTGCAGTTCCTCGAAGACACCTTCCTGCAACTTCCTGCTGACTAGCACTATCACATCGAGACCCAGGTCCGCCAAGAGCCCGAGCGAGATTCCAAAGTTGCCCGAAGTCGCCTCGAAGACCGGCTGCCCGCTCCTCAGCCTGCCTCCTCTTATCGCGTCCTCGACGATCTGCACCATCGGCCTCACCTTCACCGACCCGCTCAGGATCTTGGATTCGAGCTTCCCGAACACCTTGAACTCCTTCCCGGAGAGGTCGAGCCCGTACACTGCCCTGGCGCACTCCTTCAGCAAGTCGGTCAGGTCCACAAGAGGGGTGGCGTTGAGTACCCTTCCTCCGCTGCCTCGCTTCTCGACGTGGGGAACCTTCGTCCCAATCGATTCCTCGAAGTTACGAAGGAGGGCCAAGTCCACCCGGCTGGAATGCTCCGGAGCCTTCAAATCTTCTTCCCCTTCTCTTTCATTGGATCAGGGTACGTATGCTTTTATATAACATATGTTATAGGCGACCTGACGTGCCAGCGACCTACAAGGCGCCAGCCGTTCCCGCGAGCAAGATTACGCCTCAGTTCGTCAGGAACGAGCTCTTGACCTGTTTTGAGAGCGCAAACAGGGAGTTTGCGAGGGTTTTGAAACAGCCGGTCACCGACGAGGCTCTGAAGCAGCAGGTACGGCAGTTCGTCACTACTGTATTCAGCCAGTGCGGTGTGAGCTTCGAAAAGCCGACGAAGGTGGGCATCACGACGGCGATCGAACAGTGCAAGAAGAACGCGGAAGCGATGATGGGCCCCAAGGGGTCGGAGATAATTCGGCACCACTACGCTGAGATGATGAAGCTGGTCACTAGACTGCCAGCCTGATTTCGCGCAGTAGACTAACTAGTTACAGCGCTGACGTGTTCTCCCTCCGACTCGGAAAAAGATAAAGGGGTGACCGCCCTCCTAAGCCGAGAAGTTGGCCGCAGTCCCGACTAGGCTCACGGAGCCCTCAGGCAAGGAGGCTGAGCTATACCGCAATCTTACCAACGGGAAGGTCCAGTGTACTGCATGTGCCAGGCTGTGTCAGATAGGAGAGGGACAGGTGGGTCTGTGTGGTATCAGGGGGGTGGTAGGAGGCAAGCTCTATCTTCTTGTTTACGGGAAGGTCATCGCAGGGCACATCGACCCCATCGAGAAGAAGCCCGTCGTCCACTACAAACCAGGCTCCAAGATCTTCTCAGTCGCAACCACCGGCTGTAACTGGCTCTGCTCTTATTGCTTCACTCCTGACATGACAGTTCTCACCGACAGGGGGCTCATATCAATCGGAGAGATCTTCGACAGATCAGAGCACGAAGAAGAGATCGGGCACCCGGACAACTTGAGGGTTCTAAGTCACGCCGGGTTCTTTAGGCGCGTTGAGGGGGTCTTCAAGCATAGATACAGCGGCAAGATGCTCCGCATACGACCGTACTACCTGCCTGAAATCAAGTGCACCCCCAACCACAAGATCTTCGTCTTCAACCGGAGCAATGGGAGTCTGGAATTGAAGAGGGCTGACCAGCTCACCACCGGTGACATGTTGGCCGTCCCCAGCGCGAAAGACTCTATCGCTTCCAGGAGACTCGACTCGTACCTGATTCTACACGCCGCGATTCCGAAGGTGCGGAGGGAGGGGAAGAGAAGTTCGACTTGGACGTTGAAAGAGAGAGATGGGAGAGTGAAATTCGAGATGTCCCGGGGAGAAGGCGTCCCACGCGATCTGGAAGTCGACGAGGACCTCGCAGAGTTCATGGGGCTCTACTGCGCGGAAGGTTCAGTGTCACGCTCCAGCTCCCGACCTAACTCCTGGACGGTCTCGCTATCCTTCGGCGCACACGAGACGGACCTCATCTCGAGGGCTGAGGAGTTGGCTAGGAAGGTCTTCAATGTCAGCACATCGCTTGTCAGACAGGGCTCAGTGACACGAATTACAACATCCAACAACGTGCTCGCAGTACTGCTCAGCGAGATAGCGGGAGAAGATTGCTACAAGAAGAAGGTGCCAGATTTCATTCTTCATAATCAATCACCAACCGTCTTGCGTGCGTTCCTGAATGGATACGTTCGAGGCGACGGTTACCTCACTGGCAGTCAAAAGCAGAGATGGCTGGGTAGCACCTCGGTCTCCCGTGAGTTGAGCCTCGGCGTCTGGTACATGATGTTCAGGCTTGGGGCAGCGCCTAGATTTTATGTGGCCAATAACCCTCCATCATATGAGATAGAGGGCAGAACTGTTTCAAGACATGGCGACTACCTCACTAGGCTAATGGTCAAATCTGACAAAGTCGAGTTCAATCCTGGAGAGAGCGGCGCCAGCAAGATCGTGAGGATGGAGGACTGCACGCTCGTGCCAATCAGAGCCATAAGAGAGGAAGATTACGACGGATACGTGTACAACATGGAGGTGAGTGGAGAGCACTCGTACTCCGCTAGCTTCGTCGCCGTCAGCAATTGCCAAAATTATGACATAAGCCAACGAAGAAAAATAGAAGGGATTGATGCAACACCTGAACAGGTGGCTACCATGGCTACCTCCCATGGATGCGAGGGAATGGCTTACACGTACAACCAGCCCACGATCTTCATGGAATACGCGCGGGATATCGGAAGGATCGCCCGTGAGAAGGGGATCTTCAACATCTTCGTCTCAAACGGCTTCGATACGCCTGAGACGGTAGCGCTGATGAAGGATTTCCTCGACTGCATAACCGTCGACTTCAAGGGTAGCGGGGAGACAGGTTTCGTCAGAAGGTACATCGGTATTCCCGATGCGGAGCCGATCTTCCAGACACTTCTCGAGGTCAAGAACAAGACTAATGTTCACATCGAGATTACTGACCTCGTAGTGCCCCAGGTCGGGGATAACCTCGAATCGGCCACGAGTCTCAGCAAGTGGGTCTACGACAACCTCGGCCCTGATATGCCGATTCATTTTCTGAGATGGCACCCCGACTACAAGATGATGGACCTTCCGCTGACACCCATCGAGACGCTCGAGAAGCACTACGAGATAGCCAAGAATGCGGGGCTGAAGTACGTCTACATCGGGAACGTTCCGGGCCACCCGGCCGAGTCCACCTACTGCCCCGGTTGCTCCAAGGTCCTGATCAAGAGGTTCGGCTACGACATCCTGGAGTACAACCTCGACAAGAACAACAGATGCAGGTTCTGCGGCTACAAGACGCCGATCGTCGGTCCCTTGAGCAAATCGTTCAGGGACGACAGGTTCATCCCTGTCATCAACTAGCCCCGAAGCTTCTCCTCCACGAACTTCTCCGCGTCCATGAGGGCCTTGACGCCGTCCCCCGCGGCAGTGACGGCCTGTCTGTACCTGTAGTCGTGGGCGTCTCCGGCCACGAAGACTCCGGGGACGCTCGTCTCCGTCCCGTTCCTCGTGACGACGTACCCCATCGGGTCGAGCTCGACCTCCCCAGCGAAGACCTTGGTGTTCGGATCGTAGCCTATCGAGACGAAGAGGCCGTCGACCTCGAGGATGCTCTCCTTTCCCGTCTTGATATTCCTTATCTTCACCCCCTCGACCCTGCTCGAGCCGAGGACCTCCTCAACGACAGAGTCCCAGATGAAGCTGATCTTCGGGTTCGAGAAAGCGGCCTTCTGCAGAGCCTTGCTCGCGCGGAGCTTGTCCCGCCTGTGTATGACCCGGACGCTCGTGGCGAACTTCGTCAGGAAGGTCGCCTCCTCCATCGCCGTGTCCCCTCCACCGACGACCGCGACCTTCTTCCCCCTGAAGAAGAAACCGTCGCAGACGGCGCAGTTGGAGACACCCTTCCCCATCAGCCTCATCTCGGAGTCGAGATTCAGCCGCTTCGGGTCGGCCCCCGTCGCAATCACGACCGAGAGCGTCTTGACGGTCTGGGTTGGGGTGGTCACCTCGAATGGGTAGCGCTTGAAGTTGACCCTCACGACGTCGTCCTGCACCAGCTTTGCGCCGACCCTCTCCGCCTGCGCCTTCATACGCTCCATCAGCTCGGGTCCGAGAATAGGCTCCGGGAAGCCGGGAAAGTTCTCGACGTCGCTCGTGATCATGAGTTGTCCGCCGTACTTCGTCCCCATGAAGAGGAGAGGCTCCATGTCGGCTCTCGCACCGTACACGGCGGCGGTGAGCCCGGCGGGGCCGGAGCCGATGATGACAAGTTTGTTGACGCCGTCTTTCATGACAATCTGACGCTTTTCAGGCTGATAAGTTTTACCGGACCAGGCGAGGAAGCCCACTGCTTGAGGCGAGGTCGCGGGAGGAAGTCACAGCATCTTCGCCTCTCGCTGGGTGAGGTTCAGCTGGTCGGAGAGCTGGTTCAAGGCCGCCTCCAGCCTCTTCCGGTAGCTGGGGAGTAACTTCTCGAATGTCTCCTGCCTCATTCGCCTCGTGTAATACTGCTCATAGAGGTTCAAGATGTCTCTTGTCGCCCTATCCACCTCCCTCTCCACGTCGTGGATGCGAGTCAATTGCTCGGAGAACCGCTGAGCCGTCGATCTCTGCTTCGCGTCGTTCAACCTCTGCAGCGCCCTTGACCTGAACGTGTCCACTCGGCTCCTGAGATCGACGAAGTAGGCCTTGTTCAGGTTGTTGGGGTCCTCCTTCGGAACTTCCCGCAGCATCGTGTTCACGAGGTCCACCTTCTCCTCGAAGGCTTTGATCATTGCTGGGATGTCCCCGGTGATGCGTCCCCCCTCCTTCTCCTCCCCTTCCGCCTCCTCCCCCTCCTGCCTCTCTATGGAGACGAAGAATGCGACGAGCGCCGCAACAAATATCACCGAGGCCGTTGGGATCGCCCTATCGGAGGCCCACCCCAGGGTGAGGCTGTAGGCGAAGGTCTGCTCCCCGGACGTGATGGGCGTCGCGTTCTGAACAACCCTCGACTGCGCTTGGGTCGCTCTGAGACCGTTGGGGAGGGACATGGAGAGCGTGAAGGTGTCGACCGGGGCCGCGATGGGTGGCGTCAGAGGAAGGTCAACCCGGACGCTCCCCCCCGAGACTGTGTAGAACTTCGCAGGCAGGGCGTAGACAACCGTCAGTGTGAAGTTTCTACCCGACGGGATCGCGACGAAGGGGCTCCTCGTCAGTTCAATCAAGCCGTTCGAGAGGGCCAGAGAAGTCGGATTCAGCAGCGGGGGGGACATCGAGGGGATGACCGTAACCCTAGTGGAACTGTTCAGCGTCGCAAGGTGGAGCGAACCGAGGTCGGAGCTCCCTGTGTTCTTGAGTGTGATTGAGTCCTGCACCTGCGGTGAGCCGTTCGAAGCCGCCGTCACAATCCTGCTCGCGCTGTACACGTGTATCGGATGGAAGTCCATGCTCGCGCTCGATTGCAGTGTTCCGATAAGGGCGTGGGCGTTAGCGGGACTGAAGCCGTTGAAGGTTCTCTTGTAGGTCGTCCCGCTGCTCAAACTCTGGTTGGAGGTCCAACCCTGTGGGAGGGGCGAGATGAAGGTAGAAGCCGGCATCCGGATTAGTGCGTTGAAGGTGTTCACCTGTAGGTTCACCGACGGATACTCGAGGACGATTATGCCCTCGCTGGAGTTGGTCGTAACCGAGATATCCCTAATCACGGCCTTCAGCGAGAAACTGCTCACGGCCTTTGGTTGAAGGGTATTCTGAGAGCTGATGCTGAAGAGAAGCCCCGTGGAATTCGTCGTGGTGGTGAGGCTGTACCCCTCTCCGACGAGCGAGTAATTCCCGACGAGCCGTGAAGAGATGTTTTGGGGGACTCCCAACTGCAGCGTCGGTACCTGGACCGGGGATGACCCGCTATTGTTGTACTTGACCGTCTCGTTCATCACGGCATAGCCGTACCTGTTCACTATGTACTGGTTTGTCACAGTGACGACGGGTTCTCCCTGGGACTGCGCACCGACCCCGTACGGGAGCGCAACAAGCACCAGAATCAAGATCGCCGCCGGCAAAAAAACTCCTCTCATTGAATGCGCAAGAGCGGCTGCTATGCTTATTTTAATCGTTTTGCGGCGTGCGAGGAGGAAGAGGATGATGACGAAGAAGAACGAACCGTTGACTGGGTCCCACCCGCTCTTGCCCAACCTCGACCAGGAGATAATTGAGGAGATGCTTCTCAGGATTGGGGCGAGCTCGGTCGAGGATCTCTTCTCAGACATACCTTCCGATATTCGTCTGAAGAGGGGGCTTCGCCTTCCTGAGGGGCAGTCGGAGTCGGTGGTGAGGAGGGACCTTCAGTCCCGACTCGCCTCAAATAAGACACCTCCGAACTCACTCTGTTTCCTGGGAGGCGGGGTCTGGCCGCACTACATCCCAGCCGCGGTCGAATCCGTCGTTTCGAGGCAGGAGTTCTACACGAGCTACACCCCCTACCAGCCAGAGATCAGTCAGGGAATGCTCCAGGCCCTCTTCGAGTATCAGAGTCTGATGTGCGACCTCCTCAGAATGGAGGCGTGCAACAGCTCGATGTACGACTGGGCATCGGCTGCCGGTGAGGCTACCCGCATGGCTGCGAAGGTGACGGGGAGGAGGCGGTTCCTGCTCTGCGGCGACATCGGGCCCACTAGGCTAGAGGTCATCAAGGCGTACGTGAGCCCCATGGACCTTGAGCTGGAAGCTCTCCCCTTCGACGGCCGGTCTGGCGCCACGGACTTCTCCGCTCTGAGTTCGCGAATAACCTCCGAGGTGGCGGGAGTCTACGTCGAGAACCCTAACTACTTCGGCGTTCTCGAGGAGGGGCTGCTCGACCTCTCTACCCGGCTGCACGAGAGGGGCGGACTTCTCGTGGTGGGGGTAGACCCCCTTTCGCTCTCGATCGTCAAGCCTCCAGGGGAGTACGGAGCAGACATCGTTGTGGGCGAGGGGCAGCCACTCGGGATTCCGATGAACTATGGCGGCCCCCACCTGGGGATCTTCGCGGTGAGGGACCTCGGGCTCGCCCGCAGCATGCCCGGCAGGCTGATAGGGATGACGACCGAGAAAGACTCTGAGCAGAAGGCCTTCTCGATGGTCCTCCAGACCCGAGAGCAGCACATCAGACGCGAGGGGGCGACTTCGAACATCTGCACCAACCAATCGCTGATGGCCGTCGCGGCATCCTGCTATCTCGCGATGCTGGGGAAGACGGGCTTGAGACGCCTCGGGGAGGTGATAATATCGAACTCTCACTACGCGGCGAAGCGCCTCTCGAGAGTCGACGGAGTTACCTCACCCCTCTTCAAGGGACCCTTCTTCAAGGAGTTCGCGGTGGGCTACGAAGGGGCCCGCGCGGTCAGCGTCTACAGGAGGATGGCCCGCAGGGGGGTTCTTGGTGGATACCCCCTCGACCGCGGTTTCAGGCTGGGGCGCGAGGCAGGGCTCTTCTGCGTGACAGAGGTGCACACACACGCCGACATCGAACGCTTGGCGGCGGCACTCGAGGAGGCGGTTAGGCGCTGAAGTTCAGGCAGGCATTCTGGGACGAACCACTCCTGAAGGAGCTGAGCAGGAAGGGTAGGGTCGGGTATCTTCCGCCCCTCGACCCCAAGATAAAGAAGTCCGTCGGCCCTCCTTCATCCTACATCCCCCGTGAGCTCAGGCGGGAGGAGGACGGCGACGACGACCTGAATCTCCCCGAGGTCTCGGAGTTACAGGTCCTGAGGCACTACAATCGCCTTTCGCAGATGAACTACTCAGTGGAGCTCGGAATGTATCCTCTGGGGAGCTGCACGATGAAGTACAACCCGAAGGTCTCTGAGCTGATCGCCTCCTCGGACGGGATGCGGCATGCTCACCCCCTCCAGCCCGAGGAGACCGTGCAGGGACTCCTCTCCGTCCTCCACGAGCTGGGGGAGATGCTCTCGGAGATCACGGGGATGCACCGCTTCTCCCTCAGCACCGCGGCGGGTGCCCAGGGCGAGTTTGCCGGCGTCCTCATGATCAGGAAGTATCTCAGAGAGCAGCACCTCACAAATAAGGATGAGATACTCGTCCCCGATTCGGCTCACGGGACAAACCCGGCGAGCGCCGCGATGGGCGGCTTCAAGGTCGTCAAGGTGCCATCGGAAGAGTCGGGGCTGGTGAGCGCGAAGGCGGTGAAGGAGCTGACCTCCGAGAGTACCGCGGGGATGATGTTCACGGTTCCAAACACCCTCGGCCTCTTTGAGGGGGAGGTCGTCGAGATATCGAAGGCGGTCCACGACGCCGGAGGCCTGATGTATTATGACGGGGCGAACATGAACGCTCTCCTCGGCAAGACGAGGCCCGGCGATATGGGTTTCGACATCGTTCACCTGAACCTCCACAAGACATTCGCGACGCCTCACGGCGGAGGAGGGCCCGGTGCCGGCCCGGTCGGCGCGACGAAACGGCTGGCCGAGTATCTCCCGGTCCCAGTCGTTTCGAAACAGAAGTCCGGTTACTGCCTCGATTATGACCTCAAGCAGACCGTAGGGCGTCTGAAGGGCTTCGTCGGCAACTCGGCTGTCCTCCTCCGTGCTTACGCGTACATCAGGCTCCTCGGAGCGGACGGACTCGCGAACGTCTCCTCTCTTGCAGTCCTCGCCGCGAACTATCTATGGAGGCTCCTCGACAGCGAGGCGTACCCCGTCACCCACGGGAGGAGTCTGAGAAGAAAGCATGAGACGGTGGTCTCAGTCCGGAGTGGCCTCCCCGGGGGAGCGATGCAGACCGCGAAAGCACTCCTCGATTACGGGATGCACGCCCCGACCGTATACTTCCCCTTGATCGTGAGCGAGGCCCTGATGGTCGAACCGACAGAATCGGAGCCCGTCGAGTTTCTCGACGAGTACGCTTCGGCGTTGAATCAGATTTCCCGGGAGCTCAAGGAGGGGAGATTGGGGAACGTGCCAAGAAACACGAGCGTGGGGAGGGTCGACGAGGTGAAGGCTTCACACCCGACTACCCTGAAGGTGAGATGGTGACGCGTAAAAGGTCATATAACCTAAAGGAGGCTCTCGTGACAACTTGCAGAACGACCTCACGAAAAGCGTAACGGAGAAGCTGGACCAGCTCGTGGAGGAGGAGACTTCCAGAAAGTTCGGAGAGCTGAACATAATCAACGACGTATCGGTCGTGGGAGACGGCACACTCAGGATAAGGTTCTCACCGCTCTCGCCCTACAGCCCCATCGCGGTCGATACCGGAAGAGAGATCAGAAAGGCCGCCCTCGCAGTCAACGGTGTCAAGCGCGTGACGGTGGAGTGCACGGGGCACATGATGGACGACCTCGTCAACAGATTGGTGAACAGGGAAGAAAAATCACCGAAGTGAAATCTTTTTCACCGTCTTCGCCTTCGTGAAGTCAACATTCTGTAAACCAAAGGTTTATTTTTGTGGTTGTAGTGGTTGTAAATCTACTCCTTTGCAACGGGGCTGCACCCGCCCATGTCCGATCAAAATCCTGACTCAGTCGTCGCCGTCGGAGTGGGATCCGCGGGCTGCAGGATCGTCTCCCTACTAAGCAAGCACTCGCTCCTCATCGACAGGTTTGCGTACATCTCCTGCGACAAGAACGATTTCGAGTTCGTCGGAGCGGGTAAGAAGGTCTTGATCGATTGTCCAGTAGAGCAGAAGCTGACGCCCTCAATCGTCAGGGGCCTCTCGATCACCGTCCGCCACACCATACTGAACGCGGTGCGCGGGGCGAGGGTGGTCTTCGTCGTGGCGGGACTCGGAGGAGCGACAGGCACCGGGCTCGCTCCCCTAGTTGCGGAGATGGCTCAGAAGTCATGGGCTACGGTGGTGGGTGTGGCCGTGATGCCCTTCGATTTCGAGAAGAGGCTGCGCTTCTATGCGGGCGTCTCTCTGAGGAGGCTGAGGGCAGCCACGAGTGGCGTGATTGTGATAGACAACGATACTCTGATGAAGTCATCCCGTGAGGGCGCGACGCTCAAGGAGATCTACCAGCTGGCGAACGGCGAGGCAGTCACGGTGCTGGCATCCCTCCTCTCGAAGTCTTCGGAGACGTCTCTCCCGGTGGGCCTCAACAAGGTTCTTGGCACAGTCCTACAGGACGGCTACTCCCTTCTCGCGGTCTCCCGCTCGGGCTCGATAGACAAGACGGAAGAAGCGCTCGCGGGCGCGATCATCTCGATCAGCAGGGTAGCGGAAGCGAAGGAGGTGAGCCACGCTGTCCTCTTCCTTACCGGCGACTCCTCTCTCTCTGCGAGCCATGTGGGATTGGCGGTGAAGCGCCTCGGCTCGGTGATGAACGAAGCCGACGTCGAGTACGGCGTCAACTACGCGGGCACCTCCCAGTTGCAGGTGAGCCTGCTCGCCTCGGGGTTCAAATCGACGAAGTACGACGAGTACGACCCGCTTTCGAAGGTCTTCCGCGGGAAGGACGTGATCGACGACTCGATGGAGTACGCCCTCCCCCAGGGGCTGGAAGCCCTCCAGTCATGCGACTGAATTCTCCGCGCCGCCACTGGGCAGGGCCTCCTTCCGTCTCGATATCTCCGCCTCCTCGACCTTTCTGAAGAGCGGCTTCGGCTCGCGGATCCTCTGAGCGGATTTCACGTTCAAGGTCTTCGCTGCCTCCCACCCGTACTTCGCGATGGGTCTGTTGAATCCGAGTTGACGCCAGGCCTCCTCACTGCTCGAGGGGAGGAAGGGGTGAAGGAGGATGGAGAGGCTCGCAACGAAGTTGCAAGAATAGTGAATCGTCCGCGGCTCGTCACTCTTTCCCTCCCACGGTGCACCGTGCTGGAAGTACTGGTTGCACTTCGACGAGAACTCAAGGACCGACTTCAGCGCACGGTCGTAGTGTCCATCCTCGACGAGGGAGGCCGTCTCGGTCGTGGTCCGATTCAGGCTGGTCAGCATCGACCTCTCCTCCCTCCCGGGCGCACCCCCCGCCGGGACGACGTGACCGTGCTTGTTCTTCACGAAGACCAGCGCCCGGTAGACGAAGTTGCCGACGTTCGCGACGAGCTCGTTGTTAATCTTCTCCCTAAACTCGTCCCAGTCGAAGTTCAGGTCCGTCTGGGCGTAGGGCGTTATCCTCGTCAGGTAGAACCTGAGGTAGTCCGCGGGATACCACTGTACGAAGTCCCTCACGTTTATCACCCAGTTCCTGCTCTTGGAGATCTTCTTCCCCTGAATCAGGAGATACCCCCTCGTTGGGATGAAGTCTGGTAGCTTGTACTGCCCCTCCCCGATCCTCATGCTGGGCAGGAATAGGTAGTGGTGGTAGACGATGTCCTTCCCGATGAAGTGGTAGATCTTCGAGCCGTTCCAGTATCTCACACCAGCCTTTCCAGATTTCTTGGCCTGCTTCAAGGAGGAGGTGATGTAGCAGAGGTGGTTGTCGAACCACCCGTAGAGGACCTTCCCCTTCGCTTCCTCGAGTGGGATCGGCACCCCCCAGTCAATGTCTCTTGAGATGTCCCAGTCCTGCAGCCCGTCCTTGATCCAGTTCAGGACGTAGTTCCTGGGCTCCGGCTGAAGGTTCTTGTTCGACCTCAGCCACTTCTCGAGCTTCACCGCAAAGGCGGAGAGCTTGAAGAAGTAGTGTGTGCTCTTCTTGAAGATGGGCGGCCGCCCGCAGATGGCGCAGTGAGGCTCGAGAATCTGGGTCGGGCCGAATGTCCTCCCGCAGTTCTCGCATCCGTCGGAGTACTGGTCTTTTGTGCCGCAGTAGGGGCAGGTTCCCTTCACGTACCTGTCGGGGAGGAACTTCCTGTCGTACTCGCAGTAGAACTGGTCGACGTCGGCGACGTAAACGTATCCGTTTTCATTGAGTTTCGTGAAAAAGTATTGCACGAACTTCACGTTCTCCGCCGAGCTGGTCTGGTCGAAGATGTCGTACTCGATCCCGAGCGAGCCCAGGTCCTCCTTGAACCTCTTGTTTCTCTTGGCGACGTAATCGCTTGGCTTCACACCCTCCTGCTCAGCGGCGATGAGAATGGGGGTTCCGTAGTCGTCCGACGCGCAGATTTGCACTGCCCTCCTCCCGCTCAGCTTGAGGTACCTGTAGAGGATGTCCGCGGGGAGGTAGGTGCTTGTTATGTGTCCGAGGTGGAGGTCCGCATTAGCGTAAGGTAACGCCGCAGTGATTATCGTGTTACCTTTCTTCTTGAGTTTCCTGACCACCTTGCTCTAATTAGTGTCTTTCCGATTATAAACCTTGTTGCACCACGATTCTGTTAACTTATCTGCACGGTCGAAGTCTGTTGTGGTAGTGTGGAATCAATATATGCAAAAGGGAACATTACCTTTGGTGTAGAATGTGAGGAAGTGCCACGTCTCTTGCGAAATCAGCCAAGTGCTGCTTGTCGTGGAATATCTGTATGTGTCCTGAGCCGAAACTGTTGAAGTGAAGTTACCAACAAGTCCTTGTCCCACTAGCCCAAGGGTCGAGTTTATCATCACTGAGCCAATAGTGGCGGTCACTATCGTCCGAGTCACGTTCCCAACGACCAATGCCTGACCATAAGCGCCAAAGAAAATGTTTAGGAGTTGAGTAAGGTTCCCAGTACCGGTAACAGGATATATTCCACTTAAGCAAAGAATCTGCTCCCAAGTGACACTGGCATTTGTTTCGTATTGAGGGATAATCGCCGACACGTTCCCAGAAGCAAAGAGAAGCAGGTGTTCAGCGAAATTACCACTGACCAGGCCGGCAATTGTTTCGGTTGGTGTCGCAGTTGAAGACGCGGTGGAGTGTTTAAGCGTGGTCAGTGACACTACGGTTACAGCACCAACTATGACTGCAACGATGATGATTACGGCGATTGTTGTTCCAATCGCCGTTCGTTGAGACTCCATGCCGAATCCACCCTCAGGACGTGTTAATCTAGGCCTCCCAACCGCAAGTTTTGGAGCGTCGAGGTTCAGATAGATAACCCGGGGATAAGAGAACCCCTAGATCGCCCAGCTCTGGGCGTATTCCGCCTGCTCCTCTGTTGGCTCGCTTATCACGATGCCGAGCGAGTCGAGAGTCGCGTAGGCTATCTCCCTCTCCAACTCTTCGGGAACCCCGTATATTTTCTTCTCCATCTTCGAGTGGTTCTTCCTAATGTAGATGGCCGCCAATAATTGGTTCGCGAAGGACATCTGCATGACCTCCGGCGGGTGTCCCTCCGCCGCGACCAGGTTCGTTATCCTTCCCTTGCCTATCAGGTGCACCCTCTTCCCGTTGGGGAGGGTGACCTCGTCGACGTGGGGTCTCACCTCCTTCACCGACTTCGCCTTTGATAAGAGGGTCTTCACGTCTATTTCCACGTCGAAGTGTCCCGCATTTGAGAGGATCGCGCCGTCGTTCATCTTCTCGATCGCCGCGTAGGGGACGACGTTCTTCTGCCCCGTGGCCGTGATGAAGATTTCACCCCTCCTCGCCGCGTCCATGATGTTCGTCACCTCGAACCCGTCCAGGTAGGCTTCAATGGCCTTTATCGGGTCGACCTCCACGACAGTGACCTTCGCGTCCATCCCCCTCGCTCTCTTCGCCACCCCCTTCCCGACCCACCCGTACCCGACGACCACGACCCTCTTCCCAGCAAGAAGTAGTGCGGTTGCCCGCAGTATCCCGTCTATCGTGCTCTGACCCGTCCCGTACCTGTTGTCGAAGAGGAACTTGGTCTGCGCGTTATTCACCGCAACGACTGGATAGCGGAGCTTCCCCTCCCTCTCGAGGGCCCTCAATCTGACCACCCCGGTCGTCGTCTCCTCCGACCCTCCGACGACGATACCCTTCGCGTTTGAAGTGTGAGCAGCAACGTGGAGGTCCGCGCCATCGTCGATGAGTTGCTCCGGCCTGCTCTCGAGGACCTTCTTCAGGCACCAGTTGTATTCCTGGACGGTCTCACCCCGCCAAGCCCAGACATCCGTCCTCGTGGCGAGGTAGGCCGCGACATCATCCTGAGTCGAGAGGGGGTTCGCTCCCGCCAGCTTGACGTCAGCCCCACATCGCAAGAGCGCGTCGACCAGGACTGCTGTTTCCTTCGTCACGTGGAGGCAGACGCCCACTGTCAGACCTTCAAGCGGCTTCTTCCTGACCTGCTTCTCGGTCAGCGCCGTTAGGGCACCCATGTGCTCCTTCGCCCAGAGGAAGTTCTTCTCTCCCTCTCCCGCGAGCTTGGGGTCCGCAATCTTGCTCGTCATCTTTCTCTTCTTCTGCCCCGAACCCCTCCCCCGGTAATTAAGTTCGCCTCCAACGAGGCGATGGCGCCCTCAACCATTCGCCTCACCTTCCCTCCACACTCCTTCATCACCGTCACTACCTCCTCGTGGCTGATTCTCCCCTGAATCCCCGCGGCCCAGTTTGTCGCGATCGCAATCGAGGAGTATCTCAGCCCGAGCTCCCTCGCGAGGACGACCTCGGGAACTCCCGTCATCCCCACCACATCTCCCCCCATCACCTTGAACATCCGGATCTCCGCGGCACTCTCGTATCGGGGCCCCTCGGCGCAGACGTAGACGAGACCCGTCCGGAGGCTCATCCCCTTCTTCCTCGCGGCACCCACGAGGGCTTCACCGAGCTCCCGGTCGTATGGGTTCGTCATGTCCGTGTGCTTCGCCCTGCCGTCGAAGAAGGTCGACGACCTCCCCTTCGTGAAGTCGATGAACTGCTCGAGCAACCCCAGCTGCCCGACCCCGAACTCAGGCTTCATCGAACCGACAGCGGTGGTGGCAATCACCGTCTTGACCCCGAGTTGACTGAGGGCAGCGATGTTGGCGCGGTAGTTTATCCTGTGGGGCGGGACGTCGTGCTCTACTCCGTGTCGCGGAAGAACGTAGAAAGCTCTCCCACCCACCCGTGAGGCGTAGGTTATGGTGGAACCATAGCGGGTCTTGACAACTCTTCTGCCAGCCAGATGGAACTGACCCTCCATCCCGCTTCCAGTTATCACTGCGATCCCTGCGGTTCCGCGCTCCAAGTCAATCAGTCCTGTTCCGAGTGGTAGGTGACGATGGAGTAGACGTCGTAGCCCTTCAGCTTCCTCCTCCCGCCGAGGAAGGCGAGCTCGACGATGAAGGCGAATCCATCCACCCTCCCGCCGAGTCTTTCGACTAGTTTCACTGCAGCCGAGGAGGTCCCACCCGTCGCCAGGAGGTCATCCACGATTAACACTCTCTCGCCCCGGCTTATCGAATCTCTGTGAACTTCCAAGCCCTGTCTTCCGTACTCCAGCTGGTACTCCATGGTGAGTTTCTTCGAGGGCAGCTTCCCGAGCTTCCTGGCTGGCACGAATCCGACCGCGAGCCTGTCGGCGAGTGGAGCGCCGACTATGAACCCCCTCGCTTCTATTCCCAAGATCTTGTCGATCCCTCTCCCTCTGTACCGCTCATAGAGCAGGTCCGTGGTCATCTTCATCAGCTTCCCATCCTTCCAGATGGTCGTCAGGTCTCTGAATACAATCCCCTTCTTCGGATAGTCCGGGATGCTCCTTATCGCAGCCTTCAGCTCAGCTGCCGCGCTCACTTGGCGCTCAGCCTCGCACCCGCCAGCGCCCTCCCGCAGTCGCAACCTCTCTTCACGGGGGTCATCTTCACTATCTCAGAGACGAGGTTCCTCAGCTTCTCGACGTTTTCGTTGAAGACCTTGATTACCTCCTCATGGGCGACGGGCTTGACATCCGGGTCACCCTCCAATCCGACGTCATAGTCGGTGACGACCGAGATGTTCAGGTAGCACATCTCGAGTTCCCTCGCGAGGGCGACCTCGGGGTACTGAGTCATATTGATCACATCCCATCCCTGAGACCGGAAGAACTTGCTCTCCGACCTTGTCGAGAACCTCGGGCCCTGGATCACGACAACCGTCCCCCTCGTGTGCGCCTTGATCCCTAGCCTCTTCGCGGCCTGCAGCCCTACTCTTCTAAGCTCAGGACAGTAGGGGTCAGCCAGTCCGATGTGAGTCGTCTGAGGCCCGTCGTAGAATGTATCCCTCCTCCCGTTCGTAAAGTTGACGAACTGGTCGCAGAAGACGAGGTCGCCGGGCTTTGCCTCGGGTTTCAGCGACCCGACCGCAGAAGGGCCGATGACACGGGTCACGGCGAGCTCCTGAAACGCCCAGAGGTTTGCGCGATAGGGGACCATGTGCGGGGGATACTCGTGGTGGACTCCGTGTCTGGGCAAGAACGCGACACTCTTTCCTGCTATCGTGGAGACTGTCACGGGCGCGCTCGGAAGACCGTAAGGCGTCTCTACCGTGACTCCCTCCGCCCTTTTGAAGAAAGTGTAGAAACCGGAACCGCCGAAGACCCCGATTTGGGCCCTGAGCTTCACGTTTGCCCTTCTGTGTTTTCACTTTTAAAACAATCTCTCGCCGTAGGCTGCCCTTCCCCTCGCTAGGCTCATCAGTCCCCCGGCGTGAGGACGACTCCGACTGACATTTCAGTAACAATCTTCGAAGAGTTGAAATACCAAGAACGCTTCAATACGACCATGACACTCCCGTACCAGGAGCTTCTCTCGAGAGCGAGGAGCATCCTTGAGAAGGAATCGAAGAAGGCGAACGTGAATCGCCTCGAGCTGCCTGAGCCGGGGGTATTGTGGGTCGGGAACAAGACGATATTCAGGAACTACGCGGAGTTCCCGAAGCTCCTTAGAAGAGACCCCAACAGGCTCCTGATGTACATGGCCAAGGAGCTGGCTACCGCGGCCTCCCTCGACGGCGAGCGTGCGATCTTCATCGGCAGGAAGGACAAAGAGTCATTTTCTCAGCTGATCCAGAGGTACATGAAAGACGGCGTCATCTGCCCCGTCTGTGGGAGCCCCGATACCCACCTGGAGAAGGTGAAGCGCCTCCTGTTCATGGTCTGCGAGGCGTGCGGTGCTCGCTCCGTCTCCAAGGTAGTCTGACTTGGACGGCTTCTCCATCAGGACCGCAGACTACAAGGGGAGTACGCTCGTAAGCATCTGCGACGAAGAGCTGATCGGAAAGACAGTGACCGAAGGAAGGCTGAAGATGCACATCTCCCCGGATTTCTTCTACGGCGAGATAGTCGACTATAGGGAGGCGCTCAGACTCATGAAGGTCTGCTCGATGGTGAACCTCGCAGGGAGACGGGCCGTCAACCTGGCGATAGCCAACGAACTCGGAGCAAAGGAGGCGGTCCGCGAGATCGAGAAGGTTCCCTTCCTTATGATCTACAAGTTCTAGAGCTAATCAGCCCCTCTGTTCTTCCTCGTTGAACTTCTTCAGTAGCTCCCTCTGGCGGCTCGAGAGACCTTTGGGGACGACTACGTTCAACTTCACGTACTCATCGCCCTTTCCCCATGAGTTGAGCCGCGGTAGCCCCTTCCCCTTGATCTTGAAGATGGTCCCCGGTTGCGTGCCCGAGGGTATCGTCAGCTCCACATCTCCGTAGAGGGTGGGCACCCTGGCGTCTGCCCCGAGAGTCGCCTCCGCGATCCCTATCTTCGTCTCCACGTAGACGTCCGCCTCTCTTCGGGCGAAGACTGGGTGCGGCCTCGTGTTGATCACGACGTAGAGGTCTCCCGGCTGCACGCCATTCTCCCCGGCCTCGCCCTCACCTCGGAGGCGAAGCGTGTGCCCGTCGTCCACGCCCGCGGGTATCACGACTCTTATCCTCCTCGTCTTCTGAACCGTTCCGTTCCCCTTGCACTCCCTGCACGGAGACTCGATGAGGTATCCCCTCCCGCCGCACTTGTTGCATGTCGTCACCCGAATCAGCCTCGCGAAGCCGGTGCTCTGGACCCTCTGTACCTCCCCCGAACCGCCGCAGACATCGCATTTCTTCGTCGAGGTTCCGGGCCTCGCGCCGCTGCCCCTGCAAGTCCCGCAGATCTCTGTCCTCGGGACCTCGATCTCCTTCGTTACGTCCTGTAAGACGTCTTCAAGACCAAGCTCGAGATGGTAGGTGAGGTCTCCTCCTTTCCGCGGCCCCGCCGCCCTCCCCCCTCCGAAGAACTGGGAGAAGACGTCATCGAAGCCGAACCCGAATCCGAGGTCGCGGAAGATCTCCGAGAAATTCGCTCCCCTGAAGATGTCCTCAGGCCCATACCTCTGGTAGACACCCTCCCTCCCGTACGCGTCGTACTGCTTCCTCTTCTCGTCGTCCGAGAGGACCGCGTACGCTTCCGAGAGCTCCTTGAACTTCCCCTCCGCCTCGGGCGACTTGTTCCTGTCAGGATGGTACTTCAGGGCGAGCTTTCTGTAGGCGTTCTTTATCTCGTCAAGCTTCGAGTCGCGAGGGACTTCCAGAATCTGGTAGTAGTCGCGCTTGGAGTCGCTCATCAGGGGTCAGCCTCGCTCTACCTCTTCCCGTCATCGTCGACTACCTTGTAGTCTGCGTCGACGACCTTCCCTTCAGGCTGGGCTCCCCCCCGCGAAGACCCTCCTCCTGTCGCCTGCTGCTGGGTGGCTTGCTGCTGTTGCTGTTGCTGCTGTTGCTGCTGTTGATAGATCTTACTGCCCATCTCCTGAAGAAGCCCCTTCAAGGCCTCGTTCCTCGACCTTATCTCGGAGACATCCTTCCCCTCGAGCGTCTTCTTCAGCTCCTGAACCGCGGCGTCGATCTTATCCTTCTCCTGCTGACCGATCTTCCCCTCGAGCTGTTTCTTGGTCTGCTCCGCCGTATAGATATTCGAGTCGGCCTCGTTTCGCAGCTCCACCTCCTCCTTCCTCTTCCTGTCCTGCTCAGCAAACTGCTCCGCCTCCCTCGTCATCCTCTCCTTCTCTCCCTTCGAGAGCTTGGTGGAGGCGGTGATGGTGATCTTTGCCTCCTTCCCAGTCCCCAGGTCTTTCGCCGAGACGTTGATTATGCCGTTCGCGTCTATGTCGTAGGTGACCTCAATCTGGGGCACACCCCTCGGTGCTGGAGGAAGCCCGGTGAGGTTGAACATCCCCAGGGACATGTTGTCTGCCGCCATCGGCCTCTCCCCCTGCACGACGTGGATGGTGACGGCCGTCTGAAAATCGGCGGCTGTGCTGAAGACCTGACTCTTCTTGGTGGGGATCGTGGTGTTCTTCTCGATGATTCTAGTCGCGATGCCACCCAACGTTTCAACCCCCAGTGAAAGGGGTGTAACGTCGAGGAGGAGGATATCTTTCACTTCTCCGGCGAGGACCGCCCCCTGTATCGCGGCCCCGATCGCCACCGCTTCCATCGGGTCAACCCCTCTCTCGGCCGGCTTCCCGATGGTCTCCTCGACGAACTTTCTCACCAGGGGCATCCGTGTCATCCCTCCGATGAGAATCACCTTGTCGATGTCCTTCGGGGTAAGCTTGGCATCCTGTATCACTCGCAGGATCGGCTCCCTCGCCCTCTCGACTATCGGGCGCGCCAGCTCCTCCAGCTTGGACCTCGAGAGGACGTAGTGAAGGTTCTTCGTCCCACTCGCGTCGCTGGCCATGAAGGGGAGGTCTATCTCGGTCGAGACCAGATTGGAGAGCTCTATCTTCGCCTTCTCCGCCGCCTCCTTCAGACGCGCCATCGCGGTCCTGTCGCCGCGCAGGTCGATCCTCGTCTTGCTCTTGAAATCATTGAGGAGGAGGTCGACGATCGCGTAGTCCACGTCGGCCCCGCCGGTCTGAGTGTCTCCGCTCGTCGCAAGGACTTGAAAGACCCCCTGTCCAAAATCCATCACGGTGACGTCGTGGGTTCCCCCCCCAAAGCTGAAGACGAGAATCTTCATCTGCTTCTCCAGCTTGTCCAGCCCGTACGCCAGAGAGGCGGCCGTCGGCTCGTTGATTATCCGCACCACCTCCAGCCCGGCTATCTCCCCCGCGTCCTTGGTGGCCTGCCTCTGATTGTCGTTGAAGTGGGCCGGGGCGGTTATCACTGCCTTCTTTATCGTGAAGCCGAGGAAGTTCTCCGCGTCCTTCTTGATCTTCTGAAGGATGAAGGAGCTGATCAGCTGCGGCGTGTACTCTTTACCGAAGGCGTTGACCCTGTAGTCTGTCCCCATCTTCCTCTTTATCTCGAAGATCGTGCCTTCTGGGTTGGTAACGACCTGCCTCTTGGCCGATTCGCCCACGAGGAGCTGCCCCTCTTGAGTGAAGGCGACCACCGAAGGGAACATCTTCCCCGAAGCCGTCGGCCCCTCCGCGCTGGGGATTACGACGGGCCTCCCTGCCTCCAGGATAGCTGCGGCGGAGTTCGTCGTACCGAGGTCTATACCAACTATCTTCTCTCTGCCTGCTGCTGATGATGATGAAGAAGATCCGCTCATGTAAGACCCCCCTCCCTCCCCTCTTCCTCCTCTTCTTCCTTGTCGGTCCGTGCCTGCCCCTTCATCCCAACCTCGACCTTCACCATGCTGGGCCTCAAGATCTTGTCCTTGAAGAGGTAACCCTTCCTTATCTCCTCGACTACGATGTCGTCCCCCCCGCTCCGCTTCCCCAGCACCTTATCGACCGCCTCGTGCAGGGCGGGGTCGAACGGCTTCCCCAATGCCTCTATCCTCCTCACGCCCTCCGCTTCGAGCGCCGCGTTCAAGTTCTTCCGAACCATCTTCACTCCCTCCGTAAGTGGTGATTTCGACTCGGCCGAGCCAAGCGCGAGGTCCAGTTCGTCAAGAATGAGAAGGAGCCTCTTGGCAAAGCGGCTCGTCGAGAACTCCTCGATCTCCCGGATCTCCCTATCCACCCGTTTCCTGTAATTTTCGAAGTCGGCCTGGAGGTACTTCAGCCTAGTCAGGTAGTCTTCGCTCTTCCTCTTCTCCTCGTCAATCACCCTCTTCAGCTGCTGGATGAGCCTCGTCAGTTCCTTCTCCTGGGCCATCTCCAGGGCGTCTCCTCCCCCTCCGTCCTTCTCCTCTATGTCCCGGAGCGCCTGATCCTCGCCTCTCTCATGCAATCTTTCATGCTTCTCGGGGTCGGGGGAGCCACCTCGACTCGTCCCACTCTCAATAACTCTTCGCGCTGAAATGAGCCATCACCTAATCCAATTCTGGTATACAACGCGCGGTTGTATAAGATTTTCGCTGGTCAACCCTCGTGAGTAACAGCAGAATCCTTTTTTCGCGCCCCTCCCGCGCCTAGTCATTGAGTGACGAAGAGAGTTCGAGTCTTAGGGAGAGGCTCCTGAAGTCCGAGCGAGACAACAGGTACCTCCGTAAGGACTCGGACGACAGGAAGGTGATGGAAGAGGTCTTCGACCAGGCGACCCGTCTCGCCTTGAGGGAGCTGATGTCGAAGGGAGAGATCTCTGAGCTGAACGGGGTCGTGAGCGCGGGGAAGGAGGGTCGCGTCTATTACGGTGTGACAGGGAAAGGGGATCCTCGCGCCGTAAAGATATACATGGTGGCCTCAGCCGACTTCAAGAAGCGCCTCGTCTACATCGCGGGGGACAGGAGGTTCGGGAAGATCCCGAGTTCCTCCACGGAGATAATCAAGCTCTGGGTCAGAAAGGAATTCAAGAACCTGCAACTCGCCCACTCTAAAGGGGTGAGAGTCCCCAGGCCCTACTCTTTCTTGAGGAATGTCGTTGTGATGGAATACATAGGCGAGCCACCCGCACCCGCCCCCACGATGGCGGAGGCCGAGGTCGACCTCTCCGATTACAAGTGGGTCTTCAGTTCGATCTCGAAGCTGTACAGGTCTGCCGAGCTGGTTCACGCCGACCTCTCAGAGTACAACATCTTCAAGTGGGGAGATGAGAGGGTCGTCTTCGACATGGGGTCAGCCGTAACCAGCTCACATCCCCAGGCCGCCAACTTCCTGCGGAGGGACATCAGTAACATGGTTAGGTTCTTTAAGAAGCGCGGAATCTTTGAGAAAGAAGCGGAAGACTGGTTTGGAGAGATAACGAAATGAGCTTCGAACAGAGTGTCAGGGTACCCCTCGAGCGGGTCGGGGTGGTCATAGGGAAGGGTGGCTCCACGAGGAAAAGCTTTGAGGAGGAACTCGGCGTCGTTCTCTCCGTGGACAGCAAGAGCGGGTCGGTGGTCGTGAAGTGCGATTCGATTGAAAAGGGCGACCCCATGAAGGCGGTGAGGGTTGTCGAGGCGATAGGGAGGGGTTTCTCCCCTCAGAGGGCGCACCGACTGCTCGGCGAAGAGGTTGCCTTCGAGGTGATCGACCTGAGGGACTTCGCCGGCAAGAGTGTGAATGCCCTCGGAAGGATCAGGGGGAGGATCATAGGGGTGAACGGCAAGTCGCGGAGGGTCATAGAGGAGCTAACCGGCTGCTACCTCTCTGTCTACGGGAGGAGCGTGGCGATGATCGGAGAACCGACCGAGATGAGGCTCGCGATGGAGGCGGTGAAGATGCTCGCCTCAGGCAGCCCCCATCGAACGGTTTACAATATGCTTCAGAAGGCGAGGACGAAGAGGAAGATGGAGCGGATGCTCCTCTGGGAGGAATCCTCCCCAGAAAAAATGGCAGAAAAACTCAAGGAGCTCCGGGGTTGATATAAGTCGCGTCGACAACAGACAGTGGATGGAGACAACGGAGGCAGAAACACGATGATGACTAGTCATGAATTTCAGAGCCCACTAACTCTATGGGTCGGCGGAGGTGAGAATCTGTGAGTAGCAGCACTGCCTTCACGGAGATAAGTCCCTCCGAATTTTTTCTACCGTAACAGGGACTTAGCCGGCTTCACGAACCCCGCGAGAGCTCTGTACATGGCCTGCAGAGAGCTTCTTGAGAATTCCTTCCCGTACGACGAGCCGATTCTGGTTCGCGCCGGGGAGAAGGTGACCGTCGTAAAGATCGGTGACTTCGTCGAGAAGAGGCTATCGGGAATCGACACTCTGGAAAGACAATACAAACGCCTTCAGGATAGAGTGGAGGTACTCACCCTTGACGATGACATGAAACTGACTTTCAGAAGGGTCGTGGGTGTCTTCAGGCACAAGTCTCCCGAGAAGCTTTGGAAGATAACGCTGCAATCTGGGAGAGAGATTCGCACGACGTCTTCTCACAACGTCTTTGTCCTGACCGAGGACCTGAGAGTCGCCTGTAAAGAGACGAGGTTCTTAGAACCCGGAGAAAGAGTCCTCGTTCCTAACGGTTCGTTAGAGACCTCGGGAGGCATGACAGAGATTGACGTCTTGGAAGAGCTGATGAATTTGTCACCTCAGCAGACGGGAGGGATCGTCGTTCGCGGGCTGGCGAAGAGCTACCCACCCAAGCCCACTCAGTCGCAATTGCTTCTCGCCACCGTGGACGGTGCGGCGGTAAGCTGGACCGAGCTGCGCACAAACGCTTCCGAGCTCGGGATGAAGAGTCCTCAGGATGTCATCTACACCCTGCGGAGAGGAGGTTTTCTCCGCAACGTGAGAAGGGGTGAGTACAGGGTCAATCGTTCAAAGAAAACTCAGAGACGGTACGGGGTGCCAAGGGACTGGGCTCATTGCGACGCCGTCCCCTTCAACTACTTTAGGTCGAGGCCTCCCCCCAACCTTGACGATTCGAGACTTCTATTCTCGGTGAAGCAAGGGAGGAGGGGCCTCCCCTCGAAGATTCCGGTCACGAGAGAGTTGATGCGCATTCTAGGCTACTTCTCCAGCGAAGGCTCGATTCACGCAGATTACAAGGTCACCTTCTCCTTTGGCTCCCATGAGCTTGATACTCACGTAAGGGATCTCGTGCACTGTCTCCGCCAAGTCTTCGGTGTCGAGCCCATCATCACGCGAGAACACGGGACTGCGGTCAACGTGGTAATCAATGACTCGATGCTCGCCTTCTTCTTCACGAGGGTTCTAGGGACGGGCACCCGTTCAAGCGACAAGCGCGTTCCTTGGGTAGTTTTCAGTGCCGTGCGAGCGATGGCCGAGGAGTATCTCAACGCATACGTTCGGGGCGATGGCTACGTCCAACTGGCAAAGCGGAACAGGAAGATAACGCTCGTCACCTCGAGTCGCTCCCTCTTCACCGACCTCAGGTTCCTCCTGACCCTCCTCGGGAGGCATTTCACTGCCTCCTTCGACTCGCCCAGTGAGAGGGAGGTAAAGGGAGTGAAGGCAAGATTCAGGGGGTCCCACCTGATTTACATCCGGGAGGGATTGGCACCCGAATCCTCAAGCGTCCCGATCGATCACTACAGAAAGGAGCTGGTCTCCGCGAGACCCAAACTCTCGAACCTTTACAGGAGCACCGTTCAGAAGAAGTGGCTGAAAGATCACTTCCGGAGCGACGAGATGCCCCGGGAGCTCAGGAACTTCGTGCTCTCGGACGCGGGCGCCCTCGCGGTAAAGAGCGTTCAGCAGGTCGATTCCGATTCGGAGTGGGTGTACGACCTCTCAGTCGAGGAGGTTGAGCGGTTCATCGGAGGTGACGGAATCGCTCTCCTTCACAACTCCATGGATGCGGCCGAGCTCTACGGCGTCCTGCCCGAAATATATGTCAGACTCATCTCGGAGAACTCTGCCGTCGATGCTCCCGACCCAAAGCCGTATCGGCTGAGCGTCGTGGACAATGGTCCCGGCGTCGAGCCTTCGCAGGTCCCGAGCGCCTTCGGCAAGGTCTTCTACGGCTCGAAGTACGTCCTGAGACAGTCGAGGGGAATGTTCGGGCTGGGAGGGACGATGGCAATCCTCTACGGTCAGATCACTACGAACAAGCCTGTCTTGATAACCAGCTCTGCTGACGGGAAGAAGAGGCACAGCTTCGAGATGATAATCGATATAGCCGAGAACAAGCCCGTCGTCCTGAAGAGGGAGAGTACCGATGCCGGAGGGAAGACGGGAACGAGGGTGGACCTCACCTTGGAGGGGGACTACCTCCGCGCGTCCCAGAAGATAATCGACTACCTCAGGCAGACGGCCCTCGTCGCCAGCTACGCCAACTTGGCCTTCGTCGACCCCCAGGGGCAACTCACCTTCTTCGAGCGCGCCACAACCTCGATGCCCCCGGCGCCGAAGGAGACGCTTCCACACCCCCACGGCATCGACGTCGAGGCGCTCAAGCGCATCATCAAGCTCACGGAGGAGACGACGATGCTCTCGTTCATGAAGACGCACTTCCACCGCGTGGGTGAGAAGATCGCGAAGAAGTTCCTCGAATTTGCGGGCATCAGCCCCAGGCTCGCGCCGAAGAGGCTCTCGAACCAGCAGATCGTGGCGATGGTCGGCGCGCTTCAGAACTTCCAGGAGTTTCTGCAGCCCGACGCGAGCGTCCTCTCACCCGTCGGGGAGGAGATTCTCCAGGCAGGCATCACGAAGGAACTCCAGCCGGAGTTTTCCGCGGTCGTCGCGCGTCCGCCCTCCTCCTACTCGGGTTTCCCATTCCTCGTGGAGGTTGGGATGGCCTACGGCGGCAAGGTCCTACAGCCCGGTCTGAAGCTCTTTCGATTCGCGAATCGAATCCCTCTCTTATACGACGAGTCGAGTGACGTGAGCTTCAAGGTGATGAACGAGGAGATAGACTGGAGGAGATACCACGTTCCCCAAGACGCCCCCCTCGGGGTGATAACTCACATCGCGTCGACGAAGATCCCGTACAAGACTGTCGGGAAGGAGTACATCGCCGACCGCCCCGAGATAGAGAAGGAGCTGCGAAATGCAACGAGGGAGGCCCTGAGGCGCCTCAGCATCTACCTCTCGCGGAAGGGGAGCATGGAGGCGGTCCAGCGCAAGATGAACATCTACGGGAAATACCTCCCGTTGATAGCGAGGTTCTCCGCAGACCTCGCGGGTCTGAAGAAACTCCCGGACTACAAGAAGCTTATGGGAAAGACAAAGGAGGTTGAGGGAGAGGTGGAGGGTGAGGTGACCGAGGCGGAGACAATGGGGGCTGAACCCGCGCCACAGGCGGCGGAGGGGAAGAAGGAGATTGAGCAAAAGAAAATCGAAGAGTACAGCGCAGACTAAGAGCAGCGCGGAAAGCAAGAAGACCAGCGCGGAGGCCAGGAAGACAACCGCGGAGACGAGGAAGGGCACCGCCCAGAAGCTCCTCACGGAGATGGGGAAGAAGGTGTACTCCGACGTCGATGAGGGGAATTTCCCGAGCTTCACA
>WNEQ01000213.1_pt1 | contig 28967 bp, 21 predicted proteins | sample 5399971 | NCBI WGS metagenome assembly WNEQ01 (sample SAMN13153330, study PRJNA577476) | soil metagenome | isolation source: 20 cm grassland meadow soil 2 days after 1st rain plot 5 | place: USA:California | collected 2015-09-18
CTCGACGAGGGAACTTACCGCGCAACCGGCGAGTACCGATTCAAGCAGAGCAGCTTTCTGATCAAACCGGTTCAATTAGCCGGCGGTACAGTAAAAGTGAAGGACGAACTGGAGACACAATTCGAAATCGTCCTGAAGTGAAAAATACTGTAAGCGGCGTCCTAGGGAGGTGTGAATGAATTGAGAGTCACTCCTCTGTAGGGCGGTCTATGAAGCTGTGAACGAACTGGAATCGCGCGTATTCCCCTCCTTGCACCATCGCAAGGTCAGTCACTCAATACAGCTGTCACTTTGTTCACGAAGTCGAGGAATTCGGCCATGAACCGTCGGCGTCCAAACCGCAACGCGGATGTGCGAATCGCAACCTTGTCGAACGACATTCGCTCAAATCGGTCCAGACCATCGAGGAGGGAATCCACCGATTGCTCCTCGAACAGAATTCCGGTAACACCCGGGTCCACAATTTCGGCGGCTCCGCCGCGGCCGTAGGCAATGACGCATTTTTCGCATGCCTGTGCCTCCGCCAGAACCATGCCGAAGTCTTCCTCTCCTGCGAAAACGAACGCTTTGCACTGCTGCATCGCCTGCAAGACAATCCCTTCGGGCTGGGTCCCCAGAAGACGGACATTTGGTAGGGCACGGTGGGCGAGCCTTCGCCGTTCGGGCCCGTCCCCAATAACAAGCAGTCGACGCCCGCTTTTGTTGAAAGCGTCGATGACCAGGTCGACGCGCTTATATGGGACCAGTTGCGAGACCAGCAGAAAGAAATCGCCGTCACGTTCAACCGCACGGTCCATCGCAAATTTATCAGTGTCGACAGGCGGATAAATGACGATGCTTTCCCTGCCGTAACACTGTCGAATCCTGTTTTGGACGTTCCGCGAATTGGCGACAAAATGTGTCACCCGCTGGGCGGCGTCATAGTCCCACCTGCACAGGCCGCGTCGAACGCTGGATAAGATTCGTCGCTCCACTGGCCCTGCAGCCTCGTAATACGTTTCGTAACCCGTCCAGATATAGCGCATGGGGGAGTGGCAGTAGCAGATATGCATCGCGCCGGCGTCGCAACGAACGCCTTTCACTGTGGCCGCATCCGAACTGATGATGAGGTCGTAACCGGCGACATCCAGCTGCCTTGTGGCCAACGGAAATAAAGGAAGGTAATAGCGGTACCATGATGTCGCGTTTGGAAGGGCCTGAAGAAACGAACTCTGAATCCTATGTTGAGCGAGACAGGCTGGAATCCTGGACCTGTCGCAAACGAGAGTGAACAGGTCAGCGGAAGGAAATAATTCAGCCACAGTTTCGAGGACTCGTTCGCCACCTCGAAGCGTCACAAGCCAGTGATGGATGAGCGCCGTTTTCATGCGAGCAGCCCAATTACTTCCATATGGCAAGTTCCCCGTGTTGAGACCCAGTTTTACTCGAAATCCCCGCACTGCATAATTCGTGAATCAGATTGCGCACGGTGGATCTGAACGTTTCCAGAGAGAATCGGCTGTCGAGGCCGGCACGGGCGCCCCCAACCAGGCGCTCGCGAACGGCCCGGTCGTCCGCGAACGATTCGAGGTTGCGACAGAGATCATCCTCATCTTCCGGAGACGCAAGGAGGCCATTGAACTCATGGATCACTATTTCGGGGATGCCGCCGGTCCTGAACGCGATGACAGGGATGCGCCGGTCCAACGCTTCCAGGATGGTCAAACCGAGCGCTTCACTTAAAGACGGATGTAAAAGCACATCCATTAAAGAATAGTAGGGCCCTGGATCCGGTTGATATCCAGCCCACAGGATTTTCCCGCGAAGGCCATAGCGCATCGCACTCTCTTGGAGACTTTGCGCATAGCGGAGATCCTCGGCACACCCTGGCGCGGGAGCGCCGACGACAATGAGCCGAATCTTTGCCTGGAGTTCCTTCCGCAGCTTGCTTATTGCGTTCAGCGCAACCTCGTAGTTTTTTGATTCCGTAATGCGACCAACCATTCCGATAGTGATTTGATCGGCGGTCGTATCAGGCAGGTCTGTTATGGCGACACAACCGATGTCAACCCGTGGTGGTACCGGGTTGTAAAGAACTTTTGTTTTTGAAGCAAGCCTTCGATCTGCTTTCAGCAGAGATTCCGCAGCGGCCTCTGAGCAGGCCAGAATCGTTGCTACACGCCTCGCTAGACACTTAACGACAAAGACTTCAGACTTGCGGGCCAGAATAAGATGCAGATGAAAAAGGGATGGGCTGCGTGTAAGCCAGGCCGCCAAAACACCCGCCAACAGACATCGAGGACCATTGATATAAATAACAGCGATTCTCTCTTTCCGAATCAGGGCTGCCAACTTAAGAGCACAATGCAGGCTCCGCAAAACGAAAAGGAACATTTCCGGATACGACTTTTTGCCGGGCCGATAGGTACCCAGAGGAAACGTGCAGGTTGCTATGCCCTGCTCATGCAGGGCCATGGAGAAAGAGCCATCATCCGGGAATGCCACAATGGGATCGAACTCGTCTGTGAGGGAGCTGAGTACCACTTCCAACACACGCTGCGCGCCGCCAGACCAACTCTGTTGTTCAAGAATCAGGATCCGTTTTTTCATGCCTCGACCCGCGCAGATGGAGCCGTTGTCGAGTCGGCGTATTCCGGACGCTGTGACATATTCAAGGCGAGGGCCATCAGTGCGGTAACGATGATTATGTTGCGCCAGTAGGTGTAGGCGTCAGCAGCCAGCAGTTGCACTATTTCGCCGCACCAGATAGAAAACAGAACTGCGGCCCAAAAGGATTGCGCTCCAGTGCCGGCGCGTGCCAGCCTCAAAAACGTTCTGAGAATAGACTGCGAAAAGAGAATGAACCCTCCGAGTCCCGCAACGCCGGTTTCGAGCAGAAGGGCCAGGTAACCGTTGTCTGTGATGATCTCGCCATGAAAAAGCCGTGTAACCGGTAGAGTTTTATAGCCAATCCCGAATATCAGGTAATGTGGGTGTTCCCGCATGATGGACAGAACACGAATCCATGTGTCATAGCGCCCGCTAGTGGCTACGTTGGGATCTGAAAAGATATTGATCAGCCGGCCGACGCGCGCGGTCAAGAAGTAGTTCCAAAGCTCCGTCGAAGATGCCCATAACAGGATGAGTGGAAGCGCCAGGGCCGCAGCAACAGCCAGGCCTCGACGTACCTTAACGAGGCGCGTCACAACCATGGAAGCCAGCAGGGCGGCCACCAGGCTTGCCCACGTGCTCCGCGAAAACGCAACGAGTACGGCCAGGCCAAGAACGGAAATGAAGAAAACCAATACTGTTCGCGAAACACCGACATAACGTTCAGCTCGCGCGAGGAAGGCGGTCGAAGCCGTAATGAGAAAGAATCCGCAAAAATTCGCGAAGTTAGAGGATTCATAGAACACACCCTGCGCGCGTCGCAGTACCGTATTCTCCAGCCAGATATATTGGGCTGCAGGAACATGCGCGACAGGAATTGGCCATACAAAATCAATGATTCCGTATGCTGCAGAGACGACCGCTCCTATCAGAAGCATCTGAAACACCCGCAACTCCGATCCGCTTCTTTCAGGACGCGCGCACCCACGAATCAAGTAATAAGTGAGTGCCGCTTGACTCACTAATACCCAGCGCCAGAGGCCTTCCATCGCCGACGCCGACCCGGAAAGCCAAAACGCAAAAGGAATTGAGAGCACTGTGCCACCGAGAAAGAGAGCCAAACCGATCGCTATAGGATCCCACGAGAATCGGATGTCCGGAAAACGCAGCAGGACAATCGCGAACGCTATGGGGAGAAGAAAAATGGAAAGGTAGATGGGCCTCTCGCCCGTTTGAGAGAAGTAGAACGGCGGCAAAACCTCGAGGACCAAAAGAAACACGACCACAAAAATCAGCGGCTCGCGCAACGACATAACTGCAAATAAGGTGTAGGCCAGCAATATCAACGCCCCGGCGGCCAGAGTGATCGGATAGCCGGAAAGGGGCGCAATCAAACCCACACCAGCGCAAAGAGACAACACCGTCACTCGGGCCCAGTCTCGTCCGTTTTGGGAAACGACGGGATGATTCATAGGCCCCCGTCCAGGAGCAGGCGCCACTCACGGCGACGTGGAAATCCCAGCATGAACAGCGTGCCCGTCAGTACGAAGACGATCCATACCGCGAACCATTCGTCTCCGTGAGGTAACGACGAAGTAAGATATACGATCAGTAAGAGCAGCCCCGTGGCTCCCCAAAACACCTTGAGCAGCGCAAGACCTGCGATTCGCGCATGGTTGCCCTCAACCAGAAAGTAAAGATAGCCTGCGGTGATGACGAACTCGCGTGTCACATCTGCAAACGCGCACCCTGCGGCGCCGTACCGGGCCGAGAGATAAAAACATAGAGTCGCACCGGCGCCGATTCCCACGCCAAGGATGCCCATGCAAACGAAGCGCCGCCGGGCGGCTGCGAAAACGTAGAAGAGAACTGTGTTCAAGAAGACCAGAGGCAGCGCGGGAAGGAGGATCCTGAGCGTCCTAACAGCGGGCTCAGAGTCACTTCCAATCAGTATTGGAAGGAGGCGCGGAGCCGCTAACCATAGGACGAGCGCCGCGAGCGCAGTGACGAGCAAGCCGTTTTTTAAAAGGCTCAGCACGTAGGTGCTGCCAAGAATGGAATGATTGTGCAAAAGGCGGGAAAGCTTGGGAAACAGCACGGCCATCAATAAGGAAGCAACAAGGAACGTTCCGACGGCAAACCAGGCCGCAGCCTGAAATTGTCCAAGTACCCGGCTGGAGCCGTAAACACCCAATATCAGAATGTCGATTCGAATATTGAGGGACTCCAGAATCGTAGTAGTTCCAATTGGGAGACAGCCAGCCAGGACTGCGTACGACAGTTGATTGTCCCAACTCCGCAAATGTCCTGGCGAGAACTTGTCTCGCAGAATTCGCCAGCCGATAACGGTCTCGACCAGCTGGCCGGCGACCAGAGCCGCGACGAGAAGCGGCAGTCTGGTGTGTAATGCGAGCGCTGCTCCTACCCACACGACTACAACCAGCGAATTGAGCGACTGCTGAAGCGCAACGTACTCCATGCACTCGAAGGCCTTGAAGACGGCCATCGAAGCTTGCGAGAACGTTTGCAGGAGCACTCTGGCAATTAGTACATAGAACAATATGCGCCTGCCGTCATCTGCGATACCCCATTTACCGAAGACCAGACCGAACGCAACTACGAAGCCGACGAGGAGCAACTTCAGCCAGTGGACACTCCAGAAGATGGCTTGTAGACGACGTTTGTCTGTTGAGAGTTCCCGGACGACGAAGAGGTGCAGACCGAGATCAGGTACGACCAGGAGAACGCTTGCGAGGGCCAGCGCATATCCATACTCCCCGAGCGCAGCCGAACCGAAGCGGCGCGCGATGACCACAGCCATAAGGAAAGTCGCGAACCGTACTATGGCTTCGCCAGCGAAGATCGACGCGCTGTTGATCAATATTCGTCGTGGAAACACACGAGCAAGCACAGCCATGCTTCGTTTCAACTCCGCCGCAGCGTTACAACTTCGTCTTCTTCGTCAACAAAGGGATTTTCGCGAGTCAATTCAAGGCGGTTTTGAATCGCGAGGTAGTAGATTGCTGCAGATATCAGCGCACCCAGCAGGAATCCCAGCGCGGTGTTGAGCAGGATGCTGGGCCGGACGGGGCGTTCCGGGATAAGGGCCGGAGCGATCTGCTTCATGTCTTGAGACTTCGAACTGACCGTTACGGATGCGGTCTGGTATTCGTGACTCGCGTTCTTGACAGCGTCTGAGGCCAACGCGTAATCCTGTGCCGCATTCGCGACTCTGCTGCGAACTGTCGCAAGATTGGTGATCAGGCGTGTGATTTCCTTGTTCATCCGATCCAACCGGTCGGTCGCCGCCTGAACGCCGGCGCTCTCGGCGGCGCTGCTGACGGTGGCGTTGACGAAATCGCGCTGGATTTCCTCCCGGTTCTTGTTGGGCGACTCCTCGATCACTGAGAGCGGTGGTCCCTGCGGATTCAGCTTTTCGGCTGCCATTTCGAGAAAGCGATCCGTCGTGATGCTCTTCTTCAGCAGGATGGTTTGAGGTTCGCCGGCCAACGCCTCCCTGAGCGATGTCGCCTTGCTGTGATCCTGAGCTAGATCCAAACGCAGTTGCCCCAGCTTCCCGGAGAGTTTGCCTCTTTCCGCAAGAAGCGTTGTCAGCTCTCCTTCCAGATCTTCGATCCGAGCCTCCTCCTGAACTTTGACCTGCTGAGCTGCTGCGCGATTCAGATTGTCGACAGCTGCGTCCAGCTGCCTTTTCAAAAAATCCTGCGTGTCCTTAGTGTCTTTGTTGTTCATCCGGTCATTGAATTCGATAGCACCTTGCGCGAAAGCATTGGCCAGATCCGCGGCCAATCGTGGGTCAGGGAACTCGACGTTAACTTCCAACAGTCGCGTGGACTTCGGGATTCGAACATCCAGATAGTCGCGCCGTCGAAATTTGTCGACATTCAGGTTGTACGGAGGACCGTCCAGGAGAAACTTTTTCAGAGATTCGCTGATGAGCGCGTCGTTATCGACGAATGGAGTGAAAGTAGGCAACGTGACCAGTTGCAGAGCCGCCGTGTCTTTTGAAGCGGCGCCAATCTTGGACTCTGATACCAGGACGTAAGTTGTGGCCCGGTAAATTTTGGGCAGGAAAAGACTGACAATGAGCGCAACCAATGCGCATCCACATGCCGCTTCGAGAATGTGGAGCCGGTGACCACGCAACGTCTTTAATCGCCTGGTGAATTGCTGATTCAGTTCGTCATCCATCATCGTGGTTCCAATAGTGCGCCCTCAATAAGCGTTATCCTGGAAGAGAGTGCGCAGCAGCGTTAGAAAAAGAATTTTGATGTCAAGTTTCATGCCCCAATTTCGAATGTAATAAAGATCGTGCTCGACGCGTTCTGCGATGGCCGTATCACCCCGCCAGCCGTTCACCTGAGCCCACCCGGTAATGCCGCTCTTCACATAATGGCGCGCCATGTATTCCGGGATCTCCTGCCTGAACCTTTCGAGAAAGAAGGGCCGTTCTGGCCGGGGTCCGACGATGCTCATATCGCCTTTGAGCACGTTGAGAAACTGCGGAAGCTCATCCAAATTGCTTCGGCGTAACCATCGGCCCAGAGGTGTGACGTGCGGATCGTTTGGAATCGTCCAATGCGAATCCGGATTGAGCGATGAGCTTTGATACATGGTACGAAACTTGAGCATTTTGAACTTCCGGCCGTTCAGACCCACGCGTTCCTGCGAAAAAAACAGAGGCCCCGGCGATGTCAACTTGATCAGAAGCGCAATGAGCAGACAGATGGGCGAAAGAAAAACCAGAACGGCCGATGAGACAAGCAAGTCGAAGACGCGCTTTAAGACGACGTAGGCCAGATACTCGGTCGGGTAAAGCCGCACATTGACGAGGGGGATACCATCCAGGTCATAGATTTGTGTATCGGTCCGGATCAACGGAAAAAGGTCGGGGACGATTCGAACGCTGACTCCCTGGTTCTCACACTCGGCCACCAGTTGAGCTGCGAGACCGTTGACATGGGCAGGCAAGCCAATAATGACATCATCGACATGTGACGATCGAATGTGCTCCCTGAAGTCCGCGACCAAATCGCCGACGTCATCCTTCGCCCCGGCGACATAGACGAAGTGTTTCAGTATCCGATAGCCGTAGTGAGCGCGCTTTTCGATTTTGCCGACTAAACGGTTTCCCAGCTCTGGAGAAGTAACAAGAACGATCTGCTTGACATTATGGCCGCGGCTGCGCAACTGGCGAATCGCGAGCCGCAAGATTGACCTTGCAATTGCGAGAACCAGAAAGCTCACCGCCGAAAAGCGTACGAAAAAGAAACGGCCTCCAGTCAGTGATGGCAACAGTCGAGCGGCGCCCTCGAAAATTATCCAACTCGCCAGGGCTACTTTGAAAAGGATGATGACATCGGCAAAAGGCGAATCCAACCGCCTGGAATGATACATCCCGAAGTAGCCGCATAGAGCAACCCAAACGGCGAGAACCAACGTGAGAGTCAAAGTGTGCTCACGCGTGAAGAGAACTCCACGGCCGAAGGGGTTTCCAATCGAACGGAATTCCCACCACTCAACGGCGATGTAGCAGGACGTGGTCAGTGCCAGGTCGAAGCATGCGAGGTACATGTTCGTCAGATATGCACGTGTCCGAAACATACCGCTATTTCGATTCCTCTCCGGGCATCACTCTAGCAATCAAACCAACGTCCCGGCAGCGCGTTCGGCCGCCTTTGTATACGTCAATACTCGCGTTCGCCGGCAGCGCAACCACTTCGGGTATTCCCAGGCGTAGCCGAATGCCGAGATCGCGTGAAATTTCAAACGGCTCAGTGCGTGAAGCGCCACGATCCTCAATTCTTCCCAGCGCGAGAACCCGCGCTGGAACACAACCATTGGCGGACGGTGTGGTCGACGCGCGGGAAACAGGCGTTGCCGCCGAATGCCGGCCCAGGCGGCCGGGTCTTCCACAAATTCCCGGTGTAAAAACAGGCTGTACTTGTTGTTCCGGAAATTCGCCAGAGCGGAGCGTCGTCCGTACCTTTCGATCCACAGAGCGAAGGCCGCAAACGAGACCGATGAGAACTGAGCCTTGATTTTCTCGGGAATGCAAGCCCCGAAAAGAAGCTCGGCCAGGCCGAACACGACCATGGTTGCCTCGGGCACCCAGCATAGGTTGTCGATACGCGCTGTGAATCGGCTCCAAAACAATGAGTCGGAAGACCGCCGATTCAGGAAATACGCAATCTCGAGAAATACCGATAAGCGACACCAGTTCCGGAGTACGTGGCGAAAGGCATGGAGGACCTGAAAAACTAGCGCGTCCTCATCATTCAGGCTCAGGTATTCAAAATCCTGCCAACGTCGACGTACTGCACGCGCAAACAAATCTTTCGTGAGAGCGATTTCGATTCTGTCCTCGGAACTTTCCCACAGGCTGAGGTGCAGTTCGATTGACCTTCCTAGTCGTTGTGAATAAAGACCCATGAAGTCAGCCGTGAACCTGATGTTAGGTTCCGGCCTGTAATACACGATAGGGTGTTCGCTCTCCGAGTTTTTTCGTTTGTACCCGGCGGCCCGAAGCGCCTTTTCGGTGCGCTTGGTTGCGTCAGGACAAATCAGGAAGTCGTAGTCATATTGTGTCCGGATCGCCGGGTGAGGACAGTAATCCGGGACCAGTGCGATGCCCTTCAACACAATGTGTTCTATGCCGGCGCCCGTGAAAATCTCACTGAGGACCTTTAACTCCTCAGCCATTGCGGCGGCTCGCATCCTGTTTTCTGATTCACAGCGGTCTAAACGTTGCCGCACACGAGAGGGGACCATGCCGAGGCCGTTCGTCGTTTCCAGCCGCTGCCTCAAATACAACGCGAGTCCGCTGAGGTCTAGCCAGTCAAGAGTTTTGTTCCAAGCCTGTTCGTCGAAGGAACGCCAGATATCGGGCTGGAGCCGTTTGGTCTTCGATGAACTCAACTCGTTCACGATTGCCTCAGCCAATGCGCGGTTCACGGCCGGTCCTCCGTCACGTGATGAGTATTCAAAACGCTGCGGAAGAAAACCGCAGCCACGGATGGATCTCCATAAATGAGACGGTATGAGGGCAAGCGGCTCAGTGCGGTGAAAACTGCTTCGCGCTCCTCGGTTGAACCTGCGTCGTCCTTAAAGGGAGCGGTCGCACGAACGCGTACTCTGGTGTCATGATTGGAGAGTGGAATCAATCGGGGCGTAGCGTCTTCTCTTTCGAGAAAAATGCACGCTGTCGGAATGACGCTCTCAGCGTTGCGCGAAATTGACGGTTCCTTGTCCAGGCACAAAAACGTTCTGTCTCTGTAGGAGAAGGTACGTGCTAATGCGGAAAGCTCCGGAAGCAACCTTATGGTTTCAGGACGAAACGAAGCGGGCCAAAAATCTCCCCACGCGCGCACTGCGCCAGAATCGAGTTCCAGGAAGACCGACTGATCCGCATGGAAGTCCAATCCGAGCTTTCTAGCCGAGTAGCTGGATGTTGTTTTGCCGCTGTTCGGAGGACCAAATACAAGCAGGCCTTTCTTTCCCTGCGCGACGCAGGCCGCCGACACCGGCTGGAGTCCGAGCATTGGGGCAGTCAAATAGAACATGCTTGCCAGGAACACGCTCGAGAATCCCGTTTCATCTCGAGCAAACGATTCAGGCAAAATGCCGACTGCCTCCCGCGCCATCAAGTCCATCGCGACAAAGCTTCGACGGCCGATATTGATGTAACGAACTGTCTCATCGCTGAAGGCGGTCAGCGGCGGCCAACAAACCTGCGGTTCTTCGCTCGGTTCGGATACAATCCGCCAAACGAACTGAGAAGGTCCATTTTTCGTCCGCTCAAATCGTATGAAGGCGCGCGTTGCGTGTTTCAGGATGAGATGACTGTCTGTTTCGACACGTATGGATTTGCCCATCGCCAACACGTCGATAGTCAAAGGCGTGGCTCGAAAACGTCGCAGCGGGTCGCATGCCGTAATTTCACCGCGGAAGGATTTGTTCGGAACGGAAAACGAAGCTGCCTGCGCGGCGTTCCAGCCGCCCTTAACCAGGCAAAGTAGCGCATCGGCGACCTGGTGCGGATCGCCGCCATAACGGAGTGTGCGGCAACCCCGAGTCAGAAGCGTCTCGATTGCTTGCCGTTGCCGCTCTGCCGTTGCGGGCGTCTCCCGATGAAGATCTTTCTGGAGCCGCTCGGCCGCTACTTCCAGCTCAATGTCATCGAGTAAAAACACTTGCGCCGATTCGCGCTCGAGAAAAAGTATCCAGCGTGGTTCGCAACACTGAACACGGGTGATACCGAAGACCTCGACGGGGTCAAAGCGAAAAACCCGTTCTCCTTTGGCGATTTCTGAGCATTCGATGTGTTCAAGTTCCGGGAAATGGATGACAGCGTCCGAGCAATGCTTCATTTCGGGGGACAATCCCCATGCCAGAACGCTCCCGCCGCGCGTGCTGATAAGCGTGCGGTCATCAGCCAGAAAATCGAAACCGCTCTGGGCCAATGCGAGAGACAGACTGGACTTGCCCGAACCTGAGCCGCCGGCGAGCAACAGTCCGCTTCCCTTCCAGGATACACACGCACAATGAAGGGGAGTCAATCCCGCAGAGGGACCCAAAACAGTCAGGAGCGCCGGAAACAGAACCATCTTCCAGAACTTCGTGTCGACTGCAGCTTCTGGAGTGAATCGTCCCACTGCAGAACGGTCGTGCGGATTCATCAAAACCGAGGTCGACTCATCAAAGCCGGCAAACACCATGTGGCCCAGCCCTCTGAAATAAGGTTTGGGCCGCGGCTCGTCGGCATGCCGCATTTCATCTACCCACAGTCGCAACCGGATGTCTTCTCGATCGGAAAACCCCGCAGCGGGTTGGCCAAACATCTGCTCTGTGATTTGAAGAATGGATTCGGAGTTGGTTTCGATTCTGAGATTTACTCCGGCGGCGAGGTACATGCCCCTGAGCGGTGTTCTTGCGTCCTTCTTCAGAAAGTCTCCCGAGGCCGTTTCCGCCACGCGCGATGCTCCTTCACTGAACCGGCTTTGAGGTGCCGTAGATACCTGCAGACACAGGCAGGACGAAGCAATACCCATAGAACTTACCATCCAAAAAAATTGCGTTTGTCAGGACCGTGTCGGTAATTTGTAAATTTTTTGGGATGCTGAAAGTGGATGAACCAGTTCGCCGCCGGGAAGCGGTGTGAGGCGCGGCTTTTGGGCAATACCGCCTCTCGCTCGCGCCTACACTCTAGCTCGCTTTGCGGCTTTGCATACTACAGCCGCTGATGGTTGCATGCGAAGGGACATTCGAAGCGGCAAGCGTGGCTACCGGAGTTACAGGAAGGATGATTTTAAACGTAGTTCCGCCCGGGCCGCTTGATTCGATTTTCACGTCTCCTTTATGGTCTTGCACAATCTTGAGGACCACGGCAAGGCCTAATCCCGTGCCTCCTACTTTGTCGTAAGTTACAAAGGGCTGGAAGATCTCGTCGCGAATCTCCTTCGGGATACCGGGACCATTATCCGCTATCGAGATTTCTACGTGGTCGTTGACGCGCAGAACTCTGATCTGGATTCTAGCAGAATCGGGCGGAGCCGCCTCGGCGGCGTTCTGAAGGATATTGCGGAACGCTCGGTCCAGTTTCTTGAAGTCGAACCAGCCTTCTGTGGATCCTTCGTGGCTGACCGTGATCTGGACATGCCTGAATTCCTGGTGTAGCCGAAATGTGCCAATCGTGTGCTCGAGGGTCTCGATAAGATCTCCATGAACGAGGTGCAGAGCCTCCTGGGCCTTCGAAAATTCCAGCACCGACGAGATCAACTCTGTCATCTTGTTCACCGACAGACGAATTTCCCGATACACATCCTTTCTCTGCCCTTCGTCGATGTCACCCTCACTGAGAATCTCAGCGTAAGCCAGCACTGTTGTCAAAGGATGACGCAGGTCGTGAGAGATCGAGCTCGCCATCCGGCCGATGGTCGCGAGGCGCTCGGCGTGCAGCAGGTTTTGTTGGCTGTCGTGAAGCGTCCTCCTCATTCTCTCAAAAACGCTTGTCACTTCCCCCAGTTCGTCGCGGCTATGCACGTTCAGCGGATAACCGAAATCTCCTTTCTCGAGCGCCTGGACACCGGACACCACCTTCGCGAGCGGCCTCGTGAAGGTGTCGGAAATAACAAATATGAGACAGCCTCCCGACACAACAGCTGCCAGTCCGACAACAAGCAATAACCGGTTCATGTTCCGAAGGAAGAGAGTTGACGCATCATGAGACTTCAACACGGTCAAAGTTACGGCTTGGGTCCCGCTTGGCGGCAGTTCGACCGTGGTCCCGATAAAGCTCTCTGCCCCCAAACGAACTTGCTGCATCCTTGGCGCTCGAACGCCGGCGAGCACATCATGCGTTGCCAGTTCATTTTGCTGGTCCTGGGGAAGTGTACTGGCGATGATTGTCGTCCCATACCGAAACGCCACGTGGCTCGAGGTAACACGCGCTGTTCCCGTTGCGAGGCGTTGGTCCACCTCGAAACCCGTGACCAGCACGCCAAGCAGAACCTGGTTCTGAGGTGAGCCGAAATATATTGGTTGAAGATAAACCTCATACAGATGACCTCTTCCAAACCACCAGTCGCGGGATTGCCCGCGGCCGAGGGTCCCGGACAATGATGTCTGGGCCGTTTCCCGGTTGAAGTCAGTCGCAGTGTGTAGCGCCATCACTTTACCGGCCGCGTTGGCGAGCAGAAAAAGATCAGCACCCGCCATTTCCGAAAGATCACTCGAAGCGTCCTGGATGGTCGGTCCGTGCTGCGTGGTTATTAGCGCTTTGATATTTGGCTGACTAGCAGCGATTTCAGCGGACTGGGCGAGCATCGTCTGACGTTGTAGCGCGAACTGTTGAAAAGTCAGCGTTGCATTCTCGACCTGTTCATCGATGTCCTGGCGAGCGTGCTTACCGGCATAACTTTGGACAATCAGTAGGCTGGTGGTGGTGAGGGCGGCGGTTGTAAAAATCAAGGAGAATAGAAATTTGGTGCGCAGGCGAAGCTTAACCATAGCCGGACAGTATCGGCCAATGTGAGTCGTTCTAGGGAACGAATTTGTAGCCGACTCCGTGGACGGTCTTGAAATGATTCGGTTGCAATGGATCTTTTTCTAATTTTTGCCTCAGATTCACAAGGTGATTGTCCACGGTTCGGGTCGAAGGATAACAGTTGTAGCCCCACACTTCGTTCAATAGCTCATCTCGCGAAATCACTCGTTCAGGATTTCGCACGAAATATCTGAGAAGTTTGAATTCATGCGGCGTCAATGAAACCTGAATACCGCCTTGAGTCAACTCCATCTTGTTGAAGTCCACCGATACATTCTCAAACGTGTACTCTTCGCCGGGGTTTACCGCCGCGTGGGCTCGACGTAATACGGTGCGTATGCGTGCAAGAAGTTCTTTGGGACTGAACGGTTTTGTCACATAGTCGTCGGCTCCGAGCTCGAGGAGCAGAACTTTATCGACTACATCAGCTAAGGCGCTCAGCACGATAATTGGAATTTCTGGCGCTTCATGCTTCATGGTGCGGCAAAGTTCACGGCCGTGGATCTTGGGGAGTTTGAGATCAAGGACCACAAGGGCTGGCGACACCTTGCGAAAAGCTTCGAGGCCCGACTCGCCATCCGCTGCGAAATGCAGAACATACCCTTCGTATTCGAACACGTGTTTGATGGGTTTGTACAACGACCGGTCGTCCTCAATAATCAGTAGCTTCTCCATAGAGACTCCGTGGTCGACAGGTGTTTGACGTCATTGCGTTGGGAAACGTCAGCCTAACATAACCTTTACAAACTCACTACAGTTGCCTGACGTTCGACCCTGCTTAATGTGATATGACCTTCCTAACCCGATAGGAGAACACGCATGCGAAAAGCAAGCCTGGCCCATCTGCTGGTCATTGACAAGCCCCGCAACGAGCGGTCGCAGGCACAGAACGAACCAGGCCGAAGTCGGTTAATTCCGCGCGCCGGATACGACCGTCTGGCCTTGATGGCAGGCCTTTCGCTCGTCCCCATTTCAATTGCAGCTTCCGAGTTTTTTCTATCGATCGCGGTCGTATTGCGGCTCGTGCGGCTCGCTCGCAGCCAGACGCGAATGGACTTTCCGCGGTGTTTCTGGTTTTGGCTGCTGTGGACCGGTTTGGAATTCGTCGTTTGGGTCCAATCGCCACGCCCGGCCCTGGGCTGGAGTGAAATTCGACACATCATTCTGGTGGGAAGTCTTTTTGCAGCTCTGCCGGCTCTGGGCAGGAAGAAAGATTGCCGGACAGTCTGGAAAGCAATCTTCATTACGTCGAGTCTGAGTTCCGTTTTCTTGATTGGAGAGTTCTTCTGGCGACTGGCGCATTACCGTCGTGAAATCAGCGCAGGCGGAGATGCCGGCTTCTATCTACGATCCGGAGGACTGCTGCACCACTGGATGGTGTATGGGACCGTCGAAATTCTCGTCGTCGCGGGACTTCTCAGCTTCTGGTCGGTTTACAGGGAAGAAAGGCGCCGCTGGTGGCCCTCGGCCTGCATCAACGGTCTGGCCGTCTTGTTGAGCCTGACGCGAATGGCCTGGATCACGTGCTTATTGCTGCTAGGAATTGACCTCCTCTGGCGGCGCTCGAAATGGATCCTGGCGCTTCCACTTCTACCTGTCGCCTTGTATGTTCTCGCACCAAGCGGCGTTCGTTTGCGACTCAACGATTCGAGCGATCCGGCTTACTACTCTAATTCCGAACGTTTGCAGATGTTACAGGTCGGCTGGCGGATGGTGCGGGATCATCCTATCGCCGGAGTGGGACCCGGCCGCGTCGAAAGCCTTTACACATCATACCTGGCGCCCGAAGACCCGGTGCCTGCTTATCACGGGCACCTGCATAACAATCTTGCGCAGATTGCTGCACAATTTGGAATTCCGGTTACATTAACGGCATTGTTGTTTCTCGCCGTTTTGTTCCGTGACCTTGTCAGGGCGCGAAAGATTGCGAGGACACGAGACGACCGGTTCCTTACGCAGACAGCGACCCTCGCGTTAACCGGCTTTGTGTTTGCCGGCCTTTTTGAATACACCTATGGCCATTCTCTTGCGCTGATTCTGCTTTGCTTTGCTGTTTCGCCAATTCTCGTCCCGGTGGCGCCTGAACACCAGAGGTCCAGTTAGACCTGGGAGATTGATCGTGCCGAAACTTCGCACCTGGATAGAAATTTTAATTCTGTCGGTGTTGGCCGCTGTCTTCGCCTGGCGGGGCTTTGTGCCGGCGTGGCGGTCTCTCAATACGGATTTCCCTAACTATTACGTGGCGGCGCGCCTTTATAGCCAGGGCGACTCGCTGGCGCGAATTTACGACTGGATCTGGTTTCAGAGGCAAAAAGATCACGCCGGCGTGGAAAGGCGGATCGTGTCATTCATGCCTCATCCGCTATACGCGGCTATGCCGATGGTCCCGCTCGCTTCCATGCCTCCGCTACAGGCCAAACACTACTGGCTGGTGATCAACCTCATACTTCTGGCGTTTTCCGGGTTCCTGCTGTTGAGGACGACCAGGATCGGGAAGATGCGGATCGCGATTTTGATGCTCCTGGCCGTAGAACCTCTGCGTACGCATTTTCTGTATGGGCAGCTTCATGTGGCTGTCCTCGCCTTGATCGTCGCTGCACTCTGGCTTTATTTGAACGAGTGGAAAATTGCGTCAGGCGCAGCGATCGCGCTCGCGGCGGCAATCAAGATCTATCCGCTCGCTTTCCTTTTCTATTTTCTTCGCAAGCGGCAATGGCGCGCGGTTACGGGACTCGTTTGCGGCTGTCTGCTGCTGGCCGGTCTTTCTATCCTGCTCTTCGGCTTTGAGGTGAATCGAGTTCTGGTCGAACAGGTCCTCCCTCGAATAGCGAGGGGAGAAGGCGTGGATCCCTATACGCTCAATTTGAATTCATTAACCGGTCTGTTCCATCGCCTGTTCGTCTTCGAACCCCAGCTGAATCCGAAACCGCTCATCAATATGCCGTCGGCGTATGCCGTGTTGCAGCCGCTGGTCGAGGGCCTGTTGTTCGTACCGCTTTTGTGGCTGCTGACCCCGGCACACGCCGAGACTGAAAAAGAAACGATCGAATACGCAACATATGTGGCGGCTGTGCTGGCGCTTTCCACAAATCCGAGGCCATATCATTACGTCATTCTGATCGCATGTTCCGTGCTCGTCACAGACCGATTGCTTCGAGTCAAGCGCAGGGGGCAGGCGATGCTCTTTCTCGGCCTGTACACTCTGGCATGCCTTCCGGTTCACCGCGCCGATGGCTCGGAAGGTTTCGTCGGAGCGGTGATGAGTTCCTCGCGGCTGATTTTCACGTTGGCTCTCTATCTCTTCCTTCTCGCGGTCTTATCGTCGGCGAGTCGTGAAACGTGGAAGCAGCGGCTGAGCTCGCGAGCTGCGTTCGTATTTGTAGCGATCTTTCTGACCGGACTTTCCGCCTCGGTTTTCTACAACCTGCGCTACGCAAGAACCGATTTCAGGTATGAGGGGCGGATCACGTCCGAAGCTGCGTCGTTGATGATGACGGATCCCTCAGTTGCCACAGACCGCATTGCTTTTACGGCGCTCCAGAATCCCAGATATGCGGTCGGCACGCTTGCCGGAAAGCAAGCGTCTTCTTTGACGGCAACGGCGGATCTTTTCTATCCGACCGTCATTCCAGGATCGTCGCAGGCGATGGCCGAACTCGCCGGAACGACGTCCCGGATCGTGAGGATCGATTTGGACCAACACTCCGCGACAGACGTCGCGTTTGCGGTCGAAGTCGAGGATGCAGAGCGGCCGGCGGTCTCTCCTGATGGCCGATGGCTCGCGTTCATTCGTGAGGTTCACGGACGTGGCAGCTTATGGATCAAGAGCATTCAAAGGGACGATGCGGAGGAAGGAGCAAGTGATGAATTCCGTTTGGCCGGCCCGGAGTACGACGTTCTGGAGGCGGCATTCGACGCGAGGGGATCCGAAATCATTTTTGCCGGCCAACTTCACGGCGGTCCCGCGCTCTTCACGATTCAGCGTGAATCTTCAACGATCACGCAAAGCACGTCCGGGCCGGCGTCCCGGTTTCCGGCGGTTTCTCCGGACGGCGTCTGGCTGGCTTACTGCAGGCTGCTGAATGGGAGTTGGCAGATCTGGCTGAAGTCACGCCATAGCGCCGACGACCGCCAACTGACCGCCGGTAGCTGCAATGCGACGTCGCCCGCATGGACTCCGGATTCGAAAGAGATCATCTACGCAACCGACTGCGGGCGAGGCTGGGGCATTAACGCTCTTGCCCGTCTTCGTGCCGTACCATAGCCGCTGACAATTTTTTTACGATATCCATACCGGATTCTGACATCCCTCATGTAAGCGATTGTTATCCTCGGACGCGTGAAAGCTTCGAAGAAGGTAGTATTTTTCTTTCCGGCTTTTGCGAGCAGCGAAGCAACCGCTCCGCTCAGCCTGCTGGCGGTTGCAACGCCATTGCTTCGCGCCGGCTATCAAGTCAGCATCGTCGATTCCACGATCACCCCAAATTTCAAGCAGCGTGTCCTGGACGAGGTCAAGGACGCTCTGTGTCTTGGAGTCTCCCTCGTGACCGGCCCGATGATTCGGCAGACGGTGCAAATCTCGCGCGACGTTAAGGCGTGGAACAAAAACTTCCCGATCATCCTCGGCGGCTGGCATCCGTCGTTACTGCCGCGGCAGACGCTTGAGGCCGACTTCGTTGACATCGTCGTCCGGGGTCAGGGCGAAACCGCCATGCTGGAAGTCGTCCGCCATTTCGAGGACGGCGCATCCATGGACGACATATTGGGCATCGGCTTCAAACGGGATGGCAAGATTGTCTTCAATCCCGAAAGGCCGCTGACTCCGCTGGTGGACTTACCACCGAAGGCGTATCACCTTGCGGACTTCGACGCGTACGCACGCCTGTGCGGCCGTCGATGGGCAATGTACATATCGAGCCTTGCTTGCCCGTTCAACTGTTCTTACTGCACGAATGCTGGAGTCTATGGACGCCAATGGAATGGTCTTCCGCCCGAGCAGGTGGTCGAGGAAACATTTAACCTCTCGACTCGGTACGGCCTGGAAATGCTCTGGGTCGTAGATGACAACTTCCTCGTCGATATCGATCGAGCGCTGAAAATTGCCGAGGGATTGGTTCATGTGGGCGCGCGATTCCAGTGGAGCATCCAGGCCACGACGAATCTGACCGCACGCCTCACTGAGGACGAACTGCGTTTGCTTCGGCGAGCGGGCCTGCATCAGATCTGCCAGGGTGTGGATTCTGCTTCTCCGAAGATCCTGGAGCTGATGAACAAAACATTTCAGGACTTCGATTCCATCTACCAGTCGGCCGAGCGCTGCGTGAAGGCAGGCATTCGGCCATCGTTCAACATCATTTTTGCGTTTCCCGGAGAAGGAGAGTCGGAACGACGGCAAACCATTGCGTTCATCATGGACGTCTGCCGCCGCTTTCCGGGCGCTGAATTCTGGACAAATATTTTCACGCCGTATCCCGGTTCACCGATCATGCAGCAGGCACAGGAGAACGGGATAGAGGTCCCCCCGTCTCTGGAAGGGTGGGCCGACTATTTTCCGCGTTACACGGTACTGCCGTGGCTGAAAGGCCCCGCGCACCAGCGCCTCCAGACCATGCGCGACTATCTCCGCATTGCATTCGATCGAATGCCGATCGCGAAGTTCGACTCCAACACGGCAGCCCGGCTTATTCAAAGGGGTCTGAGCTATCCGGCGCGCTGGCGGCTCGACCACGATTTTTACGCGCTGCCGTTCGAACTGTCGATCAATCGCCGGCTCAAACGGTTCATTCCCGTCGCCAAGCCGAAAGTGGATGCCAAGCAACTCGAACCGGCTGTGGGAGCGAATTGTCCATGACCGGGAAGGTCATTCTCTTTCATCCACCCTACGATGGCCCGCCGCTCGGTCCTCCCTTGAGTTTGCTGAGCCTTGCTTCTCCTCTGGTCCATGCGGGCATGAGTGTATGCATCGTGGACGGGTCCATCGAACCTGATTTCAAGAGTGTTCTGGCCCGGGAGATCCGCGATGCTGTTTGCCTGGGTATTTCGCTGCTGACGGGACGAATGATCCTGTGCGCGATAGATGTCGCGCAGTTCGTGAGGCAATTGAGACCTGAAGTTCCGATCATTTTCGGAGGGTGGCATCCCAGCCTTCTGCCCGAACAGACCCTGAAGGAGGACCGTGTCGATATTGTGGCGCGAGGGCAAGGGGAGAGGACTCTCTTCGAAACCGTCATTCAACTGCAGGAAAAGAAGTCCCTCGAGAGCGTTCAAGGCATCTCGTTCAAGGCGGAGGGCCGATCGATACACAATCCGGACCGCCCGGTGGAAAACATCAATAACTTTCCGCCGCCGGCGTTTGAAATGGGAAACTTCGAGGCCTACGAGCGGGTGACCGGCGTGCGGAAACTACCGTATGCCTCCAGCCTGGGGTGCCCTTACGCATGTCACTATTGTACGGATCAGGTCTTTTATAACCGTCGATTCAACGCATATACAGCCGCACGCGTCGTGGCTGAAGTGACGGACCTGGTCTCCCGCTACAGATTAACTGATGTCGCATTGCTTGACTCCAACTTCCCGGTCAATGTGAAACGAGCTGTCGAGATCGCCAGTGGTTTCATCCAATCGGGAATCAAGTTTCGCTGGACGTTCCAGGCATCAACGGATTTGTTGTGCCGCATGACGGACGACGAAGTTCGCATGTTGGCCGAATCGGGCGTGGCCCATATGGGTTTTGGAACGGAATCGGCGTCCGAAGAAGTACTCCAATTGATGAACAAAAAACATCAACGTATCGACGAAATGTTCGAGACTGCGCGAAAAGCGAATGTCGCGGGAATTCGAGTCACGTTCAACCTGATTTTGGGTTATCCCGGTGAGACCGAAAAGGACCGTCTGGACACATTCAGGACGATGACTCAGATCTCGCGGATGTATTCGAACGTCAGGTTCTCGCCGAACATTTTCACTCCCTATCCCGGAATCCCGATCTGGCCCCAGCTACGGGAGATGGGTGTGAAGGAACCGCAGTCGCTCGAAGAGTGGGCGGACGTCAGCCTTGGAAGCAATCATCTGCCGTGGCTGCAAGGCGAAGATCTTCGGCGTTTGTCGGAGATGCTCCAATACTTCATGCTCGACACCCGCCGTTCATTGTTAACAGGACAAGAGCTGAATCGCGGACTTCAAGAGGTCTGCTGAAGGATTTCAAATTGGGCAAAGTTGACGTTCTGCTGACCCATTCTTACCACCTCTACTACGATCGCAAACAGGTTCGTAAGATGCAGCCCTATCCGCCGCTCGGCACGCTGTATGCGGCGGCGCTTCTCCGCCAGAAGGGGTTCTCCGTCGCCCTCTTCGACAGCATGCTGGAAAATCCGGAGCAAGGATTTCCCGAGGTCTTCCGTCGTACGCGGCCCCGAGTGGTTGCAATCTACGAAGATAATTTCAATTTCCTTTCGAAGATGTGCCTCAGCCGTATGCGGCAAGTCGCATTTGCCATGATCGACACCGCGCGCGCTGGAGGATCGAAGGTCGTGGTCAATGGTTCCGATGCGTCCGACCGCTATTGCGAATACCTCACGAAAGGCGCTGACTATGTCCTCCTCGGTGAGGCCGAATGGACACTCCTTGACATCATCCAATCTCTGATTGGGGGCACCGGACGAAACCCGCAGGACATTTGCGGACTCGTATACGCCCACCCACGGAACGGTTCGCTTGTTCGAACAACTCCGAGAACTCTCATGCGCGATCTCGATCAGCTTCCTTTCCCCTCGAGAGATCTCGCTGATATCGATCGGTACCGCGAGACCTGGCGTAAAGCGCACGGCTTCTTTTCCATGAACCTCGTGGCCAGCCGTGGTTGTCCGTACCGATGCAACTGGTGCGCCAAGCCGATCTACGGCGATTCTTTCCATGCACGTGCGCCCGAAAGCGTCGCAGCAGAGATGCAGCAGCTTCGTGAGACCTATGGTGCGGATCATCTTTGGTTCGCAGACGATCTCTTTGGAATTCAGGACCGTTGGGTTCAGGATCTCGCGGAGCACGTCGAGCAGCGCAACGCGGCAGTCCCTTTCAAGATGCAGTCGCGTGTGGACCTGATGAAGGAGGAGACCGTCACGTCATTGCGCCGGGCCGGTTGCATCGAAGTCTGGATGGGTGTGGAATCCGGATCTCAATGGATTCTGGATGCCATGGAGAAAGGTACGCGCGTCAGCCAGATTCCCAGGGCGGTGGCCACTCTGAGAGAGAACGGAATCCGCGCGTGCTTCTTCGTTCAGTTCGGATATCCAGGTGAAACCTGGCGCGAAGTCCAGAAGACCGTTCAATTGGTCCGCGAAACCCAGCCTGACGATGTCGGTGTGTCCGTGTCTTACCCTCTGCCCGGAACGAAATTTTACGAACGTGTTCGTGAAGGGCTGGGGGAAAAAACCAACTGGGTGGACAGCGAAGATTTGTCGATGATGTTCCGGGGTGCCTACACCAGTGACTTTTATCGCGCGCTTCACGATGCGCTGCATGCGGAAGTCGAATCGTGGAGTTGGCGTGGACCGGCGAGATTCAGACTGCGTGAAGCGTCTGTTGTGGATGGCGCTTCGAGCAGGGCCCGGTTGGACGAACTGTGGGAGCAGGTCGAGCGTTTGGAAAAAACATGTCGAAACTCCGATCCGACGCGGCTTCCGGCGCTGGCCTGCAGTTAGCGGGTGGAATGCATGGATCTGCTTCTGACTCACGGCTATTTCCTGCACGAGGATGCGAAGGAGCTTCAAATCATGAAGCCCTACGTTCCTTTGGGCATTCTCTATCTCGCCTCTCATTTGCGCGCTCGAAATTTCGACGTCGAAGTCTTCGACACCACTTTTTCCTCGCGTACGGACTTACTGAATGTCCTCCACAATACCGAGCCGGAAGTTCTTGGCGTTTATGCCAACCTCATGACCCGGCCGAGCGTTGTACGCATTCTTCAAGCAGCAAAGGACGCCGGCTGGAAAACGGTCGTCGGTGGTCCTGAATCCGGGGCCAATGTTGAAGAGTATCTCCTGGCGGGAGCCGATGTGGTCGTTATCGGTGAAGGAGAGATCACAATGGAAGAGTTGCTGCCGATTCTTCGGGGCCGCTCTCCTGGAGAACTGCAGCGTGTCCGAGGAATTGCTTTCATCGACGATGGCGGAAGAGTTCAGCGCACGGTGCCTCGACCGCTCATACCCGATATCGACCGGCAACCCTGGCCGAGCCGCGAGTCTGTGTCCATCGGCCGGTATCTGGAGACCTGGCGAACCCATCACGGTACCGGTTCTGTGTCGCTGATCACCGCGCGTGGCTGTCCATACGATTGCAGGTGGTGCAGCCATGCCGTTTACGGAAAAACGCACCGCCGCAGAAAGGCGGCGTCGGTAGTCGATGAGATCGAATGGATACTGGACCGCTATAGTCCGGACATGCTTTGGATTGCGGATGACGTTTTCACCATCCATCACGGTTGGCTCGCTGAATTTGCTGCAGAAATGAAGAAGCGGCGTCTCAAGATTCCGTTCGAGTGCATTTCCCGCGCCGATCGATTGAATGCTCATGTGGCGGACCTTCTTGCGGAGCTCGCTTGTTTTCGGATCTGGATCGGTTCCGAAAGCGGCTCCCAGCGCGTATTGGACGCAATGGAACGTGGCGTCACCGTTAAACAGGTTCGTGACGCGGTGGCTGTCTGCAGATCCCGCGGAATTCAAACAGGAATGTTTTTGATGTGGGGATACGAAGGCGAGGAGATGGAAGATATCGAGGAAACGATCCACCACGTGAAACGCACGGCTCCCGATATCTTTTTTACAACCGTTGCCTATCCGATCCGCGGAACCCCGTATTTCGATGAAGTGGCCGACCGCGTCACCAGAGTTACAAGTTGGGCGGAAGGTTCCGACCGCGATTTTCGAATTCGAGGCCGGCACTCGCGCAAGTTCTACCAGAATGCGGACCAGTTGCTTCGTGCCGAGGTGGAACTTGAGAAGATCTTGAGTTCGAATGTTCCCGACACCGACTCGGCCGTGCTTCAAATTCGCGGGAGGATCGCCCAAGCGCGCGAAGGCCTGAGAAACACTTTTGCGGAATCTGAAGCATGACGATGCGAATGACGGCAGCGCCATTCGACGCGATCGCCGATACCTATGATGAAAGCTTCTCGGATTCTTCAATAGGCCGCGCTCAACGACGCGTGGTCTGGATGGAGACCGATCGGACTTTCCGCGCGGGACAGCGGATCCTCGAGATCAATTGCGGCACAGGCATCGATGCATTGCACCTCGCGCACCGGGGAGTCGCAGTGCTCGCGTGCGATGCATCGCCTCGAATGATTGCCGTAGCGCGTGGCCGGCTTGCACGGTCTTCCGCTTGCGCGCCCGTCGATTTTCGGTGCATTCCTACTGAGCGGATAGCCTCGATTGAAATTGAGGCGCGCTACGACGGCGTATTTTCGAACTTCGCCGGGTTGAACTGCGTGTCGGATTTACGCCGTACGGCCTGCGACCTTGCCCGTTTCGTGAAGCCCGGCGGGAAAGCCATCTTCTGCGTATTCAGTCGTCTATGTCTGTGGGAAACGATCTTCTATCTGTCTGGCGCCAATCTTAAGAAGGCATTCCGTCGCTTTACCCGCAATGGTGTTGTGGCGGCGTTGTCGGATGATTCCAGCGTGTTGGTGCATTACCCGACAATCCGGCAGTTGCAAGAGATGTTCTCACGATATTTTCGTCTCGAAAGTTGGAAGGGGATTGGCGTCGCGGTTCCCCCGTCTTATCTCGAACACCTCGCGGTTCGGTTCCCCCGCTGGTTCGAATTCGCTGCCCGGATTGATCCGTGGCTTGGCGGATGCCGAGGCTTTCGGGCTTTGGCAGACCATGTCGTGTTGACCTTTGAGAGACGGAAGGGTGATTCATGATCATTCTTTACAGTCCGAGAGCAACCAAGCCGCGGAACCGAAGATTTCCTCTATCCATTCTGGCTCTCGCCGCAGTGCTTGAAGGACGTGAAGATTATTCGATCGTCGATGGAAACCTGGATGGTAATCCGACGGAGACGTTGCTGGCACTAATGCGGGAGAAATCGGTCGAATTGCTCGCTGTGACGGTGATGCCAGGGCCGCAGATGGCCTGCGCAGTTGAGACCTGCCGCCGCATTCGCGCTGCGTTTCCTCATATTCCGATCGTGTGGGGCGGTTACTTTCCAACTATTTACACTGCTGCAGTGCTCAACGCGAATTATGTCGACTTTGCGGTTCGAGGCCAGGGGGAAGAGACTTTGCTGGAACTGGTCGAAGCATTGAGGAAAAAGCGGAGCTTCGAAAGCGTTCGTGGTCTGTCTTTTAAGGATGGCTCAGGCAGGCATTATCACAATCCCGAACGGCCGATGAAAGGCCCCGATGCGTTTTCCTGGTATCCCTATCATCGGCTTCCCGTCGAGGACTACCTCCGACCGTCGTTTTTCGGCCGACGCACTGCCGTGCACCAAGCCAGTATAGGATGTCCATATCAATGCAGTTTCTGCGGCGTTGTTACGGCATATGGAGCGCAGCAGAAAATGGAGTCGCCCGCCAGGACCGAAAGCATCCTGCGCCATCTGGCGCGAAACTTGGGCGCGGATTCCATCCAGTTCTATGACAATAATTTCTTTTTGCGCGAGGACCACGCGCGGGAACTGATGGACCGTATTGCGCCGTTGGGATTGCGCTGGTGGTGCGAAGCCCGTATCGACCTGATGCTTCGTTTCTCGGACGCTACTTTTGAAGCTATTCGACGCGCGGGCTGCACGATGATCTTCTTTGGGGCGGAATCCGGGTCGGACTGGGTGCTCAAGGAGATGAACAAGCACCTCAAGGCCGAACAGACTCTGGAACTTGCCCGTCGCATTCGCCAGTTCGATATCATTCCGGAGTTTTCGTTTGTCGTGGGCAATCCGAAGGCCCCGGAGCGCGACACGCGAGAATGTCTGCAGTTCATTCGCACCATCAAGCAGCTTAATCCGGCATCTGAGATCATCCTCTATCACTACACTCCTGTTCCTCAGCGCGAGCAAATGTACGGAGAGGTGGAAGGACAGTTCGAATTTCCCAAGACGCTCGAAGAGTGGATGACACGGCCCTGGCAGGATTTTTCAACTCGGAAGGATCCGCTGACACCGTGGCTTAAGCCCTCCACCAAAAGACGAATCGACAACTTCAGACTCGTTCTGAGTTCGCGTTGGCCCACAGTGCAGGACCCGCGGCTTCCGCGATGGGGACGCCGCACTCTGCAAACCATCAGCGCATGGCGCTACCGGGTGGGCTTCTACAACTTTCCGTATGAATTGCAGTTAATGCAATGGCTCGTGCATCTGCGCAAGCCGGAGGCGGAGAGCCTGTGATCTCGGCCGCAACCGCCCATTCGCTTTGGGCAGAAACGTACGACCGCGATCCGAATCCGCTGCTGGCACTGGAAGAAAGGATCATCGGACCATTGCTTCCGCCCTTCGAAGCAAACGGAATGTTGGCGCTTGACGTCGCGTGCGGAACCGGAAGATGGTTGCTGAATCTCCTGCATCGGGGGGCGCGGTTCGGCGCGGGACTGGATTTCTCATCGAAGATGCTGGCACAAGCCCAAGGCAAAGCGGGCATCGAGGATAAGTTGATTTTGGCGGATTGTGCGGCGATGCCTGTCGCGAGCCACTGCAGCGATCTTGCGGTGTGCTCGTTCGCTGTCGGTTACATCCCGGATCTTTCGCGCTTTGCGGCCGAGTTATCGAGAATAGTCCGATGCGGCGGCCATTTGTTTGTCAGCGATTTCCATCCTTTGGGCCATCTGCACGGCTGGAAGCGGACATTTCGGCACCGTGAGACGGTTCTCGAAATATCCAGCTTCCGGTACTCGATTCCCGAGATTTGTTGTGCGTTCGAGGCTGAAGACTTCGAGCTTCTGAACCAAGTCGAGGCACGTTTCGGGGAAGAGGAGCGCCACATTTTTAAAGAGGCGGGAAAGGGACAGGAGTTCGAGGCAATGATGCGACTCCCCGCAATCTTTGTATGTCATTTCAGGAGGGGAGAAACCACAAGAACCACATAAGGCGCGCAACAAGACATGTTTCCACAGGTCAAGCTCATTAACGCACGAATAGCCGTCGATTCAAAAACGGCAATTCGCGCGGATGTCGAAATTAAGGATGGCCACATTGCGCGAATTGCGCCGGCGGTGGATTCGCCGTCCTCTTCAAACATCGATCTGGACGGTTACCTGGTTCTGCCCGGTCTGATCAATGCTCACGATCATCTTGAGTTCAATTTATTTCCACGTCTCGGCAATGGTCCCTACAAGAACAGCCGAGAGTGGGCCGATGATATTTATCAGCCTGAACGTTCACCGTTACGCGAGCATCGCTCCGTACCGAGGCCGGTGCGGCTATGGTGGGGTGGCCTCAAGAATCTGCTATCCGGTGTGACGACGGTTTGCCACCACAATCCGTACGACGAGACGTTCGGAGAAGACTTTCCCGTACAGGTTGTCAAACGTTATGGTTGGGCGCACTCGCTGGACTTTGAGGACGATCCGCGCCGGGCGTTAGCCTCGACACCCGCCGGGGCTCCGTTCATCATTCATCTGGGCGAGGGAACCGATACTCGCAGCAGAGATGAGATTTTCGTTCTCGATCGGCTCGGAGCACTCGATGGAAGGACTGTCCTTGTTCACGGTGTCGGGCTGAACGGCGACGGACATGCGCTTCGTCGCCGGCGTGGAGCAGCGCTCGTGTGGTGTCCCACGTCGAATCGATTCATGTTAGGTGCGACGCTCAAGGCACACGCGATGTCCAGTCATGAGGACATCGCGTTAGGTAGCGATTCGGCGCTAACCGCAAAAGGAGATTTGCTCGATGAAGTCCGATCGGCGCATCAGGAAGAGCAAGTCGGTGCCGACGCGATTTACGGCATGGTGACAAAATCCGCATCCGCCATTCTGCGCCTGCGCGGTGGCCAGGGTACCGTTCGAACCGGCGCCGTTGCAAACCTGATCGCGCTTGGTTCGAATGGTTCGACTCCCGCAGAAACGCTGGTGGAGGCCGATGTCGGAAGCATCGAACTCGTCATGGTTTCCGGGAGACCGCATCTGCTCTCTGCTGAGATGGCTCAGCGTTGGTCTAAGATCGCGCGAAAAGGTATGGAGTGGATCCGCATCGGTGGAACCGATCGCCTGGTCCGAGCCCCTGTGCGCCGTTTGCTGCAGACGGCGCGCAACAGTTTATCCGGCAACATTCGGCTCGCCGGAAAAGAATTATCGGCATGAATCACCGGATCACAAGCCTTCCGATCCTGGTAATCTTCCCGCACAACCGCTGCAACTGCCGCTGTGTGATGTGCGATATCTGGCGCATCCGGCAGGTTAGAGAGATCACCCCGCGCGATCTCGAGCCGCACCTGACCAGCCTTCGCGAGCTCAACGTGAAATGGATCGTATTCTCCGGCGGCGAGCCGCTGATGCATTCCGACATATCTTCCCTGTCGCGCGTGTGCCGCGCCGAAGGCGTGCGCGTTACTCTTCTTACTGCGGGTTTGACGCTTGAAAAACGCGCCGACATCGTCGCTGCATCGATAGATGACTTGATCGTCTCGATCGACGGGCCGCCCGATATCCACGACGAAATTCGCGGTGTCCCAGGCGCTTACCGACGGCTGCAACGCGGGATCGAAGCTCTGCGTCAACTCCGGGCCGAAATGCCAATCCACGGGCGGTGTACGATCCAGAAAGGTAACTTTGGCGAGCTTCGGAATACCGTACACGCGGCGCGGGCGCTGAATTTGAATTCGATTTCCTTTCTGGCTGTGGATACAACTTCAAACGCCTTCAATCGCCCGGGCGGCTGGTCACCGGGACATCAGGCCACCGTCGCATTGAACACAGCCGAAGTTGCCGTGCTCGAGAGCGAAATCGAAGCGCTGATTTCTGAATACGAGAACGAGATTGAATCAGGCTTCGTTGTTGAAAACGCTGAAAAACTTCGCCGCATCCCGCTTCGCTTCCGTTCCCGTCTGGGACAAATTCCAGCAATGGCGCCCAGATGCAACGCACCATGGGTATCTGCGGTTGTGGAGTCCGATGGAACAGTTCGCCCCTGTTTCTTTCACCGTCCGATCGGCAATATTCACGAGCATCCTTTGGCGGACGTCGTGAATAGCGACGAAGCCCTGAACTTCCGCAGGAATCTTGATATCTCGCGTGACCCCGTGTGTCGTAATTGCGTCTGTTCACTTTTTGTAGACAGGTAAGCCACACAAAGGCGGTTCTTAAGGAACTCGCCCCAACCGTTGGCTTTG
>WNEQ01000223.1_pt1 | contig 28491 bp, 26 predicted proteins | sample 5399971 | NCBI WGS metagenome assembly WNEQ01 (sample SAMN13153330, study PRJNA577476) | soil metagenome | isolation source: 20 cm grassland meadow soil 2 days after 1st rain plot 5 | place: USA:California | collected 2015-09-18
GGTAGGTCCACTTAACAACCCGCCAAGATTCACTGGGCCAGTCGGGTTTTTCGCCGAGGCGTCCGAGCCTGTATTGTGCCCTGATCAGCCGGACTCGCCCGGGATCCCTACCAGTCAGGCAGTGTTCTAGAAATAAGGGAGTCTTAGCGACTCGACCTCGCGTCGGGTAAGAGGTTTCCGCGGACCCCTGTAAAAGTAAACCACGGGCCAATGATCGAGTTTTTGGTTCGTCCAGTTGAAATCATTGTACGAGAACCCTTAATCTCGACGGAGTTTTCGTACAACATTGTTTCGACAGGAACGGTACGTACTTCTCAGAATAAAAGGGGATGCCTTTTACCAAATCTTCACTAATCAGGGGGAAACGGGTTTTGGTCAGTCATTCCCATTCTTTGGGGCTTGCTCTCGCCTGCATTTGCGCTTTGGATGTCACAACCGAGACAATCCCCCGTTCTCAATCCCTCCATCCAGGTTCCATTTAGGGGACGGAAGAGTGGGGAGTGCGACCTACAGGATAGATTCGTAAGAACCGGACGGACGCGGAATCCGAGCTGACACGTTAAGATCGAATTCTTGGGTTGTTGCTGGCTGGAAAGAGCCGAACGGCTTAGGGCTGATTCACGTTGGAACCAGAGTCGTCTTGGCTGGGACCGCCATCTCTCGAGAAGATGTAGACAGCGCCTGCCCATAATTGTCCGTTCACGGCTTGGCAAGGAGCTCCCGCGAACACGCGATCTTTGGATGAGTCGACTTCATTTCCAAGACAGCCGAAGCTTCCCGAAACTCCAGTTTCCGGGCTAGCCAGTGTGCTCTTCAATTTTCCTGATTCCGCGCCGAAGACGTAGACTCGACCGGCGGTAGTTGTGCTGACAGGGTCGTAGGGAGCCCCCACGATCAAACTGTTACCCGCAAGCGTGATGGAACGTCCGAAGCCATCTGACGAGTTAGGGACTAGAGCGTTAGTGTTAGGGCTGGTGAAATTCTTGACAGGCGCACCTGTCGCTAAATCGAAGACGTAGACCCTACCAAAGAACGTAACCCCGTCCACGGTCTCGAATGGAGACCCGACAAACGCCCGGTCATCCTTCACAGCAACGGAAGATCCAAAGTAAGACACCAATGGTGAGTTGGGCGAAACTAGAGTACTAACCAGCGCGCCGGTTGAGATATTGAACACATACGCTCGGCCGGAGAGTTGGTTCTCTGCGGGAGCGCCAACGATGACATGGTCGTCTGCAATATTGACCCTGGCCCCAAAAGCGCCGCCAAAGTTGGATCTATCTCCAACAGGATTCGGAGTAGCTAGATTCATGATTTCCGTCCCTGTCCGTATGTCAAGGACGTGAACACGTCCAGCCTGCACACCATCCACCATCTCAAAGGGGGCTCCGACGGCCAAGAGTCCGTCCGCCACATCTACGGCCCTCCCAAAATCTCCCAAGTGCTCGGGGCTAGTACTCAAAAGCGTCTTTAGCAGTGCACCAGTTCCGAGGTTGAAGATGTAGACTCGGCCGGCACTGCCAACCCCGTTGACAGTCTCTCCTGGAGCACCAACAAACAGAAGGCTGCCCGATATCTCGACAGACCAGCCAAACTCTCCTCCTGACTGGCTGACGCTCGGACTAACGAGTGTCCTAATCAGAGACCCACTGACGCCATCATACAGTAAGACTTCTCCCTGCTGTCCGTTGTACAAAGAGTCGCCGACTGCCAAAAAGCCGTTTGCAGCGTCTATAGTTCCTCCGAACATATCGTATGATGCGGGGTTGGAGTTGTGAATAATGATAACAGAGGAGGAAGCTGGAGACGCGACCATCAAGAAGCTGAGAAGGAGTACAGAAACAACCGTGACGCTCATCTAATCATCCATCGAATAACGAAGGCTCCGCGCAGATATAGCTGCCGATTAGCAACGAATCACAAAGCCTCAACCCGAAGCGTTCCTATGCGCTCCATCGCTGGATAGCCAAAGAAACAAGCCAAGACGCGCAAGCCTTTGCGGGAATTAGCGGCTTGAAACGACTCGAACCACAACGTTTAGTGGATTCGTGTATTCCACACGAAATTCTCGACGCGAACCCTTAATTCCAGTGGAAGCCGGCTCGCAGAAAACCGGACCGGTCTCAGATTTTGTCGCAACAGGGTTTAGATCTGATCTTCGAAAGAGTCCTTTCCGGAGGAGAAGTCTTCCGCGACAGAAACCTCCTCAGACACGACTACATGCCCGCAACACTTCCACACAGGGAAGAGCAGATCCGCCGACTAGGATCAGTGCTCGCTCCCGCCCTAACGAAAGATCGAGTCTCAAACCTTTTCGCCTATGGCAAAACTGGCACCGGAAAAACAATCGTGACCAAGTTTGTCCTCGATCGTCTACAGCGAAAAGCTCGCGAACATGGACGAGCACTTGACACGAGCTACGTCAACTGCCGTCTCTCAGGAACAAACTACAGAGTCATCGCCGACCTCTGCCGCTCTCTCGGTCGAGAAGTCCCGTTTACTGGATTAGCAGTCGGTGAGCTCCTGGACCGGTTCAGAAGCGCCCTCCAATCACGCGGCTCCGCCTTCCTCGTCGTCCTAGACGAAATAGACGCGCTAGTGAAAAGGAGCGAGGACGACAGCCTACTCTACGAGTTGACGAGGATAAACGAGAAGCTGACGGACGGCTGGATCGGGCTTATAGGAATCTCCAACGATCTCCACTTCAAAGACTTCCTCGACCCGAGAGTACTCAGCTCGCTGGGAGAGGAAGAGGTAGTGTTCAAACCATACTCATCAGACGAACTATACGACATTCTAAAGGAACGAGCACAGCTCGCCTTCCGCTCCGGAGTTCTCGATCAAGGCGCTCTCCACTTGTGCGCGGCCCTGGCCGCGGGAGAACACGGTGACGCACGCCGCGCGCTCGATCTCCTCAGAGTGGCCGCTGAGATCGCCGAGAGATCCCGCGAGCTAAAGGTAGTGGAGAATCATGTTCGTGAAGCGCAACAGAAAGTTGAACATGACCGCGTCACGGAGGCCCTGTCATCCCTTCCCCTCCACTCACGAATCCTCCTAATCTCCGTAATGCAATTGGAGAATACACGGAGAGAAAGCTCTGTCACAGGCGACGTCTACGAGGTATACCGAGAACTATGCGCAGCAGGGTCCGTGGAACCCCTCACCCAGAGAAGGGTCAGCGGGCTGCTCAACGAGCTAGATATCATGGGCGTCCTAAACGCGCGCGTAGTAAGCTTCGGAAGATACGGTCGCACAAAGAAGATCCGGCTAGGCGTAGAATCTCGGTCAGTAACCGCATCCTTCAACCAGGACGAGATGGTTCGAGGACTGCTTAGCTATGCTCCACGGAGCGTCCTCAAACATCAAACCAGCCTCTAGATGCGTTGGAATAGATGACGGCCCCTTTCCACCGAAAACAGATGACAAGGTCAGATATGCTCCTTTCATAGCAGTCTGGCTGAAAGGAGCGCATCTACAACAGCTCAGAACCCACTGGATCACAGTTGACGGACTAGATGCAACCAGAAAAGCACAGCTTCTCCTCAAAGACTCCAGGGACATTCCCATTTTGTTGTCAGGTGTAACGTTTGGCGGGTTCAACCTCATCGACCCCTGGAAGATCCAAAAGATGACCAAGGCGCCAGTAATCGCGGTCATCGGATCCCGACCCGATAACAGGGCTGTGAAGCGTGCCCTGTCCAGACACTTTCCCGATTGGAAGCAACGATGGGATCTGGTTAAGTCGCTGGGATCTCTACACCGCGTTCGAACGATGGCTGGTGAAGGTCCCGTGTTCTTTGAACGGTTCGGCTGTTCGACTCATGAGGCAGGATTGATTTTGAAGAGTTGGGCCTTCGTCTCCCGGGTTCCTGAGCCGTTGCGAGTTGCGGGGATTCTTGCTAGAGGTCTGTTTTCTCCGAAACCTTCAGTGTAGGCTTCTAGGTTACAGGAGGCTTTAGTCGTCCCGTTGAGGTTGCTGTGGACAGTCAACGGAAAACTCATGGATTTTACCTTGGTGAGTCTAGCGTGACGGGGAAAAAAACTAATCGCGAGAACCAGCTTAACGACTACTTCCGTAGACGGTGTTGCAACTACGAGAACTTCGCCTGCGATCGGGTCTGGGAATGCGCATTGTGCGCACGCCAGTCGGTGAAGATTGAGCCGATAATGGATGAGATTGAGTCGACTACTTTGACAACTCGGAAGAGGTGAATTGAATGGAGACTTTGAGAGAAGAAGAGGTTCTGCGGCTTGAGGAGGCGCTACTGAAGAAGATGGAAGAAAGGCTAACCCCACTAATGGAGCAGGCTGCACGCGACGCGGCAAGAATGGCAATGCAGAGACTGCGTTTGGACATGATGGCTCATATCAGCAGGCACGAGGAGACTATTCAGCGACTGGCAAAGGCTGCGCTGGCCGCCGAGCACATTCCAAGATAGATACCTGTCCCTCGCCATTACGACCGATCAAAACTACGGCTCCTAGTTGTTGCGGATAAGGCTCGAACGAGTCCGATTGTTCCCTACCGCTCTTCGCCGTCCGTCAGTCATCTATGCATTCTTGCACGTCGGGCAGAGCGGAATCTTGTTCACAATCCCCTTTGTAACAACACAGTCCGTGCAGAGGGGTTTGCGACATGAACTGCACATTCGTTCGTGTTCCGCACAAATAGTCCCCCCGCAGACTTCGCAGATCGCTCTGGGCTTATGATCACAAAGCGAGCATTTCTGAGTGTCATCCCAGATCATTTTTCCAGTAGCCGCTTGGAGAATCTTTCGGTAGGACTTGCCTGCGGCTAGCATCTCAACAGTAACAATCGGAATGTGCAGCAATTGAACGCCAGTTACCGTCAGCTCGTCGCGACCACTGAGAATCTCGTTGGTCTTGGCTCGGATCATATCTTCGGTAACCCCAGCAGGCGCGACTGTGACCGTATTCTTCATCTCAAGCTCCGGAGGCAACTTGGGCATGGACCCCGTTGATGATTCTATCTCGAGGCAATCGACAAAAAACCCCGTTGACGGGAGATCCTCAACGTGCCCTTCGAAAAGGGCGGCATCGCAGACGCGCCCATCTACTCCGTCGAACACGACTACTCCCTGAGCTAGTTTCTTTCGTCCATCATCGATCTGGAAGCTGGAGAAGAAGTACGGTCGAAATTCAAGCCTAGGCATGGATGACAGCTTGAGGAAGGTGCCATTCACCAGACCATGAGCCAGGATTCGAGATGCTGCGGCCCTAGCGACCGGCAGCGTCCCGGGAACCTTGTGTCTCTCTGGGGCCTTGATGCTTTCAACTCTCTCTTTCAGCTTGGCGAGGTCCCAGAGCTCAACGCCAAGTTTGCGTGCCATGAATTCCGCGTTGCCCCCGAACCCTCTGGGAGAAACGTAGATTCCGCTCTGAATACCTAGACTCTTCAGGCGCGCCGCGAACTTCTCGACCTCTCGACCGTCAACCTGATTGGTTCCCTCCCAGCACTCGAAAGCAACCCTTTGCACTTTCTTGCCTTTCTTTCTAGATGCGAGAATGTCCACAAAGTAGCTCGGTGAATCGCCGGTCTGTGCGTTCTTTTCCACTTCGAAACCTTCGACTCTGCAAACGTCACAGACCATGTCCACTACAAAGTTGCCTGATTCTGCTCTTGCATTCGTGGTCATGTGAGACCCGCTTGTATTCAATTCGGAGGTGTGAAAATTGCGGAATAAGCGTGATGTAACCTAGCACGGTTGCTACGCGTGAGCTAAGCAAGGCTCAATAGCGATGGATACAAAACCGTATCCATGGAGAATTTGGACGTCTTCAAAGGCTGGCACGAGAGAACGCGCTCGGCCATCGATGAAACGCTTGGCGATCGAATACTCTTAGCGCTATTACAGCGTAGCAATCTGACTAGAATACAGTTCGAAGCGCTTCTCGTAGACCAGTTTGGTCATGATATGGCGAACAAACGGCTAACAAGGAATGATATGGCTCTATTACGGAGAGATAAAAGAGGAATTAGCCGTGGATCGTTCAACAGAACCCTAAAACAGGCAAGAGAAAACGTTGTCGAGGCCATTCACACCGTCCTGCTTCTCGGCTACAGCGGCCTGACTGAGTCTCCAAGTATCGCCCCATTTCTGGAAGCATCAGAGCGCCTCAAGAGTCAAACCTCCCAACTCCGAGACTCAGCGCAAAACAATCAAGAATTCTATTTGAGAACGGTGGAGTCGATAATTGACGATTTAGATCAGGCATTTAGGGCAATGTTCGGTAGAAACCGTGACACGTGACGTCACACAAGTGATTGTGCATCATGCATATCACGCGTCATATCTACGCGAAGAACGGTGGAACGCAACACATCTGGATCGAGAACAGGCAGGACTGCCGTATCATGCCCTTGACGTCATGACGCAACAGAAAAGTCACGCCTTTCGTCACCCGTGATGGGGTTACGGTGAAACCTGGCGTCACAACAGTTAGTGTTAAATGCGTTTGTCGAGTTCAACGTGACGTCACGGCTCCGGAGAGCGTGATATCACAGAAATGCTGGGGATTAGGAAACGGCCGAGCGATGCCAGTACCGATTCTTCATCTGAAAACTATGACGTTGCAAAGCTGTTCTTTGATACCTTCTCGAAAAGGCTCGGTTCCTTCGAGACGAGTTTGAAGGACTTGGCTGTTGAGGTTGGAAGGCTCAAGACTTCGGGGGATCAGTCCAAGTTATCTGATTTGGTATTACTGGAGCGTCTCCAAAAAACTGAGAGGCTGTTGGGCGAATCTCTAAACTGGATTAAGCAGATCGCTGATACAGTTCTCCAGGCTCCGCAGGCAACCGCTTTGACCAGTAGGGTGGTTGGAGAGGTTCCTGAGGTGGTAAGATCTGTTCCGCAATCGGCTGTGAATCAGTCTTCGATCCGTACGGACCCTTCAGTTGTCCAACCGGGTTCTTTGAACTCGATCACGACCCCTACTGAGCTTCAGGTTCTAACTCTTCTGGCGAACCAGGGACCAAAGTCGGCCCCGGAAATAGGAAAGCTTGTCGGGCGTTCAAGGGAACATACGGCTCGCCTGATGAAGAAGCTGTTCGATGAGGGATTCGTTCGGCGAGACCAGACTCGGATTCCGTTTCGGTATTCGACTGTTGAGCGTGTGAAGCAGAGCTTCACGAGGCCTGAAGGGAAGGACGAGGAGCGAGAGAAGGTTTCTGCTCCTCAAGCTTGACACGGTATACTAGGCAGAGTTTTTCCTGTTCTCTCTCAAGAATTCCTCGATCAGCTAATCGCGTTAGATACGTGGATACCGTGCTCAACAGTATCTTCTCCTTAAACGTCGTTTCGAACGCCTTTCTCGCTTCGGTTGAGGTGAAGCTTCTCCCTCTTAGCTGGGACATGATCATGCTCGCAAGCCTGTCGAATTTTCTGGGAGAGAGCCCGAGAGCGGTCGCCGACGCCTGAGGTGTTCCCGACATCAACTCAACCATGTCGAGTATTTTGCTCACCTTTTCTTTTGTCACGGGACCGTCGATAGCGATGGAATGTCTTACTCCGTCTGTGTCGTAGAATTCCATCTTCAATCGGCGTGGTCTCATATCTATTTTTCCTCGGGAAGAACTGGGGGCTTCACAGTTCGCAGTTCACATGTAGAAAAAGGCTCACGCATCATGATTCGCGTCAGATGTGAATGTTTGGATGATTGATCTTGGCAGGTTCCATAGGCTCCAGTGGAAACGGAGGGGTCTCCGGACTATTTCACAAGTAGTGAAGCCATTCTGGAACTAAGATCGGAATAGTGAGCCCGACAGCACGTCGTTTGCGGTTGCAACCGTTGTTCTACGGGTTGTGAAGATGCCCGCTCAAGGTTTTGCCAGGCTTGGGGTATCAGTGACTTTGTCAGGTCCTGCTTGCGGAGGTGCGGCTGGAGGAGTGGTTTGAGGTTCTGCCGGCGTGTTGACCCATGGTTCAGGTTTCTTCTTTCGATGTCTACCAACAAGCCTCAAGGTCTCAATGACCGGTGTGAGGAGAAGGGGAAGTAGGAGAAGATAGGAGTAAGGTTGAAGGTCGGTGAAGGTTCTAGTAAACTGCGTCCAGGGTCCGCTTGATGACGAGATTAGAGGCTTCTCCGTGGTAATCGAGTATTGTATCTTTGTTCCGTTTGGTGCCTGCCAGACAAAATCTGCCGATGCCGGTGATAGAACGTAGATGCCGCTGCTTTTCGTGGTCGCCGTATATCTGAGAGATTGTGTCTGGCCTGGAGGGAAGCTGGCGAACTGGCCGGTTTGTATGCCGCCGGGCGAGAGCTGGAGAGTCTTCTGATACGCGGACGGCCCCTGGTCGTCGGTTACGTTGAGATTGGTGACGGTCACGTTGTCGAGGTTCTGGATCATGACAACCACGTCGTGGCTGGTCCCCAGGGGTCCGCTTGACGGGGTCACGGTTTTCTGTACGGTTATGTTTGGGGCGAATGGATAGGTGAAGTTCGCGGCAAAATCTGCTCTAGGCGTGATTGTGGCATTGTAGATGTATGTCGCGGTGAGGTTGTCGTAGAGCGGGTTGTAGGGCGGGGTTAGGCCGAGCGGACTGTATAGGATTGTTCCGCGTTGAAAACTGATGGAGACGATGGACGCGTTAGAATTGGTGTCTCCTACGATTCCGGTTTGGAATCCTAGGAGTGTTTTGAGGCTGAGATTGTGTTGTCCGGCTTTGTAGAATTCTCGCGGATACTGGGTGTTGAGCAGGAAACTGAAGGCTCGGGTCGGGGTAGTGTTGAGTGGTGGTGGGAGGCTTATTGTTGCGAGGCCTATCGCCGCAAAATATTGTGTGTTTTGTAGGCTGACTGGGCTGGCGAGGGTTGAGAAGCTTGAGCCGGGTAGAAGCCCAAGGACGCGTGTGAGGGCATCGTTGTTTGTGAGTTCGGGGTCGGGCGCGTAGATGGTGATTGCACTCCCTCCATAAGGAATGGCGAAGGCTTTGGTGAACTGAACGCCTAGTGCTTGGGAGAACTGGGCTGCGACGTTATCGGATTCTCCCCGTGTTGTGGCTGGGTCTCCTGTGTAGAATGTGATCAGGGCGGGTTGTGAGAATAGTCCGAGGATGAAACTTGGGATGCCGAGGAAAGAGTTGGCGCCAAGGGGTTGTGCGTAGTTGTTGTCGATTATGAAGATTGAGAGGTTGTTTCCGGCGTAGTTGTTGTCGAGGACTAGGCCTTTGCTTGAGAGGTCTAGGTTGGTCATTCGCAGGCTCGCGCTAGGGGCGCCGAGCATGTCTAGTCCGATGGCGAGGTTTTGCTGGTATGGGCCGCTTGGTGGGGCTTGGATTATTGTTGAGGATTGGGTTGTGTGTGGGTTTGGGATGAAAAGGAGGATTGCGAGTGTGAGTAGAAGGATTCCCTTCTTTGGTATGTTGTTCTGTGGAAGGGCGGGTTTCTTTGTCTTGATCACTCTCCAGAAAGTTTTGAGGACGAAGACGTCTCCTTGCCAGAAGAGGCTGGCGGCGCGGCCAGAGATTGTGGCTACGGCGAAGACCAGGCCGGCGTTTCTGATCATTGTCAGGACTATGTCTTGGATGACCAGCTGGCTTGTTGGGGATGATTCTTGCATCAGGATGGGGATTAGGTCTCCTGCGACAGGTCCGGTGGTGGCGCTTATGATCGAGAAGCCTGGTGGTGGAGGTGGAACGTTGGATAGGGCTGAGAGGTTGGTGTTCTGGTAGATTGCGAGGGCTGCGAGTCCTAGTGCGCCTAGAGCGGAGAGGAATACTGTCATGCCGACTAGGAAGCCTCGCCGTATTTTTCCGCCGGCGATTAGGCCGCCTAGGAAGCCGGCGAAGGTCCAGAGGTAGAGTAGTGGTGGGTAGGTTAGTGGGTTGGTGAAGACGAGGAAAAGGGCTACGATCATCGTGTTGAAGTGGACTCCGAGTACTGGGGAGAGCCAGTCGCTTACTTCTCGGAGGCCAGGTGATAGCTGGGTGTAGCCGATGTAGAGGACGAGGAGGTATGCTGCGATCCATCCGAGGTATCGGCCGAGGAATATTCCCTCGCTTGGGCGTGGGAGGAGGTAGACTGTTTTGGGATCGTCCGAGGTTCGTTTGACCATTATGTCGCCTATCCGGGTGTAGAGGTAGAGGTAGAGGATGCCGGGTAGTACGCCGCCAAGTATGCATCCGAGGATGGCGGTGGTGAATGTGCTGCTGCGGGCTTTCTTGAACTGTCGCTCGGCTATTTCTTCTCTTATCCGGCTGCCTTTGCGTGAGACTATGACCGAGCCGATTGCGAGGACTAAGAGAGCGACTGGTATGGTCTGGTAGGCGAGGATTCCTGGGACCCATGTGGGGAGGGTGGCTATGATCAGGGTGGTGAACAGGATTCCGAGGGCACGGGTGAGGCTGATGGAGATTTGGGCGACTGTGGCTGCTCGACGGATCTCGACCGGAGCGTCTTTCAGGGCCATATATGGCAGAGGCTGGGCCACGCGTCCCTCATCTCGGAAGGACGTTTCCGAGAATCCGTGAAGAAAGGGGTTCTGATACCAGGGTTACACGTTCGAAAGCGCATGCTATGGGCAGGTTCGAGCGGTCTTACGAAGCAAGAAGGCACTGGTAGGAGCCCGTGAGCGTGGGAAACTCAGCGTTTCACGAAGGGCGGGGGCGCGGGAAAATCAGCCACCCCCGGGGGGTCGCATAATAGTTAGCGAAAAAGAAAGTTTACGGGAAAAAATAGTTGGGACAAAAGAAAAGTTACGAATCAAACGCGTATGTCGAACCATTGGAAAGCGATCTGACGCTTCTCATGCGGGCCGACGGGACTACTCGTGAAGGTTGCCCTAGGGATCTAATTTTTCTTGGATGTTGTTTCTGTCTGGCTGGATTCTGGCCTGTTTCTTGAGGACGGGTTGGCATTCGGCTTGTCTGGCTGCTGTCGATCCCCCGTGGATTCGCCTTGGGTTAGCGTGGAAAGTTGGGTTTTGGAAAACGTGGATCCGGATTCGTGATCAGGGCTGATTATGGGCGATTTTTTTCCGCAAAGTAATCGGACTAGGGTCGAGGGGTCTTTCCAGCCCGCCAAGTCGAATGCCTGCCGAGCCAAGGGAGAAGAGAGAAAGAGCCGGACTAACAGGACATGAGAGGGCGGCGGGTCCAGCAAAAATAAGGTTTCGCTGGAAGTATCTCGAAGCTCTCAGGGGCATTCTAACCTTCTTCGGAACGCTAGCAATTCTCCCTGGATGCCCGTATTTCATCCTGTTCGCCTACGGCCCATGCGTTTTATCATCGTCTGAAGCGCAGACAGGGCTTGTCGTGGCTACTACAGGGGCTGTTCTAATCTTGGTAGGGGAAGTTGCCCGTCGCAAGAAGCCTACTCCAAAACCTCCCCTAGGAGAGAACCCTTTGTGAACCGGGATTCGGGGTGCTACTTCGAGCTGGTTATTTCCTTCCACGTGGACCCGCAAAAGCGACAGTCATGGTACCTGAAAGCAGCGTTAGATTCAGGTCCTGGAAAGATACAGGGGCTAATACTTCCGCAAACAGGACAGGTATGACTCATTTCTACTGTCTCGCTTCCGGGCTTGCCTGTGCCAGACGGCTAGGACTTAGCGCATGGTCGATCCGTTGCCTGTAGGCAGAAGCAGGATAGGCGCCTATTAGACTGTCCCTGACTGTTCCATTCTCGAACAGCATACTCGTTGGTATGCTCATGATATCATATTTCATCGCCAGTTGCTGATTATTGTCGACGTTGATCTTGACGAACTTGACCTTGCCCGCATACTCTTCCGACAGGGCTGCGATGGTAGGCGCGATCATATTGCAGGGTCCACACCAGTCAGCATAGAAGTCGACGAACACTGGAACCTCAGATTGGAGGACCGTCGAATCGAAATCGGTCTCGTTAACCGGAATCACTTTCTCGTTACTTACTGCTTGTTTGTTCATACACCCATGATCGGGCTGGTCTGGATATAAACGTATTGATGAACATCTATATGATTAGCTTAGACAGGATCATCGAACGAGACAACTAGTCGGGGTGCATAGATACATATCGACATGTTAATACGCACGCTGGGCAATAGAGATGGGTAATGAAGCTCGCAACCGAAGAATTTGACAGGATCAGCAAGGCCCTAGCGGACCCTCAGCGCCGAGAGATTCTCCAGAAGCTTGTCGCAAGAAGGATGAACTGCTCAGACGTTCACGCCATGTTCAACGTCTCACAGCCCACCGTGTCCCACCATCTGAAAGAACTCGCTATCGCAGGGATCCTTGATAAGGAGAAACAAGGCCAGTTCTGCTTCTACCAGGTGAAGGCAGAGGTATTGTCCGCGTACGTAACAGAGCTGCAGAAACGCTTAGGCGTGGGAGCAATAGCAGTTGCTCCGAGAATGAAGTAAGCGCGCATAGACGCTCATCAATACGTTTATATGTTTACCGCACACGTAGGCTTGCATGTCTGAACATTCAGAGCCTCACGAATCATTACACCTGACAGTCGTGCAGGAATCAGCTAAGAACTACCACTTATTCCTCCATAAGAGAAAAGATCTAACGGAGAAGAAGTCAATCATCTCCAAACTCAGAAGAATTCTAACTGAAGAGGATCCAGTTGAGCAGAGTCCACGTCCAGCGGACACTGCAGGATTCAACTAAGACTACAGAATTTATTCAGTGAAACGGGCATGGAACAACTAGTTATCGAGAAGAGCGAAGACGCTCTCGCTCAGGCCGCGCCTCTCGTCAAAACTCGCACTCGACTAATTCTCGCCCTAATCATTACCGCAGGGTTCCTCGACGTCATAGACTTCTCAATCGTCCAAGTGGCTCTACCCACCATACAGACGGAACTAGTCGTCTCGCTAGCGGAAAGTCAGTGGATCATAGCAGCGTACGGGCTAACTCTGGCAGGGTTCCTACTACTCAGCGGCAGAGCAGGAGACATCTATGGTCAAAAGAAACTGTTCGTCTTCGGAATAGTCTTGTTTACCGTCGCATCCTTTACCGGGGGATTGGCCCCATCCCTTCTCTCGCTGATCATATCCAGGGCCATTCAGGGTATAGGAGCAGCGATCTCGACTGCCACAGCCTTCGCGATCCTCGTAACGACCTTCCCCGAAGGAAGGGAGAGAAACCGTGCCCTTGGCATCTTCGTCTCCGTACTATCCGCAGGCTTCGCAGCCGGATCCATCTCCGGAGGCATCCTCACCAGCGCTTTCGGCTGGAGATCAGTCCTCTTCGTCAACGTCCCCATCGGCACAGTTGCAGCCATACTCTCCCAGAAGTATCTAGCAAATAATCCCGGACGAGCCATGGACAAACACCTGGATCTACCAGGGGCGCTGTCCGTGACCAGCGGGCTAATACTCCTCGTGTACGCATTGACAAACGCTGCAAACGCTGGCTTTACGTCCATCCAGACCGTCCTACCACTCGGGCTCGGTGCTTTAGTCCTGGCGGGGTTCGTGGCAATAGAATATCGATCAAAGTCCCCTCTGATGCCCTTAGCGTTCCTCCGCCGCGGCACAGTCTTTACCGCGAACGTTCTCGCTCTGATACTGACCTCCTCCGCTGGAGGAGTGGTCTTCTTACTGACGATCTATCTCCAGCGAGTATCGGGCTACTTGCCATTAGCTGCAGGGCTGGAATTCGTCCCGGCTGCACTGATATTCTTTTTTGTGGGAGGCTGGGGCTCGTCCTGGCTCGTAAACCGTCTTGGCTTGAGACAGGTTTTGGTAATCTCGATGATGCTCATTACCTTGGGCTCTGCTCTGCTAACCCAGATCTCAGTCACTAGCGGATACTTCGGAATATTGCCTGGGATGGTTATCTGGTCGCTTGGGGCGAGCATTGGTTTTCCGGCTCTGAACATTGCCGCACTGGCCGGGACACAGCGCGGCGAAGAGGGACTGGCGTCAGGGATAATTGGTACGTCTCAGCGAGTCGGCTTTCCACTTGGCCTCGCCATACTGCTGACTATAGCAACTGTCACGGACCCGCCGCCAGCTGGGGCTGCGAGCCAGTTAGGATCATTGACAGGCGTGGTCACCGGGTTCCAGTATGCATTCCTCGCCTCCACAATCATCAGCGCAATAGGACTGCTGATCGCTTTACGTGTCAAGAATCCGAGAATGAGGGTTGAAAGACCAATCTTCAGCTAGAAGCAGTTTGTGATGCATCGAGAAGGCCCGTCACATATCTAGTCTTTGCTCTTGGTGTTCAGAATGCTGGAAACGTAGTCCATGAAGGGCTTGTCGTACATTCCTTCCGAGCTTCGATGAACGTCCTTGAACATTGGATGTTTTGCTATGGCTTCTAGGAAAGCGGACCATTGATTCCAGGTTTCTCTGTCAATCCACTTTCTCCTATAGAGGAGATGCGTTCTCTCGAAAAGTCCGTAAAGTAGGACGATATAGTTTCGAACTGTCATCTCATCTGCGGAGAGTGATGCCATGGTCGAATTTGGATTGATGGCCCTTGCCATGTCGATTTGTAACTTGCTGAGTTCAGGCTTTTCCAGAACCAATCTTATCGCGTCTGTATAATCATCTAGGATCTTCTGATACGCAGCTTCTTTGGTGGCATTGTTTTGGGTTCGAAACGACATTATGAAAATAACCAGCGTAAGCGTCAAAACAGTGGTTTGCGCGATAGTGCTGAACACTATCGGGTCAGTTATGTCAGTCAAATGCTAAGGGTCCCTACTTGATATTCCCATCCATCATCAACATCCAACAAATGTCTCAGCATTAGTTCGCTAGTTCACGAGGACTTGCCATGCGTCTTTTCTTAAAAGAATAGCCGTGTCGGTATCGGAGAAATCTGATACAATCGTTGAACGCCTGACCTGATATTTCATTATCCTAGTTCTGCCTTGCTCAAGTAGCGCGCAGCGGAAAAACGAAAGGGTCTCTCGATTCGTGGTCTAGCCTCGCTTTGTCCAAAGGGTTCAGCAAATGGGTCTATCGGCTAACACTGGCGAGATGGTACTACAACTATGCGTGGGGCTGGGTCATAGGATACTTTCTCAGCACCTTCACGATGATCGTAACGATCTACTATCTGATACCCGGTTTGCGTGATCTGGTCTCGTTTCCATTATTTCTCGGGGGCTCCGGGATCGGAGGCTCATCCTCAATACCAGAAAGCTCTGTTCTATGCGGAGCCCGAGGACACTATTGTTACGGAGGTGTTCTCAGAAAACTGGCCGAACGCGCCCCACCGGGTTTTGCGGTCGAGCGTCGAGGCTGCTCAAGCGTTCAAGGGAGAGATCGTGGGACAACGCAGGCTCAATGCCAGTGGGGAAATGGCCCCGGCGAAGCGGTTCGAGTCCTTCGTAGTGACGCGGGACACTACCGGGACACTAGAGGCCATGCCCCACTGGGCTGGAGAATCAGTTGCTAGCGTAAAGAAAATCCAGCCAGCGGCAGAGCTCATAAACGAGCTTGTCTCAGAAGCGGAGATACTCTTGCACCATTGGAAATGAGACTCCGCAGCTAAGCTGGTCCCGTGGAAATATGTCCCTGTCCTAAACCCTATTATCGCATACTAGTTCTCGCAGATTCCAATAATGCTGCGAAGGCTTCACATAGGCACATTCCGCCCGGCCTTGTCCTTCATTGGTCTATTATCATTCATAACCAGCTTCTTCGGGTCACGACTTTTCGCGACACTCAATCCGACAATTGTGATCCAACAGCAGGGAATCCACTTTCACCATTTCTGGTACGGGATAGCTCTGATGGGGATTGCCGGATGGCTTGCGATCACTTGGAAGAGCGAGAGGCTCGACCGGGCCTACGCGGTCATGTACGGTCTCGGAGCCGGATTCATCGGCGACGAGGTCGGACTCCTACTTACCCTCGGCAACTACCAGTCTGAGCTAACCTATGATTTCTTCATCGGAGCAATCTCGTCTGCTACACTGCTTCTGTTGGTCATCAGGTATCGTGTCGTCCTGAAGAGAGAGGTGTCGTATCTGATGACCCGTGAAGGGCTGGCCCTTTTGGGCGTGTTCGTTACAGGATTTTCTCTCATTCTCTTTGCTTTCGGGTCGTTGAGTTTTGGAACACCTCTCGCGCTTGTCGGAATCGTCGTTATTCTGAGAGAGGTGTTAGTGAAGCACGACACCGTTCTTGAAGGTAGAATGCCTAGAGGTGTCTCCTTCATAGCGGCCTTGTCCATTCTCGGTGGAGCAAACCTCATACTTGCTGGAGTCGGAAACATTCTCTTTCCACCAGTCATCAATACGTCTGACTTTGCTGGAATAGGCCTCCCGGCTGGAACTGTTGCATTAATCTCAACAATCTTCTTACTTCTTGCCTTCGTCGCATTGGCTCTCGGCTCTCTCAAGATTCTGGCGGGGCTGGTGCTCCGGACGGGCAAGAGCTGGGTTTGGAGTCTTGGAATAGCAACAAGCATATCTTCGATTTTCCTGGACGCATCCTCGCTGGGGGCGAGTCCTGAATTGCTTTCTGGATTGCTCACAGGGAACGGTATCGAGTTTCCGACATCCATCATCGCGATTATCTATCTTACGAGACCGTATGTGAAAGCCTTCTACAGAAAGACACCCGCTCAGGTCCAAGGCATCGGCTTGCCACATTCCACCAACTTGAGTGTGGAAGCTAGTTCTAGGGGCTGATCGTTGCCGGAAGAATTCCGGAACGTGGACTTCCCTAGTGGCCTGAAGAAAAAGAAAGGGGATTGAGAGTGTGGGGACGTTTAGGAGAGGCTGACCTTGAAGATTTGGCCTGGGCTCTGGAACGTGCCAAAGTAGGCAAATCCAGCCATTGGATCGATGGCAGCACTGCCAAGGAAGTCATTGTTGGACGTGGAAGCCGATCCGACCTCGGTCAGAGTTGACAGTTGGACTTTTACTATGAAACCATTAGCGCCGAAGTAGGCGAAGCCGGTGGAAATATTGATGACAGCGGATCCTAGGAAGGGTTCAAAGAAGTTGAGTGTCAGAGATCCGACTTCGCTGAAGGTCGCGAGGCTGATCTTCACCACAACACCTGGTGCGTCAAGGGTTCCGAAGTAGGCGAAACCTGACGAGGGGTCTATTACAGCTGATGCGGGTTGGTCTTCTCCTGGGTTCAGAGTTAGAGAGGACACTTCAGTCAGGTCGGACGTTTTCACCTTGACAATTACGCCCGGGAAGTCTGCTGTCCCAAAATAGACGAAACCTGAACCAACGTCTATGACGGCACTAACGGGGGAGTCCTCTCCCGGCGCGAGGCTTACTGCTCCAATGCGAGTAAAGTCAGAGAGCCTTACCTTGACTACCATGCCGGGAAATGTTCCTGTGCCGAAATAGGCGAAACCGTTTGTAGTGTCGATGGCGGCTACGCACGGAAGGTTCTCGCCCGGGTTGAGAGTCAGTTCCGCTACGCGCGTGAAGTCAGAGAGCCGGATCTTCAATATCTTGCCTGGCATGGTTCCAGCTCCGAAGTAAGCGAAGCCATTGGCTTGATCGATGACCGCGGAGCACAAGTTGCCTTCGCCTGGGTTTAGGAGTAATGTTCCAACTTTAGTGAAGTCGGAGAGTCTTATCTTCGTGATCGCACCAGTTATGTTGCCTGTTCCGAAAGCGGATGCTCCGGTACCGAAGTAGACGAAGCCTCCTGCTGGATCGAGGACTGCTGAGGAGAGATACTCTTCTCCTTGCTGAAGCTTCAGGGTTCCGGCTCGGCTCATGTTGGAGAGCTTGACTTTTATGACGAAACTTGGGGACGTGTATGTTGAGAAGTAGGCGAAGGTTCCACCTGAAGCCTCAATGTCGATTACGCTGCCCGCGGAGAGAAAGAGGAGCGTTTCGTATGGGGCAAGTGTCAGTGTGCTATCGCGCTTGAAATTTGAGAGGTTTATTTTGATGATCTCGGACGGTGAGGCTGCAGTTCCGGTCGCGAAGAGCGCGGAACCTTCTGATGTGTCGATTACTGCCGAGTTGACGTCGCCTTCCGTCGGGCCTAGGGTCAAGTTTCCGGTTATGGTAAGGTCTGAGAGACGTATTCTGAGGATCGATGCTGGGGCTCCAAGGGTTCCCCAGTAAGAGAGTCCATTGGCCGGGTCGATGAGAGGGGTTGGTCCGAGTGGTTGTCCGATAGTGAGCGAAGAGGCAAGTGTGAAGTTTGAGAGTCTGATCTTGTAGATGAACGCAGGTGAATTTGAGGTCGAGAAATAGGCAAAACCGTTAGTCGTATCGATGGTCGATCCGAAGAGGCCGAATCTTGCGTTTGGAAGAGCTAGGGCGTCCACCTTGGTGAAGTCAGATAGTCGGATTTTCACGACGACTCCGGCGCCGAAATCTCCAAAATATGCGAAGCCGTTGGCTGTGTCAATGACTGCGGTTGTAAAACCAAGTCCTCTAAACGGCCTTGCAGATAAGGAAGCTACTTCAGTCAAGTCCGAGAGTCTGACCTTCACTATTATTCCAGTGAAAAAGCTGCCGAAATAAGCGAACCCGTTGACAGTGTCTATGACCGCTGCGGAAAGGAATTCCTCACGCGGCTGCAGTACAAGGGCTCCAACTCGCGTGAAATCTGAAAGTCGAACTTTTACTATTATTCCCGGACTTGTGTCGGCAGCAAAATATGCGAAGCCGTGAGCGCTGTCGATCAGCGCGGAGAACGAGTTGTCATCTCCCCTAGGGAGGGTTATCGATCCGACTACTGTCTGGCCTGCAACAGCCGGGATTGCTACGAACTCTGATACTGAAATGACTCCGACGACGATGATGATCCTGAGGAGTAAGCGAGCAAGTCTTCGTGTCTCACCCCATGTTTGGTTTACTTGATATATCTCAGTCATTTTCCCGACAGCCTCAGACAGTAGTTGACATAAGCTTTCCCAATTCCCCAAAGAATCTGGGCCTCTACGGGTATCTAATGCCAGCTTTAATCCACTGAGCCCAGTTTTCGGAATATTTTTATGAAAAACTCGTCGGCAGTTCTAAGTCTCTGGGACGAGGTATCGCTGCACTAACATCGTCGGTCGGCCAGCTGAATCTGGAAAAACTGAAAAAGGGTAGCCAGTCTCGTTAATGTTTTCTTCAGGTGTTTTATTGTCCGCGTTCTGGCTGGACGGAGATTGTTCAGGTCAACCGTTGAAGAGCGGGATCAGGGGCGTTGCTAACATGCTGAAGAGAAGAATCGCTAGAACGGTTGCCGTGAGATAGACAAACCTCCTGTCTTTCTCGGCCGCAAATAGGAACAGGGAAAGCGCAACTCTGGCCACGGGAGTCGCGAGAAGGACCAGGAAGCCTAGCTGTATTATCGATGAGGGGTCGAGAGATGTGAGTCCCGAGGATATGCTGGAAAGGCTGACAGGGAAGCTGCCATGGGGAATCAGGACTGGATTGTATGCGAGATATGCGGACGTGTTATCCAGGGAGTGATTCGTGAGGAACAGTACTGTTCCGATCGCAATTATGACGCCGGAGAGAACGACGCCAGTCTTCAGTACAATTCCGAGGATGCGATTCATCGAATTAGGATCTCTAAGGTTCATCGTATCGTGCTCCACGTGGTCTGGTCTTGCATCTGATCAGAATCCTAGCGCTCTGAGTATCATCTCGATGGCGGACCCTGCTAGGACTAGTGCGAAGATCTTTCTGACCGCCGTGTTCCGGGCTTTGACAAGGAGACGTGTTCCGATGGATGCTCCGATGAGGATGCCTAGAGCGACCGGGGCGGTTATCAGCGGGTTGACGTCTCCCCGTGCGAAGTATATTCCGGCGCTCGCGGCGGCGGTGACTCCGATCATGAAGTTGGAGGTCGTTGTGGAGACTTTCATCGGAAGTTTCATTGCGAGGTCCATGGAGAGAACCTTGAACGTCCCGCTTCCTATGCCGAGAAGACCGGAGATCAACCCGGCCACGAGCATGCCTGCAAGACCTTTTCCGGGGCTTGTTGCATTGTACTCGATCTTCCTACCATCGCGCTCGACATAGTCGCCTCGGAGGTTGAGTTTCTTCGCGAGTCCCTTCAACTCCTGTTTTGTTGGATACTCTTCGCCTATCTTGCGTACGAGGGGTACGAGGGATAAGATCAGTATGGTTCCGAAGATGGCTTCGAGTATCGTAGCGCTGAGGTATGCCGCGATGGCCGCGCCGATTATGGCGCCCGTAGTTGTGCCGGTTTCGAGGAACATACCGATTCTCAGGTTAGTTATCCGATCCTTGACATAAGTGGCCGCGGCGCCGCTGGAGGTTGCTATTATCGAGACGATGCTCGCTCCAATGGCATAGTGTATGTCTACGCCCAGGAAGAGTGTGAGAATCGGGATCACGATCAGGCCTCCGCCGATGCCGACGATGGAGCCCAGGGCGCCGGCTGCGATGGAGGCGAGGAACAGTGTCAGGAAGAATAGGATTACAATCATTTGGCAACGGGTCGGGCGTATGGTTTCCTAATTAAGCCACAGCACCGCTGGACCTGTGATTTCACGAAGGGCGGGCACGGGAAAATCGACCACCCCAGAGGGGTCGCTATGAAAAAGAATGCTTATTTTTTGGATGGTCGTACGTTTTTTGCAGCTGGAGACATTCGGCTTCTATCTTCCCGCCTGATTTGAGGTAGAGAAGTGAACCGGGTGCAAGGTGGTCAAGGAGGGCCAGTTTGTAGACCTTCATCCTCTTCTGGTGTAGCCGTTGCGCCTCGCGAGTGATGGCGTTCATGAGGGCTGATCCGATCCTCTTTTCACGGAACTTTGGAAGCACGTACGCTCCGTTGAATCTAGCTTCACCGGACCCGTAGGCGTCGGGCCGGAGAATGGCTAGCCCTACTAGTTTCTCGTCAAGGAAGGCTCCCATCCAACCGGGCTCCGTGCCAACGGACTTTTGACCCAGCTCCTGAGCTCTTCCGGTCCGCCCTGTTCTTCAATCCACCAGTCCCAATAGGGACGATGCCCTTCAACCCATACTTGTACTGCCTCGTTCGCATGTTCCTTCGACAGTTCCTCGGTCCGAACATTGCGGTGCTCTGTCGGCTGCTCGATTAGCTCCCAGCCGATCCTGATTGATCTCCTGACGGGTTCAAAGCCGGCATTCTTGTAGACGTCGACGTAGGGTTGAATGGCCGGAACGAACGCACTCAAGGATTCTGCGTGGTTCGACTCTGCATAATGTCTCGCCTTATAGACAAGGTTCTGCGCCAGTGGAACCCTCGAGTCTCCATTCTTCACCGCAAGGTATCTGATCTCATGCCAGTTCTTGCGGGGAAGATTTCGAAGACCAACGCACCCAATAGCCGAACCGTTCTTCTCGGCAATGAAAGATCCTTCATGGTTGAAGTAGGGTCCTGTTATCTCGGCCTTAGTCGCGGAAGATATTCTAGTAATCCGGAGGAATTTTTTAGAAGTTCGAGGAATGTCTTTTCGTCTCCAGGTCGAAAATTTCTAACCGTTACTTCGGGCATTTCCTGAGTCTGCATAATGCTCGCGGTCTAATCGGATGTGTTCCATGATAATAAGCGAGCCGCTAACGTATCGTGGTTTGAGGTAGGGGTGTTTATGGTCGAAGTAGCCGCTGGAACGGGGCGAAAAAACAAGCTTCCAGACTTTGACATCATCTGGGATTACGACCATCCAGGCGCTAGTGAGAGAAGGTTCCGCGAACTTCTTCCCGCGGCACTGGACTCGAGAGACCTCCCGTACCTTTCGCAGCTTCTCACTCAGGTCGCGAGGGCGGAAGGGTTACAACGAAAATTCGATGCTGCTCATAAGACTCTGGATCGCGTTCAAAAGGCACTCGCCACCACAGACGATAGGACGAGGGTCCGGTATCTGCTTGAGCGTGGAAGGGTTTTCAATTCTTCGGGAAAGCGGGACGATTCCCGGCCGTTGTTCCTTGAAGCACTAGATATTGCTATCAAGTCCAAAGACGACTTCTTTGCCGTAGACGCCGCGCACATGATGGCGATAGTCGAGCCGACCGAGAAACAGTTGCAGTGGAACCTGAAGGCGCTAGATCTTGCTGAGAATTCCGCTGATGAAAAGGCGAGGAAATGGAAGGGCAGCCTCTACAACAACATTGGCTGGACCTATTTCGAGCAACGACAATTCGAAGAATCCCTGCTCATGTTCGAAAAGGCTCTAGACTTCCAGCAACAACAGGGCGATCCAAACAAGATCATGATAGCAAGGTGGTGTGTTGCCAAGACTCTCCGGATGATGGATCACACCGAAGAGGCTCTGGAAATGCAGCGAGACTTGCATGAGCAATATCAAGCGGCTGGCAAGAGGAGCGGATATGTCTACGAGGAGATTGCAGAATGCCTGACGGTAATGGGCGAAGAGCAAGAGGCTCAGGGATGGTTCGCAGCAGCCTACGAGGAACTCTCAAGGGATCCCCGGCTCGCAACCGAGCAAGACAGGCTTAGCCGGCTCAAAGAACTAGGAAGAGTTGGCGGCTAAGAAACGTCCGGAAGTTCGAATCTTTGATACTGTCATACGAGGAATTGGGACTCGCGGCTCTGTTCGCTCTGGCCTTCGCTAACGGGGCCAACGATGCAGGGAAGAGTGTGGCATCGTTGATGATGCCGGGACCGTCAGGTTCTCCTCCAAAGCGCAAGCCGCTGATCTGGGGAGGAGTCTTCACTGGTATTGGAAGCGTTGCGGCGATTCTGATCTCAGGCAGGCTGTTCTCTGTCTTTACACCTCAGAGTCTTCTACGGACGACCCCTGGGTATTCTTTCGTTCTCGCCGCACTTGCTGGTGCGGCGTTGTGGATTCTTGTGGCGACCGTTGTCCGGTTGCCGGTTTCTTCAACCCACGCTATTGTGGGCGCTATGGTGTTGCTAGGAGTCTATGCATTTGGAACGTCGGGGGTGCAATGGGGTTTCTTGTTCTACAGAGTCGTGTTGCCTTTGGCAGGGGGACCCATAGCTGCGCTAGCGGCAGTCTATTTTCTCGATCGGGTGACACGGCGGACGGCGGCACCTGGTAAAGAGAGACCTCGGCTGATGCGTGTGGCTCACTGGGGGTCAGGGGCGGCGACGGCTTTTGCGAGGGGAATCAATGATGCTCCGAAGATGGCGGCTCTCGGATCATTCTTCCTCCTCGCGAATCCTTCTGAGGCAGCTTGGGTTCCCTATTCGGTCGTTGCGGTGGCGGTGTTCTTCGGCTCGCTCGCGTTGGGCCATCGGGTGGTGGTTACTGCGATAGGCAAGCATGCTCCGCTGGACCAAGTTCAGAAGTCGAAAGCTGGCGCCGCCACGGCCCTAGTGGTGTCGGCAGGAGCCTTTCTAGGGGCACCCATGTCCACGACCCAGGTTCACGAGGGCTCGAGCGCGGGGATCGGCGGACGCAGAAAGATCATCGCGTCCACATTGGGAAGAATGCTGCTGCCCTGGCTAGTGACCTTGCCTGGCGCAGGCATCTTCGCTATCGCAGTGTCGTATCTAGGAACAATGATCTAGTGAGAACACACATTTCTCTCGCGTCTTCTTCCGGAGAAACTCATGAGCCTGTAAGGCCCGACGATAACGAACCTATGGATAGGGGAGCCGCACCGATACTTGAAATCCAAGAGGGTCGTCCTTGGCATCACCGTCCTATTCTTAACAAGCCTGACATTCACCCCCCTAGCGAGGGCCGAGCTGACCCAAGGGACACTCGTGGACCATTTCGATGAGACACGTTCCGGTCTCACATGCTTAGACCCCAGGCCACGGGCTCGGGAACGTTTTCCGGCACCGACGTGATCCATTTCACGCAAAACTCCCGCACCTACTACCGGGAACAGACTGCAACTGAGAACTTCAACTATACCATGCCGAATGGGATCGTGTTCTCAGGCCACGACACATTCCACGCGACACTTCGTATGGTCAGCGGGGTTGTAGTCACGAGAATAGCCTCGTGGAACGGAGAGGCTCAAGGAAGCGATGGGACCTTGATAGCTTGGAGCATCCTCATGGTCTCGAACGGAGGAAACGTATTACAAGACCAATACGTATGTGGGCCGCCCTCCTAGGTTCTCCGCAATAATAGCATCGCAAAAGCCGTCTCATGCCAGGGACCAGACTTCTCTACAGGAATCGACTGATCCTTACGACTAACCCCTTTTGAAGCCCAGGTTCTCGGTACGCCTAAGCCATCCAATCACAAATAGATTTAGGCATCTCTTCGAGCTGCGACGAGGGACTAGGCGGTGTGCCTTTGCTTCCCGTGGCAATCGGTCCGGGGGGAAGAGGCTATTTACAACTAAAGCTGATTTGTCGCCGGAAAAGCCTTTAGACTTACAGCTCCGGCGCCCTGCAAGTCCGCTATCGACCGCGTGCCCATTGCGACAAACTGGACAGACCAAAATAATAGCCTCAACGTCCCCCGGTAGAAGTCAATATGATTCTAGGCACGGGATTTCTTACCCAAGTAGGATGGGGAAGCTAGGCGGTTTCTTGGACTTCCACGGGCGGGAGTACGGGCTTTCCTGTTGCCGTGTCTAGGTTTTCTATCGTGACCGGCTCTATCGGATCGGCGAAAGGAAACCTGAATATTTTCGAATAGAAGTACAGTTCAGCCTCAAAGGATCTCTTGATGTTCTCTGCTCGCCGGAAGCCATGCTGCTCCCATTCGTAGGCGATGTAGGCTACGGGGAGGCCCTTCGCCCTCACTGCTTCGAAGATCTTCTCAGACTGGTCTGGAGGGACAACCTTGTCCTCAAGTCCTTGGAACAGGATTAGAGCGGAATTCATTCCCTCAAAGTGGTATATCGGTGATCTCGCCCGATAGATGTCTCGGCGTTCGGGGTAGGGTCCGACTAGCTTGTCGAGGTATCGGGACTCGAACTTGTGGGTGTCTTTGGCTAGTAGTTCGAGGTCGCTGACGCCGAAGTAGCTTGCTCCCGCCTTGAATGTGTTCGTGAAGGCAAGGGCGCAGAGGGTCGTGTAGCCGCCTGCGCTTCCTCCTCGGATCCCAAGTCTCTCTCCATCCGCTTCTCCGCGATTGACGAGGTATCGGGTGGCGTTGACGCAGTCTTGGACGTCGACTATTCCCCAGTTGTCGTTGAGTCTCTGGCGATAGTCTCTGCCATATCCTGTGCTGCCGCCGTAGTTGACGTCTACGACTCCGATTCCGCGGCTTGTCCAGTATTGTATCTCGTATCGGAGAGTGGACGGGCTGAAGCTGGTGGGACCACCATGGCTTACAACAAGGAGAGGCGGCCTTTCACCCTCGGGTGCTTCGTATTCAGGGTTCTTAGGAGGGTAGAAGAAGGCGAACCCGGTTCGTCCGTTCTCTGTGGGAAACTCTATCGAGTTCGGGATGGAAAGGTATTCTTTGCTGACTGTGATTTCCCGTGACCGGTGTAGGATCTCCGTCTCTTTGGTTGAGAGGTCTATCTGTACTATGGACGAGGGTTCGGTGGCCGATCCCCCGATGAGGAAGACTATTCCGTTTTTCTCAGCCAGATTGCCCCAAAGAATCTGGTTGACAGGTGTCTCAATGGGTCTGATTGTTTTCTTTGTTGGGTTGAGGCTGGCTAGATGCCAGAGCCCGTCCTTCGTATAGGCACAGATAATTTGGTTTGAAGAGTCGAAGACGAAGGTGCGGGATCCGAACCCCCACTGGGGGAGGCCGAATTCAGCTTCCATCGGATAGAGCGGGTCAATCTGGTTGTGGTGCTGGCGATAGAGGTTCCACCATCCTGACCGGTCGGAGCTGAAGCATAGCGCGCCATCCGGTGACCATTCGGGCTGGTAGATGGATTCTTCCAATCCCCCGGCCACCTTCTCGCGTTTCTCCAGAGAACCGTCGGGTTTGACAATGGCAACCCAGACCTCCGTCCCATCCCATGGCATGTTGGGATGATTCCATGTAAGCCAGGCGAGCTTGGACCCGTCGTGGTTTAGGCGTGGTGTTGAGTAGAAGTCGTTTCCGGAGACGAGAATCTTGCCTTCGCCTCCTTTCTCGATGTCCAGGCTGACGATGGTGGTGACGGCTTGCGGGGTCTTGGGAGTATGATCTTCGCGGACGGATATGATGCGGTTTCTACGGTGGTCGATGATACCATCGGCGTATCTCATGTCGACTGGAGGAGTTATGGGCCTGGGATCTGAGCCTGGGTCCTGACGGTACAGACGCTGGTCTGTATAATTGGAAAAATAGACTGTTCCGTTATGGACAAGGTAGCATCCGCCTCCGTACTCGTGAACTCGTGTCCGGGAACTGAAGCCTGGCGGAGTAATATCCGTCAGCGTGCCATCTGGTTTTCTCTGGACGATGACGTTCCTGCCCTTGTCGGCCGGGCGAAGCTCGTTCCAGTAAACATCATCGCCATCAACTCTGAGCTCGTCGAGTACAACATATGTTGAAGCGAGCAGGTCTGCAGTAATGGGTGATTTCCACGAGCCGTATGGAGCCACATGTCTGGGCATTAGAAACACTCTCTCTGGTCTAGTGTCCCCGGAATAAGAGTGTACCTGACAGTGCAGCGACGCTCGCTCCAATCTAAGCTGGACCCCGGGTACAATCCGCTTAACTGGCTGAAACAGAAGGCAATCTACAGTGACGGCCTGTGGAGCCGACTGGGATCAAGATTCTTGATGATATTCTAGGGGGTGGGTTTCCCAGACCTTCCGCCGTCGGAATAACAGGCCCGGTTGGCAGCGGCAAGTCGACCCTCGTCAAGCAACTGGCAGCTGCTGCGCTGGAGCGCGACTTCAGGGTTGTATATTATGCGGTTGACGAGTCTGCTGAGGATGTGAGGGAGAGTATCGTGTCCTGGGGAGTAGATGTGAGCCGATACGAGTCTGAAGGTAGGCTCTCTTTTGTCGACATGTTCGCGCTGGGAGTTGAGAGGCTTGCAGACTCGTTTCCTACAGAGCAGCCTGAACAGATAGTCGATAGCACTATGAAGTTCTCTGATCTCATCGCTCAGGGCCGAAGCTTCACGCTAAAACATCTGGGCAAGAAGACGATGGGGATCATGGACTCGCTGACACCCTTCTTTCTCATGATCGAGGCGAAGAAGGTCTTCCAGTATGGACAGGTTCTGAAGTATGCTACCCGGTTCGCGAAATCCATCGGCATCGCTACACTTCACACCAGTGTCTTGAACGAGACGATAGAGAATGCAATGACAAATTTCGCCGACATCGTCATAGACATGGAGGGACGGAAGAATCCGCAAGGTATCAGTCATGGAGGGACCCTGAGACTTGTCAAGATGGGCAAAGCCCCTACTCCTCCAAGAGGCTACTATTACGAGATGACGCCGAAGGGAATAGACATCAGCACCGCACCAATGATATAGTAGTCAGTCTTTCTCCACCGTTGTAAGTTGTCTAGTCGAGATGTGCTCTCCTAGTCGTAAGCCGGTCATATTCTGACAGAGCATCGATTTCTATATCATACTGCGAAAAGTAACGGGCCACATTTTCCAAGTCCCGACGTAGGGGTGGTCTGGCTTTCTCGAATTGTCGGTGTCGGTTGGGCCGGGACGAGAGGTCCACTGCCTGGGGGAAATCAATGACGAAAATGCGGTCATGGTATTGAAGGCGAGGATTTCGTCGTCTAAGCAGACTGGAGATTGTGACGATGCACTGAGAATTCAATCAGGCTCATAGTGCACAACCTCACAGGGAGGTCTTGGACTGGCGAATATTGGACCTTTCGATATGGAGTCAGCCTTTGAAATGGAAGAGTAAAAATAATCTGACCAAACATGGAGTTCCCATGCAAAAAATCACGCCGTTCCTGTGGTTCGATGAACAGGCAGAAGAAGCCGCGAAATTCTACACTTCCATTTTCAAGAATTCAAAGATTGGAAAGGTCAGCCGCTATGGAAGAGAGGGATACGAGGTCCACGGGAAGAAACCGGGAACCGTGATGACTGTGGAATTCGAAATCGATGGGCAAAAAATCGTGGCGCTAAACGGTGGACCCCAGTTCAAGTTCACCGAGGCCGTATCGTTCGCCGTGGAATGCAAGACCCAAGAAGAAGTTGACGAGCTCTGGGAGAAGCTCACCAAAGGTGGAGAAGAAAGCCAGTGCGGCTGGCTCAAGGACAGGTACGGTCTGTCGTGGCAGATCAATCCTACAGTCTTGGGTGAGATGTTGGCGGACAAGGACCCGAAGAAAGCGGGAAGGGTCATGGCCGCTATGCTCAAGATGAAGAAGATCGACATCAAGACCCTAAAGAAAGCATATGAGCAAGGATAAGCTTCCGAGAAAAAAAACCGCACTAAGTCGGCTGTTCCTTCCAGTCACCCTTTTATCAAGCCAAGACCAAATTGACTTCAACCATGCAGTCCGTTACTAGCAAAGTGAAGCCTGTTCCAACAATTATTTTGGACCTGATCAGGTGTCGGAGGAACGTTTGGGCACAATGTTGAAGGGGTCGGAACGGTTTTGACGAAGGGTCTCCTGAGTCAGAGATAGGACTTCTTCACGCAGTTCCCGCGGAATGCTTTTGTTGAAGTTCTTGGTAGCGAGTTCGTCTACTGTGTCCAGATGGGTTTTTGCCCGGACTCGCAGCAACGAAGCTTCCTCGGCGATGTTCTTGATCTTCGATTCCAGCAAT
>WNEQ01000228.1_pt1 | contig 28129 bp, 27 predicted proteins | sample 5399971 | NCBI WGS metagenome assembly WNEQ01 (sample SAMN13153330, study PRJNA577476) | soil metagenome | isolation source: 20 cm grassland meadow soil 2 days after 1st rain plot 5 | place: USA:California | collected 2015-09-18
TGGTGCTCGGCGTCCTCGACCTCGGCGCTCCGACGCCGGAGTCGGCCGACGTCGTCGCCGCGCGGCTGCGCGAGGCGCTCCGCCACGTGCCGGCCGAGCGGCTCGTCGCCGCGCCAGACTGCGGGATGAAGTATCTCGAGCGGTCGGATGCGCGCGCCCGCCTGCGCGCTCTCGTCGAGGGCGCGCGCCGCGTGTAGAGTGCGGCCATGAGATCCCTGCCCGCGCTCATCGTCTGCGTGCTCCTGGCCGGCTGCGCGACGTCGGGAGGCGTCGCGACCCTCGCCGACGGCCGCACCGGCAGCTTTCCGATCCTGACGCGCACGTTCCCGACGGCCACGGGCGCGGTCGAACAGCCCGGCACGGTGACGGGCGATCTCTCAGTGCCCGGCGGCAGCGACCGCGTGCCGGCGGTGATCGTGCTGCACTCGTGCTCCGGCGTCACGCCCAACGTCACCGAATGGGCGCGCGCGCTGAACCGGATGGGCTACGTCGCGCTGGTGCTCGACAGCTTCACCGGGCGCGGCGTCAACGAGGTCTGCACGGGGCACACGCCCGTGAGCGTCGGCAGCCGCCTCGCCGATGTCTTCCGCGCGCAGGAGCTGCTCGTCACGCATCCACGTATCGACCCGGGGCGCATCGGCGTCCTCGGCTTTTCGCACGGCGGCTGGGTGACGCTGTGGGCGAGCCAGGCGTGGTACCAGCGACGCTTCATGCGCGGCACGCTCCCGCCGCCCGCCGCTTACGCGGCGTTCTATCCAGCGGGTTGCAACGCCCGGCTGATCAACGAGGCCGACATGGCCGGCGGACCCGTGCGGATCTTCCACGGCACCGCCGACGACTGGACGACCATTGATCATTGCCGCGAGTGGGTCGCGCGCCGGCGCGCGGCGGGCAAGGACGTTTCGCTCGTGGAATACGAAGGCGCGCGGCACGCCTTCGACGTCCCGTTCTTCGCGCGCCCGCAGCGTTTCGCGGAGGTCGTGAACTCTTCGGGGTGCGCGATGTTCCAGCAGGAGGACGGCACGTTCATCGACGCGGGGGGCAAGCGATTCAGCGGCGCCTCGCCGTGCATGACGCGCGGCGCGTCGATGGGCTACGATGCGCGCGCCCACCAGCAGTCGGTCGCCGACCTCAGGGCGTTCTTCGAGCAGGCGTTCTCACGCCGCTGAGCGGCGCTGAAAAAAACTGCCGCGCGCCGTTTCGGGCGCGCGGCAGGGAATGTCCCGTCGCGGCGGCGACTCTACCGCTTGATCAGCGTGTTGCTCGGCAGGATCGGCACCGTGGTCGTCGAGATCGTCGGCGTCGTGCTGATCGTCGGCAGCGTGCTGATGGTCGGCGCCGTGGTGAGGGTCGGCAGCGTGCTGGTAGTCGACAAGGTGTTCGTCGTCAGCGTCGGCAGCGTGCTGGTCGTCGACAGCGTGCTCGTCGTCGATAGTGTGCCCGTCGTCGCCAGCGTGCCGCCCGTCACCGACGTGTCGACGTTGACCGCCGAAGTCGTGCCGATGAGCGTGCCGAGCAGGTTCGTCGCACGCGTGACCTCGTCCGTGACGATGGGGCTCGCCGGCGAGAGCGGCCGCACCGGCGCCGTGAAGTCGTTCGACAGCCGGCGCGCGTTGTCCACGGAGATCGACTGGGGCCGCGCGGGCAGCGGACCCGGGCCCGCCTTCACCGTGATGCTCTCGCGCACGCCCACGGGCGTGGCGCGACCGACGGCGTTGCCGGTCACCGGATCGCGGCGGTAGACGTCGACGAGGCCGCGCAGCACCGTGATGGTCGACACGCCGCCCACCACCTCGGCGACCACGATCGTGCCACGGATGCCGCTGACGGCGTTCGGCGTCTTGATCTCGACGACCTCGCCCGGGCGCATCCGGGACTTGTCCACCGCGACCGAGATGCGGCCGGAGACCAGGTCGATCGTGGACACGCCGGGCACCTCGGTGATCGTGATCACCGAGCGCTCACGCGCGGTGACGATCGCCTTGCCGCCGAGCAGCATCCGCGCGAACCCCTTGTCACCGGTGGTCACGCGATCGTTCAGCAGGACGTCGTCCTTGAACTTCAGGGGGGCCGGCGACGTGGCCTCGTGCGTGATGGTGACGGGACCCACGACCGTCGTCGCGACGCCGACGCGCTCTTGCGCGGACGCGACGGCCGGAATCGCGATCGTGAGGGCCAGCAGCATGCCGAGCACGCGGGTCATCGTCGTCTTCATCGGCGCCCCTCGCTTGATCGAAGCATTCGACATCGAGCCGGCGAGAGTGCACCGGGGGTGCCAAGGCGTGGTCCCTCGATATGTGTCGATATTTGGAGGAGTTAGCGGCCCACAGGCCGTCGGCGAGGGTGCGGGCGGGAGAGGATCCGCGGCGCCGCGCCCGACGGTCCCCCCTGGTCAGGCACTGTGCCCGACCGCACGCGCACGGCGCGCAGCACCGGATCCCCCGTTGTCGACGCGCCCGCACAGCGCGATAGTCTCGGGCCACATGCCGAGGCTTGGCCTGGTCCCGGTTCTTCTGCTCCTCGCTCTCTGGGGCTGTGCCAGCGCGCCGCCTGCTCCACCGCAACAGCGGGTCGTGCTCAAGACGAGCATTTCGACCCGGCACTACCCGGTCCGCGGGATGACAACGGCCGCGATCTTCGACCATATCGACAGGAACGGCCTCTTTGAGAAGGGTGGCCAGCGCGTGAACGGCCTGACGTCCGCGGAATGGACTATGACCTCGGGAGGCATCGACACTCGCGCCATCCTCTGCAGTCACCCTTCAATGACGATCACGCTCGATCTGGTGGTGACGCTGCCGCGGCACGACGAGTCGAACGATCTCTCAGAGGGCCTCAGGACAACCTGGCAGCGCTTCGTCACACGCGTCGCCGCGCATGAGCAGCGTCACGTCGACATCTTTCTGGACGGCGCGAAAGCGATGAAGGCCCGGATGGAGGCGGTGCTGACGAAGTGGTCTTCGTGCTCCGAGCTCGGGAAGACCATCCACAGCCTCTGGACCAGCCAGCTAGCGGAGATCGAGAACGCCCAGCAGCAGTTTGACGTTGAAGACGGAGCGAAGATCCAGAACGATCGGGAACCGCTGCAGGCTCGGATCGACGTCAACCGGGCACGGCTCGCGGCCCTCGACTCGGAGATTCGGCGCCTCGACCTGACCCGCGACGAACTCCGGCTTCAGCTCGACGCCATGCGCGCCAGGATCGACGCCGTCAAAGTTGAGATAACGAAGGCCGCCGGCTCACTGCCCAGGTGCGCACAGGCTCGCCCCACGAGCCGGGTCCAGGCTCTGTGTCATCAGCACCACGGCTTCGTCGCAGCCAATAACACCCTCGTCGAGCAGTACAACGGAGTCACTGACCACCGAAACAACCTCGCGGACGAGTACAACCGGCTGACCGCGGCGACGAACGGCCTCATCGAGGTTCTGAACTGGACGAAATGACGGCGCGGACCTACCGCTCGAGATGCGCGAGGATGAGCCCGAACACGTCCGTCATTTCGGGCGGCTTTGCCGGCCTGAGCGCGTGGGCGGAGCCGATCAGGACCGGGCCGTGCGCCGGATCCGCAGATCGCCGGCCGTGAGATCCCCGTACCCAGCCGCCGTGCAGCGGGATCACATCCATCACGTAACGGAAGCCGAGTGTCTTCTGGAGGAGGCGATAGGCGAGCCGCAACTTTGTGCGTTGGCCCCCGGCGAGAAACAGCTCCGCCGGGTCGTAGCCGGGCTTGCGATGAATGTCCACGGTTGGGGCGAAGTCGGGCGCTCGGGCGTCGTCGAGCCAGTAGTAATAGGTGAACCAGGCGTCGGGAGCCGCCACCGCCATCAGTTCGCCCGCCCGCGGGTGGTCCAGGCCCACGGCTTCCTTGCCCTTGGCGTCCAGCACGTCGGCGACGCCGTCGAGACGCTCGAGTTCCGCCCGCGCGAGGCCGACGTCGTCTGGATTACGAACGTAGACGTGCGCGACCTGGTGATCGGTGACGGCGAAGGCGCGAGAGGCGCCGGCGTCCAGGAGCTCTCCGACGACCGTGTCCTGCACGGCCAGAAGGCCGGCGCGCCGAAGCGCGCGGTTGATGTCGACCGCCTTTCGCACGTGACGAATGCCGTACTCGGAAACGACCAGCACCTGGGCGCCGGCGCGGCGGGCATGGCCGGCGAGGTCCCCCACGAGCCCGTCCACCGCGCGCAGGGCCGCGCGGCTGCGAGGATCGTCCGGCCCGTACCGCTGGTGATCGTAATCGAGGTGAGGGAGGTAGACGAGGGTGAGCGTCGGCCGCTTCCGGTCGATGACGAGCCGGGCGCAGTCGGCGATCCAGCGTGAGGACGTGAGGCCGGCGCCGGGCCCCCAGAACTGGAAGAGCGGAAACGGCCCGAGCTCGCGCTCGATCTCGTGGGCGAGGTCGGGCGGCTGGCAGTAGATGCCTGGGATCTTGCGGCCGTCGGCGGGGTACGTCGGGCGCGGCGTCACGCTCCAGTCCGCGCTCGAGTGCATGTTGTACCACCAGAAGAGTTTGGCGCAGGTGAAGCCGGGAAGGCGACGGCGGGCCGCCTCCCACACCTTCTCGCCGGCGACCAGACGGTTCGACTGCCGCCAGAGCCACACTTCCGCGAGCTCCCGGAAGTACCAACCGTTGCCCACGATGCCGTGCTCGCGCGGCAGCGTGCCGGTCAGCATCGTCGACTGCGCCGTGCACGTCACGGCGGGTAGCACCTCACCGAGCGGGGTCAAGAACCCCTCACGAGCGAGGGCGGCCAGCGCCGGGGTGTCGGCGCCGACCTGGGCGGGTGTGAGCCCGACGACGTCGAGGACGACGAGCGGTGTCAGGCGAGCCTGTCTCGCGCCGACGCCACCTCCCGCGCGAGCCCACGCGCGAGGGCGGCGTCGTCAGCGGGGCGTTCCGCCTCGGGGAGCACCGACCAGGTGTAGGTCTCGACCTCGTACTGCGTCGTGACCTTGCCGCTTCTGAGCAGCGCGAGCGCGCTCTGCAGCTCGGTCCGGGTCGTCCCCAGCGATCCCGTGAAGTCGCGGTCGATCGGGCTGTGGAAGTGCACGCGCCAGGGCCGATCGCGGGGGAACCGCTCGAAGGATTCCGGGAGATCGTCGACGTAGCCTCCATCGCGGGCACGCGCCTGGTGGAGGTAGCGCGGCTCATCGAACGCCGCCAACCGCGCCCGCGCCGACGCGTCGGTGGGATCACGCAGCTCGAGGGCGCTCGAGACCTGCACCTTCCCGACGCGGATGCCGGACGACGTCAGCATTCCCACGACGTCGGCCGGATTCTCGAAGGCGACCGCCTGGTGGCAGAGGTCGTAGCACACGCCGAGATGGGCGTCGATCAGCTCGCGCTCACCGCCGGCGGCGCGGGTGAGTGGGCCGTCGAAGAAACGGACGACGTCGGGTGTCAGCTCGAGGATGCAGCCGGGCTCAGCCTCGAGGCAGATGCGGATGCGCCGGCCGCCGCGCTCGGCCCGGGCGCGCAGCTCACGGGCCACGCCGACGAGGGCGCGGGCGGCGGCGTCGGTGTGCTCGGCGCTCCAGCCGATTCTCCACCCGAGCGGCAGGCTCGAGATCGTAGGCTCGGCGACCTCCGGGGGCGCAATCGCGTCGAGGATCGTCGCCAGCCTGAGCGTGTGCTCGGCACGCCGGGGATCGGTCCAGTCCGGACGGTAGACGGCCTCCTTGACACGCTCGGCGTGGAAGCCGCCGTAGGGAAAACCGTTGAACGTGAACGCGTAGAGGCCGAGACCAGCCAGCTCGTCGCGCAGCTTCCGAGGCTCGACCTCGGACGCCGCGCGATGGCTCAGGTAGAGGCCGAGGCCGAGCGAGCCGACGCCGAGGTGCTCTCGCACACGGACGGCGACCCGCCGGAGTGAGTCGACCACCTCTGAGGCCGACTCGCCGGCGTGGACGTTGGTGCAGTAGCCGAGCTGCGCGCCGTCGGGCAGGCGCATCAGGCGCGCGGCCCGCGAAGGATCGAGTTGCCCTCGAACAGCTGCTGACCGGGGGAGACCGGCGTGTCGAGCTCACGGAGGTCGAGGCGGCCGCTCTTGGCGAAGAAGGAGACGGGATTGTGCCAGACGACCTTCTCGATCTCGTGCTCGGCCATGCCCTTCTGGCGCATGAGCGTGACGGTCTTGGGGATCTTCAGCGGGTCGCTCTTCCCCCAGTCGGCGGCGCTGTTGATCACCATGCGATCCGTGCCCCAGCGGCGGAGAATCTCGACCATCCGCGGCTCGTCCATCTTCGTGTCCGGGTAGATCGAGAAGCCCATCGTGCAGCCGGTGTCGATGACGAGCGGCACCGTCTGCTCGGTGTTGTGGTCGATGAGCACGCGCTCGGGCGGAAAGTTCAGCTCGCGCATGATGGCGAGGGTCCGCTCGACGCCACGCACCTTGTCGCGGTGCGGGGTGTGAACGAGGGCCGGCAGGTCGTGCGCGCGCGCCAGCTCGAGCTGCGCCGCAAAGTGGCGCTCCTCGCGCGGCGTGATGTCGTCGAAGCCGATCTCCCCGACCCCGACGACGCCGTCCTTCTCGAGGTAGCGCGGCAGGAGCGCCAAGACGCCCTCGTTGACGCGGTCGTCGTTGGCCTCCTTCGGGTTGAGCGACAGCGTGCAGTAGTGGCGGATCCCGAACTGCTCGGCGCGGAATCGCTCCCACCCGATGATCGCGTCGAAGTAGTCCACGAAGGAGCCGACCGACGTCCGCGGCTGCCCGAGCCAGAACGACGGTTCCAGCACGGCGACAATGCCGGCCAGCGCCATTTGCTCGTAGTCGTCGGTGACCCGGGAGAGCATGTGGGCGTGAGGCTCGAAGATCCGCATGGGCGCCTCCTTCGTTCGGTCAGGCCAAGGCGCGCTCGAGGGCGCGCCGAACCATACGATCGTCCTCGCGGGCGAGCCGGTCGCGCACGAACGGCTCCGCGCGTCGGTCGCCGATCCGGCCGAGCGCGCGCGCGGCGGCCGCGCGGTGGGCCTCGGCCGGATGCTCGAGATACCCGCAGAGCTTGCCGACGAGGCCGGGGGTCGGATGCAGGGCCACCACTGGCCAGATGTCCGCCGGTACCGAGCGTCCGGCGACCTCGCGCTCAGTGACGTAGGAGAGTAGCATCCGCGACAATTCGGCGTCCACCCGCGCCTCGAGCCCGGGCAGCCGCGCGATCGACACGCCCATGAAGGCCGCCTTGAGCACCGCGTTGCGGAACTCCTCTTCGGGCAGGAGCCGGCACGTGTAAGGATTGTCGGCCGTCGCCGCTTCGAACAGCTCCATCGAGCTTGTCCGGCACGCGTCGAGCACGCTGTCGACGGCGACGGGGCTGCGGCCGAACATCGCCAGGCCACGCAGCGCACCGCAGCGCTCGCGCAGGTCGCCGGTGAAGTACAACTCGCGGGCGAGCGCCTCGGCATCCCCCGCGAACGCGCAGAGGAGCGCCACGCGACCCGCGTCGTCGATCCGCCACGCACGCAGCGGCACCTCGACGTCGAAATCGCGCCGGACGAGGGCGGAGCGGGAGCCGAGCGGCTCGCGTCCCAGGCGCCGACCAACCGCCGGGAACGACGTCACGATCGCTTCTCGCTCGCCGCGGGCGGCGGCGGCGGTGGTGGTGTCGAGCCACTGCGAGGCGGGAGCCGGAATGCGACCCGCGAGCTCGCTCCGGAGGGCTTCGAGCGGCGGCGGGGCCAGCGCGCGCGCCAACGCGCGCGAACGGACGAGCATGGCCTCGGCGTCGGCGCCGCTGAAATCTCGCGCCCCGCCCGACGCCACCGCCAGCGCCCCGATGGCGTCGTCGCCGAGGAGCAGCGGTGCCGCGAGCGTCGAGCGGTCGTGCTCGACGCCGGTCAGCGGCTCGCCCGCCGCGGCCGCGCCGCCAGCGACGCCCTTGCCCCACGCCACTTCGGCGGCCCACGCCGGGGCGTCGCCCGCGTTCTTCGACCGGGCGCCGGCGAGCCGAAGCACCGGGTGCTCCGGATCGCGAAGATAGACTGCACCCACCGTCGCGCCGAATGCGTCGAGCGCGCCGATGAGGGCGTCGTCCATCGCCGCCTCCCGGGCCGTCACGCCGTTTCTCGCTCGGCCGCTTGAAGATAGGCGAGCGCCGCCCTGGCGACCTCGGGCGCGCGGTGACTGTCGCGGCTCAGCTCGACGCCGACGAGGCCGGCATAGTCGATCTCCCGGAGCGCGACGAGGATCGGGCCGTAGCGCATCTCCCCCAGTCCGAACGCAAGATGCTCGTGGGCCGGCCGCCGCATGTCCTCGGCGTGGACATTGCTGAGAATCGTGGCGACACGGTGGACGACCTTCTCCGGCGGATCGGGCTCCGTCAGCAGGCAGTGGCCGAGATCGAGGGTGAGCCGGAGCGCGGGCGAGTCGACGGCGCCTCGTAAGTCGAGAAAATCTCCGACGCTTTCGACGAGCATGCCCGGCTCGGGCTCGAAGCCGAGCACGATGCCCGCCGCCTCTGCACGGCGAACGACCGCCTCCATCTCGTTCACGAGGCGCTCCCAGCACACGTCAGGCGGAATGCCGGGCGGTCGGACGCCGCTCCACAGCGACACGACGCCCGCGCCGAGGTCCCTCGCGATCGCCAGCGTGCGCTCGAGAAACTCCCGCCGGCGCGCGCGACCCTCGACCTCGTCGCTGAGGAACGTGGGCTCGTGCTTGCGCCGGGGGTCGAGGAGGAAGCGCGCTCCGGTTTCCACGACGAGCGAGAGGCGGAGGGCGTGGGCGAGGGCGGCGATTCGCTCGACCTCGACCCGGATGTCCGGGTCGAAGGGATCGAGATGGGCGTGGTCGAGGGTGAGGGCGCAGCCCTCGTATCCGAGCTCGGCGATCACCCGGAGCGCGTCATCGAGCCGGTGATGGGCGAAGCCGTTCGTGTTGTAGCCGTAGCGGAACGACCGCGTCTTCATGCGCTGGCAAATCGACGCCCGAGCACATACGCCGGAACGAAGCATGCCGCCACCAGCGCACCCGACACCAGACCGCGCGACGCGCTCGTGAAGGCGGCGTCGAGCAGGATGATGCCGAGCACCGCGGCCTTGATGACGCCGATGATCCGTCGCGGCGCCGGGTCCGCGATGGCGTCGCGTACCGGCGGCCCGAGCCATGCCGCGAGCAGCGCGAGGAAGACGAGGCCGGTCAGGCCGCCGGGTCCCCACCCGAGGACGAACAGCGCGACCGCGATGGCGAGGAGCGCCGCGAAGCCGCTCGCGGCGGCCCGGACGAGGGTGACCGGCGCCGTCATGACCTCGAAGCGGCTGACGAGCGTGAGGATGAGGACATAGGCGAAGAGGATCGCCACGGCCCCGACCGCGGGCCACGCGAGCGCGCCGAGCGCGATGCCGAGACCAGCGTTCAGTGCCCGACAGGACGCCATCACGGCGGGGCCCACGGCTGTTCGTTTGGCGACGGCGTCGTAGACCACGATGGCGACGACCAGCCCGAGGGCCACGAGGAACGGGCGGAGACCGGAGGCCGCGGCCAGGCCGAGGCAGAGCGCGAGGAGGAGGCCGGCGACGGTGAAGGCGCCGGCACGCGTGATCCGCCCGGAAGGGATCGGGCGTTCGGGCCGCTCACGGGCATCGAGCGTCGCGTCACAGGCGTCGTTGAGCGCCATCCCGCCGGCGTACGCACACGCGGAGGCGAGCAGGAGGGTGGCGGCTGATGACGTGAGGGCGGCGCCGCTTACCGTCAACCCCATCATCACGTCGGGTGGCGCCGTGAAGATGTTGGGGAGGCGGACCAGTTCGAAGAGGCTGGTCAGGACCCGTTTATGTGTCTGCACAGCAACGCGTACTGCTCGGCGAGGTCATGGATCTCGCAGCTCACCGGAGACTTGAAGAAGAAAGCGAGGTGGCCGAGCCCGCCACGCTCTCCCCGCGACGCCGCGAGGTCGACGAGGCGGATCAGGTCGAGCACGAGCGGTGCCGCCAGGGCCGAGTCGGAGCCCTGCCACGTGAACTGCAGCGTCATCGGGGTCCCGAGGAAGCCCTCGAACTGGATCAGGTCCCATGCGGTTTTCCAGTCCCCGAGCGTGGGCACGTAGTCGATGCGCACCAGCGTCTGGGGCTCGTAGCCGAGAATCGAGGGAACCACCTTGCCCTTTGACTCGGTCTTCGAGGCGGCCGTGGCGGGATCGGAGAGCGCGAGGCCATCGGCGTTGCCGAGAACGTTGAACCCAACCCAGGTGCGCACGTGCAGATGGCGCATGCGAAACATCGGCGCAAGCGCACTCTTGAGGAGCGTCTCGCCGGTCTTGCCGTCGCGTCCCGCGTGAGGCACGCCGCGTACCCGCGCCAGCTCCTCGAGGCTCGGAAGCGACGCACCGACCGAGGGCGTGAAGTTGACGTAAGGCACGCCCATGTCGAGAGCCGCGTAGGCGTAGAGCGCGCTCGCCGGCACGCGGGAGCCGGGCGCGTGCAGGGCCGCGTCGAGGGCGTCGAGATCGAGATCGCGTAGCTCGGCCGCGGCGGGCTGCTCGGTGGTCGCGACGTTGACCGCGATCACCCGACGCGCGCCGGTCGACCTCCGGAAGTCGTCCAGGTCCTGCTGCACCGCACGTACGAACTGCAGCGGCGCCCGGGCGGCCGCCGTCGGCGGCGCGATCTTGAGCTGCTTCTCCGACTCCGTCAGCTCGTCCTCGATGGCGTGGACGAGCTCGGGGGCGAGCGGACCGGCGTCCCGGCCGAGCGCATGAGCGGCCTTGACGAGGGGCGTGTCGAGGAGGTCATGACCGCCGAACACGAGATCGTCGAGCGAAGCAAGTCCGGAGACGCGGAACGCGTCGGTCTCCGTCACGAGGCCAACCCGACCCGCGTGGCCGAGTTTCATCGCGATCGCCCCCACGATGGTGGTGGTCGCGACTGCGCCACGGGCACCGATCAGCCAGACGCCGAGAGGGGCACCGCCCGATCTCTGCGACAAAGGTCCTCCTGAAAAAGCGCGTCATCATAGGACGGGCGCCGCGCAGGTGTCAAGGCAGGCACGGGCCCGCGCGGCGCGCGGGTCTTGCCACTTCCCGTCCAACCGCATATACTTCGCATCCCGCAGAGGCCACATGAGTCACGTCGCGTCACGAGGGACGGCGACAATGACATCCAGGGAGCGCGGTGCTGTTGCGCTCGCGCTCTTCGTGGTGTTCTTCGCTCTCGCCGCCGTGGCCCGGGCGGCTCCGGCGCGGAGTCACGATCTCACACGAGGCAAGGTCCTCTTCCTCCAGTACTGCTCCGGCTGCCACGGCGAAGACGGGCGCGGCGAGGCCAAGACCTTCCGGCCAAACGTCGGCAACCTCTCGGTCAAGGAGCTGATGGATCAGCTCTCGGACGAGTACCTGTTCGCGGCGATCCAGAAGGGCGGCGCCGCCGTCGGCAAGAACGCGGCCATGCCGGCCTGGAGTACGCGGCTCGGCGACGATGAGATCTGGGACATCGTTGCCTTTGTTCGCACGCTCTCGCACCGTTGACCTGCCGCGCGACCGAGGAAGGAGGATCGGATCCACGCAGCATTCACGTCGCGGTACCCCGAACCGTTGAGGAGGAGTGTCGATGAGAATATTCAGGAGTCTCATCCTGGCGGCCATCGCCGCCCTGCCGCTGGTCCCCATGGCGCTGGCGCAGAACGCAGGAACGAGCACGTCGGGCGGGTGGGTGCCGCGCACCGCCCTGAAGCCGGAGCCCGGCAAGCTCGTCGTGCCCAAAGGATACAAGGCGGAGGTCTTCGTCGCCGGGCTCGATACGCCCAGCTCCGCCGCCGTGGACCGCGAAGGCAACGTCTGGGTCGCGATCTCCGGAAACCTCTTCGGTCCGTTCGAGTACGAGTACGCGGGGCAGCGGATCAAGAACCCGGTGTCCGGACCTCATGTGAAGGTCTTCGACAAGGATGGCAAGCACCTCAAGGACATCGGCGTTGGCAGGTTCGGCTTCGTGATGAACGAGATCGGCTATTGCGCCGAGAACAACAAGGTCTACATCCCCGAGTACTCGAAGCACATCTGGGAGATCAGCGGCGTCAACGGCGAGCTGAAGAAGATCATCACCGATCTCCCGATCGGCGACCACCAGATCGGCGGGATCACGTGCAAGGACGGCTACCTCTATTGGGGCCAGGGCTTTCCGAGCAACAGCGGCTTCGCCGATCCGGATAACCACGGCTGGACGAACGACGTCGACCCATTCTGGGAGAAGCACGGCGATCCGGCGCTGCCCAAGACGGCCCGTGATCCAGTCTGCCGCGACATCGTCCACACCGGGCTCAACGTGAAGTCCGCCGACGGCCGCCTGACGGGTGCGCTGCTGCCGGCCGGGGTTCCAGCCAAGCCGGGCATGACCATCAAAGCCCAGGTTCCCTGTGGCGGCTCGATCATGCGCGTGAAAATCGACAAGCAGGGATCGGACGGGATGTACCAGCACAAGGACATGGAAGTGTATGCGATGGGCTTCCGCAACCAGTCCGGTGTCAGGTTCGGCCCCAAGGGAAGCCGTTTCGAGAACGCGCTGGCCGTCAGCGACAACGGCGTGAACGACCTCGGCAATCGCCGCATCGCCAACGGCGCCGAGAAGCTCTGGATCGTGACCGAGAAGGGCCAGGACGCCGGCTTTCCGGACAAGGAGGGCATGGGATTCGTCACCAACAAGCGCTTCTCGCTCAAGGCGTACAACGGCGCCAAAGTTGATCGGCCATATCCCAATCTCTATATCGGCGACAAGCCGTGGGTGCCCCAGATGCCGCCGTATCGCTTTCCGCCCCACGTCGAAGGCGTGCGCGGCGTCCCGTTGATCGTCGCCAACCCGAACCCGAACGGGTACATCAACCCCGTCCTCGAGTGGGACACCAACAATCCGATGGATGGGATCGCGTGGGGGGACGAGCGCTTCGGCGTCAAGGACACCCTCTTCGCCGCGATCTTCGGAATTATCGACAACGGCCCGGAGAGCCTCGTGCCCACCTGGCCGGCGATCATCAAGATCGAGTTCCTGCAGCCGGCCGGCGTCAAGTGGTCATACTTCCTGCGGAACAAGGAGCCCGGGCCGAACGCCTATCAGAAGGCCGAGAACCGGGGGGGCCTCGAGCGGACCAACGACGTCGTGTTCTCGAACGACGGCAAAAGCATGTACGTGGTGGACTACGGAGAGCTCTACATCGACTACTCGATGCCTTCGCCGTTCTTCACCACGCCGCGCTCTGGCGTGATCTGGAAGGTCACGTACACCGGGCAATAGAGGAGGAAGCGGCGCGCGGTTGCTTTGCGGGGCAATCGCGGCAAGGGAGGCCGGAAGCCGGCGGACGCGCCGGCTTCCGGTGAGCCCTTCGATTCGTGTCCCTCCATGGCCTTACGTCGCCTGGCCTCTCAACCGTCCGGGCAGAGGAGATCTCGATGAGGCACTCGATGATTGGCAAAGCAGTCCTGACAGTGCTCCTGCTGGCGTTCGCCGCCCTTGCGGTCGCGCAGACGTTGAAGGGACCGGTCTCGGACAAGCCCCTGGACGAGAAGTGGGCGCCGTCCAAGTGGGGGGCGAACGACCGGGCGGGCTCGGCCAACCACACGAAGAACGCCGCGAACATCGCCCGGGCGCTGGCCACCATCAAGCAGAACAAGGCGATCACGATCGGTAAGTATTACCACCGGGAGGCGCCGGCCTTCGGGCCGCGGGGCTGGCAGATGAGTATTCCGGGGACGCCGACGGGGGGCCCGTTCGGCAAGAACGCGCTGATCTACCACGACGAGCTGGTGACCACGGAGATCGGCCAGATCCAGACGCAGTTCGACGGTCCTGGTCACATCGGCGTGAACACGTCGAAGGGCCCGATGATGTACAACGGCGTGATCTCCTGGGACGCCTACGAGCACGGCGCGGGCGGCCGCGTGGTCGGCATGGGTCCCCTGGGCGTCGAGCATCCGGGTGAGCTTGGCTTCGTGTGTCGCGTTGTGGTGCTGGACGCCGTCGCCTACAAGAAGTCTAAGGGCGTGATCCCGGCGGGTGCCGAGATGTTGCCGATCCCCACCAAGCCCGGCGATCCGGGCATCGTCACCGCGGATGACGTCCGAGGCATGCTCCAGATGCAAGGCCTGCGGGACATCGCGCCGGGGGACTGCGTGGCGCTGCACACCGGGCAGGGCAACAGCTGGAGCAATGATCGGTACAAGTCCATGAACTCCGCCCAGCGCAAGGCGGCCCGGGACCTCTTCGACCAGGGGGAGCCCGGCTTCGGCCTCAGCGCCTGCGAGTACCTGGCCGCGCGGGACATCGCGCTGACCATGTGCGATACGTCGGCGTGCGACGCGCAGCCCTCGGGGGAGCAGGGGCCCGACTTCGCGGTGCCCTGCCACACGGAGATGCAGACCCGCCGGGGCATCTGGAACCTGGAGAACGTCGACACCAAGTCGCTCGTCGACAAGAAGATCCTCGAGGGCACGTTCATCTGGGCGCCGCTGCGGATCATTGGCGCTGCCGGCTCGCCCGGCAATCCGATGGTGCTCTACTAGGGACATGGGGGGGCCCCGAGATGGCCCCCCCTACTTCCACAACGGCTCGGCCGCCACCCTGGAGGAGGTGGTCGCCTCATACGACCGCCGCTTCTCGATCGGGCTGAGCCCGGCCGAGAGGCACGCCCTCGTCCTGTTCCTTGGGGCGTTGTAACCGGCAGTCGGCACCCCCGTTTGGGGGTCCTCCGCCGTCCCGATTGATGCTTCCGTCACCCCCGATCGAGGGCGCCAAGTCCCTGCGAACAGATTCCAAAAATTCCCCTGCCAGCCGGTAGCCACCGTCTCGTCTCCGCGGTTTACTCGATTCAGTCGTCGCGCACGGTGGCGCGCGACATGAGCTCGTCTGGCCTAACGCACCACCGTGGAGTAGACCGCAGCATCGCATCGAGTCGCGCGCCTCGTCTCGAAGCGAACGCCGATAGGAGCGCAGACGTCTGTGGCGATTTCGGCCGACCGAGCCGCCAAAGCGAAGGGGGCGAAGCCTTGCTGCTGACCGCGAGTGAGCTCAACCAGGTCATCCTTCCGGCGATGCGCGGCCGGACCGAGCCGAGTGTCGCGCGGTGGTTCGTGCTGTGGACGCGCAGCCACTGCGAGCGGCTCGTGCACGATCAGCTGTCGAGCAAGGGCCTCGCACCGTTCCTGCCGGAGATCGAGGTCTGGTCGCGGCGCGGTGTGCTCCGGCATGTCGTCCGGGTTCCGATGTTTTCCGGCTATCTCTTCCTGCACGCCGTGCTCGACAAGGCGACCCACCTCGAGGTGCGGAAGGCGCGAGGTCTCGTGAGTCTCCTCGGGTCGTCGACCGAAGGTCCCGCCGCCGTTCCGGACACCGAGGTGACGGCCCTCCAGAAAGTCGTGCAGGCCCGGATTCCGGCGGCGCCCCATCCATACCTGCGGGAAGGCGCACGAGTCCGTATCACGCGAGGCCCCCTCTCCGACGTGGAGGGTGTGCTCGTGCGGACCAAGCCCACCAAGGGAATGCTGGTGCTGTCGGTGAACCTGCTGCAGCGCAGCGTCGCCGTCGAAGTGGATTGCACGATCGTGGCACCCCTGTGAGCGACCCCTTCATGCCAGAAAGCCAGGCGTCGATGAAAACGAGATCGGTCATCGAAGTGGCGTTCGACATCTGGAGCCGGCGAAAATGGGTGGCCCTTGCCGTATTTGTTCTCGTGGCGTCCATCGTGGTGAGCGTCGCTCGCTTCCTGCCAAACGTGTACCGATCCACGGCCACGGTGCTGGTCGAGCGCTATCAAATCTCGGAAAGCTTCGCACGACCCGCGGTCACCATCGAGTTGGAAACTCGACTCCAGACCGTCAGCCAGGAGGTCCTCAGCCGAGCGCGCCTGGCGGAGCTGGTCACACGCTTCGACCTGTATCCCGAGGTCACGCGAAGGGGACCCGTCGAGGGCGCTGTCGAGCGAATGCGGAAAGACATCCACCTGGAGCTCAAGAGCGTCGAACAAGGCAGTGCGCGGGGCGGAACGATCGCCTTCATCCTCGGCTATCGGGGGCGTGATCCGCAGGTCGTCGCCGCGGTCACCAACGCCCTGGCCTCGTTCTACGTCGAGGAGAACTCGCAGCTGCGCGAGCGGCAGGCCGTCAACACCACGCAGGTCCTTCACGCGCAACTCGACGACGTCAAGAAGCGCCTGGCGGCGCAGGAGTCACGCATTCGCGACTTTCGTGCCCAGCATACCGGCGAGCTGCCCGAACAGGTTCCGGTGAATCTCGCCACGCTCGAACGGCTCAGCACGAGGTTGCAGCTCAACAACGACGCGAACATGCGCGCGCTGGAGCGACGCACGAATCTCATGAAGCAGCTCGCCGAGGTAGAGGCGACCTCGACCGCCGCCGCGCCGGACACCAAACAGGCCCAGCTGGCCAAGATGAAACGCGAGCTGCGCGAGCTTCGCGCACGCTTCACGGAGCGCTATCCGGACGTCAGTCGGCTCAAGGCGGAGATCGCGGCGTTCGAGGAGACGATGGCCGAGGCGGGCGAGGCTGAGGCCGCGACAACCGAGCGCGGCCCGTCGTCGCGCCCGCTCGCCACCCAGCTGCGGGCGGCGATCGAGGAGGTCAACGCGGAGGTCGCCGCGCTCAAGACCGAGGAGGGGCGTGTCCGCGGCGAGATCGCCACCTACCAGCGCCGTACGGAGAGCGCACCGCAGAGAGAGAAGGAGTTCCAGGAGCTGGCGCGCGACTACGACGCGATCAAAGAGCTCTACACCTCCCTGCTCCGCAAGTACGAGGACGCACAGCTCGCCGGGAGCATGGAGCAACAGCAGAAGGGCGAACAATTCCGGATCCTGGATCCCGCCATCCCGTCGAATAAGCCCAGCGCGCCGAACCGGGTGCGGATCCTGGCCTTCGGGATCATCGCGGCGCTCGGCGCCGCCGCCGCGGCGGTCGCCCTCGCCGAGCATCTCGATACCACCTTCCATACCGTCGACCACCTGAGGGCGATGACCAACCTGCCGGTGTTGACGAGCATTCCGCTGCTCGACATCGCCGGGGATCGCTGGCGTGAGCGGCGCCGATTCGTGCTCGTCGCGGTCGCGGTCCTCCTGGCGCTCGGCGTCGCCACCGGCGCATCGAGGCACCTGGCCGAAGGCAACTACCTGCTGGCCGCCGCGCTGGCGGGAGGTGGGTCGTGACGGCGCCTCGCATCGACCAGCACCTGATCAGCCTCCTGCAGCCCCGCTCCTTCGAAGCCGAGCAGTACCGGGTGCTTCGTCATGTCATCGAGGAGGGCAAGGACGGGGGGCTCAACGTCATCGCCGTGAGCAGCGCGACGGTCGGCGACGGCAAGACGACGACCTCGATCAATCTCGCGGGCACGCTCGCCCAGAACACGACGGCGCGGGTGCTGTTGATCGACGTCGACCTTCGGCGGGGCTCCGTGGCCGCCGGGCTTCGGCTGCGCGCGCCCGAGGCCAACGGGCTGGTCGACGCGATCTTGACCCCGGGATTGGACCTCTCGGCGGTCGTGCGCGAGCTTCCCGAATTCCGGCTTTCCGTCGTGCCGTCGGGTCGGTGCCCGGCCGCGCCCTATGAAATGCTCAAGTCTCCGCGGCTGGGCCAGCTCATCGGGCAGGCGCGCGACCGGTACGAGTATGTCGTGATCGACACGCCACCGCTCGTTCCCGTTCCCGACGCGCGTGTCGTCGAGAAGTGGGTCGACGGCTTCGTCATCGTGGTTCGTGCCCACCGGACCCCGCAGCGGCTCCTCGAGGACGCCCTCAACATGGTGAGTCCGGAGAAGCTGATCGGGCTGGTATTCAACGGCGATCAGCGGCCGACCTCGCGTCACTACGGTTACTACTCCTCGTACTACCACGAGCCGACCAACGGTCAGGGGACCCTGTGGACTCGCATCGCCGACACGGCGAAGCGGTCGTTCCGGTCGCGCGTGTCTGGAACCGCCCTCTAGCATCCGGACCACCCCATGAGCACGCTCGAATTGACGGAACGCATCCGACAGCGCGCCGCGCGCATCGCGGTCATCGGACAGGGGTACGTCGGTCTCCCCCTGGCCATCGAATTCGCGCGCGCGGGGTTCACCGTCGCCGGGCTCGACACCGACCTCGATCGGGTCGGGGTCTTGAATGCGGGGCGCTCGTACACCCCCGACGTCTCGAGCGCGGACCTCGCGACGGTCCTCGAGGCGGGTCGGTACGAGGCGACGGCCGACGGGGCCGTGTTGGAGCACAGTGACGTCGTCATCATCTGTGTGCCGACGCCGCTTCGAAAATCCAAGGATCCCGACATCTCGTTCGTGGTGGCCGCTGCCGAGCAGGTCGCCGCCGGCTTCCGGCCCGGTCAGCTCGTCGTTCTCGAATCGACGTCGTATCCCGGGACGACGGAGGAGTTGTTGCTGCCCATGTTCGAGGCGCGAGGGGCCCGCGTGGGCGTGAATTTCTTCCTCGCCTTTTCGCCCGAGCGGATCGACCCGGCCAACACCGCCTTCAAGGTCCGGGACATTGCGAAGATCGTCGGGGGCGTGACGCCCGACTGCACGCGCCTCGCGGCGCTTCTCTACCGCCAGATCGTCGGCACCGTCACCGAAGTATCGAGCGCCAAGGTGGCCGAGCTGGCCAAGCTCTACGAGAACGTCTTCCGCAACGTCAACATCGCGCTGGCCAACGAGTTCGCGCTCATGTGCCGCCGGCTGGAGGTGAACTCTCGCGAGGTCATCGAGGCCGCCGCCACCAAGCCGTTCGGCTTTCTTCCCTTCTACCCGGGCCCGGGGATCGGCGGGCATTGCATCGCCGTCGACCCCTTCTACCTCGCCTGGAAAATGCGTCTGAACGGATATGAGGCGCGCTTCATTCGCCTGGCGGACGAGATCAACCGGGCCATGCCCGATCATGTCGTCGACCTCACCATCGAGGCGCTGAATCAGCAGCGCCGCTGCCTGAACGGCGCCAGGATCCTCGCCCTCGGCGTCGCCTACAAGCGCGGCGTCGGCGATACGCGCGAGTCACCGGCGCTCGAGGTCCTCGCCAGATTCCACGAACACGGCGCCGACGTGTCGTACGCCGACCCTCACGTGCCGTCGGTGCTCCTCGACGGAACGGTCCTGAAAGCGGTCGGCGCGACGGATGGCAACGTGGCGGACGCCGATTGCGTCGTGATCCTGACCGACCATCCGGAGTTCGACTACGCCCGAATCGTCGACGTCGCCAAGCTCGTCGTCGACGCGAGGAACGCGACCTGGGGTCTGGCGACCCCGCCCGGCCGCGTCGTGAGGCTCTAGGGAGGCCACGCGACCGGTGCTGAGTGTGCAGCGACAGTCCGATCGATGCTCGTGCGGAATGGCGGTGGAGGATCGTCAGGGCCGAGCCTATGACGAAGGCGCCTTCCGATACTTCCTGGCGCTGGAGCAACAGCGTTCCACCCGCTCGGGTCGTGCGTTCTTGCTGGTCCTGGTCTATCTCAAGGGTAAGGCCGGGGCGGGCGCTCGCATCGACACCACGCTCGCCGCACCGCTGTTCGGCCGCTTGTGGCGGTGCTTCCGCGAGAGCGACTTCATCGGCTGGTATCGCGAGGGTCGCGTCGCCGGAGCCGTGCTGACGGAACTCCGCAAAGACGCGGGGGCCGGCGTCGCCCGTCTCGCGGCTCGGCGGATTCGCAGTGTTCTGTGCGAAGGGCTTCCCGAGGATGTCGCCCGTTGCCTCCACGTGCAGGTGTATTCGCAGCCACGCTTCGAGACCATCGAGTCACTTCTCTCACGACGGCCCTGGCTGGGGCCCGAGGATTCCGGAGACGCGTGATGCTCAAGCTAGGGGTCGTCGGTTACGGATACTGGGGTCCCAACATCGTCCGCAACTTCGCGAGTCAAGCCGGTTGCGAAGTGGTGACCGTCTGCGACAAGAACCCGAAAGCGATGGCCCAGGTGCGGAGTCGCCATCCCGGCGTGCGCGCGAGCGACAATTCAGATGACGTCACGACCTCGCCTGACATCGACGCGGTGGCGATCGTGACGCCGGTGTCGACCCACTACGAGCTCGCCAAACGGGCGCTCGAGAACGGCAAGCACGTCTTCGTCGAAAAGCCGTTCACGGCGACGTCGGCGCAGGCGCAGGAACTGATCGAGCTGGCCGAGCGCAAACGGTTGACGCTCATGGTGGACCACACGTTTCTCTTTTGCGGGGCGGTGCGGAAGATCAAGGAACTCGTCGATGAAGGGGTGCTGGGCCCCCTCTACTACTACGATTCGATGCGCGTCAACCTGGGTCTCTTCCAGCACGACGTGAACGTGATCTGGGATCTCGCCCCCCACGACCTGTCCGTCATCGATCATCTGATCGGCCTGGATCCGGAAGGGGTGGTGGCGACCGGCGGCGCGCACTTGAACGGCTTCGCCGACGTGGCCTATATCACGCTGTACTTCCCGAAAAATATCATCGCCCACATCAACGTCAATTGGCTGTCCCCCGTGAAGGTTCGCACCACGCTGGTCGGCGGACAGCGAAAGATGCTCGTGTGGAACGACCTCGAGCCAGCCGAGAAGATCAAGGTGTACGACAAGGGCGTGGAGGCCGGGACGCGGCAAGGCGTCTACGACCTGCTGATGAGCTACCGCAGCGGTGATATGTGGGCTCCGCGTGTGGACCAGACCGAAGCCCTGGAGCTCGAGACCCGCTACTTCCTGGAATGCGTGGCGTCGGGAAAGACGCCGATCAACGACGGGCGGGCCGGGTTGCGCGTGGTGAGGATGCTCGAGGCCGCCGATCTGTCCCTCAAGCATCGCCGGGATATCGCGCTGAGCAGGCGGACTCGCGTGGTGGGCGCGCCGCCGTCCGTCCCGCCGGCGCCCGTCGCGGCCGCCGCCGAACCCGCGCGCAGTCGGTTCGTGGCTGCCTAGCGCCGCGGTCGACACCGATGGCCATCTGCTACGGCCTGCCGTCCGCCACGCCAGAGAGAGCGCCGGTCGGCCGGCGGCTGCCCCGTCACGTCCTGAACGAGGACGTCTTTCGGAGCGCGTTGATACGAGAACGGAAGCGCGCGGATCGCTCTCATCGGCACCTGCAGCTCGTACGGCTCGAGCTGAGCCGTGATCCGGGCCCCGACGGGTCAGGCGCGTGGGCGGCGGCCATCGACTCGGTGGTGGCCGCCACCGACGAAACCGACGTCCTCGGATGGCTCGAGCCCGGGGTGGCCCTCGGCGTCCTTCTCTCCGACGTCCCCGCGTCGGAGGTGGTCGGCCCACCGGGCGCGGTCGCGGCGCGGATCGGCGGAGAGCTCGGCGCGCGCCTGCAACCCGGCGCCGTGGCAAAGTTCTCGATGCGCGTGCACGCCTATCCCGGGCGGGACGGGCAGGACGGCCCGAGCGGGGGCGTCCGCGACCCCATCTTCAATCCCGAGCTGAGCTCACGCGGTCGGCGAGGCTGGAACTACGACAGGATCAAGCGCGCCGTCGATCTCGTGGGCAGTCTGTTCTTGCTGGTGGCGCTGTCCCCGCTGCTCGCGCTGATCGCCGTCCTCGTGACCCTCGGATCGCCGGGGCCCGTCTTTTTCCGGCAGCCGCGGATCGGGCACATGATGAAACGGTTCACGATGCTCAAGTTTCGGACGATGCAGGTGGACGCCGATCCCAAGCTGCACCAGGAGTTCGTGAGCCGGTTCATCAGGTCGAGCGGCAAGGTCGACGCGCCCGGCACGACGCTGTTCAAGCTGACCGGGGATCCTCGGGTGACGCCGATCGGCCGTCTTCTCCGAAAGACCAGCCTCGACGAGCTGCCGCAATTGTGGAACGTACTGCGCGGCGAGATGTCGCTGATCGGGCCACGCCCCCCGCTTCCGTACGAGCTCGTCGAGTACAAGCTCTGGCACCGGCGGCGACTCGTCGAAGCCAAGCCGGGAATCACCGGACTCTGGCAGGTCGCGGGCCGGAGCCGTACCACCTTCGACGAGATGGTACGCCTCGACCTCCGCTACGCCCGGGGGCGTTCCTTCTGGACCGACATCAAGATTCTCCTTGCCACGCCGGCGGCCGTCATCTCGGGCAAGGGTGCGTGTTGAGACGGGAGTCGGCATGAGCCAGTACCTGTGCATCGCGCCGGACGTCAAGCTCGGGCGGGACGTCAAGCTGGCGTCGTTCATCAACCTGTACGGCTGCGAGATCGGCGACGAGACGAAGATCGGGGCCTTCGTCGAGATTCAGAAGAACGCGCGCGTCGGCGCCCGGTGCAAGATCTCCAGTCATACCTTCATCTGTGAAGGCGTCACCATCGAGGACCATGTCTTCATCGGCCACGGCGTCACCTTCATCAACGACGCGTATCCTCGCGCCACGACGCCGACCGGCGAGCTGCAGACCACGGACGATTGGACGGTGCAGCGGACGCTGGTACGGAGGGGCGCGTCGATCGGATCGGGAGCGACGATCCTCGCCAACGTCGTCATCGGACAGAACGCCATCGTCGGCGCGGGCAGCGTGGTGACCCACGCGGTGCCCGACCACGCGATCGTGGCAGGGAATCCGGCGAGGGTCCTGCGCTTCCTCGTGCCCAACTCGGGCAATGGCCTCCTGGCGACGCCGAGCGTCGGGACGTTGGAATGAAGCCGAGCACGGTCAACATCTTCGGGAATTTCGGAACCCAGAACCTGGGGAACGAATGCACGCTGCAGGCGGTCATCCACAACGTTCGCCAGTACCTGCCGGATGCACCACTGCGCTGCATCTGCACCGATCCCGAAGACACCTCGAGACGGTACAACGTCCCGGCGGTGGCGATGTCGTCCACGTATGCGCACCGTGAAGCGTCGACCGCGAGCGCGCGGAGGACGCAGCCTCTCCTGCGACTGCTCAGAGGAATCGTGATCCGAATACCCCGTGAGCTGATGCACTGGGTGACCGCGTTCAAGACGTTGAAGGACGGCCGCATGCTCATCATGGCCGGGACGGGAATGCTGGACGATTTCGGCATCCGCCCCTTCGATCTGCACTATGAAATATTCAAGTGGTCACTGCTGGCGAAGCTGCGGCGCTGCAAACTGCTGTTCGTCAGTGTCGGCACGGGCCGGCTCGAGCATCCCCTGAGTCGATGGTTCGTGAAGGCCGCGCTCGCCCTGGCCGACTACCGGTCGTACCGCGACCGCTTTTCGAGGGACTTGCTGGGCAGTCTCGGCATCGCTGCGCGTCGGGACTTCGTCTACCCGGATCTGGTCTTCAGCTTTCCACGCCCCGCGATTCGCAGGGAGCCGCGCCACCGGACCGGCCCCGTGGTCGGCCTCGGCCTCATGGAGTATTACGGTCGAGGCTGCCGGCCGGAGCACGGACGGGCCATCTATCACGAGTACATCGAGAAAGTGACGACGTTCGTGGCCTGGCTGCTCCAGCGCGGGTACACCGTGCGGTTGCTCATCGGCGATGTGGTGTACGACAGCCGCGCGTCGGACGACGTGATCGGGCGACTGAAAGAGCGTCACGTGGTCTATGACGAAAGCCGGCTCATCCACGGGCCGGTGTCGTCGGTCGATCAGCTGATCTCCCAGCTCGCACAATCGGAAATCGTCGTGGCCAGTCGCTTCCACAATGTGCTGTTGGCTCTCATGCTGACCAAGCCGGTGGTCTCGATCTCGTACTACGGGCGCAAGAACGAGGCGCTGATGGCGGAGATGGGGTTGGCGGAGTACTGCCAACGGATCGACGACCTGGATCCCGGGCGCCTGATCGAGCAATTCCTGGCACTCGAGGAGCGGACGGAAACGCTGGCGCCCTATCTCGCGCAGAAATCCGAAGAATACCGGGCGGCGTTGGAGCGGCAATACACCGCGATCTTCGACCAGGCCCCGGACCGCCGACCCGAGCGCGGCGCGCACGCCGTGTCCCGGTGACCGGCGACCGCACCTAGACCCGTCATGCAGAACCTGACCTTCGCCGGCGACAAGAGCCACCCGCTGCGCCTGTTGTGCCTCGGCGCGCACAGCGACGACATCGAGATCGGCTGTGGCGGGACGGTCTTGCGGCTCCTGGACGAGTACGAGGAGACGAGCGTCTGCTGGGTCGTTCTGGCGTCCAGCGGTCGGAGGGACGAGGAAGCCGTCGCGAGCGCCGAGAAGTTTTTGACGGGCGCGAAGAGGAAGGAAATCATCGTCGCCGATTTCAGGGATGGGTTCTTCCCGTATCACGGCGAGCGTGTCAAGGAGTTCTTCGAAGGGCTGAAGGTCAAGACGTCGCCGGACATCATCTTCACGCCGTATCGCAACGATCTCCACCAGGACCATCGCCTGGTGTCCGAGCTGACGTGGAATACGTACCGGAATCACCTGATCCTCGAGTACGAAATCGTGAAGTACGACGGCGACATCGGCAACCCCAATCTCTTCGTTCAGCTCGACGAGGCGACCTGCCAGGAGAAGATCGGGATCCTCATGGACTGTTTCAAGACGCAGCAGCACCACGACTGGTTCACCCCGGACGCGTTCTCGTCGCTCCTGCGGCTGCGCGGGATCGAGTCGAAGGGGCGCTACGCCGAGGCGTTCTACTGCCGAAAGGTCGTCCTGTAGGTCCATGCGCGTCCTCGTCAGCGGCCACAAGGGATACATCGGCACGGTGATGGTCCCGATGCTGCTCGGCGCCGGTCACGACGTCGTCGGTCTCGACACCGACCTCTTCGAGCGGTGCACGTTCGTCCCGGGCATCCACGACATCGCGGAGATGCGGGTCGATGTGCGGGACGTCGAGGTGAGGCAGCTGAAGGGGTTCGACGCGGTCATCCACCTCGCCGCCCTCTCCAACGATCCGCTGGGCGACTTGAACCCTGCGATCACCTACGAGATCAACCATGCGGCGTCGGTCCGCCTCGCGCGGCTCGCGAAGGAGGCCGGCGTGCGGCGCTTCATCTACTCGTCTTCCTGCAGCAGTTACGGCCAGGCCGGCGACGATCTGGTGGACGAGACGGCCGAGCTCCGTCCGATCACGCCCTACGCCATCTCGAAGGTGCGGGTCGAGCAGGACGTGGCTCCGCTGGCGGATGACCGGTTCAGCCCGACGTTCCTGCGCAATGCGACGGTCTACGGGGTGTCTCCACGTATGCGGTTCGATCTGGTGCTGAACAACCTCGTGGCCTGGGCCTGTACGACCGGTCGCGTGCACATCAAGAGCGACGGGTCACCCTGGCGGCCGATCGTGCACGTCGAGGACGTCGGCCGCGCCTTTCTCGCCGTCCTGGCGGCGCCGCGCGACACGGTCTACAACCAGGCGTTCAACGTGGGCCAGACCACCGAGAACTACCGGGTCCGCGATCTCGCCGAGATCATCCGGGACGTCGTTCCGGGCTCCCGCGTCGAGTACGCGGCGGGCGGCGGTCCGGACCCCCGCTGCTATCGGGCGGATTTCGAGAAGATCCATCGGCTCCTGCCCGAGTTCAAGCCGCAGTGGACCGCCCGCCGGGGCGCCGAAGAGCTCGCGACCGTCTATCGCAGCGTCGGTCTCGTCCTCGAGGATTGCGAGGGACCGCGGTTCAAGCGGATCGACCACCTGAAGCACCTGCTGGCCTCGGGCCGTGTGGACCCGAGCCTGCGCTGGCGGGCCGCGTAGCATGGCGGGCTGCCTCTTCTGCTCGGCACCCCTTCGCCAGACGTTCGTCGATCTGGGCATGTCGCCCCTCTGCGAAAGCTACTTGCCCGCCGAGGCGCTGAACCAGGTGGAGCGGTTCTACCCCCTCCACGCATACGTGTGCGAGCGGTGCTTCCTCGTCCAGGTGGAGCAATACGTGAGCCCCGAGGCGATCTTCACCGAGTACGCCTATTTCTCCTCCTTTTCCGACAGCTGGCTGGCCCACGCGAAGGCTTACGTGGACATGATCGCCTCGCGCCTCGGCCTGTCCGGGACGAGCCGGGTCATCGAGCTGGGAAGCAACGACGGGTACCTGCTCCAGTACTTCGTCGCCAAGGGTATGCCGGTTCTCGGCGTCGAGCCGGCGCGTAACGTCGCCGAGGCGGCGGTGGCGCGGGGCGTGCCCACGCACGTCGCGATGTTCGGGCGGCAGACGGCGCGCGAGCTCCAGGCCCAGGGTCTGCAGGCCGATCTGCTGATCGGCAACAACGTGCTGGCGCAGGTGCCGGACGTCAACGACTTCGTGGCCGGCATGAAGCTCCTGCTGAAGCCCGGCGGGGTCCTCACCATGGAGTTCCCCCACCTGATGCGGCTCATGCAGGAAAACCAGTTCGACACCATCTACCACGAGCACTTCTCCTACTTTTCGTTCCTCACGGCCGAGCGCATCTTCGCCGCGCACGGGTTGCGTCTCTTTGACGTCCAGGAGCTGCGCACGCATGGCGGCTCGTTACGGATCTACGCGGGACATGCGGAGGAGTCGGGGACGCCTGAGAGCGAGGACGTCACGAGGCTCCGCGCGCGTGAGGCGTCGGCGGGCCTGAACCGACTGGAGACCTACGCCGCGTTCACCGAGCAAGTCCACGAGACCAAGCGGCGCCTTCTCGAGTTCTTGATCAACGTGAAGCGCGCGGGCAAGCACATCGCCGGGTACGGGGCGCCGGGCAAGGGCAACACGCTCCTGAACTATTGCGGCATCCGCACCGACTTCCTCGACTACACGGTGGACCGCAACCCCTACAAGCACGGCCGGTTCCTCCCCGGCACGCATATCCCGATTCACGCGCCGGAGAAGATCCGGCAGACGCGGCCTGACTACGTGCTCATCCTCCCGTGGAATCTGAAGGACGAGATCATGGAGCAGGTCTCGTACATCCGGGAATGGGCCGGCCAGTTCGTCGTCCCGATCCCCGACGTCAAAGTGTACCCGTGATCCTCACCGAGACACCGCTCCCGGGAGCCTTCGTCATCGAGCCCGAACCGCTCGAGGACACGCGGGGCCTCTTCGCGCGTACGTGGTGCCGCCGCGAGTTCGAGGCGCGCGGCCTCGAGACCCGCATCGCACAATGCAGCACCTCGTTCAACAAGAGAAAGGGCACCCTGCGCGGGATGCACTACCAGCGGCCGCCCTCCGCGGAGACGAAGATCGTCCGCTGCACCCGGGGCTCGATGTACGACGTGATCATCGATCTGCGCTCGGACTCGTCCACGTTCACCCGGCACTTCGCGGTCGTGCTCACGGCGGAGAATCGGAAGATGCTGTACGTGCCGAAGGGGTTCGCTCACGGCTTCCAGACCCTCGAGGACGACACCGAGGTCTTCTACCAGATCTCCGAGTTCTACTCGTCCGCGCACGCGAGGGGGGTTCGCTGGAACGATCCGGCCTTCGGCATCCGATGGCCGGACGACGATCGTACGATCGCCGACCGCGATCGGAGCTATCCCGACTTCCGTCGGGCGCTCGCCGCCGATCCATGGCCGCCGGTGACGGGCGCGCACGCTTCCGAGTTTCGCGTGGGAAGGGAGCGCTGATGGCGACGGCGGATCGCGACGCGCGGAGCCTGGCGGGAACGCCGGTGCTCGTCACGGGCGCCCGAGGCTTCCTCGGCACGCATCTGTGCCCGAAGCTCGTCGCCGCGGGCGCGGACGTGGTTGCGGTATCGCGGGGCGCGCAGCGAGCAGACGGCGACGGCATCCGCTGGCGGCAATGCGACCTGGAAGACGTCGCGCAGGCGGCGAAGCTCGTCCGCGACGTTCAGCCGCGGGTGATCTTCCATCTGGGCGGCAAGGTGACCGCGGCGCCCGACCTCTCTCTCGTGCTGCCGACGCTCCACAGCCTGCTCACGAGCAGCGTGAATCTCTTGACGCTCGCGACGGAGCACGGGTGCCGCCGGGTCGTCTTCGTGGCTTCGATGGAGGAGCCGTACGGCGAGGCCGCCGAGGAGGTCACGCCCGCGTCGCCCTACAGCGCGGCGAAGTGGTCGGCCAGCGCCTACGCGCGCATGTTCCACCGCCTGTACGGTTGCCCCGTCGTCACCCTCCGCCTGTTCATGGGCTACGGGCCCGGGCAGGCACGTGACAAGGTCATCCCGTCGACCATCCTGTCGCTCCTCCGGCGCGAGGCGCCGCGGCTTTCCAGCGGGTCGCGGCTGCTCGACTGGATCTACGTGGAGGACGTCATCGACGGCTTGCTGCATGCCGCGACGGCGCACGGCGCGGAGGGGGCCACCATCGATCTCGGCTCCGGGACGGCTCGTTCCGTGCGTGAAATCGTCGAGCGCCTCGTCCGGCTGATGGATTCATCGATCG
>WNEQ01000229.1_pt1 | contig 28109 bp, 31 predicted proteins | sample 5399971 | NCBI WGS metagenome assembly WNEQ01 (sample SAMN13153330, study PRJNA577476) | soil metagenome | isolation source: 20 cm grassland meadow soil 2 days after 1st rain plot 5 | place: USA:California | collected 2015-09-18
ATGCTCGAGAACATCGTGCGCCACATGGAGCACGGCGAGGACCGCATGACGGCCGCCCTGCGCGGCGCGCGCGAGATCGGCTTCACGATCCTGTCGATGACGCTCTCGCTGGCCGCCGTCTTCATCCCGGTGCTGTTCATGGGCGGCGTGGTGGGGCGGCTGCTGCACGAGTTCGCGATCACCATCGGCGCCGCCGTGCTCGTCTCCGGCGTGGTGTCCCTGACCCTGACGCCGATGCTCTGCAGCCGCTTCCTCAAGCCGCCGCACGCCGGACAGAATCGCCTCTACGACGCCTCCGAGCGCTTCTTCGACGGCATGCTGCGCACCTACGACAGGACGCTCACGTGGGTGCTGCGCCACCGTCGCACGACGATGGTCGCGCTGCTGCTGACCTTCGTCCTCACCGCCTGTTTCTTCGTCGTCATCCCCAAGGGCTTCATCCCCACCGAGGACAACGGCACGATCTTCGCGTTCACGGAGACGGCGCAAGACATCTCGTTCGAGGCCATGGCCGAGAAGCAGAAGGCGGTGGCCGACATCATCCGCAACGATCCCTCCGTCGTGCAGAACATGTCGTTCATCGGCGCCGCCGGCTCGAGCGTCGTGCTGAACAACGGACGCGTCTTCTCGCTGCTCAAGCCGCGCAACGAGCGGCCGCACGCCGAGAAGGTCATCGAGGGGCTGCGGCCGAAGCTCGCCACGGTGCCGGGCATCCGCGTCTACCCGCAGATCCTGCCGACCATCCGGATCGGCGGCCAGCTCACGAAGGCCGTCTACCAGTACACGCTGCAAGACACGGACACCCAGGAGCTGTACTACTGGGCGCCGATCCTCTACGACCGCCTCCGCCAGCTGCCCGCACTGCAGGACGTCAACACGGATCTGCAGATCACCAGCCCGCAGGTCACCGTGGAGATCGACCGCAACAAGGCCTCCTCGCTCGAGGTGAGCGCGGACCAGATCGAGAGCGCGCTGGGCGCCGCCTACGGCGCCAAGCAGGTCTCGACGATCTACACGCCGGCGAACCAGTACTGGGTGATCCTCGAGGTCGATCCCCAGTTCCAGCGCGATCCCACCGCGCTCGGCCTGCTCTACGTGCGCTCCGCGAAGGGCACGCTGGTGCCGCTGGCCTCGGTGGCGACCATGACGCCCGGCATCGGGCCCCTCACGGTGAACCACCTCGGACAGCTGCCGGCGGTGACGATCTCCTTCAACACGCGCCCGGGCGTGTCGCTCTCCGAGGCCGTGGCCCAGGTGCAGCGCGTGCAGCGCGAGCTGCGCGTGCCGGCCACGGTGAACGGCACGTTCCAGGGCACCGCGCAGGCGTTCCAGGCCTCGCTGCAGGGGCAGGGCATGCTGCTGCTCATCACGATCCTCGTGATCTACCTCGTGCTCGGCGTGCTGTACGAGAGCTTCGTCCATCCGCTGACGATCCTGTCGGGGCTGCCGTCGGCGGGCGCGGGCGCGCTCCTCACGCTCTGGCTCTTCGGCATGGAGCTCAACGTCTACGGCTTCGTCGGCATGATCATGCTGATCGGCATCGTGAAGAAGAACGCGATCATGATGATCGACTTCGCCATCGACGCCGAGCGCGGTGGGATGGCGCCGGCGGAGGCGATCTACCAGGGCTGCCTGCTGCGCTTCCGCCCGATCATGATGACGACGATGGCCGCGCTGCTCGGCACCCTGCCGATCGCGCTCGGCATCGGCGCCGGCGCCGACGCGCGCCGGCCGCTCGGGCTGGCCGTGGTGGGGGGGCTGCTCGTCTCGCAGCTGCTGACGCTCTACATCACGCCGGTCCTCTACCTCTATATGGAGTCGGCCCAGAAGTACCTGGCCACCCACCAGATCTCGCGCGTGTTCTTCTGGCGCCGGCCGGCGCCGCAGCCGTCCTGAGCGGCTACCTCGGCGCGGTCACGCGGTAGCCGCGCGCCTGCATGCAGGCGTCGACCGCGTCGCGGTCGACGGCGAGATAGGCGGCGCCGCGCGGCCCCGCGGTGTCGAGCGCGCCGCGCGTGCACGCCGCCTCGTCCGCCTTCTTCTGCTCGTCACTGACGCCCGGCTTGTCGTAGACCGTCTTGCCGCGCGCCGACGCGCAGCCGCCGAGGAGCACCACGGTCAACACCGCCGTCACGACGACGTGCACGGGGTCAGGATACCGCCGGGTGCAGCGCGATGCTCGTGGTCGTGACGCGGCCGCCCGGCAGCGGCTGCATGGCGACGGTGTAGAGCGTGTCGTCCTTGCGCCGCAGCGTGAGGCGCTCATGGGAGGGATCGCTCGACTCGAGCACCACGCTCTTGCCACGCTCACGCCACGTCCCCGACCTCGTCCGCGTGCGGGCGCCTTCCTTCCAGGTCTCCGTGAACCTGCCGTCGGGCGCGAGCTCGAGCGTGATCTTCGCTGTGGCCGGGCCCGAATAGATGCCCGGGAACTCGGTCGCGATCCCCGACAGCACCGCAAGCGATATGCCGGCGAGGCTGGCTATCGCATGGAGGCGATGTAGTCCGCGAGCGGCTCGATGTCGGCCTCGACCACGGGCTGGGCGGCCTGGGTCATCGCGCCGTCGAGGTCGCCGCGCGTGCGCGCCCGGAACCCCCGCATCTGGGCCACGACGTAGTCGCGCGACAGGCCGCGCAGCCGCGGCGCGTATTCACGGCCGCCGAAGTCACGCCCGTGGCAGTCGTTGCAGTGATAGGTCTCGGCCAGTCGCCGGCCCGCTTCGCTGCGCGCGGGGTCGGGGGGTGCGCCGGGCGCCGGCGCCGGACGCTGGACGGCGAAGAACGCGGCGAGGTCGGCCATGTCGCTCTCGCTGAGCGCGGCGGCGATCGGCGCCATCTGCGGATCGGCGCGGCGCTTGTCGCGATAGAGCAGGAGCTGCCAGTGCAGATAGGTGGCGACCTGGCCCGCGATCGACGGCACCGTCGGGTTCGTGGAGTTGCCCTCGGGGCCGTGACAGGCGACGCACGCCGCGGCCTTGCGGCGGCCGGCTTCGAGATCGGCCGCGGGGGCGGGCGCGGCGTCCAGCACGAGGACGCCCGCGAGGAGGATTGGAACGGGTCGCGCGCTCAACGCATGGAGGAGAATTCGAACGGGTCTTGCCGTCCATGCGTTGTGGAGAATTCGCACGCCCTTGTTTATTGACAACGGGGGGGCTGGATGGCCCCCCCGTTCGCCCCCCGTTTCACCCGTGGGCTACACCCGGTGCGTCCAACTCCGCGCACATCAGCGGCCGTAGGAGACCCGGTAGATCGCGCCGGCGTAGTCGTCGGAGATGAGGAGGGAGCCGTCCTTCATCTGGCGGGTGTAGACGGGACGGCCCCAGACCTGGTCGCCCTGCAGCCAGCCCTCGGCGAACGGCTCGTACTTCGGCACGTCGCCCTGCCGCAGCGTCACCATCATCACGCGGAAGCCGATCTTCTGGCTGCGGTTCCACGAGCCGCGCTGCGCGAGGAACATCCGGTTCTTGTACTCGGCCGGGAACATCGAGCCCGTGTAGAACTCCACGCCGTTGCCCGCCACGTGGGGACCGGTCTTGAGCAGTGGCGCCGCGAACTCGCTGCAGGCGCGGCCGCGGCCGAACTCCGGATCGAGGATGTCGCCCTGGTGGCAGTACGGATACCCGAAGTGCAGGCCTTTCTTGGGCGCGACGTCGAGACGGTCGCTCGGCACGTCCTCGCCCAGCCAGTCGCGCGCGTGCGTCGTGAAGTACAGCTCCCTGGTCGCCGGGTGCCAGTCGAAGCCGACGCTGTTGCGCACGCCGTGCGCCCAGTACTCGAAGCCCGTCCCGTCCGGGTTGATCCGCGAGATGTTGGCGTGGGTGTCGGGCGGGATGCAGATGTTGCACGGCGCGCCGATGTTGAAGTAGAGCTTGCCGTCCGGACCGAACGCCAGGTACTTCCAGCCGTGCGGCGCGTCCTTCGGCAGCGTGTCGTAGACGACCTTCATCTCCGGCGGGCTGTCGAGCTTGCCCTCGATCCCCTCCAGCTTCGTGATGCGGTGAATCTCGGCGATGTAGAGCGTGCCGTCCTTGAAGGCGACGCCGTTGGGCAGGTTGAGGCCCTTGGCGATCGTTTTGACCTCGCGCGAGCCGCCCTTGTCGACGACGGCGTAGACGTTGCCGGCGACGCGGCTCGACACGAACAGGGTGCCCCGGTCGCCCCAGGTCATCACGCGCGCGTTGTTGATGCCGTGCGCCCAGAGCTCGACCTTGAAGCCCTGCGGGACCTTGATCTTGTCGACGGGAATCTCGCCCGCGGCTTTCGGCGCGGGCGGCTGGGCGATCGGCGAGAGCGTCGAGCTCTCCATTTCCTTGGGCTGTCCCTGCTTCCACGTCGGCGGCGCCTGCTGGGCGGCGACCAGACCGGTGGCGAGTACGAAGGCGACGACGACGGTGAGCGCCAGCGCGTACCGCAATGAGTGAAGCCTCATGATGGTCCTCCGGTGCCGGCGGGACTGACGATTGGATCGGATGGCGCCAGACCGTAACGCGCGTGCCATGCCTTGTCAACGCCGCGCGGTGCGTGTGCCGCGCGGTGCGTGACGTCACAGCAGCAGCCACCCGACGAGGCCGCCGAGGACGACGACCAGCATCGCGGGCACGCGTCCCCGATAGAGCACGAGCGCGGCGGCGACCGCCACCGCGATCGTCGTCGCATCGTGCAAGGCCGAGCGCGCGAGCGTATAGGCGCCGGCCGTGGAGAGCCCGATGCCGATCGGCATCAGGGCGCGCTCGGCGGACGCGGCCCAGCGGTGAGCGCGCAGCCGCTGCCACCGCGCGGCGACGAGCACCACCAGGAGCGAGGTCGGCAGGAACGTCGCGATGGTCGCCAGGACGGCGCCGAGCAGGCCGTGGGCGCGATAGCCGACGAACGCGACGACGAGCATCGTCGGTCCCGGAGTCAGCTGCGCGAGCGTGTAGCCGTCGACGAACTCCCGCGCGGTCACCCACGCGTGCCTCGTCACGACCTGCCGCTGCATCTCCGGGATGACGCCGAGCCCACCGCCGACGCAGATCAGGCTGAGCCACAGAAAGGTCCACGTCATCACGAGCAGGTCCGTCATTCCTGGCCTCGCGAAGCGCCGCCCGCGGTGGGGCGATGGAGCCAGAGACCGATCACGGCCATGACGACGATGACGAGGGGCGTGTTCAGCCGCAGCGGTCCGACGGCGACGAAGGTCGTCGCCGCGATCGCGATCGCGCGTGCGCTGAGCAGAGCCGGGCGCGCCATGCGCAGCGTGGTGATCGCGACCAGCCCCACCACCGCCGCGCTCATGCCGCGCATCAGCGTCGCCACGTCGGGCGTCAGCCCGCGCGCGAGATAGATCGCGGCGAGGACGATGAGGATCACGCCCCCCGGCACGATGACCGCCACCAGGCCGCCGAAGGCGCCGGCCACCCCCGCCAGGCGATGGCCGAGCGTGATCGACAGGTTCGCGAACGTGGCTCCCGGCAGCAGCTGCGCGAGGGTGAAATCCTGGAGGAACTCCTCGGCCCGCATCCAGCCCCGCCGCGTCACCAGGGCATCGTAGAAGAAGGCGGCGCGCCCGCCGCCGATCGACAGGATGCCGGTCAGGGCGAAGGCGCGCACGACGCGCGCGACGGAGACGGGCTCGGTCACGCGGTCGGTCAGGCGCTCACGCGAGGAAGCGAAGCAGGGCCGTGGCGAGGCCGAGGAAGATCGTGACGCCCAGCACGTCCTGGAGCGCCGTCTCGAAGGGCCCCGCCGTCAGCGCGGGATCGAAGCCGAGACTCTTGGAGACCATCGGGATGGCGGTGCCCGCCGCGCCCGACAGGTTCACCGAGATGAACATCGACACGGCCACGACGAGGCCGAAGGACAGCGTGCCGTGCCACACGGCGCCGAGCACGCCGACGACGAGCCCACAGACGGCGCCGATGATGGAGGTCGTCTGGATCTGGCGCAGCAGCGGCTCCCACCAGCGCGCGAGCCGCACGTGGCCGGTGGCGAGACCACGCACGACCATCGTGACCGACTGCAGCCCCGTGTTGCCCGAGATCGCCTGGATGACGGGCATGAACGAGGCGAGCAGGATCACGCGGGAGAGCGTCGCGTCGTAGTAGTGGATGACGACGCCGGCGCAGAGCTCGATGAGCAGCGTCGTGAGGATCCACGGCAGCCGCATGAGCGCGATCTGTCGCGGTGAGCGATGCTCGAGCTCGGAGGCGTCCGAGCCGGCGAGCCGGAAGATGTCCTCCGAGGCCTCCTCGCCGAGCACGTCGATGACGTCCTCGACGCTGATCGTGCCGAGCAGCCGTCGCTCGCGGTCGGTCACCGGCACCGCCACGAGGTCGTACTTGGCCACGAGCCGCGCGACCTCTTCCTGGTCCGTCTCGGGCGAGACGCTCACCACGCTCGGATCGCGGATCGCCCACATCGGCGTGGTGGGCGCGGCGGTGAGCAGCCGGCGCAGCGGCACCACGCCGACGAGATGGCGGTGGTCGTCCATGACGTACAGCTCGAAGCCGCGTCCCTCGGGCGCCGACTTGCGAATCTGCTCGATCGCCTCGGCCACCGTCGCCGACTCCGGCACGGCGACGGTGTTCGGCGACATGAGCCGCCCCGCCGTGTCCTCCGGGTACTCGAGCAGCTCCTGGACGTCCTCGGACTGCTCCTCCTTCATCATCTCGAGGAGGCTCTCGGCCTGCGCCGCCGGCAGCTCCTCGACGACTTCCGCCGCGTGATCGGGCGGCATCTCGTCGAGAATGCGCGAGACCTCGAGCTGGTCCAGGGCCTGAACGAGCTGCAGCAGCGTCTGATCGTCGAGCTCGGAGAGCACCTCGCCGGCGCGCTGCGCGGACAGCAGCCGGAACACCGTCACCTGCGCCTCGAGCGGCAGATCGCGCAGCAGCGCGGCGACGTCCGCGGGATGCGCGGCCGTGAGCAGATCGACGAGCCGACGGCGGTCGCCGCGCTCGAGCAGTCCCTGAACGGTTTCTGCGCTGCGGGCGGTCTCCTCCATGCGGCCTATTGTCCTCGATTGCACCGGCGGGATCGAGCGCGATTCAGCGTGCGGCGGCGATCAGGGCGAGCACGCGCCGCCAGTACCGGCCTTCGGCCGACTGCGCGTTGTAGAACTCGAGCGCGGCCCGCGCGCGCGCCTCCGCGTCGCCGAGGCCGTACGTCGTGAGCATCCACGCCGCGGTGACCTCCTCCGGCGCGGCGGGCGTCGGCGGGGCGGCTGGCGCCGCGAGGGCCGCCGGCGGCGGCGTGGTGGCGTGCTCGGCCGGCTCCGGACGCGTCGCCTCGCTCATCTTCGGCAGCGTCACGGCGGGCGCCCGTCCATCGACGTCGGCGCGGACCGAGGCCGACGGCGCGGGGGCCTGGGGGGCCATGGCGGGGCGCGCGGGCGCGCCGGCGCCCGTGCGTGCCGGCGCCTCGGTGACGCCGGCCGGGCGCGCGGGCGCTTCGGTCATGCTTGCGGCGCGCGCCGGCGGCTCGGCGCCCGGGCGCGCTCGGCCCGCCGTCAGGCGCAGGGCCAGGAAAACGTTCGAGACGGCAAGCGCGATGCAAGTGCACGCCAGGACGCCGACCAGAAGGTGCCGCGTGCGCTCGGAACGCTCGCGTCGCTCACGGAGATAGTCCTCGAAGCCTTCGGTCATGGCGCAGGGGGGCGTGCAATAATCCCACCATCGACATGCGCAAACTCGTCGCGTGTCGCTCTCGCGGGACCCGACGCCCGAAGACGAGCGCACGATTGCGATTCTTCCGCCGCGCGCCGCCCCGGGTGGTCGCAAGCGCCGTCGTGTGGGACGGTGAGCGCGTTGGAAATGTCGCCACGCCGGATCGTGGCGCCGGGTGCGCATCACGCGGGTGCAGAATCAGGAGGACCGCATGCAGGGCGTCAAGGACTCGAGCGCACTCTATGAAGTCGAGCGTCGCGCGCGGCACGCGGAGCGTCCGGGGTTTCGGATCAACGAGCTGCAGATCTCGCCCACGCAACAGGTGCCGTGGCATTTCCACACGAACATCCAGGACACGTTCTACGTGCTCGAGGGCGAGCTGCGGATCTTCCTGCGCGATCCGAAGGAAGACGTGCGGCTGCGGCCGGGCGAGACGTATGTCGTTCGCCCGCGTCGGCCGCACCTCGTCACCAACGCGGGGCGGACCTCCGCCACGTTCCTGGTGCTGCAGGGAATCGGCGAGTACGACTACGTTCCGCTGACCTGACGACCCGGCCGCAGCCCTCAGCGGAGCTCACGAAAGAACGCGCGCACGTCCTCGGCCAGCGCCGCCGGCGCCTCGAGCGCCGCGAAGTGCCCACCGCGCTTCATCTCGGTCCACCGCCGGAGGTTCGTGTACACGCGCGTGACCCACGCGCGCGGCGGGTGCAGGATCTCTTTCGGAAACGACGCGTAGGCCGTGGGCGCCGTCACGGGCCGCTGGGCCGTGATCGGCCACGGCGAATGGTTGCGCGCGTAGTAGGGCCAGAAGGACGAGTTGATGGCGCCGGTGACCCAGTAGAGCATCACGTTCGTCAGCAGCGTGTCGCGGTCGACGGCACGCTCGACGTCGCCGTCGCAATCGCTCCACGTACGAAACTTCTCGACGATCCACGCCGCGAGCCCCACGGGAGAGTCGGTCAGCGCGTAGGCCAGCGTCTGGGGCTTCGTGCCCTGGATCGCCTGATAGCCCGTCTCCTCGCGCAGCCAGTGGTCGAGCTCCTCGAGGTACGCGCGCTCGTCCGCCCCCAGCGTCGCCGGCGCGGCGCCGCGGTCACGCGGGACCGCGAGGAGATTGACGTGGATGCCGACGACCGTGTCCGCGTGCGCGGCGCCGAGATAGGACGTCACGAAGGCGCCCCAGTCGCCGCCCTGCGCGGCGAAGCGCGGATAGCCGAGCACGTCGGTCATCAGCGTCGCGAAGAGGTCGGCGATCTGCGGCACGCCGAAGCGCGGCTGGTCGGGCCGGAACGAGAACGCGTAGCCGGGCAGCGACGGCGCCACCACCGTGAAGGCGTCGGCGGGATCGCCGCCGAAGCGCGCGGGATCGGTGAGCATGGGGATCAGCCGCCGGAACTCGACGATCGAGCCGGGCCAGCCGTGCGACAGCAGCAGCGGCATCGGGCGGGGACCGACGCCGGGCTCGTGGACGAAGTGCAGGTCGATGCCGCCCAGCGGCACCGTGAACTGGCGCAGCGTGTTCAGCTCGGCCTCGTGCGCGCGCCAGTCGTAGCGATCGCGCCAGTAGGCGACGAGGGACTTCATGTAGGCGAGGTCGGTGCCGTAGCGCCACGGCTCGGCGGCGATCTCGTCGGGCCAGCGCACACGGCCCAGCCGGGCGCGCAGGTCGTCGAGGACGGCGTCGGGCACGCGGATCGTGAACGGCCGGGGCGTCACGCCCGGGATTATAGAGGAGCGCCCTAATGGAGGAGCGCCCCGGCAAACCCGGGGCGCTCCGAACGTTCAGCGGCTCGCTTTGCAGGTGCCGAAGTTCGTCCCTGCGCCCGGGGCATATGCACCTTCACACCACGGAATCACGACGGCCGCTGGAATCGCGGCCGGCACGGCGGCCGGTCCGAGCACGACCTCGGAGTTCACCTGACGCGCGAGCGCCAGATGATCACGCAGCATCGGCAGCGTGCGCGCCGCCCACGCCTTGATGTCCGGATCCGCGGAGATCTCCGACGCGCGCTCGAAGGCCGCGACGTCCTCCGTGTGATCGCGCACCATCTCGGCCATATAGGCGCGATCGAAATCGGCGCCGCTCAGAGTGTTCAAACGGTCGCGCATCGCCTGCTGCGCGGGCTCCAGCGTGGTGGCCGCGTCGATGCCCTTGCTGCGGGCCAGCGTCGCCAGCTCCGCGTTGGTGCGGCCGTGATCCGTCACCATGCGCTCGCCGAAGGAGCGCACGGACGGCCGCGCGGCGCGCTGCGTGGCAATGCGTCCGAACTCGACTTCGGCAAGGCCGCCGCTCGCCGCCTTCTTCACGAGCTCGCGATCTGCATCGTTCACCGACTGCACCTGGGCCGCCGCCGGGCCGGTCAGAGCGATCAGCGCCACGGCGACGAAGCTGATGATGGTCAGCGCTTTCATGCACGTTCCTCCTCGGGTGGACGCCCGCCGCAAGACGAGTGCCACCGAGGTGCGGTACAGTGGCCCGGGCCCACCCGCCCGAAGGGAGAGCGCCGTGCGAGAGAACCGACTCAAGACGATGTGGAAGCGGGGCGAAACGGTCGTCAACGGCTGGCTGGCCATTCCCACCGGGTTCACCGCCGAGGTCATGGCGCATCAGGGTTTCGACTCCCTGACCGTCGACATGCAACACGGTGTCGTGGATTACCAGACCGCGGTCTCCATGCTGCAGGGAATCTCCACCACGGGGGTCATGCCCCTGGCGCGCGTGCCGTGGAACGACCCCGCCCGCCTGATGAAAATCCTGGATGCGGGCGCCTACGGCGTCATCTGTCCCATGATCAACACGCGCGCGCAGGCCGAGGCGCTGGTGGCCGCGTGCAAGTACCCGCCGCTCGGCTACCGCTCGTTCGGCCCGGTGCGCGCCTCCATCTATGCAGGCAGCGACTACGCGGAGCGCGCCAACGACGACATCGTCGTGATGCCGATGATCGAGACGGCCGAGGCGCTCAAGAACCTCGACGCGATCCTCTCGACGCCGGGCGTGGACGCCATCTACGTAGGCCCGGCCGATCTCAGCCTGGCGCTCGGCTGCAAGCCGCGGCTCGACCAGACCGACGCGCCGGTCGTGCAGGCACAGCAGCAGATCGTGGAGGCCTGCAAGCGCCACAACGTCGTCGCCGGCATCCACAACGCCACCGCCGCCTATGCGCTCAAGATGATCGCGGCCGGCTACCGCTTCGTCACGCTGGCCAGCGACACGCGCCATCTCGCCATGAAAGCCGCCGAAGAGGTGGCCGCGGTGCGCAAGGGCGTCGGCGGCGGCGTGCTGCCGGCGTACTGACCCGTGCAACCGCTCCTGACCCGGGCGCGCGCCCACCTCGATGCGTTCGAGCGGCGCGCGCTGGCGGTCGACGGGCGGCGGCCCGCCGCCGTGGCCGTCGTGCTGCTCGGCGACGACGCGGGGCGCGCGTGCTTTCTGCTCACGCGGCGCGCGGCCGGTCTGCGCCAGCACGCGCGGCAGTGGGCGCTGCCGGGCGGGCGGCTCGAGCCCGGCGAGTCGGCCGTCGACGGCGCGCGCCGCGAGCTGGCGGAGGAGGTGGGGCTGGCGCTCGATGCCGACGCCGCACTGGGCCTGCTGGACGACTATCCGACGCGCTCGGGCTTCCTGATCACGCCGGTGGTCTTCTGGGGAGGCGTCGATCCCGTGCTGGCGCCGAACCCCGACGAGGTCGCTTCGGTGCATCGCGTGCCGCTCGAGGACCTGGATCATCCCGACGTGCCGCGCCTGGTGACGATTCCCGAGAGCGATCGGCCGGTGATCCAGGTGCCGCTGCTCTCGACGCTCGTGCACGCGCCGACGGCGGCCGTCGTCTATCAGCTGCGCGAGGTCGTGATGCACGGCCGGCCGACGCGCGTGGACCACTTCGAGCAGCCCGTGTGGGCGTGGGGGTGATGCGATGTTCACGGTGATCGAGGCGGGTCGCGAGTGCGCCGTCGACGCGCGCGTCGAGGGCGGCCGGGTGCTGCTGTCCGCGGACGCGCTGCGCGAGGCGCTGGGCTTCGAGCTGCACGAGGGAACGCTCTGCAACGACACGATGTGCGTGCCGCTGCCCGCCGGCTCGCGGCTCGGCGAAGGCGGCGTCTTCGATCTCGGCGAGGTGGCGGCGACGCTCGATCGCCCGCTGGCCGTCGACACCGCGGCGGGCGCCGCGTTCCTGGGCGTCTCGGCGGGCGAGCGCGCGCAGGCGCTCGGGAGCCTCCTCGCGCCCGACTTCACACTGCCCGACCTCGCGGGGCGGCCGCACACGCTGTCGTCCTATCGCGGCAGCAAGGTCTTCATGGTCGCGTGGGCATCCTGGTGAGGCTGCCGGCTGGACCTGCCCGTGTGGCAGGCGCTGTACGAGGAGCTGCGCGACCGTCGCTTCGTCGTCATCGCCGTGGCGCTCGACAAGAGCGCCGAGGACGCGCGGCCGTGGATCGAGAAGGCGGCGCCGACCTATCCGGCGCTCGTCGACACCCAGCACGTGGTCGCCGACCTCTACAACATCGTCAACGTGCCGACCGCGCTCTGGATCGACGAGCGCGGGCGCATCGTGCGTCCCAACGACGTCGTCTTCGGCACCGACACGTTCAAGCACATCACGAACCTCAAGTCCGCGCGGCCGCTGGCCGCGGTGCGCGCGTGGGCGCGCGGCGAGACGGCCGGCTTCGCGCCGGGCGAGGCCCGCGGGCTGCAGGCGCTGCCGACCGCGCTCGACCAGCAGGCGCGCGCCGAGTTCGGCTTGGCCGAGTGGCTGGCGCGCCACGGCGAGGCGGGCGCCGCCGAGCCTCACTTCGTGCGGGCCGGCGAGCTGGCGCCGCACGACTTCACGATCCGGCGCGGCTCCATGCCGATCCGCGGCATCGATCCGATGGGCCCGCAATTCCGCGAGATGATTCAGGCCTGGGCGGCCGGCGGCCGCCCGTACTACCGCCCGCTGCCGGACACGCGTGGCTAGGACCGTCCTCGTCGTCTGCCAGGCCAACACGTGTCGCAGCGTGATGGCGCACGCGCTGCTGGACAAGATGCTGGCCGAGCGCGGGGTCGACGGGCGCATCCGCGTGCGGTCGGGCGGCATCGGACCGCACGCGCGCGACGGCATGATCCCCTCGCTCGACGCGCGTATCGTGCTGCGCGAGGACGGCATTCGTCTGGCCGAGGACACGATCGTCTCCACCGATCTCAACGCCCACGAGGATCTCCTCGCGGGCGCCGACCTGATCCTGACGATGACCGAGGAGCAGAAACGGCTCGTGCGCGCGCGGATGAACGGCGACGACGGCGCCGTGTATACGCTCGCCGAGTTCGCGGGCGAGGGCGGCGACATCCGCGACCCGGTCGGGCAGGACGAGGCCCGCTACCGCGCGACGCGCGACGAGATCAAGCGCCGGCTCGAGGGCTCGCTCGAGCGGCTGCTGCGGCTGCTCGCCTGATCGAGCGGCGCGCGTTCGTCGCCGGCCTCGCCGCCGGGCTGGCCGCCCGCCCGAGCGCGGCCAGGCCGGCGATCCCGCGCGTCGGCCTTCTCACCGACCACGTTCCGCTCGCCGCGATCTTCGTGCAGGGGCTGAGCGACGCGGCGTGGGACGTCGGACAGGACGTCCTCGTCCTGCGCCGCGGCGCCGGCACCGATCGCTGGCGCGCGGCCGCCCGCGAGCTCGCCGCGCTTCCCGTCAGCGTCATCGTCGCCGGCGACCACGTGGCGGCGCGGGCCGCGCGCGACGCCACCCACACCATCCCGATCGTCGCCATCGATTTCGTGCACGATCCGATCGCGAGCGGCTTGGTGTCGAGCCTGGCGCGGCCCGGCGGCAACCTCACCGGTTTCTTCTGCGACTTCGACGACGCGATGGGCCGGCTCGCGCGGGCGCTGCGCGACGCGGTGCCGGCGACACGGCACATGGTCGCGCTCACGGAGGGGGAGACCACGGATGCCCAGGCGCGCGCGCTGCGCGCGGCGCGCGCGTCGCTCGGCCTCGAGATCGACACGCTCGACACCGCCGGGGGCCCCGCCGAGACCCTGATCGACCGTATCGCCGCGTCGCATGCGGCCCTGATCGTCCTGGCGTCGCCGCGGCTGCAGGCCGACAGCGTGCGGCTGGCCAAGCGCGCGATCCGTCGCCGGGTCGCCTCGGCCGGCGCGTTCGTGCACTACGCGCACGCGGGCGGACTGCTCGCGCACGGGCCGAGTCTGCCCGACACCTTCCGCCGCGCGGCGGCCACGGCGGACCGCCTGCTCCACGGCGTCCGCGCCGCCGACGTCGCCGTCGAGCGCCCGCCGCGCTTCGAGCTCGTGCTCAACGCCCGGACGGCCGCCGCGCTGGAGATGCCGCTGCCGCCGGCCCTGGTGTCGAGCGCCGACCACATCGTCCGCTGACGCGTTCGACGTGCGTCGCGCGCGGGCGACCGGCTGCGGCCGGCGCCGGGCGTGCTCCGCTCAGCGCGCCGCGTCCGCTGCACCCAGCTCGAGCTCGGCGAGCACGCCGTAGTGATCGGACGGCCACAGCGTCGAGCCGTCCGGCCGGCGCGCCGGCGTGTCGAGCACGACGCGGCTGCCGCGCACGCGCGGGGCGGGCGCGCCGTTGGGCACGACGAAGATGAAGTCCACGCGCCGGGTCACGGTGGCGGTCGGCGCGCCCGGCTGCTGCCACACGGTGCGGCCCGGCGCCTGGGGCCACGCCGCGCGAAAGGCGTCGATGAACCCGTGCTCGCGGCGGAGCTCGACCATCCAGTCTGCCGTGTCCGCGGCGTTGAAGTCGCCCATGACGAGCGCGGGCAGGCCGCCGCGTCGCGCGCCCACGATCTCGGCGATGCGACGGACCTGACAGGCGTCGTGGCCGGTGTGCGTGGAGAAGACGTCCAGGCGGCCGCGCGGCGTCTGCAGGGTGGCCCGGAGCAGCACGCGCGGATCGTAGAAGCGGCGGCAGCGTGGCAGGTCCACCACGCTCGTCTCGACGATCGGGAACCGGCTGAGGATGGCCGGGCCCTCCTCGAAGTTCATGGCCCAGACGATCAGCCCGTTGATCCACCCCAGGCCCGACACCCGCCGCGTGGCGGAGGCATGGGCCCAGTGCAGGCCGAGGGCCCTGGCGAGCCGCGCGGCGACGTCGCCGCGCCACCCGGAGGACGGCCCGCCATGCAAGAGGTTGAAGGTGACGACGCGCAGCGCAGGGAGAGAGTCCTCCCCGGCGGCGCCGCCGCCGGGGAGAACGGCCAGCAGCAGGGCGGCGACTACGAGAGCGGGTAACGGAACGGCGCCCACCCGATTCCCTGGATCGGCGTCGGCGTGTACGCCTTCCCGCTCTTCGCGCTGGATTTCGGCGCGGTTCTCGTGGCGGCCTTCACCTTCGCTGGCTTCTTCGTGCGTGCTCGCTTTTTCATGGCGCGCAATTTACAGTAGCGTCACATGCCGGTCAAACGAACGCGGCTGTCCAAGCGCGTCGCGAAGCTGCTCGGCGCCGAGCGCGTGTGTCGCGTGGCCACCGTGGGCGAGGCCGGCACCCCGCACGTGGTGCCGGTGTGCCACGTGGTGATCGGCGACCGCGTCTATTTCGGCTCCGGCGACGACGCGCGCAAGGTGCGCAACATGAGCGCCAACCCGCGCGTCGCCGTCACCGTCGATCTCTACGCCGAGGACTGGTCGCACATCAAGGGCGTGATGGTGCAGGGCAGCACGAAGCTCGTGCGCCGCGGTCCGGCGTTCGCGCGCGCGCGCAAGCGGCTGTACGCGAAGTATCCGCAGTATGCGCGCGAGGCCGCGCTGTCCGTCGCCGACTCGGTCATCGTGGAGATCACGCCCACGCACGTGTTCACCTGGGGTCTGGACTGAGCGTTCCGCCTCGCGAGGCCCGCCGCTGGCAACCGCCCGCACCGCCGCGGGGGCCGGCGCGCCGGGCGCTGCGATGGTACGAGCGGCCGTTTGCGTGGTGGGGGGGCCACCCATGGATCCCGGTGTGGGCCGCCGTCGTCCTCACGCCCGTCGCGCTGCTCTCGCTGCGACTCGTCGACGACACCGCCGTCGGCCTGCTCGTGCAGCCCGCGCTCGCCGCCATGATCGTGGTGTTCCTCGTCATCGTGGGTGTCGCCGTGCGCGGAAGCGCCGCCGCCTCGCTGCCCCGCGCGCTCGCGGGCGGCGGCGGCGCGCTGCTCGTGGCGTTGCTGCTGACGCTGCCGATGATCCACGTCATCGGCCAGCGCTCGTGCCCCGAGCGCATGGGCGTGGACCGCGGCGTGCAGGTCTCCTCGCGGATGTTCGACGCGTGGCGGAAGGGCGAGCGGCCCCCCGCCGTCGTGTGGACCGGCGACGTCGTCGCGGACGCGTGGCGGGCGCGCGTCGGCCGGCTCACGCTGCTCGACTACAAGCTGGTCGACTCCGGATGCTGGGAGCGTCTGGCGCCGGTCACGACGCGGAAGACGTGGCACGAGTTCCGCGTGACCGTCCGGCGAGGCGACGGAGAGCGCCTGTCGAAGATCGTCACCGTGCACACGCGTGCCGCGCGCGACGGCTGGAGGATCGCCGACGTCGATGGGCCCTAGCTCCCCGCGCGCGCGAGGCGGCGCAGGGGCGCGCCGGTGAGACGCGTGAGGATCCATTCCTTGCGCAGGCCCGCGCCGAGCCGGCGGTAGAAGCGGATCGAGGGCGTGTTCCAGTCGAGGACGGCCCACTCCATGCGCCCGCAGCCGCGACGCAGCGCCAGGCGCGCGAGAGCGCGCAGCAGCGCGCGGCCGGCGCCGGCGCCGCGCGCCTCGGGCAGCACGAAGAGATCCTCGAGGTAGAGGGTCGGCTGCCCCAGGAAGGTCGAGTACGTGAAGAAGTAGAGCGCCAGGCCGATGGGCTGCCCGTCGCGGCGGCAGATCAGCGTCTCGAAGTACGGGCGGCGGCCGAAGCCGTGGCGGCGGACCGCGGCGGGGCCGATGACGCACTGGCGCTCGAGGCGCTCGTAGCGCGCGAGGCCGCGGATCAGCTCGCAGATGACAGCCGCGTCGCGCGCGGTGCCGCGGCGGACGCTCAGGCCTCGCTTCGGCCCGACACGGGCGCGGCGGCGCCGCCGGGCGCGGGCCACCTCAGGCCCCGGCCAGCTGCAGCAGGAGCTCCGTGTACGCGCGCGCGCCCTCGCGGACGTTGTCCACCGAGATGCGCTCGTCGTTGCCGTGCACGCGGCGCCATTCCTCGTCGTCGAGGATGAACGGGCTCCAGCCGTAGGCGGCGAGCCCCATGCGCCGGAACACCCAGCTGTCGGTGAAGGCGACGAGGATCTCGGGCGCGACCACCACACCCGGGGCCCGGCGCGCCAGGGTGTCGACCAGCGCCTTGTACATCTCCGTGTCGGGCGGGGAGAGGTTCGGCACCTTCGGCTCGCGCACGAACTCGACGCGCACGTGGTCGTCGTCCACCGCGCGCGTCACCCACTCGCGGATCTCCGCCGGGTCGTCGCCGGCCAGCACGCGGCAGTCGACGTCCGCGACCGCCTCCGGCGGGATGACGTTGATCTTCTCGCTGGCGCGCAGCATGTTGACCGCGAACGTCGTGCGGACCATGGCCGCCCGCTGGCGGTGAACGAAGAACCGGGCGCGAAAGCCGGGATCGCGCAGCGAGGCCGCGAGATCGCCGAAGCCGCGACCCTCCTCCGGCGGGAGCACGCGCGCGAGCGCCCGGAAATATTCCTGCACCTCCGGCAGCACGCGCGGCGGACGCTCGGCCGCGAGCAGGCGGGCGAGCGCGCGGATCAGTCGGTGCGGCGCGGTGTCGGGCCACGGCATCGAGCCGTGGCCCGGGGTGCCGCGTGCGATGAGGGTGAGCGGCAAGCCGGTCTTCTCGGAGATGATGATGGAGGCGAAGGGCGCGCGCTTGTGCGGATCGATCTCGATGCCGCCCAGCTCCGACAGCGCGTACTCGGCGCCGGCCAGCCACTCGGGATGCCTCGCCGCGATGTACTGCGCGCCGAAGGCGCTGCCCGCCTCCTCGTCCGCCGTCGCCAGGAAAACGAGGTCGCGCTTGAGGCGCGCGCCCGCGCGTTTGAGCGCGAGCACGGCCGCCAGCTGCAGGATGCCCGTGGACTTCATGTCGATGGCGCCGCGGCCGTAGAGGAAGCCGTCTCTGATCTCGCCGCCGAAGGGATCGACCGTCCAGAAGCGCCGGTCGGCGTAGACGACGTCGATGTGATGATGCAGCACGATGGCGCCGAGCGAGCCGTCGCCGCGCAGGCGGGCGACGAGGTTGGCGCGGCCGGGCGCCGATTCCACCGTCTGGCTCTCGATGGCTGCGCGCGTCAGGACCCCGGCCAGGAAGCGCGCGCCGGCGATCTCGTTGCCGGGAGGGTTCGTGGTGTCGATCGCGAGATAGGCGCCGAGCAGCTCGACGGCTTCGTCGCCGACGGCGCGCCAATCGAGCGTGGCCGGCATGGTCCTAGCCGGCGCGCGAGGCGCGACGGGGCGAGGGCTCGCCGATGTGCACGTGCGCGCCCGTCGCCTCGCCCGAGATCGGGCCGCGGAAGGCCAGGAACGGCACCCCGTGCGCGCGCAGCCACGTCGTGAGGGCCTGGCCCTCCGCGCTGTCGGGGTGCACGGCCACGTCGAGCGCGTTGCGATGATCGAAGCCGAGACGGTCGTGCGCCGGCGTCTGGCCGAGCGCGCTCACCGGCAGGGCGCGGTGAAAGCGCTCGGAGAAGAAGCGCTCGAGGGTCGTCACCTGCGCCAGCGACCACTCGCGCGGTCCGTTGAAGCGCGTCAGCGTCGGCGTGACGATCACCGCGCCCGGCCTGGGCGGCGGCAGTGACGCGAGCAGCGCGGCCGCCGCCGCCTCCGCCACCATCCGCTCGGCCTGCTCGAGCTCCGCGTGTGTCGCCGCCAGCGCGGACTCGGCGGCCGCCAGCGCCTCTTCGCCGGCCTCCGCGTCGCGGCGCGCGATCAGGCCGTGCTGCACGAGCTGGCGGCGCGTAGCCAGCGTCTCGCGCGCGCGGCGCACCGCCTCCTCGCGGAACGGCAGGAGGGTGACGAGCGTCGCCCGGTATTCGCGCGCCGCCTCGGCGGGCTCGGACGGGATCGCGGCCGGCGCCGCCGCCCGGGGCGCGAGGCTCAGCGCCACCAGGGCCAGGGTGCACGCGATCCGCCATCGGCTCATCGCCGTCATCTTACCTCGTTCGTCTCGCCGCGTTCGTCGCTTGACCTTACGGGGCGAGGCCGCGCAGAGTGACGGAGTGACGCGCCTGCTCCTGCCCGACGACGTCGTCTTCACCTGCCAGCAGTCGGGCGCGTGCTGTCGCAACGACTGGCTCATCGGCGTGGACGACGGCGCGCGCGCGCGACTCGACGCGGTCGACTGGACGCGCGTCGATCCGCCCCTGCCGCCGGGACCGAAGTTCCGCCCGCTGCCGTTCGTGCTGGCGGGCGGCGAGCGCGCGACCTTCGCGCGCCGGCCCGACGGCGCCTGCGTGTTCCTCGAGCCCGACGAGCGCTGCGGCATCCACACGCGCCTGGGCGCCGGCGCCAAGCCGCAGGTCTGCCGCGAGTTCCCGTACTCGTTCGTCGACACGCCCGACGGTGTCGCCGTCGGCCTGTCGTTCGCGTGCACGGCCGTGCGCGCGCACCAGGGCCGTGCGCTGTCGGAGCAGCAGGCGGAGATCCGCGAGGTGCTCGCGGGCAGCACGCGCGTTCGCCGCCTGCCCGATCCGCTCGTGCTCTACGCGTCGGTGGACATCACGTGGGCGCAGTACCGCGCCATCGAGGCCGCGCTGCTGGCGCTCCTCGATCACGACGAGGCCACGCTGCCGACGGCGCTGCTCGCGGGGAGCGTGCTCATCAGCCTGTGCGTCGGCCTCTCGCAGGTGGAGGCGCGGGCGCGGCGCGAGGGCCGGCCGCCGACCGAGACGCTGGTGGGCGGCCTCGCGCAGCTCGAGGCCGATCGTTATCGCAAGGTGCTCGCCATCGCCGCGCAGGCGCGGTACCCGCGGCGGCCGCGCCTGATGCCGCTGGCGCCGCTGTACACGTGGCTCGAGTTCTCGCGGCGGCGGCCGTCGCGGGTGGGGCTCGTCCTGGCGCTCTATCGCAACGTCTTCCGCTTCCGGCGCGGCCGCGGCCGCCTGCCCGACTGGATCACGGGCGGTCCGCCGTTCGACATCGCGGACGTGCAGGCCGTCGCCTTCGACGCCGCCGCGCCCGAGATCGGCGCGTTTTTCCGCGAGTACTGGCGGCATGTCGTCTTCCGCAAGACGCTGACGCCGCTGCACGGCGTCTTCCGCGGCTACCAGACGATGCTCGCGCTCTACGCGTTCACCAAGTGGGCGGCCAAGCTGACCGCGCTGCGCCGCGGCCGCTCGGCGGTGGCGCTCGCCGACGTGAAGGACGCCGTGCGGCTGATCGAGCAGCGCTTCGTGCTCCACGCGCGCTTCGCGGACGTCTTCACGCTGAGCCCCGTGCTCACCGTGATGGCCGACCGGCTCTTCCAGGATCCGGCCTTCGTCCGCGGCGCCGTCCTGGAGCCCGAGCGCCGCTAACACGCGGATTTCCCGTGCGCTGTAAGTAGGGGAAATACCTTGACGCCGCGCGCGGCGTCGTCTTACGGTGGTTGAGTCCCTGTTTTCGCGCCCGGGCGTGCCCGGTGCTCGTCACGAGGAGCCCTACATGGCCAGGCTCGACGCCTTCTTCAAGCTGATGTTCGACTCCGGCGCGTCCGACCTGCACATCACGTCGGCCCAGCCGCCGATCCTGCGCGTGCACGGCGAGCTCGAGCGTGTCAAGTACGATCCCATGGACGACGAGACGCTGCGCGCGATGCTGTACGAGATCGCGCCGGAACAGATCATCAAGAAGTTCGAAGAGACGGGGGACGTCGACTTCGGCTACGAGATCCCCGGCGTGGCGCGCTTCCGCGCCAACTACTTCATGCAGAAATACGGCTGCGGCGCCGTGTTCCGCCAGATCCCGACCAAGGTCATCACCGCCGACGACCTCGGGCTGCCGCCGATCCTCAAGAAGTGCGCGATGCTTCCGAAGGGGCTCGTGCTGGCCACCGGGCCGACCGGCTCTGGCAAGTCCACGACGCTGGCCGCGATCGTTGACCACGCGAACAAGCACCGCAAGGATCACATCGTCACCATCGAGGATCCTATCGAGTTCGTCCACCAGAGCCAGGGCTGCCTCGTCAACCACCGCGAGGTCGGCACCCACACCCGCTCGTTCTCGGCGGCGCTGCGCGGCGCGCTCCGCGAGGACCCCGACATCATCCTGGTCGGCGAGATGCGCGACCTCGAGACGATCCGCCTGGCGCTCGAGGCGGCCAACACCGGTCACCTCGTCCTCGCCACCCTGCACACCACGAACGCCGCCAAGACCATCGACCGCATCATCGAGGTCTTCCCGGCCGAGGAGCAGGCGCAGGTGCGCAACGGCCTGTCCACCGGCCTCAAGCTCATCGTGGCGCAGAACCTCTTCAAGCGGATCGACAAGAAGGGCCGCTGCGCCGCGCTCGAGATCCTCGTGTGCACGGCGGCCGTGGGCAACCTGATCCGCGAGGGCAAGACCGTCCAGATCCCGTCGGCCATCCAGACGGGCAAGCAGTACGGCATGCAGACGCTCGACGACGCCATCATGGCGGTGCTGCAAAAAGGCTGGATCAGCGCGGAAGAGGCGTACGACAAGGGCATCGACAAGAACAAGTTCAAGCCCTTCCTGAAGACGCCGCCCGACGAGCTGAACCAGCCGTAGGGAGCGAGCCGTGCGCAAATCGGAGATCGACGACCTGCTGGGCCTGATGCTGGAGTCGTACGACAACGTCTCGGACCTCAACATCACGTGCGACCGCCCGTTGCAAGTGGAGGCCTCCGGCGAGCTGGTGCCGGTCGCCGTCGAGCCCGCGATCGAGACCCTCACGCCGTTTCAGACCGAGATCTTCGCGCTCAACCTGATCAACAACGACCGCCGGCTGACCGAGCACCTGCTGCGGCAGGGCTCGTGCGACTCGTCCTATGCGCTGCCCGGCCGCGCTCGATTCCGCGTCAACATCTTCGCGCAGCGCGGCAATTTTTCGGTCGTGCTCAGGAAGCTCGAGACCAAGATCCCGACCATCGAAGAGCTCAAGCTCCCCGAGGCGTTCAAGAAGATGCCGGGGGAGAAGAACGGCCTCATCCTCCTCACGGGCGCCACCGGCTCCGGCAAGACGACGTCGCTGGCCGCGCTGCTCAACGAGATCAACAACACCAAGTCCGTGCACGTGGTGACGCTGGAAGACCCCGTCGAGTACGTGCATCCCAACCGCAAGGCGACCTTCAACCAGCGCGAGCTCGGGCTGGACTACGACTCGTTCGCGAGCGGCCTGCGCGCGGCGCTGCGCCAGGCGCCCAAGATCATCCTGGTCGGCGAGATGCGCGACCGCGAGACGGCCGAGCTGGCGCTCAAGGCCTCGGAGACGGGCCATCTCGTCCTCTCCACGCTGCACACCGTCAACGCCGGACAGGCGATCAGCCGCATCATCGGCATGTTCGACCAGGAAGAGGAAAAGCAGATCCGCCAGCGTCTGGCGGAGACGGTGCGCTGGATCGTCGGCCAGCGGCTGGTGCCCAAGATCGGCGGCGGGCGGTGGGCCGTGCACGACATCCTGGCCAACACCATCCGGACGAATGAGCTCATCCTGAACGGCGAGCAGGAAGGCAAGACGTTCTACGACATCCAGGACGTCGGCGACCCCTATCTCATGATCACGTTCGACCAGGCGCTGCTGCGCTCCTACGAGCAGGGGATCGTCAACGAGGAGACGGCCATCGCCTACTCCACGCGCAAGAGCGTCGTGCAGCGCGGCATCGACCAGATCAAGCAGAAGCGCGGCGAGAAGACGAGCGACGTTCAGGGCCTGCGGCTCGACTCGGACTACAACCGCAAGCTCGGCATGAAGAAGTAGACGATGGCGGACAACGACCAGGGCCTGTTCGACCAGCGCCTCGTGCTCGTGTGCGCGAACGCGCCCGAGCGGCAGCCCATCATCCGGGCGGCCCTCGAGCAGCTGGGGTTCACGATGCTGCCCGCCGGCACGGCCGAGGAGGCCGGGGAGCGGCTGCGCCGGCACGCCTTCGAGATCGTGATCGTGGACGAGCGGTTCGAGTCGAGCGGCGTGCTCGACAACCCGGTGCTGCAGTTCCTCAACACGATGCCGATCGGCCTGCGACGGCACATCTTCGTGGTGCTGCTCGGCCGCGAGTTCAAGACCTTCGACAACATGATGGCGTTCGTCCGCTCGGTCAACGTCGTCGTCAACGTCAACGACCTGCCGCACCTGCCCGCGATCATCCGCAAGGGCCTCGAGGACAACAACGACTTCTACCGCGTCTTCAGGGAGATGCTGAACGAAGTCGGCCGACACTGAGCTCGCCCCGCGCCGGCCGGCATGACGAGGTTTGCCGGTCCCTGTGAACGCGCGTCGCCAGCCTGAACCTTCCGCCACACCCGCCGCCCTTCGAGCCGCTCGCCCACCGGGCCACGAACGTTGCTTCGCGTCCTCGGCGGGATCGCGGGCGCGGCCGCGCCCGGCGTCCTCGCGTGCTCGGGCGCGTCCGTGTCGCTCCGCGGGAGTGCGCAGCGGGGTGCCCACACCATGACGGGTTGGCGCGGCGGATTGTAGAGTTGCGGCGGCGCTCCGCAACGGCCGGCAGGCGGGTGCGCAGCCCACGTACCAGCGGGTGACGGACTGACGCACGACGGCGCCCGCGCCGGCGTCGCGCCTGGGGCCCGTCGGATGACGATTCGCGCGGGCTTTCGGCCGCGGCGCCGGCCGGTCCGCGCGCCGACGGTCGCACGGAAGGCGAGGCGATCGCACGCGCCGGGGACCGCGGAAGCTCGGCCCGCGCGTTGCAACGTGTGGCGGGTGATGGACGCCGTTGCCGACGTCGCGTCGCCCGCCGAACCCACCGACGAGGCCATCGCGCGCTTCCACCGGCTCGGCTTCATGGTCGTCACCGGGCTCACCACGCGCGAGGATCTCGAAGCCGTCTCGCGCCTGCTCGCCGGCCTGTACCGCCGCTTCGCCGAGCTGATGGATGCCCGGCGCGCCCACGACCTGGGCAGCGAGCGCAACAGCGCGCGGCCCATCCTCGAGATCAACCAGACGGTCGACCTCGAGCCGCGGCTGGCCGAGACCCTGACGTTCAAGCGCAGCATGGCCCTGGCCGAGCGGCTGCTCGGTCGCCCCGTCGAGCACCGCTTCGATCACGCGATCTACAAGCCGCCGTTCAACGGCGCCGCCACGTCGTGGCATCAGGACGAGGCGTACGCGCTCGAGCGCAAGATCCTCAGCGCACACTTCTGGGTGCCGCTGCAGGACGTCACGCGCGACATGGGCTGCATGGAATTCATCCCGGGCAGCCACCGCGGCGCGCTCGGCCGCCATCACCGCCTCGATCGCCTGCGGGATGCGCACGCGCTGGAGCTGGTCGGCCTGGACACCTCGCAGGCGGTGCCGTGTCCGATCCGCGCCGGCGACGCCACCGTCCACTTCCCGCGCACGGTGCACTACACCGGACCGAATCGGACGGGCACGCCGCGACTGGCGTGGGCGCTGGAGTTCGGTCCGCGGCGCGGCCTCGGCGTTCGCCTGATGGCCAAGGCCCGGCTCGTCTGGCGACGGGCGACGCGCTGAGGCGACGCCTCAGCGCTTCTTGAACGGCGAGAACCTCCCGAACAACGAGGACGCCTCCTCCGCGGGCGCGCTCTTCGGCGGCGCGGGCGCCGTGGCCAGCGCCCTGCGGCGGAGGGCCACCGTCAGCTCGTAACTCTTGTCGGCGTTCGGATCGGGGTTGAAGGCGGCGATCCACACCGCGCGCTGCTCCTTGCCGAGCTTCTCGATCTTCGTGCCGCCCGTGCGATGCTTGCGCGGCGCCTCGGGCTTGCCGCTCATGGGCGCCACCACGACCCACGCGTGATCGGTCGGCGCGCCGTTTTCCTTGAGCTGGAGCTCCACGTCGGCCACCTCGGCCAGCTCGGCCGCCTGCACGCTGAACACGCGCGTGGTGAGCGGCCCCGTGGTCACGCTGAACGTGTGCGTCGCCCGGCGTTCGGCGGCGCTCGTCAGCGTGCGCGCCTCCTCGCGGCGACTGCCCGGCTGCTCGGGCCGCGTCACGATCTTCGTGGCGTCGTCCGTCTCGGTGATGGCGGCCTGGAGCCACAGGCCCGGCTCCGGCAGCGCATGGACGAGGACGTCCCGCAGCAGGTCCGGGAACGTTTTGTAGAGGCGCCCCTGCGCGACGACATAGAGGTAGAGCTCCTGGCCGAGCGGGTACGACTCGTCTTTCTTGCGGCCTTCCAGCTGAGGATTGAGGCGTGTGAGCGCGCCTCGCACGAACCCCGGCTCCTCCTTCTCGAGCCGCTGCAGCAGGATCGCGTAGCCCTCGGAGAGCTGCCCGCTCTCGTACTCGTCGCTGCGTGACAGGGGCACCGATAGCAGGTGCGGAAAGCGCTTGAGCGCGTCGCGTGCCGCCTCGGCGGGCGGCAGCCCGCGCTGCACGAGCGACTCCCAGCCCGCGCGCGCACCGATCCACCAGCGTGCGGTCTCGGCGGCCAGACGCTCGAGCAGCTCCTCGCGCGCGCGCTGCTCCTCGGGCGTCTCGACCTGCACCTGCTGACCGCTCATCCGGATCTGTACGACGAGTGGCGAGCCCGGCGGCGGCCTCATGGGTGGAGCGCCCGGCGCGCCGGCGACCGGCGTCGCTGCGGGAGGCGGCGCCGGCGCGGCGACGACGGGAGCGGGCGGGGCCGGTGGCGGCGCGCCGACGACGCGCGGAACGGGGGCCGGCGCGGGCGCCACCGCCGGCGGCGCCGCCGCGACGGGCGTCGGCTCCGGCGCCGCGAGTATCTCGCCCTCGCGGCCGAGCTTGCCGCGCAGCGCGGCGAGCCCGAGCTGGCGGCCGAAATTTTCGGTGATCGCGTCGTGCAGCGACGCGCAGTGCTCGTCGTCCAGCTGGTTCCAGCCTTCGGCGAGCGTGACGAGCTCGTCGAACGGGCGCAGGTGCGCGCCGAGCTGCGCGACGTCGCCCGCCGGCGCGGAGGCGAGCGCCTCACGCAATTCGCGCGCCCGGGCCTGACACTCCGCGAGCGCCGCCGAGTCCTTGTCCTCGCGGTGGATCAGCGCCATCACGCGGTCCAGCACGCCCAGCGCCTCGTCGCGCGCGGCCTGCCACGCCGCGCGCCGCGCGTGCTCGGCCCAGACGTGCTCCATCGCGGTCAGGACGGCGTCGAGGGCCTTCAGCGTGCCGAGCTTGGCGGGATCGGGCCGGTTCGGGAAGGCGGACAGCTCGTTCACGATCGCGCGGCGAAGGTCGTCGAAGTCGACGGCCGTTCCGCGCAGGTCGTCGAGCAAGGCCTCGGAGGGAACGACAACACTGCCGCCGAGCTCGGCGGCGGCTTCGGCGGCGTGCGCCCCGACCTCCGCGAACCGGGTGCGGAGGCCCACCAGCCGCTGGCGCAGATCATCGAGACGCTCGCTCGTTGGCGGCATGTCGGCGGCGAATCAAGTATAGCCGACGGCCCCGTGACATCGCGTGGCCGTTCGCATAGACTGCGGCTGCCCGCGTCGCGGAGGACGGGCGCGCGCGATCCGTCGCGGGGACGGACGGGCGTGCCGCGGGGCGCGGGATACCCTGGAGGCGCGAATGAGCGTGCGGGCGGCGGCGGTCGGGATCGCGGTGGTGCTCACGGTGACGGTGGCGGCGGCACGCGACGCGTGGGCGGGAGCGCCGACCGAGCAGCTTCGCACGCAGATCGAGCGCGCCGTCCGGGTGCTCGAGGATCCCGAGCTGACCAGGGAGGGCCGGACGGTGGAGCGCCGTGCCGCCATCCGCCGCATCGCCAACGACATCTTCGATTTCACCGAGACGACGCGCCGGTCGCTCGGCACGCACTGGCAGGCCCGCACGCGCGAGGAGCGCGAGGAGGTCACGCGGTTGTTCGCGGATCTGCTGGAACGCTCGTACATCGGCAAGATCGAGATGTACAGCGGTGAGAACATCCAGTTCCTCGGCGACACCATCGACGGCGACCAGGCCATCGTGCGCACGCGGCTCGTCACCAAGCAGAGCGCGGAGATCCCGGTCGACTACCGCATGCACCGCGTGGGCGCCGACCGCTGGCTCACGTACGACGTCGTCATCGAGGGCGTCAGCCTCGTGGCCAACTACCGCGTCCAGTTCAACAAGATCATCCAGACCGCCGGCTACGCCTCGCTGGTCCGGAAGCTGGCCGTGAAGGAGCAGGAGGGCATCCAGGCCGACCGCGAGCTGCCGATAAAGAAAGCGTCGCAGGCCAAGTGAGCGCGGGACCGGCGCGCGACGTCGCCGGGCGCATCGCGGCGAATCTCGCGACCGTCATGCAGGGGCAGACGCTGGCCATCCGCCGTCTGCTCGCCGCCTTCGCCAGCGGCGGTCACGTCCTGCTCGAAGACTATCCCGGCACCGGCAAGACCACGCTCGCCAAGGCGCTCGCCCGCTCGATCGGCGCCACGTTCAAGCGCATCCAGTTCACGCCCGACCTGCTGCCCTCGGACATTCTCGGCGTGTCGATCTACGACCAGCGCGACCAGACGTTCCGGTTCTACGAGGGCCCGATCTTCACCAACGTGCTGCTCGCCGACGAGATCAACCGCGCGTCGCCGCGCACGCAATCGGCGCTGCTCGAGGCGATGGCCGAGGGGCAGGTCACCGTCGACGGCACCACGTACCGGCTGCACGATCCGTTCTTCGTGATCGCGACGCAGAACCCCGTGGAGTTCCGCGGCACCTATCCGCTGCCCGAGGCACAGATGGACCGCTTCGCCCTGCAGTTCGGCCTCGGCTACGTGGAGCCGCAGGAAGAGGTGGCGATCCTCACCGCGCAGGAGCGCCACCATCCCCTCGACGACCTGCGGCCGTGCGCGAGCGTGGACGACGTCGCCACGCTGCGCACGGCGGTGCGCGAGGTGCGCGTGAGCGACGAGCTGCGCCGCTACGTCGTGGACCTCGTGCGCGCCACGCGCACGGCGGCCGGCGTGCAGCTCGGCGCCAGCCCGCGCGCGTCGCTCGCGCTGATGGCCGCCGCCCAGGCGATCGCCCTGCTCGACGGCCAGCCCTTCGTGAGCCCGGAGCAGGTGCAGGAGATCGCCGGTCCCGTCATCGCCCACCGCCTCGCCGTGGACCCGCAGGCGCGCTTCGCGGGTCTCGCCGGCGCCGCCGTCGTCGAGGAGATCGTCAAGACGGTGCCCGTCCCGGCCTGACGTCGTGTGGTTCCGTCGCTTCATGTACCGGCAGTTCGTGCTCGCCTCCCGCACCCAGGCCACGCTCGCGCGCCGCCTCACGCCCGCCGGCCGGCTGGCGGCGGCCGCCCTCCTCGGCGCGATGATCTTCGGTCCCAACACGCGGCTCACCGTCTCCTATCAGGCGTTCACGCTGGCCTTCGCGATGCTCACGCTGGCCGCGCTGCTGTCGCTGCGCGGCCCGCGCCGGCTCGAGGCGAGCCGCCGGCTG
>WNEQ01000402.1_pt1 | contig 28108 bp, 28 predicted proteins | sample 5399971 | NCBI WGS metagenome assembly WNEQ01 (sample SAMN13153330, study PRJNA577476) | soil metagenome | isolation source: 20 cm grassland meadow soil 2 days after 1st rain plot 5 | place: USA:California | collected 2015-09-18
CGCGCCTTGTGCGCTTTCACCCAGTCCGCGAGCGTCGTCTTCGCGTCCTTGTCGGCCCTCGAGGCCGCCTGGGCCAGGATCGCCTCGGCCTGCCCTTTCGGCAGGACGACGATCCCCTCCTCGTCGGCGACGACGACGTCGCCTGGCGCGACGGTCACCCCACCGCACACCACGGGGACGTCGATGAGGCCCGCCGTCTTTCGCACGCCGGGGATCGGGATCACGCCGCGCGCGAACACGCGAAAGCGGCGCTCGCGGGTCTCCGCGAGGTCCCGGATCAGGCCGTCCACGACGAACCCGGCGATGCCGCGCTGCTGCGCGTAGGCGCACACGTTGCCCCCCGCCATCGCCCAGTTCGAGTCGCCCGCCGCGCACACGATCACCGAGCCGGCGGGCGCCCGGTGGATCGCGACGTGGAGCATCAGGTTGTCCCCCGCGGGGCACGCGACCGGATACGCGGGGCCGGCGAGACGCTCCATCGGGCCCCAGAGCGGCCGGATCCCCGGGTCCATCACGCGGTCGCGCGCGACCACTTCGGCGAGCGTCGTCGGCGAGAGCTTCGCGAAGACGGCGATGTCCATGGGGTCACTCCGACATCTTGAGGAGGAGCCCGGTGTGCCGCGCGCGCTGGATCGCGGCGAAGAAGGCGAAGTGCGCGAGCACCGCGTACAGGCCCGACAGCGCGAGCCCGGTGGCGATCGGTGCGCGGAACTCCGCGGCGAAGCCGAAGTGGGCGCGGTACGCGTCCAGGAAGTACGTGAGCGGGATCCCCGCGGCGAGCGTCGCGACGGGCTCCGGCAGGACGGAGACCGGGTAGTAGAGCCCCGCGAGCACGAGGACGAGGTTCACGCTCGCCCACGCGAAGGCCTCGGCCCGGTTGCCGAAGAGCGTGATCAGCGCGCAGACGAAGACGCCGACGATCCACGCGTTGAGGAAGCAGCCCAGGACGAACACCGCGACCGGCAGCCACCCGGGCGCGAGCACACGGAAGTCGAAGGCCCACCAGCCGAGCACCGCCAGCAAGAGGAAGAGGGCCCCGCCCCGCGCCATCCCGACCAGCCACGAGCCGAGGGTCAGGTGCCGGATCCCGATGGGCGCGAGGAACTGGTGCTTCACCGACTTTGACCAGACGTCCAGCAGAACCGCGTACGCGACCTCGAGCTGGCAGACGTTGACCACCGACAGCGCAATGGTGCCGATCAGCACGAAGGACGCCTGCTCGGGCGTGAGGTGGAGGAACCGGGTCATGAGGCCGATGGAGAGCACGCCCACGATCGGCCAGAAGAGGAGCTCGAAGAAGAAGAACACATTGCGCGAGGCCATGAGCGCGTTGCGGACGACCACCGCCCAGACCGCGAGCAGCTCAGCGCGCCAGCTCAACGAACACCTCTTCCAGCTCGGGCTCCCTCACCTGCACGTTCCTCACCACGACGCCCTTCGCGTGCAGGGCGCGCAGGAGGTCGGGCAGCCGCTTCTCCGCCACGTCCACCGTGCACTCGACCCAGCCGTCCACCGCGGCGCAGCGGAGCACGCCGGGCGCCTCCGCGAGCCATGGCACGGCGTGGGGGTCGAGCTTCAACGCGATCACATCGCCGAGGCGGATCCTCCGCTTGAGCTCGCCCGGCGTGCCGCGCGCGAGGATCCGGCCCTCCCTGATGAAGGCGATCTCGTCGCAGAGCTCGTCCGCCTCGCGCATGTAGTGCGTCGTCAGCACGATCGTCATCCCGCGCTGGGACCTGAGGTCGGCGATGTGACGGCGGACGCGCACGGACACGTCCGGGTCGAGGCCGAGCGTCGGCTCGTCGAGAAAGAGGAGCTCGGGGTCGTTCACGAGCGACTTGGCGAGGGCGACACGCTGCTTGAGGCCTGTCGAGAGCTCGCTGTAGGGCGTCCGCCGGTTGGCGCCGAGCTCGCAGAGCTCGATCAGCTCGTCGACGCGCCGTCGGAGCTTCTGCCCGCTGAGCCCGTAGAGGCGGCCGTAGAACGCGACGATCTCCGCGACGCGCAGGCTCCACAGGAACGACGGTCGGCCGCTCGCCATGTTGAGCCGACGGCGCAGCCGGGCCGCGTCGCGGACCACGTCGTGGCCCAGCACGCGCACGGTCCCCGAATCCGGCGTCAGCAGGGTCGTGAGGATCGACAGGAGCGTCGTCTTCCCCGCGCCGTTCGGGCCGAGCAGCCCGACGATGGCGCCGCGCGGGACGGCGAGGGACACGCCGCGCAGCGCAGCCGTGCGGGTCGGGCGCAGCCACCCGGACTTGAAGGTCTTCGTCACGTCGTGGGCGTCGATCGCGAGCATAGGCCTCGATGGTAACATGCGGCGCATGACGGCCCCCGGCGAGTGGCGCTGCGCGACGGCGAGCGTGCCGCCCGGCCGCACCGCGACGTTCCGTCTCGAGTGCGGCGGGCGCAGCGTGAGTGGATTCGTCGTCAACTTCGACGGCGGCTACCACGCCTACGTCGACCGCTGCCCGCACGTCGGCACGCCGCTCGACCTCTGGCCCAACGAGTTCTTCACCGAGGACGGCCAGGCGCTCGTCTGCTCGACCCACGGCGCGATCTTCGAGCCCGACACCGGGTTCTGCACGGCGGGACCGTGCGCCGGCGACCGGCTGACGCGCCTGCCGCTCAGGGTCGAGGACGCCTCCCTCGTGGTGACCTGTCCGTGAGCGACACGCGCGAGGTCCAGGAGGCCTCGACGCCGGACGCCACCCTCTGACCACCTTGATTTGGCCCCCGCGGCGGGCCGACAATAGCCGCACGATGGCGGACAAGCGCATCGCGCTGAGCGACCTCCCGCGTTACGTGCGGAGCGGGATGACGGTCGGGATCGGCGGCGGGCCGGTCATGATCACGCCGATCGCGATGATCCGCGCGGTCCTCCGGAGCGGCGCGCGCGACCTCCACGTGGTGGCGTCCTCGACGGGCGGTTTCGGCATCGACTTGATGATCGGCGCCGGGGCCGTCGCCTCGGTGGAGTTCGCCCAGATCGTTCTGAACGAGTTCGGGCCGGCGCCGAACTTCCGCCGCCACGCGGAGAGCGGCCGGCTCCGGTGTCTCGACCACACCTGACCCGGGCTCCTGGCGGGGCTCCAGGCGGGAGCCCAGGGGATCCCGTTCATGCCGGTGCGGGGTCACGTGGGCTCCGACTACGAGCGGCTGCGACCCGAGTTCCGGGTCATCCCGAACCCGTGGTCCCCGTCCGAGCGGATCATGCTCGTGCCGCCGATCGCTCCCGACGTGGCGCTGATCCACGCGATCGCGGCGACCGGGGACGGCACGCTCCTTCTCGACCACATGGAGGACGACGCGCTCCTCGCCCAAGCGTCGCGGGCGGTCGTCGCGTCGACGGAGCGCATCGTCGCGCCGGAGGAGCTCCGCCGCGGCGACGGCGTCATCCTCCAGGGGATCCACGTCACGGCGCTCGTCGAGGCTCCCGGCGGCGCCCGGCCGACGTTCGTCCGCGGCGTCTCCCCCGTCGACGCCGACGCGATCCGCGAGTACGTCGCCGCCGCGGTCGACGACGCGACGTTCAAGCGCTACCTTGACCGCTACGTCTACGGCTGACGTCGCGCGATACACCCAGGAAGAGCTGATGGCGTGCGTCATCGCCCGCGAAGTGCGCGACGGCGAGACGGTGGCCGTCGGCACGCTCGCCGCGATTCCCGCGTGCGGAGTGCTGCTGGCCCACTTCACCCACGCGCCGCGCGCGACGGTCATCATCATCAATCATCCGGACTACTGGCCCTTTCGCGGCGGCTCGAAGGAGTTCTACGACTTCGCCCAGCGGGGGAAGTTCGACCTTTTCTTCCTCTCGGGCGGCGAGATCGACCGGCACGGCAACCTGAACCTCATCACCGTCGGCGACCACGAGCGGCCTCGGGTCCGCTTTCCCGGCGGCGCCGGCGCGGCGATGCTCTACTACATGCCCCGCCGCGTGGTCGTCTTCCGCGCCGACCACTCACCGAGGGTCTTCGTCGAGCGCGTGGACACGGTCACGAGCCCCGGAGCCACGCCGCCCGACGTCGTTCGCCCGGGTGGCCCGTGGAAAGTCGTGACGCCGCTCTGCGTGTTCCGCTACGACCGGCGGAGCGCGGGGCTCGTCGTCGAGTCGCTCCACCCCGGCGTGAGCCGGGAGGAGCTCGGGCGACGGACCGGCTTCGCCCCGGCGTACGATGGGGTGACCGGCGTGACTCCCGCGCCGACGCACGCGGAGCTCGAGATCCTCCGGACGCGCGTGAAGGACACCGTGGCCAGGACCTACCCGCGCTTCGCGACGACCGCCTTCGCCCATTAGTCTAATCGCCGCAGCAGGACCCAGCCGTCCTCGCGACGGTGAAGGGTGAATCCAGGGGGCGGCGTCTTCGCCACCTCCCCTACGCGCCCGAGGATCCAACGGCTCGTGTCCACGCCCGCCGGAAAGATGTGGACTTCCCGGCGGGTCGCGAGGTGGGGGACGAGCCGCTCGTCGACGCTCACCGCGACGTCCGCCGGGATCTCACGCAGGAGCGCGCCGGCGGCGCGCCGGTCGTCGTTCGGCCACCAGCGCGTCACCATGAAATCGTTCACCGTGCGCGCCGTGAGCACCGCGCTCGCGAGGAAGCCGAACGCGAGCACGCGAGTGGCCGAGACACGCAGCCGGGGCACGGGGCGGGGCCCGCCGCTCGGAACGACACTCGCCCGAACCCCACCCCCTCCCCTCGCCTCGCTCGCCCGCCACTGCCTCAGTCGAGCGTAGCCGTCGACAGAGGCAAGGACGAAGAACGGCAGGACGAACGACTGGTACTGCGAGCGGTAGTTGAACAGGACCGGGTCGAAGCTCAGCAGATTCATCGCGAGGCCGGGGAGCGCCGCGGCGAGCGCGCGCGGCGCCAGGAGGGGCAGGAATCCCAGCGGCGCCAGCATCGCCGCGAGGTACGCGAGCTTGGGCAGCGTCAGCACGATCGGCGCCCACCTCCACGGCCGCGCCACCAGCGTCACGAGGATCTCCGGGACGGATGCGCCGAGATGACGGTAGCGGTCGAGGTGCGGATACGGGCTGCCGCGGAAGTACGGCATGACCCACGTGAGATCGACGAGGAGGACCAGAACGCTCGCGGCGACTACCGCGGCGCCGAGGGCCCAGCGCCGGCGCGCCAGCGCAAGCCAGAGACCGAAGCCGACGACGGCGATCGCGGCGTCCTCCCTGCCCCCGAGCGTCAGCACGAGCGCGAGCACGCACCATCCGTAGCGTTGGGCGTCGAACGCCGCCGCGGCCCACACGAGGAAGGCGACCGCAAACGCCTGCGGGTGGATGTCCCGGATGTTGATGCCGTGGAGCGACGGGTTGGCGAGGTACAGGAGCGCGAGGGCCGCCGCCGGCCGTGCGGCGTCGGACACCGAGTGGAGACGTCGGGCGGCGTAGACGAAGACCGCCACCGCGCCGGAGCAGAGGATGACCGTCTGCGCGAGAACGAGTGCGCTTCCGCCCGGGGCCAGGCGCCCGAGTGGGGCGAGGAGGTAGAGGATGGGCGAAAAGTGGTCGCCCCAGGCGTGCATGGCCGGAAGCGTCACGTAGGCGCCGTGGCCGTGGGCGATGGACCACACGACCTGGACGTAGTAGCCGAGGTCGAGCGCGTGGGTCTGCCGCGTGCCGGCTCCCGACGACGAAGCCCATCAGGAGCGCGTACGCCCCGACCCCGGCCGCGACGGCGCGCGCCGGGCGCACGCGCGGCAGCGCGATCGGCGCCACGAGCCCGCGAAGCGCCACGACCGTGGCGAGGACGACCAGGAGGTCCTCGGGCCGGTTGATCGGGAGCCCGCGCACCGTGAAGCCGCCCGTCGCGACCACCAGGACGGCCAGGAGGAGGACGCCGGCCGCCAGCGCGTCGAGCGGGCGGGCCAGGCCCGTCACGGCAGGCGGGTGTACCTGGCGCGCAGGCTGTCGAAACGCCGCGAGCGCCGGAGGCCCCGGCGGTGGAGCGTGTACCAGAAGAGGACGGCCAGGATCCGGAGGCCGTAGATCGTGGAGGCGACGAACCCCGCCGACGACGCCTCCGGGAAGTAGCGCGTCGGGACCGCGATCTCGGCGATCCGGAACCGCGTGGCCACGACCTGCGCGATGATCTCCTGGTCGAAGACGAAGCCGTCGGCGTTCGCCCCGAAGTTCACGGTCTCGAGCACCTCGCGGCGGAAGGCGCGGTAGCCCGTGTGGTACTCGGAGAGCCTGAGGCCGAACACCCAATTCTCCACGGCCGTGAGGAAGCGGTTCGGGACGTACTTCCACCACGGCATCCCCTGCCGGAGCGCCGAGCCCGTCTTGAGCCGCGAGCCCAGCACCACGTCGGCCTCGTCGCGAAGGATCGGCTCGATGATCTGGGGGACGAGCCGCGGGTCGTACTGGTAGTCGGGGTGGACCATGACGACGATGTCGGCCCCGGCGCGGAGCGCCTCCGCGTAGCAGGTCTTCTGGTTGGCGCCGTAGCCGTAGTTCCGGTTGTGGACGAAGATCTCGAGCCCGAGCTGCCGGGCGATCTCGAGCGTGGTGTCGGTCGAGCCGTCGTCCACGAGGATCACCATGCTGACGGTGTCCTTGGGCAGCTCCTCGTAGGTCATCCGGAGCGTCCGCCCGGCGTTGTAGGCCGGCATCACGACGACGACCTTGGGCGTCCGCGCCTCGTCACTCATGGCTCGCCGTCACCGCGCTACCCTTGGGTCGGGCGCGCACGATGAATTGGTACCCGAGCAGTCGCGGGAGGCTCCGCGCGATCACCGCGTTGATCGTGTGCGTCGCGGCGACCCAGCGCTTGTGCCAGCTCGGCGGCAACACTTGATAGAGCGGCGCCGGCGTCGCGGTGAAGCGCTCGACCACGAGCCCGGCGTCGGCGATGAAGTCGCGGAGCGAGCGCGCGGTGAAGAACCTCAGATGCGTCCGGTCGAGAATGCCGCGGTCGATGTAGTCGAAGCGGCCGAACAGCAGCAGGAGCCGGATGTAGAGGTGGGCGATGTTCGGCACCGAGACGATCACGAAGCCGTCGGGTGCCAAGTGCCGGTCGAGGTCGGAGATCACGCGCAGCGGGTCGGTCAGGTGCTCGAGCACGTCCGCGTACACGATCGCGTCGAACGGCGCCTCGAGCCGGGGGATCTCGCGGTCGAGGTTCGCGGCGATCATCCGCTCGCAGTGCTGAGCCCCGGCCTGGGCGAGCGCCGGGTCCCCCTCGATGGCGGTCACGCGCCAGCCGCCCTCGGTGAGCTTCCGGCTCAGCAGCGCGTCCGCCGCGCCCACGTCCAGGAGCCGCCGGCCGCGCCCCTCGCCGAGCCAGCGCAAGATGATCGAGTGGCTCGAGTGCGGGTCGGGCTTGAGGACGTAGCGCGATGTCAGTCCACTCATCGCACCATCATCGGACGGAGGTACCCGGATCGGCAAGATTCGAATAGAGCCATCGCCCACCCGTCCGCGCGATGAGGTGGACGCTCGCCGGCGCCAGGGTGCGCACGACCGAGCGCGCCGGGTCCACGGCCGAGAGGAGGAACAGCCGCCTCTGCCCGGACCACGTCGCCTGCAGCCGCGGCGCGTCCCAAAAAACCTCTCGCGCCTCGGGGAACGTGGCGCCGAACGCCAGGCTGGACTGGAACCCGTTCACGATGCCGACCCGCGCCGGAAGCACGAGGAGCGCCGACGCACTGTGCTCGATGGCGCCCTCGTGCAGCACGACGTCGCCCGGTCGCAGACGCTGCGCCAGCGTCGCCGCCAGCGGCTGCACCGAGCGCGCCCGGACGAACTGGGCCATCCCTTCCGCGGCCACCGTCGGCAGGAACGCGATCGTCGTGGCGAGCGCCACGCCGACGCCGAGCGCCGCCGCCCGCCGCCACAGCGCGACCGCCATCGCGACGGTCCCGATCCCGAAGATGACGGCGCCCCGCGCCAGGAGAGGGCGCCACGCGTCGAGCGGCGAGCCGGGCGCGCTCTGGCCTGTCGCGGCGAGCCTCCGTGCGGACCCATCGAGGGTCGCGAGAACGTCCGGCGGGATCCGCACGACGCCGCTCCACGCCGCCACGAGCGCGATCGTGGCGAGGGCGAAGAGGACGAGCAGAGGCCCGAGGAGCGCGCGCGGCCCGGCGGAGCCCGGCGCGGCGTCGATCGTCTCGTCCCACACGCGTGCGACGAGGAGCGCCAAGGCGGGGAACGCCGGGAGGCCGTGGTGGGGAAGCTTGAAGGGCGACGCGGTGAAGAACCCGACGACGACCACCGCCCACAGGGCGAACAGGAGCCAGAGCCGTGAGGGCGCGTCCTCCCAAGGGCGGCGGAACGCGCGCAACAGGGCCCACGGGAGCGCGAGCGCCCACGGCAGGAACGCGAGCAGCGTGACGAGGAGGAACGCGCTCGAGCCGAGCGGCACGTCCTCGTCCGGGAAGACGCGCTGCCGGGCAAAGCGCAGCACGTGGTTGTCGACGAGCGTGTACCAGAGGAAGCCGCGGTTCCTCGCCTCGACGAGCACGTACCAGGGCAGCGCGATCGCGGCGAGGAGGAGGACGCTCCACCACGGAACCCACGGCGTGAGGGGCCGCTCGCCCGTCAGCCAGAAGAACATGGCGACGACGACCAGCGGCGCCAGCGCGCCCACGATGTCCTTCGTGATCGCCGCGAGACCGAGCGCCGCGTAGAAGAGCACCAGGCCCCGGCGGCCGCGGCCGCGGTACGCGATCGCGAAGCCCGCCCACGCCAGCGTGAGCCAGAGGAGGAAGACGAGGTCCGGCTCGACGATGCGACCGCAGAGGAACACGCCGAGGTTCGTGGCCACCATGAGGCCCGCGAGGAGGCCCACGCGCGGGCCGCCGAGCATCACGCCCAGGCGCGCCGTGACCGCGGCGACGCCAACCGCCGCGAGCGCCGGCCAGAGCCGCGCCGCCGCTGGCGTCGTCCCGGCGACGGCGAACGAGCCCGACGTGAGCCAGTAGAGGAGCGGCGGGGTGTCGAAGTAGCGGACGCCGTCGACCCGCGGCGTGATCCAGTCGCCGAGCGCCGCCATCTGACGCGTGACCTCCGCGTGCAAGCCTTCGGGAGGATCGATGAACGGCGCCGCGCCGAGCCCTACGAGGTACAGGCCAACCGCGACGACGGCGACGCCGAAGGGGACGCCTCGCACCGGACGCGGCTACCCGGGGGACGCGGTCAGGTGACCTGCACCACGGCGCGGACGGGCAAGCGACGGAGCAACTCCGCCAGCGCCTTCTCCAGATAGCCCGGGTCCCGCGACTCCAGCGTCACCTTCACCCGGTACTCGGGGTTCGAGAACTCCGGGTAGGAGCCGAGCAGCAGCAGCGGGAAGTCGGCGAGCAGCCCGTTGAGGTAGTCGGCCAGCTCCCCCTCGCCGATCGACACGAAGACGTTCTTCAAGTGGATCGGGGCGTCGCGGAACCGCTCGCGCAGCGCCTCGAACTTCGTGCGGAAGATCTCGGGCACGCCCGGCAGGACGTACACGTTGCGCATGAGGATCGTCGGGAAGCGCACCGGCTCGCCGCCCACCAGCTCCGCGCCCTCCGGCGTTTCCGCCATCTTGAGATGGGCGTCGTTCAGCTCCCCGCGATAGTAGCCCTCGAGGGTCGCGACGAGGCGCGGATGGCGCACGACCGGCACGCCCATCGCCCGCGCGACGCCCTCGATCGTCACGTCGTCGTGCGTCGGCCCCACGCCGCCGGAGGTGAAGACCACGTCGAAGTCGCGACTCTGCGCCACCACCTCGCGCGCGATCAGCTCCACCTCGTCGGGGACGACCGAGATCCGGCGCACGTCCACGCCGAGCTGGCGGAGCTCGCGGCAGAGGTACGCGGCGTTGACGTCCGCGATCTTGCCCGACAGGATCTCGTTGCCGATGAGGATGATGCCCGCGGTCTTCGGCATAGTCTCACGCGATTCTATCACCGGCGGTCCGCGATGCTACAATGCGCCGGTGACCGACGGCGTTCCGGTCCGTCTCACCGGCTGGGCGCTCATTCTCGGCGCCTCCTCCGGCTTCGGCGAAGCCACGAGCCTGGCGCTGGCACGCGCCGGCATGAACATCTTCGGGGTGCACCTCGACCGCAAGGCGACGCTCGCGAATGCCGAGCGCATCCTCGCCGCGATCCGTGCGCTCGGCCGCGAGGCGCGCTTCTTCAACGTGAACGCCGCGGACCCCGACCGCTGCGCGGAAGCCGTGGGCGAGATGGAGCGGGTCCTCGTCGAGCGCGGCGACGGGGGGACGCTGCGCGTCCTCGTCCACTCGCTGGCGTTCGGCACGCTCAAGCCGTACATCGCGAACCCGATGAAGGATGCCGTCAGCCAGGCGCAGATGGACATGACGCTCGACGTGATGGCGCACAGCCTCGTGTACTGGACTCAGGAAGTCGTGGGACGCGGGCTCATGACGAGCGGTGGCCGCGTCTACGCGATGACGTCCTCCGGGGGCGCGCGCGTCTTGCCCTTCTACGGTCCCGTGTCGGCGGCCAAGGCCGCGCTCGAGTCGCACATCCGCCAGCTCGCCTTGGAGCTCGCGCCGCACTCTATCACCGCCAACGCGATCCGCGCGGGCGTGACGCATACGCCCGCGCTCCAGAAGATCCCGGGCCACGAGGCGATCGTCGCCAGCGCCCAGCGGCGCAACCCGAGCGGCCGCCTGACGACGCCGGAGGACGTTGCGCGCGCCATCGTCGTGCTCGCGCACCCCGACACGCACTGGATCACCGGGAACGTCATCGGCGTCGACGGCGGTGAAGAAGTCGTCGGGTGACCTACCTCCAGGGAGTCGTGCTCGGCGTCGTCCAGGGGCTGACGGAGTTCCTCCCCGTGTCCTCCTCCGGCCATCTGATCCTGGTCCCGCACGTCCTCGGCTGGCCCGACCAGGGTCTGGCCTTCGACGCGGTCATGCATCTCGGCACGCTCGTGGCGCTCCTCGCCTACTTCCGGCGCGAGCTCATCGCGCTCGCGACGGGTAAGCTCTCGCGCGGGCTCGGCGCGATCGTCGTCGTGGCGACGCTGCCGGGCGCGCTCGCCGGCGTGCTCTTCGGCAAGCTCATCGAGGAGCACCTGAGATGGCCCCTCGCGATTGCCATCTCGACCGGAGCGTGGGCACTCGTGATGTGGGCCGCCGATCGGCGTGCGCGCGGCGCCCCCGGCGGGGTCGGCGATCCGCTCGAGAGGATCGGCTGGGGGCAGGGCATCGTGATCGGGTGTGCCCAGGCGCTCGCATTGATTCCAGGCACGTCGCGCTCGGGGATCACGATCACGGCCGCGCTGCTGGGCGGCCTCGACCGGGCGACGGCGGCGCGTTTCTCGTTTCTGCTCGGGATCCCGATCACCGCGGGCGCCGGCGGCCTGAAGGCGCTCCACCTCGCGAAGACCGGCCTCCCGCCCGGGGAGCTCGGACCGCTTCTCGCCGCGTTGCTCGCCGCGTTTCTCTCGGGCTGGTGCGCGGTGTGGTTCCTGGTCGGCTATCTCAGGACACGCTCGCTGAGGCCGTTCGTGATCTACCGGTTGCTGCTCGCCCTCGCGATCTTCCTCGTCGTCCTCCGCGGCTGAACCACCGCTCTCGGCGCCATCAGATCCCCCCGCGCGGAGCCTCACGCCCAGACGAGGTCGAAGAGCCGGCAGGCGTTCGTCGAGAGCTGGTGGATCACGTCGTCGGCGGGCAGCTGCTTGAGCTTCGCGATCTCCTCGGCGACGCGGCTCGCGAACCAGGGCCCGGAGGGCAACCCCTCGAACTCGCCGCCGTATTGCCACGGCCCGTCGCTCTCGACCAGCAGCGCGTCGAGCGGCACCTGTGCCACCAGCTCGCGGTCGCGGTCGCGGTAGACCACTTCCGGCGTCACCGAGACGTAGTAGCCCGCGTCGACGATCGCCTGCGTCACGTCGGCCGGCGCTTTGTGCCAGTGAAAGACCGCACGCTCGATCCCGTGCGCCCTCAGCGCCCCGAGCGCGCCGACGGCGGCGCCGTGAGGCGCGTGGAGCGCCACGGGGAGGTCCCAGCGGGACGCGAGCCGGAGCAGGCGGTCGAGGCGGGCGCGGCCACGTGCCATGAGCGCCGCGGCGTCGGCTCGGCCCTCGAGCGAGTACCACGGGAGCCCCACTTCGCCGAGCCCGACGATCCGTGAGTGGTGTACCGCGATCTGGGCCGCCACGAGGTCGAGGTCTTCGTCGGTGAGCTGCGTCCAGTCGGGGTGGAACCCGAGACACGCCCAGACGGACTTGGGCGCCGCGGCGGCCGCCGCGAGCGTGCGCGCATTCGTCTCCGCGTCGCAGCCCACGGCGACCACACCCCACACGCCGTGCGCGAGCGCCGTGCGCAGCGTCTCGCGGAGGTTGCCGAACTCGGAGAAGTGACAGTGGCTGTCGATGATCATCTCCGAGCGTCTCCCGTCGGCCCCTAGGAGGGCGTCAGAATAACCTCCGTTCGAGCGCCGGCTTTGCCGGCGCAGCCGTCCTGGGGGTGGCTCGGAGGGGGCCGCGGCGGCCCCCTCCGATTTGCTAGCTCCCCGCCACCACCATGCGGCCGATCATGAGCGTCGGCGCCGCGGTTCGGTCGCGCAGCACCAGGTCGTCGCCGACCGCGTCGATCGCCTGGAACATCTCGAGGAGATTGCCGGCGACGGTGACCTCCTCGACCGGATACGTCAGCTCGCCGTCCTCGATCCACAGGCCCGCCGCCCCGCGCGAGTAGTCGCCCGTGACGTTGTTGACACCGAACCCGATCAGCTCCGTGACGTACAGCCCGCGCTTGATGGACCCGATCAGCTCCGACGGCGTCGCCCGGCCCGGCAGGAGCATCAGGTTCGACGTGGACACCGTGACGCCGCTGCCGTCGCGGGCGGCGTGATGGGTCGACTGCATCCCGAGCTTTCGGGCGCTGTAGGTGTCGAGCAGGTACGACTCGAGCACACCCTCGCGCGCCAGCACGGTGCGTCCGGTCGAGAGCCCCTCGCCGTCGAACGGGCGCGAGCCGAGTCCGGCGGGGATCAGCGCGTCGTCCACGATCGTCACGGCCGGCGACGCGATCTTCGTCCCGAGACGGTCGAGCAGGAACGACGCGCGCCGGTAGAGGCTCGGGCCGCTCGCCGCCCCGGCGATCGAGCGCACGAGGCTCGCCGCCGTCTCGGGATCGAAGACGACGGGCACTGCGACGGTCCTGACCTTGCGGGCGCCGAGCCGCCTCACGGCGCGCGTCGCGGCCGTGCGGCCGACCGTGGCCGGGTCCTCGACCCGGGAGCGCTTGCGCGCGTTCGAGTACCAGTAGTCACGCTGCATCTCGCCGTTCCGGGTGGCGACGGGCGCGACGCTGATCCCGAAGCTGGTCGTCGCGTAGCCCCGGGCGAAGCCGTGCGAGGTGGCGTAGAGGTAACGCGCGCGGCGGTCGTGGCACTCGGCGCCCTCGGAGTTGGTGATGCGCGGGTCGCTCTCGAGCGCCGCGGCCTCGCACCGTCGCGCGAGCTCGATCTTCTCCTCGGGTGAGAGCGCAGGGCTCGCGTCGGCGAGGTCGAGGTCCGGCACGCCGGTGATCAGCTCCTCAGGGTCCGGGAGGCCGGCAAACGGGTCCTCGGCCGTGACCTTCGCGAGCGAGGTCGCCTCGTCCACGACGCGCTCGAGGGACTCGCGCGAGAGGTCCGACGTCGAGGCGCCCGCGGAAGCCCGGCCGGCGAACACCCGGAGGGACAGCCGCTGGTCGCGCGAGTGGGTGACCGTTTCGACCTCGCCGAGCCGGACGGTGGCGCCGAAGGCGCTCTCCTCGATCAGGTAACCGTCCGCCGCCGTCGCGCCCGTCGCGACGGCGCGCTTGAGGACGCCGATCAGGAGATCGGTGTTCATACCGCCGTCCCGCCCACGGTCAGCTCGTCGATGCGGATCGTCGGGAGCCCCACACCCACCGGGACCGACTGGCCCTCCTTGCCACAGGTGCCAACGCCCTCGTCGAGCTTGAGGTCGCGACCGACGCGCGCGACGCGCGTCAGCGCATCGGGACCGTTGCCGATCAGCGTCGCGCCCTTGACCGGCGCGGTCACGCGCCCGTCCTCGATCAGGTAGGCCTCGCTCGCCGAGAAGACGAACTTCCCGCTCGTGATGTCCACCTGCCCGCCGCCGAAGGTCACCGCATAGAGCCCGCGCTTGACCGATTTGATGATCTGCTCCGGCTCGTCCTCGCCCCCCAACATGAAGGTGTTGGTCATTCGGGGCATCGGCGGGTACGCGTAGGACTCGCGCCGTCCGTTGCCGGTCGGCGCCATCCCCATGAGGCGTGCGTTCAGGCGGTCCTGCATGTAGCCGACGAGGACTCCCTTCTCGATCAGCACCGTCCGCCCGGTCGGCGTGCCCTCGTCGTCGACGTTCAGCGAGCCGCGGCGGTTCGGGATCGTCCCGTCGTCGATCACGGTCACCAGCTCGGAGGCGACCTTCTGGCCCATCCGTCCCGCGAACGCCGACGTCCCCTTGCGGTTGAAGTCGCCCTCGAGCCCGTGACCGACGGCCTCGTGCAGCAGGATGCCGGGCCAGCCCGGGCCCAGCACGACGGTCATCGTCCCGGCCGGGGCGTTCACGGCGCCGAGCTTGAGGACGGCCTGGCGCGCCGCCTCCAGCGCGAACCGACGCCAGCGCCCGTCTTCGAGGAAGAAGTCGAACGCGACGCGCCCGCCGCCGCCGTAGGCGCCGATCTCGCGCTTGCCGCCCGCCTCGGCGATCGCGGTCACGTTGAGACGCATGAGGGGCCGTACGTCGCCCACGGTCCAGCCCGAGGCCGTCGCGACCAGCGTCACGACCTCCTCGCTCGTGAGCGACGCGATGACCTGCTTGACGCGCGGATCGGCCGCACGCGCGGCGCCGTCCACCTTCCTCAAGAGGTCGAGCTTCTTCGCGAGGTCGGTGACGAGCGGAGGCTCGGCGAGCGCGTAGAGGTCGTGAGGTCGGCCGCGCGAGGGAACGGCGACGGCGCCCGAGACGCCCGCGCGATCGGCGATTGCGCGCGCCTGGCGCGCCGCTTCCTCGAGATTCTGGAGCGAAATGTCGTCGGTGTGGGCGTAGCCGGTGCGCGTTCCGGAAAGGGCCCTGACCCCGGCCCCCTGGCTCACGTGGCGGGAGGCTTTTTTCACCGTCCCTTCCTCGAGTTGCAACTCTTCGTTCACACGATACTCGAGGTAGATGTCGGCATCGTCGGCGCGTCCGAGGAGGTTCGAGCCGAGGACGCGCTCGAGAAGGCCGCCGGTAACGTTGAAGCGGTCGGCGAAGAAGCTCTCGGGGCGTGTACGAGCAAGCTCAGTCATTCGTCAGTCGGCTCCCGTCGGCGGCCACAGAGGGCTCCAATCCTAGCGCGGGCCTCGCGCTCCCTCAAACTTTTCTGCGGTCTCGATCGTCGCTGGCGGGTCGGGCCTAGCGGCGGGCCTGAAACCCCTGGATTATCTCGTGGATGCGCCTGAGGCCCACCATCAGCGACGGCCCCGGCGACAGGACGTCGGCGCCCTCGAGCTCGTGGATCTCGCTCGCCTTCACCGCCGAGATCCGGTCCCAACCCGCACGCGCCGCGATCGACGCCGTATCGACGGGCTTACCACACCACGAAGCGAGGATGATCTGCGGATCTCGCTCCCTCACCGTTTCCGGCGGCACGATCCGGTCCTGCGCCCCCCGCCGGTCGCGCAGCTCGGCGAAGACGTCTCGGCCGCCGGCGATCTCGATCAGCTCGGAGACCCAGCGGATGCCCGCGATGAGGGGATCGTGCCACTCCTCGAAGTAGACGCGCGGACGGTCGGGCCACACCGCCGAGTACTCCCGGATCTGCTTCACCTCGTCGCGCATGTCCTGAATGAGCGCGTGCGCGGCCTCCGAGCGCCCGATGGCCCCGCCGATGAGGAGGATCGCGCGCAGCACGTCGTCGAAGGAGCGCTGGTTCGTGCAGAGCACCGTGATTCCGCTTCCGATCAGGTCGTGGACGACGTCTTTCTGAAGGTCGGAGAATGCGAGAACGAGATCGGGCTCGAGCGCCAGGATCTTGTCGAGCCTGAATGTGGTGAAGCCCCCGACGCGCGCCTTGTCGCGCGCCGCCTCGGGCCGGCGCGCCGTCCCGGGGACGCCGACCACCCGGTCGCCGGCGCCGAGGAGGTAGGCGATCTCGGCAGTCTCCGAGGTGAGGCAGACGATCCGCTGCGGGAGCTCGATCGCCGTCTTGCCGTACAACCGGCTAGCCCTCGTACACCTCGCGCTTCGCGAGCCCGCGCTGGAAGGCGAGATACTGCTCGCGCGTCATCGGGGGCCGGGCCTGGGCGAGGACCTCGCGCGCGCCGGCTCCGCCCTCCCAGAGGAGGTCGACCACCATCGCCGCGAGCGCCTTCGCGGGGACGAGGTACGCGAGCGGCTGGTCGACGATCTCGTAGTCCGCCCCGTGGCCGGTGCCGCGCGCGCCCCCGACGTACGGATGCAGGACCGGCATGACCATGGAGAGGTCGCCCATGTCGGTCGAGCCCGTCCGATGGCCGATCTGGCGGTAGTGCTCCTCGCCCACGAGCGCCGCCGCGTTCTCCTTGAACCAGCGCGCCATCGTCGCGTCGCACGTCATGGGCATGTAGCCGGGCAGCGTCTCGATCTCGACCCTGGCGCCGAGTGCCTGCGCGCCGGCGCGCAGCGCACGGTCCACTTTCTTGTCGGCGTCCAGGATCGCCTCGACCGTCCTGCCACGCACGTACGTCTCGATCCGCACCTCGCCCGGGATCACGTTCACCTGCGAGCCCCCGTGGGTGATGATCGGGTGCACGCGGATCGTGTCCTCGTCCTTGAAGGTCTCGCGGATCGCGTTGATCGCCATGAGGCCGATCTGGGCCGCGTAGAGCGCGTTCACTCCCATGTGCGGCGCACCGCCGGCGTGAGCGGCGCGCCCGATGTAGCGCACCGTCTTCACGATGCAGCCGTTGTTCGACCCGGGCACCCCCGCCTTGCCGTCCTCCGGCCGCGAGGTCGCGTGGATCATCATCGCGAGGTCGACGTCGTCGAAGTGGCCGAGCCGCATGAGCTCGGGCTTACCGCCGAGGAACTCGAGCTTCCCCGCGCGCGCCTGGCTCACCCGCCATTCGATGTCGCCGTACTCCTCGGCCGGCACCGCGAAGAACGCGACCCGGCCGGCGAGGTGGTCGAACGCCGTCGCGTCGAGCAACCCCATCGCCGCTCCTAGCATCCCCGCGATCTGAGCGTTGTGGCCGCAGGCGTGCGCCGCGCCCGTCTGAGGGTCGCCCTCGGGATGCCCCGCCACGACTAGCGCATCCAGCTCCCCCAGCACGGCGAACGTGGGCCCCGCGCCCGCCCGCCCCTCTACGTCGGCGCGGACGCCCGTCAGCGCGAGCCCCGAGCGCGGCGCCAGGCCGAGCTTCTTGAACGTCTCCTCGACCAGCCGCGCCGTCTTGACCTCTTTGAAGCCGAGCTCGGGATGGCGCCGGATCTGCTCACCCAGCCCGATGATCTCCTCGCGCCGCCGGTCGACCGCCTCCCACACGCGCCGCTTCAGCTCGTCCTTCGTCATGGGCGTCCTTTCGTCCTCGCGTCTTCGGAAGCCGTCCGACATTCTACTGCCGCGGGACGGGCTCCGCGCGGCCCGCTAGCCGCGAACGAACCGGTCGGGCAAGAAATCCCGCACATCCATGCCCGGCTTGCCCGCGGTGATCCAGCTCGTCATGAGCCGGGCGGTGATCGGCGCGAGCAGGATACCGCTCCTGAAGTGCGCGGTCGCAACCCAGAGCCCTTCGACGCCGGGCCACGGCCCGAGCACCGGGAGGCTGTCGGGCGCCCACGGGCGGAATCCGTACCACGTGCGGCTGATCGGGAGGTCGCTGAGCGCGGGTACCAGCTCGAGCGCCGCGCGGAGAAGCCCGGCGATCGCCTTGGCCGTGACGGCGCCCTGGAAGCCGACGCGCTCGACCGTCGCGCCGACGAGGAGCTCGCCCGAGGGGCGCGGGACCAGATAGACGTCCTCCGTGTGCACACAGTGATGCAGGACGGCCGGCACGTGGGTGAGCGCCAGCATCTGGCCGCGCCGGGGCTCGACGGGCAGCCGCGCGCCGAATGACGCGACGAGCTGGCCCGTCCACGCCCCCGCCGCGAGCAGCACGACGTCGCCGTCCACGTGCTCGCCGTCGGCGACCACGCCGTGCGCCCGCCCGGCCTCGACGACGACACGCGAGACCGACAGGCCGGCGCGGAGGACCACGCCCGCGGCGACCGCGGCCTGGGCGTAGGCGACGACGAGGCGCTGGTTGTTGACCCAGTGCTCGCCCCGCACGAACATGGCGCCGCGCACTCTCGAGGCGAGCGCGGGCTCGCGATCGCGCACCTGGCCCGCGTCCCACGCCTCGATCCCGAAGTCCTTCGCCGGGTGGCGCGCGGCCCGCGCCTCGGCGTGGAGGACGTCCTCGGCCGTGAAGAGCGGATAGATCGTGCCTCGGGTAACGTGCTCGACGTCGATCCCGGTCTGCTCGCGCAGCTCCTCGGCGACCTTCGGGTAGAGGCGCCAGCTCGCGATCGCCAGGTCCTCGAAGGGCGACTGCCCGGACTCGCCGAGCAGTGTGAGCATCCCCGCCGCTGCGCCGGAGGCCTCGGCGCCCGGCGTCGCGCGCTCGAGGAGCGTGACCGCGCAGCCCGCCCTGGCGAGCGCGTACGCCGTCGCGCAGCCGATGATCCCGCCGCCGACGACGACGATCTTCACGACGCCGCCAGCGCCTCGAGGAACCGCCGGGTCGCGTCGGCCGGGGAGTCCGTTGCGAGGATCGCCGAGACGACGGCCACGCCGCGCGCGCCGGCCCGCCGCACCTCGCCGACGCGCTCGGGCGTGATCCCGCCGATCGCGACAACGGGGATGCGGACGGCGGCGGCGACGCGCGCGAGCTTGTCGAGCCCCTGGGGCGGGCCGTACATGCGCTTCGAGGGGGTGTCGTAGACCGGGCCGAAGACGAGCCAGTCGGCGCCCTCGAGCTCCGCCTGGAGGGCGTCCGGGAGCGAGTGCACCGAGGCGCCGATCCGGAGCCGCTTGTCGGCGATCGCGCGGATGTCTTCGACGGCCAGCGACGTAGAGGTGCGCTGCACGGCGTCGGCGCCGACCGCCAGCGCCACGTCGACGCGGTCGTTCACGATCAGGAGCGCCCGGGTGTCGAGCGTGAGGCCGCGGATGCGGCGGCAGAGCAAGGCCAGCGCTGCAGCGCCCAGGTCCTTCTCCCTCACCTGCACGGCCGGCAGCCCGGCCGCGAGACAGTCACCCACGACGCTCACGAGCTCCCGGCCTCGCGTCTGGGTACGGTCCGTGACGAGAGTGAGCCTCAGCTCGTCCAATCGGGCACGCCCTCGAGCGGCGAGGACGCGGTCGCGTAGAGCTTCTTGCCGATCCTGCCGGCGCGGTACGCCAGTCGCCCCGCCTCGAGCGCGAGCCGCATCGCCCGTGCCATCGCCACCGGATCCCGGGCGCCCGCGATCGCCGTGTTCATGAGGACGCCCTCGCAGCCGAGCTCCATCGCGATCGCGGCGTCCGACGCCGTCCCCACGCCCGCGTCGACGATGACGGGCACGGACACCGACTCGAGGATGATCTTGATGTTGTACGGGTTTCGGATCCCGAGCCCCGAGCCGATCGGTGCGGCGAGCGGCATCACGCACGCGGCGCCCGCGTCTTCGAGCTTCCGCGCGATCACCGGATCGTCGTTCGTGTACGGCATCACCGTGAACCCGTCGCGCGCGAGCGTCCGCGTCGCCTCGAGCAGCCCCTCGACGTCCGGGAAGAGGGTGCGCGAGTCGCCGATGACCTCCAGCTTGACCATCTCGCCGAGCCCCGCCTCGCGCGCGAGGTACGAGGTGCGGATCGCCTCGTCGGCGGTGTAGCACCCCGCCGTGTTCGGCAGGAGCGTGTAGCGCGTGGTGTCGAGGTGATCGAGGATCGACCCACCCGACGGCAGGCTCACGCGCCGGAGCGCGACGGTGATGATCTGGGCGCCCGACGCCTCGTGGGCCTGCTTCATGATCTCCATCGACCCGTACTTGCCCGTGCCCACGATCAGGCGCGACGAGAACTCCTTGCCCCCGAGGACCAGATTCGTGTCGGTCATGGCACTATCCCCCACCGAACGATGTCACCGCTCGCCTCGCGGCTCGACGCCGCTCAGCTCGCACCGCCACCCATCGGTCGCACGATTTCCACCCTGTCTCCCGCGTTGAGGCGCGTCGCCGCGTAGGCGCTCTTGGGCGTCACCTCGCGGTTCACGGCGACCGCCGTGTACTCGCGCTTCACGCCCAGCTCTACCAGCAGCGCCTCCACGCTGGTGCCCTCCGCGACCTCGTGCGGCTTGCCGTTCACCGTGATCTTCATCGAAAGCAAAACGGCCGCAACCCCGTTCGGGTGCGGCCGCGCTCATCTCTCGCTCGCCGTGTTCCCTTCGCTGGGATTATCCAGAGCAGGTTCGAGGGGTCCCGGGCCGCACCCGGTTCTCAGGAATCCTCCCCCCACGACGACACTCGAAGTATAGCACTGCTCTCACACGGCGTCCGTGATCGCCTTCACCGCCGCGGGGTTCTCGAGCGAGGACAGGTCGCCGGCCTCCTTGCCGAGATAGGTCGCGCGGATCACGCGGCGCATGATCTTGGCGCTGCGCGTCCTGGGGAGGTCGCGCGCGAAGAGCACGCGCTCGGGCTTGAGCGCCTTGCCCATCTGCCGGGCCACGCGCTCGGTGAGCTCAGCGCGGAGCGAATCCGACGGCGACTGGCCGGGTCGCAGGACGACGAAGCAGACGATCGCCTCGCCCTTCACCGCGTGGGGCACGCCGATGACGCCGGCCTCCGCCACCGCTGCGTGGCCGACCAGCACCGACTCGACCTCCGCCGGCCCGAGGCGCTTGCCCGCGATCTTGAGCGTGTCGTCGGAGCGCCCCTGGAGAAACCAGAAGCCGTCGTCGTCCACGTACGCCCAGTCGCCGTGCACCCAGACGTCTTTCCAGCGTGACCAGTAGGTCTCCTCGTAGCGCGCCGGGTCCTTCCAGAAGCCCTGGGTCATGCCGGGCCACGGCGCCGTGACGACGAGCTCACCGACCTGGCCGCGCACCCGCCGGCCACGCTCGTCGAAGACGTCGGCGGCCATGCCGGGGATCGGGGCCGCGAACGAGCACGGCTTGATCGGCATGCTGGGGAAGCATCCAAGGATGCCCCCCGAGATCTCGGTCCCGCCCGTGTAGTTGATGATCGGCACGCGCGCCTTGCCGACGTTCTCGAAGAGCCACCGATAGGGCTCGGGGTTCCACGGCTCGCCCGTCGAGCCCAGGATGCGTAGCGAGGAGAGCTCGTGGGCGTGGACGTGCTCGGCGCCGTGGGGCATGAGCCCGCGCACAGCCGTCGGCGACAGCCCCATCACCGTCACCTTGTGGCGCTCGACGAGGGCCCAGAGACGGTCGGGTTTCGGGTAATCCGGCACGCCTTCGAAAAGCACGGCCGTGGCGCCGTGAAAGAGCGCCGCCGTGATGAGCATCGGGCCCATGAGCCAGCCGAGGTCGCTGAGCCAGAAGAGCCGGTCCCCCTCGCCGACATCGTGGCAGTAGGCGAAGTCGCTCGCGGTCTTGACCAGGAACCCGCCGTGGGTGAGCACCGCCCCCTTCGGCCGCCCCGTCGTCCCCGACGTATAGATGATGAGGCAGGGGCGCTCGGCCTCGACGGGGAGCGCGGGGCACCGGTCGGGCTCATTCGCGACGAGCTCGTCCCACCAGAGATCGCGCCTCGCGGTCCACGGGATCTCGCGACCGAGGCGCCGGTACACGACCACGTGCCGGACGCTCGGCGACGCCGCGGCCGCCTCGTCGGCAGTCTCCTTCATCTTCACGACCTGGCCGCGGCGCTGGAAGCCGTCGGCGGTGATGAGCACCTTCGCCTCGCAATCTTGAAGGCGCGAGGCGACGGCCTGGGCGCCGTATCCCGAGAAGCACGGCGTGTAGATCGCGCCGATCCGGACGACCGCGAGCGTGGCGATGGCCGCCTCGGGCGACATCGGGAGAAAGACGCCCACGCGGTCCCCTTCCCCGACGCCGAGCCGCTTCAAGGCGTTCGCGAGCCGGTTCACCTCGCGCGCGAGCTCGCGGTAGCTCAATGTCCGGCCCTGGCCGTCATCCCCCTCCCAGATGATCGCGGGCTTGTCGCCGCGGCCGGCGTCGAGGTTCTTGTCCACGCAGTTGTCGGCGAAGTTCAGCAGGCCGCCCGGGAACCACCGGGGCCACTGGATCCCGCGCGAGGCGTCCAGCACGCGCGTGTACGGGCGCGTCCAGCGCACGCCGAGGTCGCGCACGACGGCGTCCCAGTACCACTCGGGGTCCTCGACACTCCGGCGCTGTAGCTCCTCCAGCGACCCGATCCTCTGCGAGCGCATGAAGCGGGCGAGGCGCGAGCGCTCGACGTAGTCGGGCGTGGGGCGCCAGATGATCTCGCTCTTGCCCGTCTCGCTCATGGGCTCCCCCCTCGACAAGGGAGTTTACTCGCTTCGGCGCCTCACCCACCCAACGCCAGCGTCCCGACCAGGCCGATGACGAGCGCCGCGTAGGCGAGCGCGATCAGCGTTCGCTGGCGGCGGGGCAGTGAGTCGTAGCCGGGCATGGGGTCGCGCCAGCGTCGCACGAGCATGAAGAGACCGACCACCAGCACCACGAGCAATATCGGCGACCCGGTCACCAGCAGCGCGGTGATGCCGACGGCGTAGCCGATCAGCCAGTAGGTGCGCGTGAAGGCGCCCGCGATGCGGCCACCGTCTAGCGGCGGCACTGGGACCAGGTTGAACAGGTTCAGCAGGATCCCGGTGTGCCCGAGCGCCACCAGGAGCCGCTGCTCGAGCTCGAGCCCGGCGCCGAGTACCGCCCACGCGGCGAGGGAGCCCACGACCGGGCCCGCCATCGCCACCCTGGCCTCGACCGCGGCGTCGCGCGGGTGGCCCTGCATCGCGACGAAGGCGCCGACGAACGGGATGAACACTGGCGGGCCCGCCGGAATGCCCTCGATTCGCATGGCGACCGCGTGCCCCATTTCGTGGACGAAGATCAGCAGCACGAACCCGAGCGCGAACAGCCAGCCCCACTCGATCGCGTAGGCGCCGATCGAGATCAGCATCGTCGCCAGCGTCTTGAACTTCAGGACGCCCGCCAGGAGGCCCAGGAACTTGGCCTTGCCGAGCACGAAGAGCAGGCCGGCGCCGGCGGCACCCGCCGCAACTTTCTTGGCCTGCCCCGAGCGCGCCTCCACCGGCGCCTGTGGCTGCTGCAGGCTCTGGTACACGGCGCGCAGGTTCTCGACCTCCCGCGCGCGGCCCTCGGCGTCGCCCGCCGCGGTCACGCCGACAGCTTGACGGGGCGCGGGATGATCCAGGCCTCGTATACGACGATCGCCAGGAACACGAACTTCATGACGCCGAAGTTCGCCGCGAGCACGTGGAAGAACATGCCGAGGCTGGCGGGCGGGAACGGCACGCGGACCGGCCGGCCTTGTTGGGCGAGCTCTTGATTGATGAACGTCATGTTGACCAGATACGCGGCCACGAGGAACGACACCGCCCCCACGGCGACCGAGAGCGCCTGGAGCCCCGCGCTCCGCTTGCCTCCGGCACCGCGCGCCGCGCCGTGGCCGACGAGAAACCCGATCCCCACGGCGATGAGGCCCAGGCCGATCTTGGTGAGCACGGTGAAGCCCCACCAGACGAGCGCGCCGGCGACCCCGCCCAGGACCGCCCCGAGCAGCGCCATCGGATAGTTCACGTTCTCTGACATGCTGGCGACGGTGGTCCGCAGCTGAAGCTTGAGGATCTCGTAGCAGGTGCGGCAGAAGAAGCGGTCCTGCGCGGGGACGCGCTCGCTGTCGGTCAGCGCCGTCTGGCATCGCCCGCACCTTGTCGCGCTGGGCGTCGCTGCGGACGACGAATCGGCGTCGGCCATGGTGATCCTCCCTCGGCTGAGCTGGGTGATATCAACCATAGGTCCCCAGGCCGCCCCGGACCAAGTTTTCAGGGACGGAACACTAGCTCGCGTCGAGCTGGCGGGCGAGTGATTCACGATCGGTCACGGGCAGCTCGCACGCGTAGTTCCGGCAGACGTACGCGGTCGGCTTGCCGCCGATGGCCTCGCGGCCCTGGAGCAGCGGAATCCCCTCCGCACCCCTCGGGTCTCCCGCGATCGAGCCCGTGACGACGCGGTTGGGCAAGTAGCGGCCGAACACCTCGGCCGCGAGCGCCTGGATGCCGTCGCCCCGCTCGGGAGCGAGCAGCGCGATCTCGACGACGGGCCCCAGGTGGAAGTCGAGCGCGCAGAGGAAGCGGCCGAAGCCCGACGCGTGGCGCGCCATGAGGTCCGCCATCGGTCTGAGCGCACGGACCGCCGTCGCCTCGTAGCGCGACTCGCCCGTCAGGATCGCGAGCCGGAACAGCGTCTCGATCGCGACCGAGCTGCCGCACGGCACCGCGTTGTCGAAGAGGTTGCGCGGGCGGACGATGAGCCGCTCGTGGTCCACCCCGGTGTCGTAGAAGCCCTCGAGCCGCTCGTCCCAGAAGAGCCTCACCATGTCCTCGGCGAGCCCGCGCGCCTCGTCGAGCCAGCGCCGGTCGAACGTCGCCTCGTAGACGTCCACGAGGGCGGCGGCCACCATGGCGTAGTCCTCGAGGTAGCCCTTGAGCTTCGCCTCGCCCGCCTTCCAGGTGCGGAGGAGCCGCCCGTCGCGGCGCATCTCGCGGAGGACGAAGTCGGCGTTCTTCACCGCGGCAGCGACGTAGTCGGGCCGGCCGAGCGCCCGGCCCGCCTCGGCGAATGCGCGGCACGCGAGCCCGTTCCACGACGCGAGCACCTTGTCGTCGCGCGCAGGGTGGACGCGTCGCGCCCGCGCGGCGTGGAGCTTCTTCCGAATCGGCGCGATCCGCTCGGGGTCGGGCTCGCCCGCCAGGTAGAGAATGTTTTTCCCCTCGAAGTTCGGCCCCCGGTCGACGCCCCAGTACCGAGCGGCCACCGCGGCGTCGGCCTCGCCCAGCACCTCCCGCAGCTCGTCGGCAGTCCAGACGAAGAACTTGCCCTCGTGGCCCTCGGAGTCGGCGTCGGTCGCGGAGTAGAAGCCGCCGGCCGGATCGGTCATCTCGCGGAGCAGGTAGTCGAGCGTCTCCTCCGTGACGCGGCGGTACTCGGGGTCACCGAAGGCGAGCCAGCCGTGGAGGTACAGCGAGGCGAGCTGGGCGTTGTCGTAGAGCATCTTCTCGAAGTGCGGCACGAGCCAGTGGGCGTCCACCGAGTAGCGGTGGAAGCCGCCGCCCACCTGGTCGTAGATCCCGCCGCGCGCCATCATCGTCAGCGTCGTGTGGGCCATCTGGCGGGCGCGCGCGTTCTTCGCGCGCCGCCAGAATCGCAGCACGAACTCCCAGAGCATCGGCTGTGGGAACTTCGGCGCGCCCCCGAGGCCGCCCTCCTTCTCGTCGAACTGGGCCGAGAGCGCCTGGAAGGCGCCGAACAGGATCTCGTCGGTGAGAAGCTGGGTCGAGCTGCGCAGCCGGTCCGCCTGCGCGAGCGTCTCCCCGAGCTGGCGCGCCGAGGCGGTCACCTCACCGCGCCGGTTCGCCCACGCGTCGGCGAGCGCCTGGAGGAGCCGCGGGAACGCTGGCAGGCCGTGCCGCTCGACGGGCGGGAAATACGTGCCGCCGTAGAACGGCTCGCCGTGGGGCGTGAGGAAGCAGGTCATCGGCCACCCGCCGTGGCCCGTCATCGACTGCACGGCCTGCATGTAGATCTGATCCACGTCGGGCCGCTCCTCACGGTCCACCTTCACGCTCACGAAGTGGCGGTTCATGAGGGCCGCGATCTCGGGGTTCTCGAAGGACTCGTGCTCCATCACGTGGCACCAGTGGCACGCCGAGTAGCCGACCGAGAGGAGGATGGGCTTGTCCTCGTCGCGCGCCCGGGCGAACGCCTCTTCGCCCCACGGGTACCAGTCCACAGGGTTGTGCGCGTGCTGCAGGAGGTACGGGCTCGTCTCGCGCGCGAGTCGGTTCTCGGTCACGTGTGCCTCCGGGCCTAGCGGCCGAACGGGAGCGCCGCGATGCGCGCGGCGACGGTCCGCTCGCCCACGCGCACCGCGACGGCGCGGCCGGGCTCGGCGTGCTCCCGCCGCACGAACCCGAGCGCGATCGGCCGCCCGAGGCCGAGCGACCAGGTCGCGCTCGTCACCCTCCCGACCGCGGCGCCATCGGCGAGGACGTCGGCGCCGTGAGGTGGCACCACGTCGCCTTCGAGCACGAGACCGGTGAGCCGCCGGTTCACGTGGCCGCGGTCGCGGATGCGCACCACGACTTCCTGCCCCGGGTAGCATCCCTTGGTATAGGACACGAGGCGCTCGTGCGGGATCTCGGGAAGCAGCGCGCTCTCGTCCACGTCATGGCCAAAGAGCGGCGTGCCCGCCTCGATCCTGAGCGACTCGTACGCGGTGACGCCGATCGGCCCGGCACCTCCGCCGACGAGCGCGTCCCACACCCGCGGGCCCTGCGCCGCCGCGCACGAGACCCACACCTCGAGGCCGCCCGTCTCCCCGCCGCCCGTCGCGAGCCGGACGGCGACACCGTCGAGCGGCGCGCTGACGTGCGACCACGGCGGCTCGGGCGGCCTCACGCCCGCCAGCCGCTCGATCGTGGCGGGCGCCTCCGGGCCCACGAGCATCAGAAACAAGGTCTCGTCGGACGCATCCCTCAGGGACACCTTCTCGGCGAAGAGGTAGTGATCCAGCGCCTGCGCGATTTTCTCCGTCAGCCCCCGCGGCATCACGAGCTGGATGCGGTCCTCGAGAACCCAGACGAACAGGACGACCTGGACCTTGCCGTGAGCGTCGAGCAGCGCCGCGGCGCACCCCTGCCCCGGGACGAGCGCCTTGATCTCGTTGGAGAGGAGCGCGTGGAGAAACGTCGCGCGATCGCGTCCGGTGACTTCGAGGACTCCCCAGTTGCCCCGGTCCACCAGCGCGACCGTGCGGCGCGCGGCGGCGTACTCGCCTGCCGCGTCCCCGTAGTCGATGGGCAAATCCCAGTCGCACACCGCCTCGAACCGCGCGCCGGCGGCGACGTGACGGTCGTGCAGCAGCAATCGGTTGGGCACGCGCTCATTCTAAACCCGCGTGCTACACTGCGCGCCGTGAAGCTTCCGCCCGCCCCGCTGGTGCGCCGCTTCCAGCGCCGCCTGCTCGCCTGGTACGCTACACACGGCCGCGATCTTCCCTGGCGGCGCACGCGCCATCCCTACCGCGTGCTCGTCTCCGAGATCATGCTCCAGCAGACGCAGGTGGATCGCGTCATCCCGAAATACCGCCAGTTCCTCAGGCGCTACCCGACGATCCACGACCTGGCCAGGGCGCGCGTCGAGGACGTCCGGCGGCTCTGGTACCCGCTCGGCTACAACATCCGTCCCGTGCGCCTGCACACGATCGCGCGCGAGACCGTCGCCCGTTACGGCGGGCACCTGCCCGACGACGCGGCGGCGCTGAGACGCCTGCCAGGGATCGGCCGGTACACCGCGGGCGCGGTCCTCTCGTTCGCTTACGATCGTGACGCCGCCGTGCTCGACACCAACGTCCGTCGCGTCCTCGGCCGCGTCTTCCTCGGCCCGCGACGGCTCGCACGAGTCCGTGGTGAGCGCGTGTTCTGGGACCTCGCCGAGGCGCTCCTGCCGCGCGGGCGCGGCTACGACTTCAACCAGGCGCTCATGGATTTCGGCGCCACGTGGTGCACCCCGCGGAAGCCGAAGTGTCTCCATTGCCCGATGAGAGGCTTCTGCGCAAGCGTCGCCTCTGTCAGCGTCCCAGGAGTCCCGTGCCGCTCGTGATCGAGGTCGCAGCGGCGCTCATCCGGGACACAGCGGGCCGCTACCTGATCACCCAGCGCAGGCGGGGATCGCACCTCGAAGGGCTCTGGGAGTTCCCCGGCGGCAAGCAGGAGGCTGGCGAGTCTCCCGAGACCTGCCTCAAGCGGGAGCTGGCGGAAGAGCTCTCGGCGAGCTTCGCGGTCGGCGAGAAGTTCACCACGATCAGGTGGGAGTATCCGGACCGAACCGTGATCCTGCACTTCTTCCGGTGCCGGCTCGAGTCGGGGGCGATCGAGCCGCGGGAGTCGCA
>WNEQ01000233.1_pt1 | contig 28015 bp, 27 predicted proteins | sample 5399971 | NCBI WGS metagenome assembly WNEQ01 (sample SAMN13153330, study PRJNA577476) | soil metagenome | isolation source: 20 cm grassland meadow soil 2 days after 1st rain plot 5 | place: USA:California | collected 2015-09-18
GAATGGGGAGAAACGGATTCAGTCAATTAACTTCGCAGTAGTGCCACTCCCTTGAGTTGTGTATAATGCGGGGCAGTTGAGACGCTTCGAGCGCCGATCTTCCTCCCCGTCTCCTCCGCGGCCAGAAAGCCTGTGGCAATCCCGCCAAGGCCATCCCGCGATCAAGAAGATCCGGCGCTCGGGGCTTTCTAATCGCTCTTTGCTATCTGCCGCTTTTGGTTTCTCGCCATACGCTCTTCTCTTCTACGAGTGGGGGGCTAGCTCAGTTGGGAGAGCACGACGTTCGCAACGTCGGGGTCGGGGGTTCAAATCCCCTGCCCTCCACCATACCCTCCCTGATCAGATCGGCTTGAACCCCCGACCGGGGGTTTCGAAGGGGGTGTGCCCCCTTCGTGGAGATCGTACAAGGGGGCTGGCCCCCTTTGTAGGAGCCGGCGAGGGATGCTTCAGACCCGAGTCGGCGACGAAGGGGGTTCAAATCCCCTGCCCTCCACCATACCTCACTTCGTGTGATCCGCCATACCACACTTCGTGTGAACCGCCCGCTTCGATCAGATGCGGGCGGAGAGTTCTTTTGCCTCCAGGAGGCTTCGATTCCTCCCCATACCAACCTTCGAATGAGCGCAGTCAGAGAGAGGGGCTGATCAGGGCACCAGTCGTTGATTCGGATGCCCCGACGACCAGCACCCGCCGTCCCTCGACCCGCAGACGCCCTTCGGCGTAGAGCTGGATCGCCCGTGGATAGATGCGGTGCTCCTGCGTCAGGATTCGGGCGGACAGGATGTCGGCCGTGTCTCCCGGCAGGACCGGGACGGCCGCTTGGATGATGATGGGCCCCTCGTCCACCCCTTCGGTGACGAAATGGACCGTGCAGCCGGTGATCTTCACGCCCCAGTCCACCGCCTTCTTCTGGGCGTCCAGGCCGGGAAATGCCGGCAGGAGCGAGGGATGGATGTTCATGATGCGGTTTGGGTAGGCGCCGATCAGGACCGGCGTGACGATCCTCATGTACCCCGCCAGCGCGATCAGCTCAACGTCATGCTTCTTGAGGACATCCAGGATCGCTCGATCATACGCTTCGCGGCTGTTCGCTTCGTGGGCAAACGGCTTGGAGTCCAGGAACACGCCGGTCAACTTGTGGCGGCGCGCGCGTTCCAGGGCCTGCGCCTCCTTCTTGTTGCTGACGACGACGGCGATCAGGGCATCCAGCGTCCCGGCCTCGATGGCGTCGATGATCGCCTGAAGGTTGGTCCCGCGCCCCGACGCCAGAACGCCGAGCCGCAGCTTACTTGTTGGAGCCCGCGCCGACATACTCCACCCGCTTCTCACCCGCGACGATCTCGCCGATCCGGTAGCCACGGTCTCCCAGCTCGGCGGCCCGGGCGATCAATCTGTCGGCATGGCCGGCCTGTGTCGCCAGCACCAGGCCGATGCCCATGTTGAAGACCCGGTACATCTCCTCCTCCTCCACCCGGCCGATCTTCATGATCAGCTTACAGATCGGCGGGATCGGCCACGCGCCGCGATGCACCCTGGCCTGACAGCCGGCCGGCAGAATCCGGGGAAGATTCTCGGTCAAGCCTCCACCGGTGATATGCGCGATGCCCGTGATCGGGTGTTCGGCGGCCAGCGTCAGGAGCTGCTTCGCATAGATTCGAGTCGGCGTGAGCAGCACCTCGCCCAGCGGCCGGTCTAACTCGGAGAGCCGACTCTCAACGGTCAACCCCCCGTCCTCCAAAAGCACTCGTCGCGCGAGTGAGTACCCGTTGCTGTGCAGCCCCGTCGAAGCCATACCGACCAGGGCATCGCCCGGGCGGATCCCCTGCCCATCGATGATCTTCGCCCGGTCCACCACCCCGACGGCGAAGCCGGCCAGATCATACTCGCCCTCGGCATAAAACGACGGCATCTCGGCGGTCTCGCCGCCGATCAAGGCGCAGCCTGCCTGCCGGCACCCGTCGGCGATTCCGCGAATGACGGCCTCGGCCTTCGGCACCGCGAGCTTGCCCGTAGCCAGATAATCCAGAAAAAACAGCGGCTCGGCCCCGCTGACCGCCACGTCGTTGACGCACATGGCGACCAGATCAATCCCCACCGTGTCGTGCCGGTCCATCAAGTACGCAATCTTGAGCTTGGTCCCGACTCCGTCGGTACCCGACACCAGCACCGGGTCTTTGTACCGGTCTGCCTGAAACCGGAACAGGCCGCCGAACCCGCCCAAATCGGTGAGGACTTCCGGCCGGAACGTGGACCGCACCAGGGGCGTGATCCGGCGCACGAACTCGCTGCCGGCCTCGATGTCCACGCCTGCTTGGCGGTAGTCAGTCATTTGAATGAAGGTTTAGGTTAAGGTTAAGGCTGAGGTATGCAGAGGCCCGAGACTTTGCTCAACCTTAGCCTCAACCTCAACCTTGCTGTCACGTGAGGATCATACCGGAGGCTGGACAGGGGGTCAACGCACGAGCTCCACGAGCGTTTCGAGATGACTGGTCTGCGGGAACATATCAAAGGGCTGAAGGCGGGCGATCCGATACCCGCCATCACACAACCGGCTGAGATCGCGCGCGAGGGTGGCAGGATCGCAGGAGAGATACAGGACTCGTCCGATCTGGAGTCGCAGAAGCTCCTGGAGACATTCCCGACTCACGCCTGTCCGGGGCGGGTCCACGATCACGACGTCGTATTCTTCGGCTTGCGTGGCCTGCAACATGGCTTCAGCCCGCAGAGACCGGAAGCGGCTTCGGCCGACGTGGTTCGTCTTGGCCGCGTGGCGCGCGTCGGCCAGCGCGTACGCATTCGCCTCCGCCTCCGTGACCAAGGCCCCGGCGCGCGCCAGCGGAAGGCCAAGGGTCCCGATACCGGCGAACAGTTCGAGCACCCGCAATCCCGCCGTAGGCGCGACCCAGTCGGACACGGTGCGCGAGAGCGTCTCGTTCAACAGCCAGTTCGCCTGCATGGACGAGCGATCGCTGATGCGGAAAATCAGATCGCCCAGCCGATCGGCGATCCACTCCTGGCCGTCCACAAACCGTTGCCACCTTTGCCCCCCGCGCTCTCTGCCTTCCTTCCGTCCGATCGCACCAGTTTTGCCTTTGACCTTTTGCGGTTTGCCTTCGCCACCGGCTGTCAGCACCTGCCCCACCACGTCGGGGATATCCTGAAACTGCTCGAACCAAGTGTCTGCTTGCTCCCGCTTGGCCGGGCCGGTTCGATGCAGCAACAGCGTAGAGCCGAACGCGACTGAGCGCCTGATCTCGACCGACTCCAGCCGGAGCGGAAGCTTGGCCCGCTTGGCCAATCGCTCGCCGAGCGCTGCGGCGATCGCACGCGTGGGCTCAGGCACCAACAGACAGCAGGCCGCGGCCACCGGCTGATTGGTGCCCTCTCGGTGAAACCCGAGCGCGAAACCCGCCCGGTCACGGAACACGACGAAGCGGATCGCACTGCGATATCCGTAAGGATCCGGGGAAGGAATGACGGGGGGCATCGTCTCCACCGCAAGTCTGCCGACACGCGACAGCGTTTCTTTCAGGATCGCCGCTTTCTCGAGGAGCTGAGCCTCATACCGGATGTGCTGGAATTGGCACCCTCCGCAGACCTCATACACCGGACAGGGAGGCGTCACCCGATCCGGCGAGGCGATCAGCACCTCGCTGACCGTCGCCTCCTGAAATCCCTTGTGCTGCACGCCATTCGTGACCGCGACCGTCTCCCCCGGAATCGCCCCTCGGACTAGCAGGACCTTCCCCTCCCGCCGGGCCAATCCCCGCCCGCCTTGCACCAGCTTCTCAATTGTGACCGTCAACGTGTCGTTAGCCATATCTCACTCAACTCTTTTCAAACATCCACTACGCGAAGCCCGACAACTACACCTAGCTATTTGCAGGTAGCATGTGGGCCAGAGCGGACGTCCGCCGGAGCGGCTGGGTCCCATCCGGACCCTTCATTTACACAAGCCCCGGAAGGAAGGGATGAGTTTCGAGGATCTCGGGCGGAACCCACTGAAGAGGGTGGCCTGGCTGATCCCCTATTGCGCGCGTCCAGCGAGCACTCCATCCACCTAGCCCGGAACCAATGAATCTTGAGTGCGCGATGCGCGAGCACGGGGGATTAGCCTGGCCGCCCTCTCCGCGCTTCGTCAGCCGAGGCGCCCCTCAACTTTCGGGGCGCAGCTCCACCTTCAGCATCTTAATCTTCCGGTGCAGGTGGCTCCGCTCGATCTTGAGATCGTCGGCCGTCCGGGAGACATTCCACTTGTTCTCCCGCAGTTTGCGGGCAATGTACTCTCGCTCGAAGGCATTGCGGGCATCCCGGAGCGAGTCGTAGTGCTTGGCCGACTGAGAGACACTGGAGGGGGAGCCTGCGTCCACTGTGGCTGGGGCGGATTGCAAGAACAGCGCGACCTGCGACGCGTCGATCAGTGGGCCCGGCACCATGATCAGCAGCCGCTCGATCAGGTTGCGCAGCTCCCGGATGTTGCCCGGCCAGTCATAGAGCTGCATCACTTCCAGCGCCTCTGGGGCGATGTCTTTGACCCTCAGCCCTTGTTCCTCCGCATGCATGCGGAGAAAATGCCGGGCCAGCAGAGGGATGTCCTCTTTCCGCTCGCGCAGAGGCGGGACCACCACCGGCAGCACGTTCAGCCGATAGAACAGGTCGTCCCGGAAATTCCCCTTCTCGATTTCCTTGGCCAGATTCTTGTTGGAGGCCGCGATGACCCGGACGTCCACCTTGATCAGCTTGGTGCCGCCCACGCGGGTGAACTGCTGCTGTTCAAGCGCCCGGAGGACCTTGGCCTGCGTGTTCAGGCTCATGTCCCCGACCTCGTCCAGGAACAGCGTGCCGCCGTCCGCCTGTTCGAACTGCCCCCGTTTCATCGTCGTGGCTCCGGTGAAGGACCCGCGCTCGTGTCCGAACAGCTCGCTCTCGATCAGCGTCTCCGGAATGGCGGCGCAGTTGACCGCCACGAACGGATGGCTATGGCGCGGGCTTTGCTGATGTATCGCGCGCGCCACCAACTCCTTGCCGGTGCCGTTCTCTCCCGAGATCAACACGCGGCCGCTCGTGGGACCGGCCGTCGCGATCAGCCGGCGAAGCCGCTGCATGCTCGGCGCGGTGCCGACTAACTCGAAGCGGCGCTCGACCTTGGTGCGCAGGCTGAGGTTCTCTTCCTCCAAGCGGCGCTGGTCGAGCGCATGGCGGACCCGCAGCGTGACATTTTCCAGCGAGAGCGGCTTTTCGATGTAATCGTAGGCGCCCAGTTTGATCGCCTTGACCGCCGTCTCGATCGAGCCATGCCCCGACATCATCACCACCAGCAGCCGCGGAGCCTGCTCGCGGGCCCGCTTGAGGGTATCAAGGCCGTCCATCTCCGGCATCCAGATATCCAGCAGGACTAGATCGGGCGAATCGGTCGAGATCAGCTTGAGCGCCTCCGGCCCCGCCTTCGCCACCGCGACCTGGTAGCCTTCGTCCTCGAGGATGCTACTGAGGGAGTTCAAAATCGAGGGTTCGTCATCCACGATGAGGATGGATTCGGCCATCTTAGCCTCGTGAGGAGTAACGCGTCACGCGTGACGAGTCAGATATCAGACCATCGAGGTACTTATTCCACCTGTCACTCGTCACCTGTCACGGTGGCTTCACGCCGGCAATTCGAACGTGAAGACGGCGCCTTTGGGCTGGTTGTTCAAAGCCCGGATCTGACCTTCGTGGTCCGTGATGATGCGATGCACGATCGCCAGCCCCAAGCCGGTACCGGTCCGCTTGCGGGAGAAATAGGGCACGAACAACTTCTCCTGGTCCTCTGGAGCAATGCCCACGCCCTCGTCGGCCACGCTGACGACTGCGCGGCGTCGCTTGCCGTCGTACCGGGTCGTGACCCACAGGCGGCCCTTCTGACTCATCGCTTGAATGGCATTGTCAAACAGGTTGACGAACACGCGGTTCATCTGTTCCCGATCGAAGTTCAGCGGCGGAAGCGTCTCGTCCAGGTCCACCAGAAACTCCACCTCGCGGTGCGCGCTCCGGTAGAGCGCCACCACCTCGCGGACCACGTCGTGCAGCGCTTGGCGCGCCATCTGAGGCACCGGCATCCGCGCAAACTTTGAGAACTCATCCACCATCCGCTTGAGGCTGTTCACCTCGGTCACGATGACGCCGGTGGACTCGTCGAAGATCTTGTCGAAGTCGGACGCTTTGTCGAAGAATTTCTTCCGCAGCCGCTGAGCCGAGAGTTGGATCGGGGTCAATGGATTCTTGATCTCATGGGCGATGCGTTGCGCCACTTCCTGCCACGCGGCCGTCTTCTGAGCTTTGATCAATTCCGTGAGGTCTTCGAAGACGAACACGAAGCCCAGATCCCGTCCTTCTTCGTTTCGCATGCGGGAACAGCTCAGCCCGATCGTCAGGAATTTACCTTTCACGTCCATGGGACCTTCCAGCGAGAGGCTGTCCCGCGCGTCGGCGAGCATACGGTCGTACGCGTTCTGGAACAGGTCCAGCCCCAACTCTTTGAACGCCTCGGTGATGGGTCGCCCACGAAGCTGGTCGCCCCACGCACCGAGGATACGTTCCGCCGACGGGTTGAAGGTGGTGATGAGCCCCGCCCGGTCGATCGAGAGGACGCCGGCGGCCATGGTGTCCACGACCGCCTGCGTGTAGGCACGGCGGCCATCCAGTTCCAGGTTCGATAGACGTAGGGAAATGTTGGCCTCCTCGAGTTGCGACTTGCTGGCTCTGAGATCTCCGGTCATCCGGTTGAAGGACTCCACCAGCGTGCCGATCTCGTCCGTCGCCTTGACCGCAATCCGGACGTTCAGATCGCCTTGCGCGATCGTCTCGGTCGCCTCCGCCAGCCGTTGGATCGGCACCGTGATGCCGCGCGCCACGTAGAACCCGAACCAGGTGGCGCCGAACAGAATCAGCACCGTAATCACCGACACGAAGAGATAGGCCCCGGCCTTGATCGGATTCTTCATCGCCTTCATCTGCCGGTATTCGGTGTATTGTCTCGCAATCCCTTCCATCTTGGTCATCAGCGGTTCCGGTACATACTCGTCCACCACGACGACGCCGTCCAGCTGGCCGCGCCTTGCGTTCGAGGCGATGGGAACGCCCGCGCGGATGAGGCGGCCGGTTTGCTCTTCCTGCACCGACGTCAGTTCCTGGTTCCCGTTCAAGACCTGAAGCACCAGTTGCCCCACCGGCAGATCGAGCACCATCGCGGGCACCTGGGGATCCACCACCTTGGCCAGGGTCTCCATCTTGGATGAAAACACCTCCACTCCGGTCAGGTTGTGCTCCGTCCGTCTCCGGGCCATGGCCGCGAGCAGCAGGTCGCGCTGATCCGGGACCATCATGTCCTCCCGGAAGATCTCACGGCTGATCGCGCGCGCACTGTTGATCGCCAACGCCATCCGCCCTTCGTGGTGCATCCGTGCCACCTCGTGCGAATCCTTGAGCACCCGCTCGATCTGATCGTTGAACCACACGTCCACGGCTTTGTTCACCAGCCCGCTGGCCACGAACGCGAGCAAGACGGTCGGGATCAACGAAAAGCCGATGAATGCGGCGACAAGCTTCGCCCTGAATCCGGAGCCGACCAGGCGATGCCGCCGCTCGAAGTAGGCTTTGACCAGGCTCCGCGACAGCAACAGTGTCAGGACCACGAGCCCGATCAGGTCCAGGTTGAGCAGCAGCAGCACGAAGGCATAGCTCCTGCTCGGCAAGAGCGAGTCGGCGTCCGTGCTGCCGGGCACCATGTAGAAAGAGTAGTAAGCCGTCAGAATCAGACAGGGAACCAAAAACAGGAGGACGATCCAGACTGGGCGCAGATGCAGCCGATGGCGGTCCGGTTCCCCGGCCGCCTCCATGTCCTTCTCACGCCACTGCCGCTTCTCGACCGGCTCGGTTGAATCGAACTGATCAGGCATCAGAACCTCTGCTCCGCCCGCACCCACGTGGCGTCGAACTCGCCATACCGGTCTTGCAAGACTTTTTCAAACGTGCCGGGGAAATCCGGCGTGGCCGCGAGCGCCGCCAACAACTGGCGTACGCGGATGAGACCGTACCGGTGGATCAGCGCCGTCACCGCGCCATAGCTCTCCGCGTACGCGACGCGCGCCGTGCGAGGCGCCAGCTCCAGGAAGCTGCCGTGGAGCAAGTGGAGCGGCACCCGTTCCCAGGCATGGCGCGCGAAGTAGTCACGCCCCCAGGGCTTTGCGCCGCCCTCAAAATACAGCGCCAGTCCCTCGCTCAACCAGGTGGGCGCATGCCCGTCGCTGAGCCGGTGGACGACGGCGTGGGTGTATTCATGCGTCACCAGTGAATCAGTGACGTTCGGATCGCCCGCCATCCCCCCAAGCGACAGGTGGATCCGGCCATCGAACAGGCCGCGCGCCCAAGAGGGACTGAACGTCGCGTGCCGGAACTGCGGAGCTGAGTACAGGATCGCCGTGAAGGACCCCGGTGGAAAATAGGCGAGACGGCTCCCTACCGTCTTGTAGGTGAGCTCCAGACGGTCTGCCACCGCGCGGGCCACGTGACGGTCCGCGGGGCTCTGAAATTTCACCACAAAATGGGGACTGAAGAGGCGATGCATCCCGGCTTCCGCACGAGATTCACGCCGGGTCGCGAGCAGGCGATCCTGGATCACCACATCATTGGGATCCAGCCTGCGCGCCGTCTCATAATGGCGGAGTGCCGTCCTGACCTCATGCCGTGCGGAATAAATATCGCCCAACAATTGGTGCGCCTGTCCGGCGTTGGCATCGAGTCGGAGGGCGCGCTCCAGCGTCACCACGGCCAGATCGTCCCGGGACAGGCGATGCTGGCTGAGCCCGAGCCCGACGAACGATGAGGCGTCATGAGGAGCCAGTTCGATCGATCGTGCGAACGCCTGCGCCGCCCGGCCATATTCACCGGCCGCGACCAGCCTCCAGCCGGTTTGCGCCCAAGACCAGGCCACCTTGCGGCGGCTGGCAGCCGCGTCGTCGTTCCGATTGAGTAACGGCCCGGCGGGCCCGGCCGGCTCTGCGCGCAGACCTGCCTTCACTTCGCCGCCATTCCAGGCCAGCTCAGCCACGACGAGGCCGACAACCGCCACGAGCAGTGCCGGGATGGCTTTTAGTATCCTACGACGGACGTTCATCACTGGGTCGCCCTCGCGATGTGCCCCGTGTCTCCTATCCCGAAGAGCCGGTCTGATTTCTGAGAATTGCGATCGAGGCGACCGGCGGGCTGGCTTGGAAGACGGAATGAGCGCCCGACGGCCGAAACGGGTACGGGGTTCAAGACGACTTGGTCCCCTGCCGGGTCCCCGGTCCCCCGGGTGGAGATGCCAGATCCACATACTTCATCCGCAGCGCATAGAGCATGTCATCCAGCATCGCCTGCTCCTCGGGGTTGAGATTTCCCCGAGTTTTGCCTTCCAGCATCGAGAGAATGTCGATGATTTCTTTGGCCTGTGACAGGTTGACCGGGGGTCTTCCCTGCTGAGGATCAAGCTGCTCGCCCATCACCATCAGGGCCGACGTGCCGAGCGAGAAGACGAAGGATGAGAATGTGACTGGCGGATGTGCTTCCTGGGCATCAGCCGGATCATAGGGGGGAGGCGGCTCCGTCCGCCGCGGAGACGACGCCGGCGGTGCTTCACGTGTCGAAGCTGACGGATTCTCGCCGGATTGAGAGCGGCGATCCCGGATCACGAACCCCTTCTCTTCTTCCCTGCTCAATTTGCCCTCCGGGCGTTATCTCACCCGTCCCCCCGATCCTGCCAGGACAGGCGACTTTCCAGCCGGACCCGCCCCTTGCCAATTACACCCACCCACCCCAGGCGCGCCAAGACGCGCCCCTTCCCGTGCACGACCTCCGGAGTAGCTATCGCCGCGTAAGTTAGCATATTTTCGAATCGCCTCGCAAGCAGAGGGTGGATTGAAGCCGGCCAGGAAACGCGTATAATGACGCGCGGGTGCGTCGCGGCGGTGGGCTTCGCTTCAGTGCGTGCTCGCCTAGCTGCTGTAGAAAACGCCTGGCTCGGCTGACGAACGGCGCACGGCCTCGATGGCGGCATGATGCGTTGGTGTCCGGTGGTGACACGAACCCCTACTGTTGGCTGCTCGCCTCATCGGACCATCGGAACGGCTCGCAGCAGCCAGCAGACATTTCCAGGGGCAGTTTCCCGCCATGCCGCGCATCTCGCCGCGCATCCGTTCCATCCGAGCCTTAGTGAACGAAGGTTCGGCAAGCTCGCTACCGCCACCGCCGCGACGGACCCCGGCGGCGAAGATTGAAGAAGTGACGTCTACATGAGTCCTGGCCGCCTATCAGGGTGAGAAGATGTCGGAACGGTTTGATGAGCTCGTGCGATTGATGGCCAAGCTCCGGGCGCCGGACGGCTGTGCGTGGGACCGGAAACAGACCCACGACTCGTTGAAACCCTATCTGGTCGAGGAGGCCTACGAGGTGCTCGAGACAATCGATCGAAAGGACACGGAAGGCCTTCGGGAGGAGCTGGGGGATCTGTTCCTTCAGGTCCTGTTTCATGCGCAGATCGGAACGGAAGCAGGCACGTTCACGATCGACGAGGTCATGCAGCATTTGGCCGGGAAACTGGTCCGCCGTCATCCCCACGTGTTCGGGGACTCGCAAAAAGGAGGGGACCCTCCGCACGCCGACGAGGTGCTGGCCCGGTGGGAACAGATCAAACACGAGGAGCGTCAGCAAACCGGCCGGCCTGACTCGCACCTGGACGGGGTGCCCAAGACACTCCCGGCGCTGCTCAGGGCCTTCCAGATCCAGGCGCGCGCCGGCCGCGCGGGGTTCGACTGGCCGCAGGTCAGCCACGTGATGGAAAAAGTCGAGGAAGAGCTGCGAGAGCTTCGTGAAGCGATGGCGCCTGGTTCTCAGGAAACTTCACCGGCAGGAACAACCGAGGCGAACCGCGTACACCATGACCGAGTCGAGTCGGAATTCGGCGACGTTCTGTTCGCTTTCGTCAACCTGGCTCGCTTCATCAAGGTCAATCCGGAAGAAGCGCTCCGGAAGGCGGTCAACCGGTTTACCGATCGATTCCAGTATATCGAGGCGCAGGCGGCAAGCGCCGGCCGAACGCTGGAAGAGATGACGCTCGAGGAGATGGATGCCTTGTGGGAGGAAGCAAAACGGAAGCAAGCTCCTCACCGGACAGGATCAGACTCAGGACCGTAAACGAGGAGTGCCAGGAAACACCATGGACACTGAACAGGACCACTACCAGGAAGGCAAGCGAGCCGGCGTTCATCCCATCGTCGTGATTTTCGGCGCGATCGTGGGGCTGTGGCTGTTTATCTGGCTGATCGTGCCCAATCCCAAACACAGGCAAGGGACGGTCCCGGAAAGCGTTCCAGTCGCGATCCCCGAGGATCCCGACGCAGCGCCGGTGATGTTCAAGGTACAGGCCACGATTCGGGAGATGAATGCGATCAGTGTGGTGGTGCCTTCACAGGCGACCGACAGCCAGGTCGTGGGTCTTCTGAAGCGGTTCCGAGACGCCCGGCTCTCCAACCGGCTGTCTACCCTGCTGCCGCCCACCACGCCCAAGCACAAACTTGGCGAGCACGCGGTCGCCGATATCTTTATCTTCTCCGACCCGCGCTATGCCGTCATCGACGTGGTTCGCGTGCTCGCTCGCGGGGCGCACACGCCGGGGGAATTCTATCCCCAGGCCGTGCCGTTCGAGACCGCCATGGAACAGGTTCGAGGTCACTATCGCATCGACCTCAATGACACCGGCAATCCCGATCACGGCTCACTTGGTTTCGCGGATGAATCCGGGGTGCATTCCAAACACTACCGCCGCATGTTCTGAGCGGTCTTGTCTTTGGTCGTTCCAATCTGCGATACCCTTGCCGGCCGGACGCGCTGGCCTCAAACCCGCCAGCCTGGCCCTCCGCCGTTGTGCACAGGCTGTACCCAGACGCCTGGTCCCCCCTCTTGAGATACCTTAGCGCCCTATACGTAGAGCTCATGCAAAGGGGTAGCACAAGACCTCAAGCTGGGAGGGGCAGGAGGAGTACCGAGGCGGGGCGAAAATCGAGGACGCAGCAGTGGTTATCCACACCCTTATCCACAGACACGCTGGGACCGGCCGGCTGCTCGGCTACAGGCCCACCTGCTCCCGGACCTCCTGCCGCAGCGACGCCTTCTGTTCGCTCATCCACGCCTCGAGAGGAGCAAACAGGTGGAGCAGCGGACCGGTGAACGGGTCGATCATGACGTCGCGTCGCTCCAGCAGCATGCTCTGTTCGTCGGCGATCTGAAGTTTGCGGTCCGCGATCCGACGGCTAAGGAGTTGCGTGACGCGAAGCTGCTGTCCAGGGCTGCCGCCGCTTACTGCAAGAATTTTGTTCTTCAGATAGTCGAATTCGTCCGGAATCGACACCTTGATCCGCACGCTGTTGGCGGTCGGCCAATTGGATCGCTGGATCGAGTAATCGTAGGAGAAGACCGGCTCGCGGGGCTCCCGATACGGCCCGCTGACGTTGAGAATGGAAAAAGAATCTTTCATATACGCGGTTGGATCTGGATGAGGCTCAGTTCGGCTTCGCCTTCCATCGCGCCGCGCCAGGCCTGTATCCCGTCCCGGACATTGTATAAATTTGTGTAGCCCCTCCGGCTCAGAAAATCACAGGCGGAGCGGCTCCGCTCCCCGCCCATGCAATAGACGAACACCTTCTCCGCCGTCTCCGGGATGTCGCTCTTATAACGGGCCTCCAGCTCCTCGAACGGAACCAGCTTTGCGCCGACGACGCGTTTGACCGCATATTCTCTCGGTGTCCGGACATCCACTAGTAACACCGTCCCCGGCGTCTGCCCCGCCGCGCGCTCCATGACTCGTTGAGCCTCATCCGCAGAGACATCCTGATACAAACGCCCATGGAGGATCATCTCCGGATGGACGCGCCCGCCGGTGGCGATCTTGGCCAGGTGCAGCCGCAGAGGCTCCACCGCTTCTCGAATCTCCTCCGGGATCCGTTTCAGTCGGCTTTCAGTGTAATACTGATCTCGTTTGAGCTGAGCCACATCCTTGGTCAGCTTCAAAAACCGTCGCACGGCCAGCCACGCGACGGCGACTCCCAGAACGGCAAGTGCCAATAGTAATCCACCCATGCCGACCTCCTTCAGTGCGTCTGTCGCGTCCAGACTATAAGTTTGCGCCGGGGGCTTTTGCAAGCCCCGTTTCAGTCAGCGCGGGGGCCTCGGGCCATCACGTATCGGACTACCGCTTCAGCCGTGTCCGAACCATCACGGATGCAGTCAGGAATCCCGATCCCGCGATAGGCCGCACCGGTGAGGTAGAGGCCCCGGTACGGGCTCAACGAGCCCTGGATTACCTCGAGCCGGTCCAAGTGACCAAGGGTGTACTGCGGCATGCCGCGCTCCCAGCGATGAACCCGCACAGAGCTCGGCATGGCCGTGATCCCGGCCATACTCCGTAATTCCTCGCGCACATGCCGGACCATCGTTTCATCGTCAGTCTTGAGGATCGCCTCATGCCCCACGCCCCCGACATACGCGCGAATCAGGGCGTGAGACGGTGGAGCTCGATGGGCCCATTTCGAGGAGGTCCAGGTGGCCGCCAGCAGGGCTCGTCCCTCGACCCTCGGGACGACAAACCCGAATCCCCTCAGTGACGATCCAACTTCATCCGCGCCATACATCAACGAGATCGTCGCGGTCGAGGCATAGGGAATCGTCTCCAACGTGCCCGCTGCGGTCGGACTCAGAGACCGGACCAAATCGGCCGTCACATAGGCGGGGGTGGCCAGCACCACAGCGTCGGCCGACACAACCTGACCGCCCTCCATCAGGAGGTCATATGTCCACGTCCCCGGGCGGGTGGAACGCACCCGTAGCGCCATCACCCGATGCTCCGGCCGCATTGTCACACGGGCCTCGCTGAGCCGCGCCACCAACGCGCGAACCATCTCGCCCAGCCCGTCCCGGAGCGTCACAAACATCGTTCGGGCCGGGGCAGCGTTCAGGCCGGACGGAGGGGCCGTCTTGCGGCCGGCCAGCATCCCGCGGATGAGGCTGCCATGCTCGCGCTCCATCTCGAGGAATCGGGGAAAGGTCGCCTTGAGACTGATCTGTTCGGCGTCGCCGGCGTAAATCCCGGCCATCAGGGGCTCGATGACGCGTTCAAAGACCTCGCGTCCTACCCGACGACGGAAGAATGAGGCCAGCGACTCATCGCCGTCCGCCCGCCGCGCCGGTAGCACCAGGTCCATGCCCATTCGCGCCACTCCCGGCCAGGACAAGAGGCCGCTCCGGAGCAACGATCCGAGCTTCGCCGGCGCGACGACCACCAGTCCTTCGGGCAGCTCCCGCAGGCGACCGCGCGAAAAGACATAGGTCTTCTTGTGGGACTCGTTGGTGTTCATCAGGCGGTCAGACAGCCCCAGCTTCGCGCACAGTTGGAGGGCCCACGGTTTCTGCGACAGAAATGAGTCAGGCCCGGCTTCGATCAGGGCATCACCGACCCGATGCGTGACAATCTTTCCTCCCCACGCCCGGTCCGACTCGATCAGCGTGCAGGCCAGTGGGATGCCGGCTTCAGCCGCCCGCTCCTGGAGCGAGAAGGCTGTCGCCAGCCCGGCAATGCCGCCGCCGACGATCGCGACGTGTGGGGGAGTGACAGACACGGAAGGAGGTTATCGGACAGCAGACGTCTGGTGATCTTCGAGCACCGACCTCAGCGTCTCGATGAGGGGCGCGCTCGCGTTCAGCATGGGGATGCGTTCCAACTGCATGCCTCTGGACTGAGCCAACTTCCTGAACTCGATGTCCACGTCGTACAGCACCTCGACATGGTCCGAGATGAAGCCGATCGGGGCGATCAGCACGTGTCGATGGCCGTCTCGGTGCAGTTCCCCGAGGGCGGACTCCACATCCGGCCCCAGCCATCGTTCCCCCGATCGTCCCTGACTCTGGTACGCGAAGCGAGCGGTCACGGGTCCCAAGGCTTGGCACACCGCGTCCATGGTCCCACGGACTTCGTCAGGGTAGGGATCGTTCATCGCCAGGATCCGCTCCGGGAGACTGTGCGCGGTGAAGAGGATCGGGACACGAGCGCGGACATCGGCCGGGAATTTCTCCAGGCTGATCGCGATATTCTCGGCGATCGCCCGCACCAGCCGAGGATGCCGATGCCAGCTCTTGACATAACTGATCGGGAAGTTGCCGCCCAGGGCTGCTCTCGCTTCCTCCACTTTCTTGATATACGCCCCTATGCTCATGGAGGAGTATTGGGGCGCCATGCACAGCCCGATCAGCCCCTCCGGGAGATCGTCCAGCAGCTCGGCGTAGGTGTCCCTGATAGAGGGATGCCAGTGGCGGAGTCCCACATAGCAGCGGTACCGCTCGCCGCCCGGACCATTGAGCCTCTGCTCGAGCTTCCGGGCCACCTCCCGCGTGATGCCGAGGACCGGCGATTTCCCGCCAGTGACGCGATACCGCTCCCGGATCTCTTCCACGAGATCGGGAGGAGTCGGCCGTCCGCCGCGCACATCCAGAAGATACGGCTCGACGTGGTCGAGGCTGTCCGGCCCTCCCATGGCCATGAGCAAGATCGCAATCGGTCTCTGTCCTCCCTGCATTGTTTCACCAGAGCGAATAGCTAATAGCTGATAGCTAATAGCAGGTTACTCAGATCAATCGGCACTGGGTGTTCCTCATTACAGCTGGCTATTCGCTATTAGCTACTTGCTGCTAGCCTAGCGTTGGCTCAACTTGTGCACCAGTTCTACGACGGCTGCGACGTGCTCGACCGGCGTGTTCGGCAGGATCCCGTGCCCGAGGTTGAAAATATGGCCCGGGCGGCCGGCGGCGCGACGAAGAATATCCTCCACACGCCGTTCGATCTCGTGCAGCGGGGCAAACAACAGGACAGGGTCCAAGTTCCCCTGGATGGCCACATCGTAGCCGATCGTGGCCCAGGCTTCATCGAGACGGACCCGCCAGTCCACTCCGATCACGTCCCCGCCCGCTTCACGCATCAGTTTCAGCAGGGTTGCCGTGCCGGTGCCGAAATGAATCAGCGGCACGCCCTCGCGCTTCAAGCCCTCGAAAATGAGCTGCACGTGCGGCAGGACATATTCGGCATAGTCGCCCGGCGAGAGGCACCCCACCCAACTGTCGAACAATTGAACCGCCTCGGCCCCCGCACGGATCTGCCGGCGCAGGTAGCCCGTCACCACGCGCGCCAGCTTGTCCATCAACTTGTGCCAGGCCTCCGGCTCGCGATACATGAACTGCTTGGTCGCGATGAAATTCTTGGAGCCGCCACCTTCGATCGCATAGCTGGCCAGGGTGAAGGGCGCGCCGGCAAACCCGATTAGCGGCACCCGCCTGGCCAAGGCCTTGCGGGCCTGCTTGATGGCGTCTTCGACATAGCGCAACTCCTCGCCGTCCGTGACGCGCAGACGCTCCACCGTCGCGCGATCACGCACGGGATTCCCGATGACGGGGCCCTCTCCCTCCGAGAACGAGACGTTGAGTCCCATCGGCTCGAGCGGCAGGAGGATGTCGGCGAAGATGATGGCGGCATCCAGCGGGAACCGGTCGATCGGCTGGAGCGTGACCTGGGCGGCCAGGTCCGGCGTCTTGCAGACCTCGAGAATGGAGTGTTTCGCGCGGACCGCCTGATATTCCCGCATATAGCGGCCGGCTTGCCGCATGAACCACACCGGCGTGCAGTCCACGGGCTGGCGCCGACAGGCTTTGAGGAACCGTTCATTCATGAATTTTTCCATTCTAGATGCCCGCTCTCAGGGGTGTCAAACTGCGAAGAGGCGGAGGTCCTTGTTTTGTCCGGCCTCACACCCCCCAATCCGGGCCCGCACGCTCGCGGGTCGAGCGCACTTGCGCGCCCAACGCATTCCGGATCGCCCCGCTCTCAGAATCCAGTGCGGCGGCCTCGGCCCCGGTGAGGATCCAGGCGTCGGCCGGGGCGAGCTCGATTCGATAATGGTTCTTGCGGATCGAGAACCATTCGATGTACGGATGGGGAGCTAACAGGGGATGCGGGTCGAAGGAGATGAGGCTCACCTCGCCCACCTGGGGTACTTCGAAGTCGCCCAGCACCTGGCCGGCGAGGTCCTCGTCAACGAAGCCGCTGTTGCGGAAGCGAATCGCTTTCCCGGCGATCTCCCCCTTGAAATCGCCTTGGAGATAGACATCCACGGGCCCTACCACGGCCAACGTGATCCGGCCCACCACGCTCCCGGCCGCGCGGTTATCCAGAAACCCATCCTTCACCCATCGGGAGTTGCCGAACTTTTGTGCCATGCCTCCTGGCCCTCCGTGCCCACCGTGGGAGATCCAGCCTGCGCCGCGACACCCGCGCTTTCCTGCCCCACACACTCCGTCAACAGCGCGACCAGGATCAACCCGCTTCCGAGCCACCCCCCCTGGTCGAGTTGCTCGCCGAGGAAATACCAGGCAAGCCAGGCCGCGAAGGCCGGCTCCAGCGAAAAGATGAGCGCGACCCGCTGCGCCGGGACAATGCTCTGGGCCCACATCTGCACGGCGAACGCCCCGGTGGCCAGGACGCCGGTGACGATCAACGCGACCATCAGCACCGCGGTGGGCGTGAACCGGACGGTCTCCGGCGACTCGATGACCATCGCAGGCAACATGGCGAGGGTGACGAAGACCAACTGCCACCCGAACAGCGAGACAGCATCGCCTCGCCGTGTATAGGCCTCCAGACAGCAGATATGCGTCGCGAAGGCTGCCGCGCAGACGAGAGACAACAGATCGCCCTGGTTCAACGACACCGTCGGATCAACCAGGAACCACAGCCCGAGGACGGCGAGGCCGGCCGAGGCCCAGGTCCGAATCTGGAACCTCCCCAGGAACAGCGGCACAAGCACGACATACAACGCCGTGATAAAGGCGGAGTTCGACGCCGTTGTGTACCGCAACCCCACGGTTTGCGTCGCATAGCCCAGGAACAGGAACACCGTCGCGATCGCGCTCATCCGCAGCACGTCCCGGTCGAGCCGCAACCGCCTCCCCGCTGCCAGCACGATGCCCAGCGTCAACACCGTGCCCAGCAGGAATCTTAAAAACAGGAACGAGAAAGGAAGAATCTCTTCAAGTGCGGCCTTGGTTGCGGGAAACGTCGCGCCCCAGACCAGCGTGCTGAGCAAGAGGGCAAGTTGGGGCATGGCTCAGGGTTTGCACAGAGGACAGGTTTTCTGGTCGGTGGCGCCTGACTGTTCCATGGCCGTCAACGCCCGGTCTTTGTCGGGATAGTCGAACCATCCCCCTTCCCAGAAATCTGTCCTCGTGATATTAGAGGGCACCTCCGCGCACCGTTCCCGGTGGAGGGTCGCTCGATCGATCGAATGTGCGATGTGGACCCAATAGACCATTCTTTTCCCCTGGCCGTACCGTCGCGGGCTTGCGGCTCCTCGGACCGAGCGGGGTGGAACCGACAGGGAAGAGGCTACGGGAGCAGTTGCCACTCGTCCTTTTCGATGAACACCTTTTCGCCGGCCTGAAGCTTCTTCACATCGGCTTTCTCAAAAAGCCGCAGGTATCGCTCAATCCGCTCCGGCTCGTCGATTCGCTCTTCTCTCATCAGCCCCGTCAGCAGCTTGTACCGACGAATCAGCAACGACATGCTCTCCCCCCTTTGGACCATCCACGGAACCGCCTTGATCCGTGGTAAGATAGCTGACCGCGCGCGGTGCGGTCAAGAACCCGGCAGGTGGCCTCGACCGGAGATGTCGCATCCGGGTCTCGCTTTCGGCTATAATGGGCCATCATACCTTCCCAGCGTAGTCCCAAGAGGGAGTGTCAGATGCCGCTGTATGAGTACCGATGCGAGAGCTGCGGTGAACAGTTCGAGGTCGTGCAACCGGTCACCGTGAAAGCGGAAGAAACCACCTGCCCCCACTGCCAGGCCCAGAAGGCAACCCGGCTGATGTCATCCTTCGCCTCCAAAATCGTCGGCGACCATAAGCCCGGGTTCGCCGAGATGAAGGCCTACGACATGCTGCATGAACGGATGGACAAATTCGGAAAATTGCCGCCGGCCATGGGCAAGCGGGTCATGCCCAGCCCGGAGAACTTCGGACCGCCAGCGAAGCCAGATTCCAAAGGAAGTGGCGACCAAGGCGGGGCCTGATCGCAAAGGCTCAGCCGTTTGGACTTCTCCGCCTGTGTCCATTCATAGCGTTTCTTGCCAATTCGTAATTCCCTTTCTCGAGCGGAGGCGTGCTGTCCCAGGCCTGCCGTCGGAGAGGAGGCGTGATGATTGAGAGAGTCCTCATGGCCCTGGGTTTGGTCGTCACGTGCGTCGCCGTCCCGTTGCAGGTCGCCGGCGAGGGTCCCTCCGGTTCGCTCGTCATCGCCGGGAACGGTCCCGAGATGCCGATGATTGAGCAATTAGCCCGGACGTTTGAGAAAGCCAACCCGCGTGCATATCTTGACATCCTGTGGGACGATAACTCCAAGCCGATCGAGATGGTCAGGTCCGGCCAGGCGCACATCGCGGTCACGGGGAAAGAGGAGCCGGGGTTGAACGCCACGCAGATCGGCTGGGACGGGATTGCGGTGATGGTGAGCCTTTCGAACCATACGAAAGAGGTCACGGCGCAACAGGTCGCCGACATCTTCTCGGGAAAAGTGAGATCCTGGTCCGATCTGGGAGGGCCCGAAACCAGAATCCTGCTCATCGACCGTCCTCGCAACCGCAACATCCGTGACGCGTTCGAGCAGTTTCTCGGCATCGCCGGAAAGATCCCGGACTCGGCCAAGGTGATCGGCCCTGACGACAAGGTTATTAAAACCGTGGCCGGCACGCTCCCCCCGCTCTCAGCCGTGACCTATCTCTCGCTCGGCCAGGCGCTTGCGGCGGTGACAACAGGGGTTGCGGTCCGCTTGCTTCCGCTCGACAAAGTCGAGCCGGAAGAACCGACTGTCAAGGACGGGCGATACAAGCTCCGCCGGCCGGTGCTGCTGCTCACGAGGAAGGAATCCAACCCGACGACCGATGCCTTTCTGGCATTCGTGCTCTCCAAGGAGGCACAGACGATTATCCATAATGAAGCCTATACTCCAGTGGACCAGAAGAACTAACTCTGATTTATTTATCCTAAGGAGGCCCCGTATGCTAAGGCACTTATTGGCAGTTACGATCATCGCGCTCGCCCTGGCAGTGATCATCACGCCGGTCGGCACCGTGAACGCAGCGAAGGAAAGTTCCAAAAAGGAAGGTTCCGACGTCGAAGGTTCCGGATTCAGCCTCTTCGAGACCGAGTCGATCAAGGGCTTCGACGAAAAGAAGGTCGAGAAGGACCCGGTCTGCGACCGGAGTAAACGTCCCAGGATCACCAAGGTGGAGCCCGACGAAGCCAAGCCAGGCGATCGCGTCGTCATCAAGGGAGAGAACTTCGGCACGAAAGAATGCCTCCAAAGCGTCACCTTCAGCGCGGCAGCCGGGTCGAACGTCAAATTCAAGTACGTGAACGACTCCACGATTGAGGCGACAGTGCCCGCGAGCAAGAGCGGCATGAGCTTCGTGATCGTCGTGACCGGCAGCGGCAGCGCGCAATCAAAGCCCGTCCTGATCAAAGGCAAGTAATCGGCAGCGACGCACCCGGCTGAGGGGGCCAACCCCGTCTCCTCAGCCGATCCCATCCGTCCCTCCACCTGCTGTCTCTCGCCCGCCCGGCTCCCTCAGCGGCCTCCCCGTCCCAGGACCGATGGCCGGTGCCCTAAGTCCGCGCCATTCCAAGGCCGCCAGACGCAAACAGGCTCGACAAGAATCAAGACGGTGTGATAGCGTACGCAAACTCTCGATGCGTTCGCGCTGCCATCAGATGATCGTCACGGACTTCCTCACATGATGTTTAAAAAAATCCTAGTGGCCAACCGCGGCGAGATTGCGATGCGGATCATCCGCGCGTGCCGCGAGCTGAATATTGCGACCGCCGCGATCTATGCCGAGCAGGACTCGACGGGCATCTACGTCAAGAAGGCGGACGAGGCGTACCAGGTCGGCCCGGGACCGGTGCAGGGATTTCTGGACATGCCGCAAATCCTGGCCTTGGCGCAGCGCATCGGCGCCGACGCGATTCATCCCGGCTACGGGTTCCTGTCCGAGAACGCGCAGTTCGCCCACCTCTGCCAGGCGTCGGGCGTGACCTTCATCGGACCGTCGCCCCAGGCCATCCACCTGATGGGCAACAAGGTCCAGGCCAGGGGGCTGGCCAAAAAGATCGGGGTGCCCATCGTCCCCGGCACCGAGGGCCGCGTGGCGCGGCTGGACGACGCGCTGGCCTTCTGCCGCACGGTCGGCTATCCGGTCATGGTCAAGGCCAGCGCCGGCGGCGGGGGTCGGGGGCTCCGGGTGGTCCGGTCCGATGAAGAGTTAAGATCCGGGATGGACACGTCCGCGCGCGAGGCGCTCTCGGCGTTCGGCGACGGTAGCCTGTTTATTGAAAAATACCTCGATGCTCCGCACCACATCGAGTTCCAGATCCTCGCGGACCGCCACGGCAACGTCATCCACCTGGGCGAACGCGATTGTTCGATCCAGCGCCGCCACCAGAAGCTGATCGAGATCGCGCCGTCTCTGGTTCTGACCCCTCGCCTGCGCGCGGAGATGGGTGAGGCGGCCATCGCCATCGCCCGGGCCGTGGATTACGACAACGCGGGCACCATGGAATTTCTTCTCGACCAGCAGGGACGCTACTACTTCATCGAGATGAACCCGCGTATCCAGGTGGAGCACACCGTCACCGAGCAGATCACCGCCGTGGACATTGTGCGGTCGCAGATCTCGATCGCGGCCGGACAGCCGCTTGAAATCCGACAGGAGGACGTCACGCTCCAGGGCCACGCCATCCAGTGCCGGATCAATGCCGAGGACCCTCGGAACAACTTCCGTCCGTCCACCGGGACGATCACAGCCTACCTGTCGCCGGGCGGCATCGGCGTTCGCATTGACGGCGCGGTCTATAAGGATTACACGGTTCCTCCGTACTATGACGGACTCCTGGCCAAGCTCACGGTGCGGGGCCGCACCTGGGAGGAAACCGTCAGCCGCATGCACCGCTCGCTCGAAGAATTCGTCCTGCGCGGGGTCAAGACGACGATCCCGTTCCTGCAGAAGATCATGAAGGATCCGGACTTCCGGGCCGGTCGCTTCGATACGTCCTTTCTGGAGACGCACCCGGACCTCTTTCAGTACGATGACACCCTCGAGCCGGAGGACCTCGTCGTCGCCATTTCAGCGGCCATCGCGGCGTATGAAGGACTGTAGTGAATGGAGAGTGACGAGTAACGAGTGATGAGTTATGAGTGCGTCGATCTCCCACCCGTCACGCGGGGCACCCGTTGCAATCCCGGAGCAACGGGTCCCCGGTCACTCGTAACCGGGTCATATGAGAACCAGTAAACCGACAAAGAAGACCGCCTCGCGGAAGCCGGCACTGCAAGTGGAGCCGGCGCCGGGCAAGAAGCTGCTCATCACGGACGTGGTGCTCCGTGACGGCCACCAATCCCTGCTGGCGACGCGGATGCGGACAGAGGACATGCTGCCGATCGCGCAGAAGCTGGACGCGGTCGGCTACTGGTCGCTGGAGATGTGGGGCGGTGCGACATTCGACACCTGCCTGCGTTTCCTCAAGGAGGATCCTTGGGAGCGCCTGCGGGCCCTCCGCGCAGCCATGCCGAACACCAGGCTGCAGATGCTCTTGCGCGGCCAGAACATCGTGGGGTACCGGCATTACGCCGACGATGTGCTGGAGCGATTCATCGAACGCGCGGCGACCAACGGGATCGACGTGTTCCGGATCTTCGACGCCCTCAACGACCTGCGGAACATGGAGCCGGCGATGCGAGAGGTCAAAACGTGCGGCAAGCACGTCGAGGCCTCGATCTGCTACACCGTCAGCCCGGTCCACAGCCTGGACCGCTTCGTTTCGTTGGCGAGGCAGTTGGAAGACGTGGGGACCGATAGCCTCTGCATCAAGGATATGGCGGGCCTCCTGGCCCCGTTGGACGCCTACACCCTGGTCAAGCGGTTGAAAGCGGCGGTCCAGGTCCCGATCCACCTGCACACCCATTACACGTCAGGGATGGCGTCCATGTCGGCCTTGATGGCCGTGCTGGGTGGCCTTGATATGCTGGACACCGCGGTCTCTCCGTTGGCCGGCGGGACATCCCATCCGCCGACGGAGACGCTGGTCGCCGCGCTGCGGAACACCCCGTACGATACAGGATTGGATCTGCCGCAGTTCGCGCCGATCGCCGAGCATTTCCGAGCAGTCCGGCGGAAATATCACCAGTTCGAAAGCGACTTCACGGGGGTGGATGCCGACATTCTCACCACCCAGATTCCCGGGGGGATGCTGTCCAACCTGGCGGCGCAGCTGGCTGAGCAGAATGCCTTGGACAAGATGAAGCAGGTGCTGGAGGAAGTCCCGCACGTTCGGAAGGACATGGGCTACCCCCCGCTTGTGACGCCGAGCAGCCAGATCGTCGGCACCCAAGCCACCCTCAACGTGATGACCGGCGAACGGTACAAGGTCATCACCACCGAGACCAAGAACTACTTCCTCGGCCTGTACGGAAGACCGCCGGGGCCGCTGAACCCCGAAGTCCTGGCCCGGGCGATCGGGGACGAAGAACCGATCAAAAGCAGGCCGGCGGATCGCCTGGAGCCGGAACTCGACGCCGTCAAGAAGGAGCTGGCCGGGAAGACCTCCTCAACCGAGGACCTCCTCTCCTTTGCGCTGTTTCCGGCGATCGCCGGCGAGTTTTTCGACCAACGGGAGCGCGGCGAGCTCAAACCCGAACTGCTCGAGCCTCCCCCGGAGAAAGGCCCGGCGGTGGCCCACGAACTGCACCTCGCTCCGGTCGAGTTCAATCTCACCCTGCATGGAGAGTCGTATCACATTCGGGTGTCGGGCTCCGGCCGGAAGAGCGAGGGACGCAAGCCTTACTACATTCGGGTCAACGAGAAACTGGAGGAAGTGTACCTGGAGCCGCTCCAGGAAGTGCTGGCGGGGGTCCCCGAGCCACCCGAGACCGGGACCGGCACCATCCCCAAACGCCCCAAACCCACGAAGCCCGGCGATGTGGCGGCTCCCATGCCGGGGAGGGTGGTCAAGGTGCTCGTGGCGAAGGGAGAGACGGTCAGGATCGGAGAGCCTGTCTTGATCATCGAGGCCATGAAGATGGAAAGCCGGGTGCCCGCCCCGATCAACGGCACGGTGGTCGCCCTGTATGTGACCGAGGGGGAGGAGGTGAAGACCGACGAGACCCTGGTGCAATTGGAATAGCCCCGGCTTCGCCCGGCCAGCCATGCCGTTCATCCTGTTGCTCAGTTCCCTTCTCTTCACCTCCTGCACCGCTCCTTCCGAAGTCCCGACCTGGTTCGACTCGATCCACCGCATACCGGTCAGGACCGTGCTGGTGCAGGGGCACCGCATCGCCTACCTCGATGCGGGAAAGGGCCCTCCGGTCATCCTGGTGCACGGCTTCGGCGGGTCCATGTGGCAGTGGGAATACCAGCAGACCGCCCTCTCCGCCACCCACCGCGTCATTACCCTGGATCTCCTCGGGTCGGGCCTGTCCGACAAGCCCGACCTCGCCTACACGCCGGCGGAGATGGTCGAGTTCTTCCGCGGATTCATGGACGCCCTCGGGGTGCCGCGGGCCACACTAGTTGGGAACTCGATGGGGGCAGGCCTGGCGATCGGTATGGCGCTGACCTATCCAGACCGAGTGGACCGCCTGGTCCTGATCAGTGGCTTCCCCGATCGGGTGCGTGAAAAACTGGGCAGTCCCCTGTTCAGACGCGGGGTCGACTCGCGTGTCCCGATCTGGCTCGTCAGCCTGGGAAACTGGTTCGCCGGCCGCGGGCTCACCCGGGACGTGCTCAGCGAGGTCGTGCACGATCCTGAGCTCCTGACGCCCGCGGTGATCGAGCGCTCGTACCTCAATCGGACGCGTCCGGGGCTGATTCCCCCGTTGATGACGCTCATTCGGAACCTGCCGCTCTGGGAAGAGGGGTTTGCCAGACAGCTCGCCCAGATCCGTCCCCCGACGCTGATCGTGTGGGGAGCCAAGGACCGCGTGTTCCCGCCGAAGGTGGGACAGGACCTTCATGCGGCCCTGCCTGGTTCGTCGTTCGCGCTCATCCCTGAAGCGGGGCACATCCCGCAGTGGGAACAGCCGGACCAGGTGAATCGGGTTCTGCTGAACTTCTTGCGGCCTTGACTCTATGTGAACACAGCCCGTATATAGCGGGTAGGGCGAATTTTCAGGAAGGTCCATAATCTGCGCGGAGGCAGCTATGACGCCGTTACAACCCATGCGATGGGTCGCAGCCGGGCTGGTCGTCTTTGGTGGACTGGCGGAATGGTCGGGGTGCGCATCCATGGGAAGGTCAACCGAGGCGGGCTTCATGTATAAGAACCTGTCGGTCGCGAGCGGGAGCGCCGTGGCCGGGGACGGCCACAGCGTGACCTTGAGAGGCGAGCCGAAAGCGCTGGCCGGGCGCGGGATCAACGTGGGCGACCCCCTGCGAGACGCCAAGCTGGCGAAGGGGGACCTGTCCCTCGTGAACATCGCGGAGACCTCGGGCAAGGTCCGCATCATCAGCATCGTGCCCTCTATTGACACCACAGTCTGCGAGCAGCAGACGCATTATTTGAGCGAAAAGAACAACGGGCTGGACAAGATGGTCCAGTTGATCACGGTGAGCGTGGACACGCCGTTCGCCCAGGGGCGCTTTGCCAGAGAGGCCAAGATCGGCAACGTAACGTTCCTCTCCGATTTTCGTGGCGGGGAATTCGGCAGGACCTACGGGCTGCTGGTGAAAGCCCCGCACTTCCTGGCCCGAGCGGTCATGGTGGTGGACAAGCAGAACGTGATCCGGTATCTCCAGATCACTCCCGAGCTGGCCCAACTGCCGGATCTGGACGCGGCGTTCCGGTTTGCCCGTTCCTTAATTGAGAAGAGCTGATGGCTTATAACGAATGGCTCATGGACAGAACTGTCACGTTCTTGCCATAAGCTGTTCGCCATAAGCTCTTGAAAATCGCTATCAGCCATATGCTCCGGTTAAGTTAGTTCTATGGCACAGTACGACTTGCTGGTGATCGGAAGCGGCCCCGCCGGCCAGAAGGCCGCCATCCAGGCGGCCAAGCTGCGTAAGCGCGTGGCCGTCATCGAGAAGGAACCCGTCGTCGGCGGCTCGTCCCTCAACACCGGCACGCTCCCCAGCAAGACCCTCAAGGATGCCATCTACCACCTGCACGGGTTCAAGCTCCGCGCGTTCACCAGCATGTCGTATTCCTTGAAAAAGAGCCTGACCCTCCGCGACCTGATGACCCGCAAGGAGCAGGTCATCAAGAATGAACTGGCGATCATCACCAACCAGCTCGAGCGGAACGACGTCGAGATCGTGCACGGGACCGCCTCGTTCGTGGATCCCCACACCCTCCAGGTCCTCAAGCGCAATGGCCAGGTGGACACGCTGGAGGCGCCATTCATCGTGATCGCCACCGGCTCGCGCCCGCGGCGAGGCGAAGGCATTCCCTTCAACAATCTGGCCATCTGCGATTCGGACTCCATTCTGTCTACCGACAACATCCCCAAGACCATGACCGTGGTAGGCGGCGGCGTGATCGGCTGCGAATACGCCTCGATGTTCGCCGCCTTCGGCATCAAGGTCACCCTCATCGAACGACGCGCGGAGCTGCTCCGGTTTGTGGACCAGGAGATCGTCCAGGCCCTGATCTACCACATGCGGACCAACGGCGTGATGATGAGACTGGGGGAGGAGATCACCGGGGTCGCGCTTGATACGCGAGGCCGAGTGGTCACGAGCATGCAGAGCGGCAAGTCGGTCGTGACGGACATGCTGCTGTACGCCATGGGGAGAATCGCCAACACGGATGAGTTGAACTTGGGCGCCGTCGGCCTCACCACGGACAAACAGGGACAGCTCAAGGTCAACGAGTATTACCAGACCGACGTCCCGCACATCTATGCAGCCGGGGACGTGATCGGCTTTCCAGCCTTGGCCTCAACGTCCATGGAACAGGGCCGTCTTGCCTCCTGCCACGCGTTCAAAGTCCAGCAGTCCACGCTGCCCAAGGTCATGCCCTACGGAATCTACACGATTCCGGAAATCTCGACAGTGGGAAGGAACGAGGAGGAGCTGACCAAGGAGGGCATCCCGTACGAGGTCGGGCGGGCCTTTTACAAGGAAATCGCGCGGGGCCAGATTTTCGGCGATCTGGAAGGCCTCCTGAAGCTCATCTTTCACCGGGACACGTTGGAATTGCTCGGCGTGCACATCATCGGGGAAGGCGCCACCGAGTTGGTCCACATCGGTCAGGCGGTCCTGACCTACGGCGGCAAAGTGGACTTCTTCGTCCACAATGTCTTCAACTACCCCACCCTCGCCGAGTGCTACCGCACCGCGGCGCTTGATGGCATCAACCGGATGGGGCGGACTTAATCAGGATGCTGAAAAAGGCCACCAACTTTGTTCTCAGTCGCCCGTCTCCCTGCGACGTACCCCAAAACGTACGTCTCAGTCGCCGCGCTCCCTGCGGCCGCGTTGGCTGGCCTTTTTGAGCATCCTGGGCGACCACTACTCCGTATGCCATCCCTACCCCGCAGAAAGAAGCCGCCTAAGAAACCTCACCGTCCCATCGTCACCCTCGCGCTGGAATGGTTTCTCAATCCCGACCACCTGCCGTTCGTCGTCGCGAAAGAACAGGGCTTCTTCCGAGACGAAGGACTGGACCTCTCAATTGTCGTCCCCACGGTGCCGGAAGAATCGCTGGAGCTCGTCGCGCGCGGCAAGGCCGATTTCGGCGTGGGCGAGCAGACCAATCGCATCAAGGCCCGCGACCAGGGCTCGCCCCTCATCTCGATCGGACCCCTGCTCGTCCACACCGTCGTCTGTCTGATGTACCTCAAGGACGGCCCGATCAAG
>WNEQ01000236.1_pt1 | contig 27911 bp, 25 predicted proteins | sample 5399971 | NCBI WGS metagenome assembly WNEQ01 (sample SAMN13153330, study PRJNA577476) | soil metagenome | isolation source: 20 cm grassland meadow soil 2 days after 1st rain plot 5 | place: USA:California | collected 2015-09-18
CCGAGCCCACGTCGAAGCATGGCAGCTTCACGGGCGACCGCGAGGCGATCGAGGGCGTGCGCGCCACGGTGGCGTCCCTGCGCGGAGAGTTTCCCGAGGTCGAGGTCGGCGTGACGGGCAAGCCCGCGTTGGCGAACGACGAGATGACGGCGGCCTTCCGCGACAGCGAGCGCGCGACGCTCCTGGCCTTCGCCCTCACGCTGGCGCTGCTGCTGGCGGCCTTCCTGCGTGTGGGCAAGCCCATCCTCATGCTGATCGTCCTCGCGCTGGCGCTGTCCTGGTCCATCGGCGTGGCCACCCTCGTGGTCGGCCATCTCTCGCTGTTCTCGGTGATGTTCATCCCGATCGTCATCGGCATCGGCATCGACTACGGCATCTACTACCTCTTCCGTTACGAGGAGGAGCTGTTCCTCGGCCGCAGCGTGCGCGAGGCGATCGAGATCACCGCCATGCGCAGCGGGCCGGGGATGTTGCTGAGCGCGATCACCGCCGCCGCCACGTTCTACGTGCTGATCCTCACCGACTTCCGCGGCCTGCAAGAGCTGGGCTTCATCGCGGGCTCCGCCCTGCTGCTGTCGTGGGTGGCGATGATGTTCGTGTTCCCGGCCCTGCTGATGCTGGTGGACCGGCGGCACCTCGATCGGGTCGGCGTCACCATCCCGCGCGCCATTCGCCTCGAGCGCGTGCACGTCCCGTTCGTGGACTGGATCACCGCACACCCCAAGACCGTCCTGGCGGCCGCCGCGCTCCTCGCCGTCGTGTCCGTGTACGCGTTCGGCAAGGTCCGCTTCGATTACAATCTCCTCAACCTCCAGGCCGAGGGGACCGAATCGGTCGCCTGGGAGAAGAAGATCCTGGCGACCTCGGGCCGCTCCGGCTTCGCGGCGCTGGCGAGCGCCTCGAGCCTCGACGAGCTGCGGCGCAAGCAGCACGCGTTCCGCGCCCTGCCCAGCGTCTCGGAAGTCGACTCGGCGCTGCTGCTCATCCCCGACGATCAGCCGGAGAAGCAGAAGATCATCCACGACTTCGCGCCGATCGTGGCGCCCGTCCGCGTGACGCGACCGCAGCCCGTGGACATCGATCGGCTCCTCGCCGCTCTGGAGACGCTCAAGCGGCGGTTCGACATCGCCGCCGGCGAGGCGCCGCCCGGCGACACGCAGCGGCGGCTGGCCTCCCTGCGCGACGACATCGCCCAGCTGGTGGTGCAGCTGCGGCAGACGAACCGTGCGGTGAGCGAGCCCGCGCTCGCCTTCCTGCAGAACCAGGTCTACCGCGATTTCGTGACGTCCTTCCAGCGGCTGCAGGCCAACGTGAACCCGCGCACGGTCGGGATCGCGGACGTGCCGCCGGAGATCCGGCGCAAGTTCATCAGCGACCGTGGCCACTTCTTGCTGCAGATCCACCCCGGCGTCGACATCTGGGACCGCGACGGCGCCACGCGGTTCGTGAACGATCTGCGAACGGTCGACGGCGACGTCACCGGCACCCCCGTGATCACCCACGAGGCGATCCGGCTCATGGAGCGCGCCTACAAGCAGGGCACGGTGTACGCCATCATCCTCGTGACCGCCCTGACGTTCCTCATGCTGCGCCGCATCCGCGAGACGGTGCTCGCCCTGGCGCCGCTGGCGCTCGGCTTGACGTGGACGGCCGGCCTCATGTGGCTCTTCGACGTCAAGCTCAACCTCGGCAACATCTTCGGGATCCCGCTGATCCTCGGCGCCGCCGCGGAGTTCGGTCTCAACATCGTCATGCGCTTCATCGAAGGTCGCGACCACGGCGGCCCACTCGTCGCACGCTCGACCATCATGGCCGTCTTCGTGAACGGCCTCACGACTATGGTCGGCTTCGGCAGTCTCATGCTCGCCGCCCACCGCGGCATCTATGGCCTCGGGCTGCTCCTCACCCTGGGCATGCTCGCCTCGCTGATCGCCGCGCTGGTCGTGCTGCCGGTGCTCCTGCGCGTCTTCGGCGGCAAGCCACAGCTCTCGGCACGCGATCTGCGCGCCGCCGAGAGCGCCGCGCGCACGACCGCGTCGTAGCGGCGGCCCGGACTTGCGGAACAGGAACCCCTCTGGCACGTTGAACTGCATCTGAACTGTTGCCCCGCATCGAAACCCTTTTCCTCGCGTGCTGCCCTGGCATGGCGCCGACGTCTCGCTAATCGAGATAGTAGGCGCGGTACACGCGATCGATCTCACGGCTCCGCGCTTCGCCAAAAGTCTGCCACGGTCCTCCGCGCGTCCGAAGCAGCGTATCGCGCTGCTCCTCGTCGCTCGCGCACAACCGCGCTCGCTTTTGTTGGAATTCACGGAAGTCGATGGGGAACGCCGTCGGACACTCAGGATTCGTGGGCCGGGTGATCCCGAGCATCGATCCGGACGTCGAGATCGCCTGGATGGTCACGCGGCGCATGAGGACCGCGTCCTTCTCGTAGACGTCGTCCAACGCGGCCGCAAAGCGGGCGGCGGACATCACCCCGGTCCCGGCGTCCCCGCCGCGCGTCTGCCACGAAAATACGTACCTCGACTTCGGCCCGAACAGATCACGCCCGGCGACGGCCAAGAGATAGGGTCGCGGACGAGTTGCGATCGGGAACCACCGGTTGAGCGCGTCCAGGAGACGCTCGCCATCGTATTGGGAACGGTCCGCGACGAAGACGTTGGCATCGGGAAAGGCGATCGGCGCAAGGACCTCGCAGCGCATCCGCCACGCGGCCTCGACGGCGATGCAGACATCGGCGAGCAACACCTCCTTCGGCAGGTCATGCAGCGGGATGAGCCCGATGGAGATGGCCTCGTGCACGCGGGCGCCACGCATGTCCGGCGGCCGCACCGACGCCCCGACTCCTCCCGTCGTCAATCGATCGGTCTTCATCGCGAGCACCGCGCGCTCCTCGTTCGTCGGCCACGAGGAGGCCGCCAGGTCCTTGAAGTGAGTGAGCGCACGCGCACGCTCGCCTCGCTCGTTGAAGACCTGGCCGACAAAGATCTGCGCCCACATATTCTGCGGCTCGAGCCGAAGTCCCGTCTCGGCCTTCGCCACCGCCTGGTCGAGCTGTCGCTTCTCCCGCGCCAGCAGGGCCAGTCGAAAGAACACGAAGGCGAAGCCGCGCTGCTGCACGCTGTCGAGCGTCGAGATCACGGGGAGCGTCCGCTCGTAGGCGCGGATGGCCTCGTCCCTCTCTCCCAGGCGCAGTCGGCTCTCCGCTTCGAACAGGACGATCGACACGGACGCCAGCGTGAGACCGTGCCGCGCAAGCCGCGGCCCGGCTTCGCGCACCACGGCATCGAACTGCCCTGCATAGAAGAGCTCGGCGACGTGCGCGACGTCCGCCCGCACCTGTTCGCTCGCGCTTTCATCCGGCGCGGGCGATTGTGCCCAACCAACGGCGACGAAGATCGGTCCCGACACGGCGGACACGATGAGAGCAACGCCGAGGACGCAGAAGGACGTGCGTGGTAGTGCGAGACGTATCATCGGGGGTGAAATCCTCTGTCGTCGCAGGCGTCGGGCGTCGTCGCCCACATCCAGAATTGCGGGTGTATTCAGAATAGGCGACCAAACGGCGAGAACTCAACAAGCGCGGCCGGCGGTCGGCACCTCACGCGTGACATCGACCGCTCTCGCCCCGTCATCATCTCGTAGTCGGCGTGCAAGCCTCGTCGTCCAGCCCGCGGCACGCCGTGACGCCATCCGAGGCAGCCTGTCCCGACTCGTTGACATGTAGTCCTGCTCAACGGCCCCTCGAGCACGGTTCAGAACCTAAGGTACTAATTCGGAAGACGCCACTCCTGGCACTCCTGTTGCTCCGCCACCGCGCGCACGATCTGATCTCCATTCTCACTCAACCAGGAGGAGGTTTCGAATGCGTTCGAGAACCGTGCTCGTGGTGCTACTCGTGTCGCCCCTGCTGGCAAGCTCGGCCGCCGCCGAGACGACGATCCGTGTCCCGGCCGATCAGCCGACTATCCAGGCAGGAATCGGAGCGGCGGCCCAGGGCGATACCGTGCTCGTCGCGCCCGGGACGTACGTCGAGCGGATCAACTTTTCAGGAAAGGCGATCATCGTGACGAGCGAGGCGGGTCCGGCCGCCACCACGATCGATGGGAACGCCGGCGGTGTCGTCGTCACGTTCAACTCCGGTGAAGGGCGCGGCGCGGTGCTCCGGGGATTCACCATCACCAACGGGGGAGGCTTCTTCGGCAGCGGCGTCGCGGTGTCGAACGCCTCGCCGACGATCGAGGGCAACGTCATCACAGGAAACAGGGGCTGCGATGGCGTCGGGATCAACGTGAGCTTCGGCTCGCCGCGGATCGTGGACAACCAGATCACCGGGAACGTCCGGAGCGGATGTTCCGGTGGCGTCGGCGGCGCGGGCATCAAGGTCAGTGGCGCGAGCGCCGCGGTGATCGAGGCGAACGTCATCACCGACAATTCCCTGACCGGCGGGAACGGCGGGGGCATCTCGCTCTTCGCCGCCGGAACTCCGGTGATCCGTAACAACGTCATCGCGCGAAACAGCGTGTCGGGCGTGTCGCCGGCCGCTCGGGGTGGCGGCATCTGGATCGTCAATCAGTCGGATGCGCTGATCGTCCAGAATCTCATCATCGGCAACAGCGCGGGCGAGGGCGGCGGCGTGTACTGGCTCGTCCCCTTCGGTGCCCGTGGCCCGCGCCTCGTCAACAACACCATCGCCGACAACCTGGCGACCGTCGCCGGACGGGGCTCCGCGGTATTCGCGGACGGCTTCGACGTGAACGCGGCGCTGGTGAACAATATTCTCGTCGGCACGGCCGGCCAGACGGCGCTTTACTGCGGCAACTTCAACGACCCGAACCCGCCCGTTGTGCAGTTCAACGATGTATTCACGTCGACGGGCCCGGCGTACGGTGGCATCTGCGCCGACCAGACCGGCATCAACGGCAACCTCTCAGCGGACCCGGTATTCGCCGCCCCGGGGACAGGCGATTATCGCCTTCAGTCCGGCTCACCCGTGGTCGACGCTGGCAACAGCGCGGCGGCGGACGTACCGGCGGCCGACCTCGACGGAAACCCCCGGGTGATGGATGGCAACGGCGACTTCGTTGCCGTGGTGGACATGGGGGCCTACGAGAGGCCGAGCGGTCCCGTGAGTCGCATAACGACCGCGGACAGCTTCATGGCTCCCGGCTCGAAGAACCTCAACGACGGCGCGAACCCCGTGCTCGTTGTGGACACGCACTCGACCGTCGTCGCATTCGACCTGGCAGGCGTCTCGCCGACCGGCCTCAGTCGCGTCACGCTCCGGCTGACGCTCGCGGAGCCCGCGACTAGCTGGGGAAGCCAGGGCCGCCTGGTCTCGATACACCGTCTGGCCGTGCCGTTCGCCGAGGGCAACGGACAATGGTTCGGCGTGTCGTCCGGCAGCCGTACTCGGGGCAACGGTCCGGGAGTCACCTGGAACTGCGCAGTCGACGGCGAGATCGCCAACGTCGTTGCCGACTGCGACACGCCGTGGAACGGCGGCTTGGCGGTGGCCGGCCCGGCCTCGGCGAGCGCGCTTCACACCAACGGCCTAACGGGTCCCGTGGAGTGGGACGTGACGGCGGACGTGCTCCAGGCGCTGTCCGAAAATGCAGTCTCGATCCAGTGGCTGATCCGGCGCGCCACGGAGGGCAGCGGCCACGCGATTTACCATTCCAAGGAAGGCGCCGCCGCGCTGAGCGAACCCGATCTCGCGCCGACGCTGACGTTCGACTTCTAGTAAGAGCTGTTTGGGAGACTGGAAGGGGGTGGCGGGAGCCACCCCCTTCCGAAATCGCGTCCCCAAAGCACGAGTCGATTTGGCGAACGACCCACTCTCCTCGGTAGAGCTCTTCTGGTCACCGACGGCTCAGCCGCAAGCGGCATATGCCAGATCCCAGAGTGAGCAGGGCGATTCCCAAACGGTTCATGAGACCTGCGATTTTCGGCCCGCGAGCGGCTGCCTCCAGCAGACAGGACGTCGGTGCCGCCTTACGCGCGCGTGACCTCGACGAGGTTGGAGTGGAAGGCCGGCCCGCCGCCCATGTCGGAGACGCGGTCGTCGGTGAGGATGTTGACGCCGCGGCCGCCGGGGTGGAAGCGGTGCCACCAGATGCCCTCGATCACGGCCACGCCCGGCCGCGTGGCGTCGGTGATGCGCGCGGTGAAGCGGGCGTCGCCGCGCGGGCTCTCGACGCGGACCGCGTCGCCGTCGGCGATCCCGCGCCGGGCGGCGTCTTCCGCCGCGAGCATCACCGTCGGCGTGCCCTGACGGCGCCGCAGCCGCTCGGACTGGCTGAAGGACGAGTTCAGGAAGAAGCGGTTGGGCGGCACGATGCACTGCAGCGGGAAGCGCGCGACGAGGTCGGCGCGCGCGGGTCCCTCGCCCAGCGGCGTCCACGTCGGTAGCGCGGGCAGGCCCTGCGCGGCGAGCGAGGTGGCGACGAACTCGACCTTGCCCGACGGCGTCGGCGCGCCGTGCGCGAACGGCAGGTACGGCCGCGGCAGCGCCAGGCGCACGGACTTCTCGCGCTTGAGCCGCTCGAGCGTCACCGCGCGCACGTGCGGCTCGCCGCCGGCCAGCGCCGCGCCGAGCGCCGCGTCGTAGCCGCGCGCGTAGTGCTCGGCGGCCACGCCGAGCGCCCGCGCGAGCGCCGCGAACACGTCCCAGTTGGACCGGGCCTCGCCCTGCGGCGCGATCACCGGCTCCGCGTACTGGAAGTAGAACTGCCCGAACGAGCGGTAGAGGTCGGCGTGCTCCATCGAGGTCGTCGCCGGCAGCACGAGGTCCGCGTAGTGCGCGGTGTCGGTCATCACCTGCTCGTGCACGACGGTGAAGAGGTCCTCGCGCGCCAGCCCGCGCAGCACGAGCGTCTGGTTCGGACAGACGGCGGCGGGATTCGACGAATAGACGTAGAGCGCCTTGACCGGCGGGGCCATCCCCGGCTCCGTCAGCGCGCGCCCGAGCTGGATCATGTTGATGATGCGAGGGCGCGGCGTCGGCATCAGATCCGGCCGCTCGAGCGCCGCCATCTCCATCGCGAACGCGCCGCCGGAGGACAGCAGCGCGCCGCCGTGCGGATCGGCGTAGGCACCGGTCAGGGCCGGCAGGCAGGCCAGCGTGCGGCACGTCATGCCGCCGTTGTCGTGGCGCGAGAGCCCGATGCCGATGCGGATGAACGTGCGCGGGCTCGCCCCGTAGCGGCGCGCGAAGGCCACGATCGCGGCGGGGTCGAGACCGACGATCGGGGCCACGCGCTCGGGCGGCCACGCCTTGACGTGCTCGGCGAGCGCGTCGAAGCCGAGCGTCGCGCGCTCGACGTAGTCGCGATCCACGAGTCCCTCGCCGATCAGCACGTGCATGATGGCCAGGGCCAGCGCGCCGTCGGTGCCCGGCCGCACGGCCAGATGCTCGTCGGCCTGCACGGCCGTCGGCGTTCGGTACGGATCGATGACGACGACGTGGGCGCCATGCTGCCGCGCCTGCTTGACGAGCGTCATCACGTTGATCGTCGAGTACGCGGCGTTGACGCCCCAGAGCACGACCAGATCGGCGCCGACCATCTGCTCCGAGTCGTTGCCGGTGACCTGCCCGACCGTCGCGCGCCAGCCCGTGTACGCGGTGGACACGCAGATCGTGCGATCGAGCCGGCTGGCCCCCAGCGCGTGGAACAGCGGGTGGCCCGCGAAGAACTGCACCTGGCCCATGGACCCGGCGTACGAAAACGGCAGGATCGCCTCGCCGCCGTGCTCGGCGACGATGCCGCGCCAGCGTCGCGTGATCTCGGCCAGCGCGTCGTCCCACGACACCCGCTCGAAGCGACCCTCGCCCTTGGCGCCGACTCGGCGCAGCGGGGCGAGCACGCGCAGCGGCGAGTGCACGCGCTCGGCGTACTCGCGCACCTTGCCGCAGATCACGCCCTGGGTGAACGGATGCCCGGGCGTGCCGGTGACATCGGCGATGCGACCGTCCTCGACGGCCACCTCGAGGCTGCAGCACGACGGGCAGTCATGGGGGCAGACGGAGTGCATGACCGGATTCTAGACTATGATGCCGCCGGTGGCCGCGCTCACCGATCGCCTGCTGCCGTTCAAGACCGCCGACGCGCGCCGGCTCGCCATCCTCTTCGCCGTCGTCTACTTCTCGCAGGGGATGTACTACGTCGCCGACCAGGTCCGGACGCTGACGCTGAAGGAGACGCTCGGCCTGTCGCCCTCCCAGGTCGCCACGTTCGGCACGATCATCCTCGTCCCCTGGGTCATCAAGCCCGTCTACGGCATCGTGTCCGACGCCTTGCCGATCTTCGGCCGGCGGCGCAAGAGCTACTTCGTCCTCACGTGCACGCTGGCCACGTCGGCGGCGCTCGCGCTCTGGCTACACGGCGAGCCGACCTACTGGAGCCTGGCCGTGCTGCTGTTGGTGGTGGGCGTCGGCATCGCCTTCACCGACGTCCTCACCGACGCGATGATGGTCGAGAACGGCAAGCCGCTCGGGCTCACCGGCGCGTTCCAGTCCGTGCAGTGGACGGCCATCAGCGTCGCCACGCTGTTCGTGGGCGTCGTCGGCGGCTATCTCGCGGAGCACCGCCTGCTGCAAACGGGCTTTCTGCTCATCGCCGTCTTTCCCCTTCTCGCGCTCGTCATGGGCGCGGCGTTCATTCACGAGCCGCCCGCGAAATCGGCGCGCGAGGAGTTCCAGGAGGCATGGCAAGGCATCAGGCACGCCGTGCGCGACCGCACGATGTGGATCGTGGCGGGCCTCATCTTCTTTTGGACCTTCAGCCCGTCGATCGGGATCCCGCTCTTCTACTTCCAGACGGACACGCTGAAGTTCAGTCAGCAGTTCATCGGCACCCTCGGATCGCTCATGGCCGGCGCGGGAATCGTCGGCGCCGCCGTCTATGCGCCGTTGTCACGCCGCGTGCCGCTGCACCGGCTCATCGTCTTGTCGATCGCGATCAGCGTCGTGGGGACGCTGGCCTACCTGCTCTACAACGACCGGTGGTCCGCAATCGTCATCGACACGGTGTTCGGCGGCATCGCCATGACCACCCAGCTCGCGTTCCTGGATCTCGCCGCCAGGTCGTGTCCCAAGCATGCCGAGGGTACGTTCTTCGCCCTCATGACGTCGGTCTACAACCTCGGCACCCAGGGTTCGCAGATCTTCGGCGGCTACGTGTACGAGTGGACGAGCTACAGCACGCTCGTCTGGATCTCGGCGGCCATGACCGGCGCCACGTACTTCCTGCTGCCGCTGGTCAACATCCCCGAGATTGAAGCCCGCGCGCGGGTTAGCTGAACATGGGGGCTCCGAAATGGCCCCCATACCCCCCAGCGCTCGTCGCGCCCCGAGTGAATCGGGGCGCTCCTCGATGACGGCTCAGGCTTCTGTGGCCTTGTCTGCAGATTCGCGGGCGGCGGCGGCGAAGATGCCGCGCGTCATGAGCGCCGCTGAGGCCTTCGCCCGCGCGTCGTAGATCTCCGCGCGCACGGCGTGGGCGGAGCGATCGTCGGGCGCGGCGGCGACGGCCCAGTCGGCCAGATGCGAGGCCAGCGCGAGATCGCCGCCCGCCGCCAGCGCCTTCGCGCGCGCCACCAATTTCCCCACCCCGCCGGCCAGCGCGGCGACCTCACGACCCAACGTCGCCTCGGGAGCCGGCTTGAGATGCGCGGCGACGCCGTCCCACCAGCCGCCGTACAGGCGCCACACGTTGCGCACGACGAACTCGGGCTCGTCGTACACGGGCTGCAGGTACGGCCGGTCGGCCAGATGGGCGGGCGGACGCACTTCGGCGACAATCTGCTCGAGGCTCTGCCCCGCGTTCATGCGCGCGACGGTCGCGCGCTCGAGCGTCTCCAGCCACTCCGCGGTGTCGTCCAGCGCCTGCCGGACACGCGCGGCGCCGATCACCGGCACGCCATGGCCCGGCACGAGCAGGTCGGCGCCGCGCGCCGCCATCGCGCGGAGCGCGGTCGCCCACTCGGCCGCATAGCGCTGCACCTTCTGCGGGTTGCCGGCGTTGGGCGCGACCCAGAAGAAGAGATCGCCGCTGAACAGGATCCGCCGCGCCGGCCACCAGAGCCACGTGTGGTCGTCGGTCTCGCCGCGCGCATGCGTCAGCTCGAGCGCGACGCCGCCGACCTCGAGCCGGTATGTCGCGTCGTACGTCGTGTCGGGGTACTCGTACTGGGTCGGCCACGACGGCGCGATCGAGAATTGCCGCGCGTTGATGAGGCCGTTCCACGGCGCGGTCGCGCGATAGCGATCGAAGCGCCGCGCGACGTCGCGGTGGCCCACGACACGCGGGCGCGGCCAGCCGCGCGACCGCGCTTCCTCGACGAATGGCGGCAGCCCGCAGGCGTGGTCCACGTGGCCGTGCGTGTAGACGGCGGCGGCCAGCGGTGTCGCGCCCCAGCCGCGCACGGCGGCGAAGGTCTTCTCCCGCGCCCGATAGTTGCCGGTGTCCACGAGCACGAGTCCCGCGTCGGTGCGGAGCGCGGTGACGTTGGCGAAGGCGTGCACGAACAGCACGCCGGGCGCGATCTCCTCCACGGCGCCGGTGGCGCGCACGAGATCCGGGCCCCGCACCTCGCCGCGCCAGAAGCGCTCGGCCAGCTCGAGGACGGCGCCCACGCTCAGTCCGCCTCCTCCGGTGGCAGGTCGGCCGCGTGCGCGCGCCGCAGCCAGCGCAGCGCGCGCGGCACGTCGGCGTCGTCCGTGAGGTCGAGCTCGATCCAGCCGCGGCGCGCGAAGCGGCGGTGCGGCCGCACGCCGGGCTCCCGCAGCGCGCGGCGCTGGTCCTCGGGGGACAGACGGATCCAGAGATCGCGCTCCTTGCGCGCGAGGGGAAAGCACGCGAACAGCCGCTCACCGGTGAAGTAGCCCCACCGGCCGAACATCGGCGTGATCCGCACGCCGTTCCACGCGCCGAGCGCTCGGTTGAGCCGGGCGGCGAGGCCGATGCCGCCGTGCTCCAGCGCGCGGCGGGTCGTGCGTCCTTTGCCGAGACCGCGAAAGCGTCGAGGCGACGCCATAGGGAGCGCCATTCTGCCACTGACATCTTCGGGCCGCCATCCGAGGGGCGCCACGGCTCCGCCGGGGCACCCGAGCGTTTGGGGGCGGATATCGAGGGGCGCCACGGCTCCGCCGGGGCGCCCCGAGCGTTTGGGGGGGTTGGGGGGCCATGTCGGGGCCCCCCATGGAACTAAAAAGCCCCGAACTTCTCGTAGGCGGCCAGCGGCGTCATCCCGCGCTTGACCGCCGTCCGCACCTTGTTCTCCGTGCCCACCAGCCGCTCGCACCGCTCGAGCACCTCGTGCGCCACGCGGCGCGGCACGACGACGACGCCGTCGAGATCGCCCACGACGATGTCCCCCAGGCTCACGCGGACGCCGCCGAGCGTGAGCGGCTGACCCCAGTCGGTCACGCGCCAGCGCGGCACCGAATCTTGAGGACTGCGATAGCGCACGAAGGTGGGAAAGCGTGTGCGGGCGATCGACGCGGCGTCGCGCGTGCTGCCGTCGATGACGGCACCGCGGATCTTTCGCACGCGGAACCACTCGGCCGAGAGCTCGCCGAAGTGCGCGGCCTCGTTGTCGTTGGCGGCCAGCACCAGCACCGAGTCCGGCGGCACTGCGCCCAGCATGCCCAGAAATTTCCTCAGCGTGGCATCCCGGTCGCGCGGCGTGCCGCGGTGCGTGCGGCCCCGCGCGGTGAACGCGTAGCCCGCCAGGCGCATGTCCGGCGTCAGCGGCTGGATGGTGTGGGACAGCGTCTGGCGCAGGAGGCCCATCTCGTCCAGGACGTCGGTGATGGCGGCGGTGTAGATCTTCGCGAACCGGCGCGGCAGGTTGTCGGAGCCTCGCGAGGCCATGGCCTGCGTTATCCCTACACCGGTGCGCCGCCTCCGCACAAGACCCGTCCGACCGCCGGCGACCGTTGACGCATTTGCCACCACATCTCGGTAAGCTTCTCCACAGCCACGACGCTCACCGCTCACGGCTTCGCGCAAGATCGCCCCGGTCGATCGGTACGACCTTTGCGTCACCCCTGCCCGTGTCCCTCGCACTAGACTCGATCGAGCCCATCGAGCCCGGCGTCGGCGTCTTCGTCGCCGTGGCCTTGCTCGTCTGTGCGTCCCTCGTGCCGTCGGCGCTGATGGGCCGACGCGGAAGGCAGGCCACGAGGGCGGACGCGACGCCGTTGATCCTGGCACCGCTCGCCGACGCGCCGAAGTTCTCGGTGATCGTTCCCACCTTCAACCGGGCCGCCCTCGTCCTCGAGGCGGTCCAGAGCGTGCTCGTCCAGAGCTACGCCAACTTCGAGCTGATCGTCGTCGACGACGGCTCGACCGACGACACGGTGGAGCGGCTGCGCCGGATCGGCGACCGCCGGCTCAGCGTCGTGACGGTGCCGCATGGCGGAGTCTCCGCCGCGCGCAACGCCGGGCTGGCCGTGGCGCGCGGCGCGCTCATCGCCTTTCTCGATTCCGACGACCTCTGGCTGCCTGACAAGCTGACCATCGAGCTCGACTTCCTGCGTCGTCATCCGGACGTCGGCCTCGTGTTCGGCGACCTCGAAAAGTACGACGGCGCCTGCCACGTCGCGTCCTTCATGCGCACGACCGACGTCTTCTCGAAGCGGCTGCCCCAGGCGCGGACCGACGGGTTCGTGCTGACCCCCCGCGAGATGTACCTGTGCCTGCTGCAGGAAGTGCCCGTCAAGACACCGGCCATGACCGTGCGCCGCGAGGTGCTGGCGGCCGTCGGGACATTCGACGAGCTCTGGACCTCGGCCGAGGACTGGGAGCTGTTGCTGCGGCTCGCGCGGGTCACGGCGTTCGGCTATGTCGATCGGCCGCTCGCGGTCATCCGCGTCTCGCCGGACTCGCTGCACCGCCGGGACCAGGAGCGCGGCGACCGGGCCATGCTGCGCCTGTTGGCGGAGCGGCGGCGCCACGCGGCGGACGCCGAGACGCGCGAGGCGGCCGCGCGCGGCATCGTGAGACGCTCAAATCACCTCGGCTGGTACTACGTGGACCGCGGCCGGCGGATCGACAGCGCTGCGACACACCTTCGCAGCCTCGTCGTCACGCGCAAGCCCAGCCTCTTGCTGCGCGCGGGCGCGGCGCTGATCATGCCGCGGCACGTTGCGCGCGCGCCGGAGGCGCCGATCGACCCCGTCGCCGCATGAGCGGCGCGCTGCACGCCGTCCTGAGACTGCTCTATGGCCGCTACGTCCCCGAGCCCGTGCGCAACTCGCTGCGCCTGCATCTCTCGCTGCTGCAGCGCGATCACGAGCCGCGGCCGGCGCCGGCGCCACGCGGCCGCCGCGTGGTCGCCCTGGCGCCGCACATGGACGACGAGGTGTTCGGCTGTGGCGGCACGCTGGCGCTGGCGGTGGCGGCGCAAAGCCGCGTGAGCGTCGTCTACCTGACCGACGGCAGCAAGGGCTATCGCAAGGACACGCTCGCGGGACGGACGTCCGGCGAGATCGCCGCGGCCGAGGCCGCGCTGACGCGCACGCGCAAGGCCGAGGCCGTGCGCGCCGGGGCCATCCTCGGGCTGCGCGAGCCGGTGTTCCTCGACCTTCCCGACGGCGCGCTGGCCGCCACGCCCGAGGCCGTCGCCGGGCTGGCCGGCGCCCTGCGCGCGCTCGAGCCGGACGTCGTCTTCCTGCCGTTCTTCACCGACATCCATCACGATCACTGGCTCACGAACGTCGTGTTCGTCGAGGCGGCGCGCGCCGCCGGCCTGCGCGATACGACGGAGTGCTGGGGCTACGAAGTGTGGATCCCGGTGCCGGCCACCACCGTCGTCGACGTGACGCCCGTGCTCGACCGCAAACGACGCGCGATGGCCGAGTTCGCCAGCCAGCAGCTCGAGTACGACTACCGCCGCGCGATCGAAGCCCTCAACGTCTACCGGTCGCTGTTCTCGGACCACGGCGCCGGCGCGGCGGAAGCATTCCACGTCGCCGATCTCGGCCTCTACCGCCGGCTCTATCGCACCGCCATGATCGGGCGGAGGCGCCGGCGATCCGCCCGGCCCGCGGAAATGGGCACGGACCGCATTACCGCGTGAGCAGGAGAGGCAGCAGCGCGCGCGGCGGCACGTAGTCGCCGATCACGCCGAGCAGCGCCGCCAGCACGCGCGGCCGGGCGGCGAGCCAGCGCGCGGCGAGATTCGCGAGGCCCCGTCGCGCGATCAGCGCCTGGAGCACGCGCGTGACGCGCTCCTTGTCGGCGAAGGCCGCCCGGCGCGCGCGCTCATAGGCGGCCAGCGCGGCCGCCGACACGTCGCCGGCGCGCAGCGCGCTCAGCACGGTGTCGGCCGCCAGCTCGGCCGAGCGGAGCGCGGTGAAGATCCCCTCGCCCGTGAACGGGTCGTAAAAGCCCGCCGCGTCTCCGATGAACAGCACGCCGCCCTCGCGCGGCGGCGCCACGCGATACGCGAGCGGTCCCATCGACGCGAGCGGCGCGATTCGGCCGGCGCCGGCAAGCCGTCGCGCCAGGTGCGGCAGCTGCTTCACCCGCGCGACGAAGAAGTCCTCAAGGCGCGAGCGCCACGCCGCGGCGTGGGCCAGCGGCACCACGAGGCTCAGGTTCACGCGGTCGGGCGCGAGCGGGTTCAGGATCGCGTAGTCGGGCGGGTCGACGAAAATCTCGCCGACGTCGCGGCACTCGCGCACGCCGGTGAGGTACGTGACGAGCGCCATCCGGGCCAGCCGGTGCGGCCGCCGGCAGCCGAGACGGTGCGCGATCACCGAGGCGCGGCCGTCGGCGGCGATCACGACGCGCGCGCGAATCTCGACGGCGGCACCGGCCGCATCCGTCGCGTGGACGCCAACGACGCGGCCGCGCTCGACGACGACGTCGGTGACGCGGACGCCCTCGCGCAGGTCCACCGGCAGCGCGCGTACGCGGTCCAGCAGCGCGCCGTCGAGCGTGGCGCGCGACACGCCGATGGCATGCTCGCGGTAGGGCCGGAAGCCGGCGACGGCGCCGTAGCGCGCGTCGAGGACGGTGCCGTCGGGCGCGGTGATGCGCATGCCGGCCAGCGCCACCGCGCCGCCGCCGTCGACGGCCTTGAGCGCACCCAGGCGATCGAGCACGCGGCCCCCTTCGGGGCTCAGATATTCGCCGCAGATCTTCGGCCGCGCGCGGGGTCCGCGCTCGAGCACGGTCACGGCGAGGCCGTGCTCGGCGAGCAGGATCGCCGCGGCGGCGCCGGCGGGACCGGCGCCGACGATCACGACGTCGGCGGCGGCGCTCACGCCGCCTCCACGACGAGGCGGGCGAGCCACGGATAGCGGCTGACGGTCGCCCGGGTCACGCCTGCGGCGTCGAAGAGATCGCCCAGCTCCGCCGGGGCATACGCGCGGCGCACGGACAGCGGCCCGTCGTGACGCGACATCCAGTGCATCGGCAGCACGCGCGTGACGAGCCACACGAGGCCGAGCGCCAGCGGGGTGCGCGCGAGGTCGTTGACGACCAGCCGTCCGCGGCAGGCGCGGCGCATCTCGCGCAGCGCCCTCACCGCGTCGTCGGGCTCGAGGTGGTGGAGCGTCAGCCCGGCGTGAACGACGTCGGCCGCGTCGGTCGTCAGCGGCAGCGCCCGGGCGTCCGCGCGAAGAACGGAAATCTCGGGATACGCGGCGCACGCCGCGGCCGCGAGCGCCGCGGTCCCCGCGTCGGCGTCGACCACCAGCACGCGCACGCGGCGGCCGGCGCGGCGTGCCCAAAGAACCACGCGGCGCGCGAAGGCGCCGTCACCGCCGCCCACGTCCACGACGCGCAGCGTGCGGGCCCCCGGCGTGGCGGCCGCGGCCCGCCGCACGCGCGCCAGCGAGAGCGCGTGACCGCCGAACCACGCGTTGAGACGATCGAGGTCGGCGAGCGTCGCGGCGAGGTCGGCCGGCGGGACGCGGCCGTCCAGATACTCGCGCGCGCCCTCCGCCCGGCGCATCACCAGCGCAGGAGCGCGCCCTCGGCGGCGAAGCCGGGCCCGAGGCCGATCATGAGCCCCCAGTCTCCCGGCACGGGATGCTCGAGGCGCAGCAGGCGCTCGAGGACGAACAGGATCGTGGCCGACGACATGTTGCCGTGCTCGCGCAGCACCGCCCGCGGGTGCGCCATCTGCGCGTCGCTGAGCTCCAGCAGATCGCGCGCGCGGTCCAGCACGCGCCGGCCCGCGGAGTGCAGCACCCAGTACGCCACGTCGTCGCGTTTGAGGCCTTGCGTCTCCATCATCGCGCGCGCCATCTCGCCCATCATGACGGCGCCGATGCGGCGCACGTCCTTGGAGAGCACGACGCGCGGCCGGCCGCCCGGATACTCGAAGCCCATCGCGCCCAGGTGCTCGGAGCGGAACAGCGTGCGATGGCCGAGCACGGCGGGTCCTGTCCCGCCGCGGCCGAGGGCGACCGCGCCGGCGCCGTCCGCGAAGATCGCGTGGGCGACGGCACTCTCGAGCCGGTCGTCGAGGAAATAGGCGGCCGAGCAGATCTCCACCGCCACCACGAGCGCGCGATGCGCGTGAAACGCCTGCAGGTGGTTCCACGCCTGTTGCAGCGCGACCATGGCGGAGGCGCAGCCCGTGTCGCCCACGTGCACGCGCTGCACGTCGTCGCGGCAGCCGAGGCGCGCGACGAGGTGCGCGTCGAGGCTCGGCGTGAGCCGTCCCGTGCACGTCGTGGTGGCGATGAAGTCCACGTCGTCCGCCGACCACCCCGCGCGCTCGAGCGCGGCCCGCGCGGCCGACTCCGACAGGGCCAGCGCGCCCTCGCAGAAGCGCGCGTTGAGATCGTCCACGCTCTCGTCCGGCGTGAAGCGCGCGGGATCGATCCAGAGATGGCGGCCCTCAATGTCGCTGGCTGCGAAGAAGCCGCGCCGGCGCTCGTCCGCGTAACCGGCGCGGGCGAGCACATCGGTCTGGGTAAAGCGGTTCGGCGGTACGGCGGTCGCGACGGCGGCGATGCGTGGTGCGCTCATATAAGATGAAGCTCAACGTCGAGCATACTGCGAGGGTCGAGCCCATGCCACTCTTCAGCTTCGAAGGCAAGCATCCGAACGTGCATCCGACCGCGTTCATCGCGCCGACCGCCGTCATCATCGGCGACGTCACCATCGAGGAGCGCGCGTCGGTCTGGTACAACGCCGTCCTGCGCGGGGACCTCAATCCCATCGTCGTTCGCGCGGGGGCCAACGTGCAGGACTGCTCGGTCGTGCACGTCACCGGGCGCGCGGGCGTCGAGATCGGGCGCGGCGCCACCGTCGGCCACAATTGCACCATCCACGCCGCGCGGCTCGGCGACGAAGCGCTCGTCGGCAATGGGAGCACGGTGCTCGACGGCGCGCGCATCGGCGCGCGCGCGATGGTGGCGGGCGGCGCGCTCGTCACGCCGGAGACCGAGGTGCCGGACGGCATGCTGGCCATGGGCACGCCCGCGAAGGTCAAGGGCCCGCTCGCCGGGACGCCGGCGGAGTTCTGGGTGAAGGCGAACCCGGAGGGCTACCAGAAGCTCGCGCAGCGCCACCTCGTGGGCATCGCCGAGGTCGCGCGCTGACGCGTCGCCGCCGTCAGCGCCCCTGGAACTTCGGGGCGCGCTTTTCCTTGAACGCCGCCACCCCCTCCTTGTGGTCCTCCGTCTGGCGCACGATGGCCATGTGCGAGGAGACGAGGTCGAGGTGCGTGCGCAGGTCGAGCTTCATCGACTGGTAGACGAGCCGCTTGATCATGCGGACCGGCACCTGCGGCCCGTCCGCGATCTGCCGCGCGAACGCGTAGGTGACGTCGCGCAGCTCGGCGTCCGGCACCACACGCTGCACGATGCCCAGGCGCAGCGCCTCCGCCGCCTCGATGAAGTCGGCGGTCCACAGCAGCTCGAGCGCCTTGGCGGGCCCGACCAGCCGCGGCAGGAAGAACGTGTCGCCGTCGCCCGGCACGAGGCCGACGCGGACGTAGCCGGTGGAGAACCGCGCGGACTGCGCCGCGAAGCGCACGTCGCACATCACGGTCATGCCCATGCCGGCGCCGACGGCGAGGCCGTTGACCATCGCGATCACCGGCTTGTCCACCGTCTCCAGCGTCTTCGGCACGCGATGCACGCCTTCCCAGAGCATGTTCTTGTGGTCGAGCTGGGTGGGCTCGCCCTGCCCCATGCGCGCCACGTCGCCGCCGGCGCAGAACGCGCGCCCGGCGCCGGTGACCAGGACGACGTTGACGTCGGGATCGGCCTGGGCCTCCGCGAGCGACTTCGCCCACGCGTCGATCATCGGCCCCGTGAACGCGTTGAGCTTGTCGGGGCGGTTCAGCGTGATGGTCGCGATCTTGTCTTTCTTCTCGTACAGGAGGTCGCTCATCGTCAGTCCTTCGGCAGGCCGAGCACGCGCTCGCCCAGGATGTTCTTGAGGATCTCGGTGGTGCCCGCGCGGATCCCGCTGGCGCGCGCGAGCAGCTCGTAGAATTCCCACTGCCCGTCGTCGGGCGCCCACGGCGTGCCCTCCGCGATCTGCGCGTAGGGGCCGATGACCTCGGTGGCGGCGAGGGCCAGCTCCTGGTCGATCTGGCTCCAGAACAGCTTGGACGTCGAGCCCTCGGGCCCCGGCTCGCCGCCGCGCAGGATCTTGGTCAGGCTGCGATAGGCGTTCATCTGCAGCGCCTGCTCGCCGATCCAGAGCGCGGCCACCTTCTGGCGCACCAGCGGATCGCCGCCGCGGCCACGCTCGCGCACCAGCCGCACGAAGCGGTGCAACGCGTTGCGCAGCGCGATGTGGCGGATGAACGTCAGCAGATCGCGCTCGTAGGCCAGCGTGGTGATGGCCACCGCCCAGCCCTCGTGCAGCTTGCCCACGAGGTTCTCCCTCGGCACCCGCACGTTGTCGAAGAAGACTTCGTTGAACTCGGCGTCGCCGGTGATCTGCCGCAGCGGCCGGATGGTGATGCCCGGCGTCTTCATGTCGACGAGCAGGAAGGAGATGCCCTTGTGCTTGGGCGCCTCGGGGTTCGTGCGCACGAGCAGGAAGCACCAGTCGGCCACGTGCGCCATCGACGTCCACACCTTCTGGCCGTTGACGACGACGTGATCGCCATCGAGCACGCCGCGCGTCTGCAGATTGGCGAGGTCGGAGCCCGCGTTGGGCTCGGAGAAGCCCTGACACCAGAGCTCGTCGGCGGTCAGGATCTTCTGCAGATGCCGGGCCTGCTGGGCCGGCGTGCCGTATTTCATCAGCGTCGGGCCGAGCATCGACAGCCCGCCGCGGTTCACGAACTGGGGCGACTCGGCGCGCGCCATCTCCTGGAACAGGATGATCTGCTCGGTGAGCGGCGCGCCGCGGCCGCCGAACTCCCTGGGCCAGTTCATGCCGACATAACCGGCCTCCCACATCGTCTTCTGCCAGCCGCGCAGCCGCCGCACCTCGTCGACGTCGGCGCGCGACGACGCGAAGGCCTTGCCGCGCAAATCGTCCGGCACGCTGGCCTCGAGCCACGCCCGAACCTCCTTCCGAAACACCTCCTCCCTCTCGCTGAACTCGAAATCCATCTACGACCTCACGCTCCGAGAAGGGTGCACCGGGCGAGCTCGCACGGGCGGCGAGAATGGTGCAGATGCGAGGCGCCGACGCAGCGGGCGCCGAGGCGTATGCCGCATACGCCGCAGGCGGCCGCGAGGAGGCAACGAAGCAGATGCGCCATTATCGTCGCCCGTCTCCTACCACATGACACAGCCGCCATCGACCATCAGCGCCTGCCCCGTGATATATCGCGCCTCGTCGGACGCGAGGAACACGGCGGCATTGCCGATGTCCTCCGGCGTCTGCTCGCACTTCATCGGCACAATGTCGCTCACCCGCTTGTCGAACACCTGGCGCGCGGTCATGCCCTTGAAGGCCGGATTGGTGTCCGCGATGTGCTGCGCCAGCTTCTGCCAGAACTCCGTGTAGAGCACGCCCGGGCAGATCGCGTTGACGGTGATCCGGTGCGGCGCCAGCTCCTTGGCCACCACGCGGGTGAACGTGATGACGCCCTGCTTGGCCACGCTGTACGCGGGCATCGTGATGGCGGACAGCGGCCCCGCGATGGACGCGATGTTGATGATGCGGCCCGCCTTGCGCTCCAAAAAATAGGGAGCCACCGCCTTGGACGTCAGAAAGACCGATTTCGTGTTGACGGCGAACGCGCGGTCCCAGTCGTCTTCGGTGTTGTTCGTGAACGGCATGCCGGGCGGCGACGCCATGCCGGCGTTGTTCACGAGGATGTCGATCCGGCCCAGCACGTCGCGCGTGCGATCCACCATCAGCTTCACGTCGGCGCTGCTGGTGACGTCGCACTTCATGGCCAGCGCGCGGCGGCCCAGCGCCTTGACCTCGTCGGCGGTCTTCTCGGCGTTGAGCACCTGGATGTCGGGAATCGCGATGTCGGCGCCTTCCTTCGCCATCGCCAGCACGATGCCGTGTCCGATGCCGCTGCCACCGCCGGTGACGATCGCGACTTTCCCCTCGAGCCGGGCCATGCACACCTCCGTCGATATAATCGGTGCTCCGGAGGGACACATGACAACACACAGCCTGCGAAGCCGCAACTGGTTCGGGCGCATGGATCTCGATGGCTTCGCCCATCGGTCGTGGCTCAAGACCGAAGGCTTCAGCGACCAGGTGTTCGACGGCCGGCCCGTGATCGGCATCGCGAACTCGTGGTCCGAGCTGACCAACTGCAACGCGCACCTGCGGCAGGTCGCCGAGGCCGTGAAGCGCGGCGTGTGGTCCGCGGGCGGGTTCCCGCTGGAGTTCCCGACGATCTCGCTCGGCGAGGTCCTCATGAAGCCGACGACCATGCTGTTCCGCAATCTCATGGCCATGGACGTCGAGGAGTGCGTGCGCGCGTATCCGCTCGACGCCGTCGTGCTGCTGTCCGGCTGTGACAAGACCACACCCGCGATGCTGATGGGCGCCGCGTCGGCCGACGTGCCGGCCATCATGGTCACCGGCGGCCCGATGCTGCGCGGCAAGTGGCGCCAGGAGGAGCTCGGCTCCGGCACCGATCTGTGGCGGCTGTGGGCCGAACGACGCGCGGGGCGCATGACGGACGAGGAGCTCTGCGAGGCCGAGTCGTGCATGTCGCGCTCGGCGGGCCACTGCATGGTGATGGGCACGGCCTCGACGATGGCGTCGATGGCCGAGGCGCTCGGCATGACGCTGCCGGGCAACGCGGCGATTCCGGCGCCCGACTCGCGCCGGCTCGCGCAGGCCGAGCTGGCCGGCCGGCGCGCGGTGGACATCGCGAAGGCCGGCGGACCGAAACCGTCGGAGATCCTCACCACGCGCGCGTTCGACAACGCGATTCGCGCGCTCATGGCGGTGGGCGGCTCGACCAACGCGGTCATCCACCTGCTCGCGCTGGCCGGGCGCGCCGGCGTCCCGCTCACGTTGAAGCGCTTCGACGAGCTGTCGCGCACGACGCCGTTCCTGCTCAACGTGCGCCCGTCGGGGAAGTACGTCATGGAGGACTTCTTCTACGCGGGCGGGCTGCCGGTCGTGCTCCGAGAGCTGCTGCCGCTGCTGCACGGCGACGCGCCGACGGTGAACGGCAAGAGCCTCGCCGACAACGTGCGCGACGCGCGCTGCTGGAACGACGACGTCATCCGGCCGCTCGGCGTGCCGCTGGCCTCCGAGGGCGGCCTCGCGATGCTGACCGGCAACCTCTGCCCCGACGGCGCCGTGATCAAAGTCTCGGCGGCGTCGCCGCAGCTGCTCACCCACCGTGGTCGCGCGGTCGTCTTCGAAGATCACGCGGACCTGCACAAGCGCATCGACGATCCCGCGCTCGCCATCGACGAGACGTCGGTGCTCGTCCTCAAGCACGTCGGTCCCAGGGGCGCGCCCGGCATGCCGGAGTGGGGCGCGGCGCCGGTGCCCGCGCGGCTGCTCCAGCGCGGCGTGAAGGACATGGTGCGCATCTCCGACGCGCGGATGAGCGGCACCTCGTACGGCACCGTCGTGCTGCACGTGGCGCCGGAATCGGCGGTGGGCGGCCCGCTCGCCCTCGTGCGCGACGGCGACGAGATCGAGCTCGACGTCCCGCGGCGCACGCTCACGCTGCGCGTCGGCGACGACGAGCTGGCGAAGCGCAAGGCCGCGTGGAAGCCGCGCCCGCCGCACTTCAGCCGAGGCTACGGTCGGCTCTTTCTGGATCACGTGCTGCAGGCCAACGAGGGCTGCGACTTCGATTACCTGCGCGGCAAGACGCCGGTGCGCTTCGAGGACTCCGCCGGGCCGTCGCACGCCTGATCAGCGCGCGCCGGCGATCCACTCCCCCACGCGCGCCGGCAGCGCGTCGCGGTTGGCGCGCGTGACCTCCCAGAGTGTCACGTCCGGACGACGCTTGACCTCCGCGATGAATCCGCCGCCGCGCTGGCCGACGGTCGCGACGAGCGGCACCCCGGCGTCGAGCAGGGCGCGCGTCGCGTCGACGAACCCGGGCGAGAGGCATTCCATCTTGCCGATCTCGTCCACCAGGTAGAGCGCGACGCCTCGGCGCACGGCGAGCGCCGACCGCGAGACGGCCTCGAGCGTCGGCACGTCGACCCCGTACTTGCCCACGCGCGGAGCGCCATGGCGCTCCACGTGAGCCATGACCGCGCGGCGCCCGTCGAACGTCACCAGCGCGAAGCCACGGCGCTCGCCGCGCACCCGGATCTCTTCGGTGAAGAAGCCGCCGAGGCGCGTGCGTGGCTCGGCGCGGGCGACCGCGCGGATCACGGTTGTCTTGCCGACGCCCGGCCGGCCGGTCAGCAGGAGGGCGACGGCGCCACCCCGTTCAGGGTGCCTGGATCTCGATGCGTTCGACGCCGTCGGCGACGCGGACGATCGAACGGATCGAGAGGGGCGCGCGGGCGCGCACGGCCGCACCGCCCCGAATGCCGCCGCCGGTGCGTGGGGTGACGACGACGGTCGGCGACGGCACGCCCCGCGGTTCGCGCCGGATCGCGCGCGACGGCAGCGCCGCGGGGCTCGTGAGCGCCGGCGGCTCCGACGAGGGCGCGACGCCCGTGCGCGCGGGCGGCTGCGATAACGGCGCCACGCTCCTGAGTGGCGGCGGCTCCGACAGCGGCGACGCCGCCAGGACGAGGGCCGCCGCCAGCGGAACGCCGACGAAGAGCACCGCGGCCCGATCGCGGCCGGGCCAGCGCGCCTTCTTCGACGGCGGCGCCGGCGGCGTCGAGCCGCCCATGACGCGACTTGCACACCTCGGGCAGATCCCGTCAGTGAATTGCAGACGAAATCCGCGCCACGAAGCGACGCCGATCAGGCGTGGATAGCCGTGAAATCGCGAGTGCCACGCGCAGCGGACCAGCAGCACGCGGGTCAAGAGAGCAAACCCGGTGCCCGGCCGCGCACGCTCAGCGCTGCGGCACCCGAGCCCGCCGAGCGCCGCGCTCGATGACCGGGCGCAGGGATCCGGCCGCGCGCAAGGCGTGTGCCGCGGCATCGGACGGCAGGTCCCGGCGCGCCATGACGATCGCGACGGGCACGCGTCCGTCGGCGGCGGCCAGCAGCCGGCGCGCGCGGGCCGTCGAGACCGCGCCGATCTCCGCGACGAGCCGCGCGGCGCGCGCGCGCAGCTTGCGCGATCGCGGCTGCACGTCGACCATCCGGTTGCCGTAGACCTTCCCCAGGCGCGCCATGCTCGCCGTCGTCAGCGTGTTGAGCACGAGCTTGGTCGCGGTGCCGGCCTTGAGCCGCGTCGAGCCGGCGAGGACCTCCGGGCCCGGCGCGGGCGCGATCGTGATGTCGGCGCGCGCGCGCGTCGCCCCGCAGGTCACCAGCACCGTCCGGGCACCGGCGCGGCGCGCCGCCGTCAGCGCGCCGCGAACGAACGGCGTGACGCCGCTCGCCGAGACGCCGACCACCACGTCGCCGGTGCGGGCGCGCACCCGCGCCGCCCTCGCGCCCGCGCGCGCGTCGTCCTCGGCGCCCTCGCGCGAGCGGAACACCGCGGCGCGGCCCCCCGCCATGACGGCCTGCACGCGGCTCGGCGGCGTGCCGAACGTCGGCGGGCACTCGGCGGCTTCGAGCACGCCGAGTCGGCCGCTGGTGCCGGCGCCGACGAAGATCAGCCGGCCGCCGGCGCGCAGCGCGGCGACGATCAGATCGACGGCGGCGGCGATGTCCCCCGCGACGCGACCGACCGCGCGCACCGCGCGCGCGTCCTCGCGATTCATCAGCGCGGCGATGCCGCGCGCGTCGAGACGGTCGAGGCGCGCGCTCGCGCGGTTCGCCCGCTCGGTGACGAGCCGCTCGTAGCGGAGCCCGCGCGCCATGGCGCGCATGGTATCACCGGCTGCGCTACCATCTGCGGCGTGCCCGCCGTCCTGACCGGTCTCGACGTCCTCCTTCGGGAGCGTCTCGCCTCGCTGCGCGGTCGTCGCGTCGGCTTGCTCGCGCACCAGGCGTCGATCGATCGCCGGCTCGAGCACGCCGCCACGCTGCTGCGCGACGCGCGCGGCGTGCGACTCGTGCGGCTGTTCGCGCCGGAGCACGGCGTCTGGGGCGCGCCCCAGGACCACGCGCCGATCGCCGACGAGCGCGATCCCGTCACCGGGCTGCCGGTGATCAGCCTGTACGGCGCCACGCGCGAGCCGACGCCGGCGATGCTCGCGGGCCTCGACACGCTGGTGGTCGACCTGCAAGACATCGGCTCGCGCTACTACACGTTTCAGTGGACGCTGGCGCTGGCGATGCGGGCGTGCGCGCGCGCCGACGTGAGCGTCGTCGTCCTCGACCGGCCCAACCCGCTCGGCGGCGCCGTCGTCGAAGGCAACCTGCCAGACCCCGCATTCGCGTCCTTCGTGGGTCTCTATCCGCTGCCCGCGCGTCCCGGGCTCACCCTGGGCGAGCTCGCGACGTGGCTGGCGCGCGAGCACGGCGTGCGGCCGGCGCTGAGTGTCGTCGGCATGCGCGGATGGCGTCGGGCGATGCTCTGGGAGGATACCGGCGTGCCGTGGGTGGCGCCCTCGCCCAACATGCCGACGCCCGACACCGCGCGCGTCTATCCCGGCGGCTGCCTCTTCGAGGGGACGAATCTTTCCGAGGGCCGTGGCACGACGCGGCCGTTCGAGTGGGTCGGCGCGCCCTACCTCGACGCCCACGAGTACGCGGCCGCGCTCGCCGCGCTACGGCTGCCGGGAATCGCGTTCCGCCCGGCGCGCTTCACGCCGACGTTTCACAAGTGGGCGGGACGCGTGTGCGGCGGCGTGCAGCTGCACGTCACGGATCGCGCGACGTTCAAGCCGTTCCTGGCGGGGCTGGCGGTCATCGCCGTCGCGCGGCGGCTCGCGCCGCGTCGCTTTCGATGGAAGCGGCCGCCCTACGAGTTCGAGCGCCGGAGACTGCCGATCGACATCCTGCTCGGCACCGACAAAATCCGCCGCGCGCTCGAGCGCGGCCGGCCGCTCGCGCAGATCGAGCACGGCTGGGCCGCCGAGCTCGCGCGCTGGCGGCGGCGACGCGAGCGCGTCCTCGCCTACCGCTGACGATCCGGATAGGGCCGAAGCCGGCTCGGATCAGTTGGTGAACAACCGCGTGAAGAAGTTCTTCACGCTCGAGCCGAAGGCGTTGGCGCTCTCCTTGACGCTGCCGTCCTTGAGATGCTGCCACGCGCTCTTGGCCGGTGCTTTCGCGGCGTGGCCCGACTCCTTGAACTTCTCGCCGGTGAACTTGGCGCCCTCGACGACGGTATTGCCGACACCCTTGGCGGTCTGTTCCACGCCGGTGCCGAGCTTGCCGTCGCCGATCTGCTTCGCCCCGGTCTCCACCTGACGGGTCGCGGACTTCACCTTGGACTCGTCGGCGGCGATGGCCGGCGCGGCCATCCAGCCGAGAAGGGCCATCGAGGCGATCGTGGCCGTCAGCAGTCGCTTGATACTCATGGTGGAATATGTCCTCCTCACGTCAAGGCTACCGCGGGGGAGATCGCGGGGCGGGGGATCTGCGATCAGGCGCGGCGGGACGGTGGCGCTGCCGTCGACATCCGCGCGAGGGGATGCCCGGCCGGCAGGGCGGCCTGGCAGCCGAGTCGCACGACGGGATCGTGCTGCTCGATCATCCAGACGTCGCCGCGGTCGACGGCCTCGCCCACGCGACCGCGGCCCTCGCGCACCGAGGCGAGCACCAGCCAGATCGCGGTCACGATCAGTACCGCGGCGAGAATCTTCACCGCTTGCCCGGCCGGCTTACGAGGTGTAGCCGCGCGCCCGCATGCAGCTGGCGTACGCGGCGCGATACCGCTCGTCGTGCTTCTTGTTCTCGTTGAGGCCGTAGAGCGTGCCGCCGCCCGCGCCCACGACGGCCGCGCCGACGACCGCGCCGATGGCGCCGTCCTTCACGACTTCCATCGTCTTGTCCGTCGAGCCGGCCTCGCTCGCCGCGTACCTGTTGCACGCGTCGATCGCGGTCCGCGTCGGGGCGGAGGGAGCGCTCGCCACACGGGCGGGCGTCGCCTGCTGCTGCAGCTTCTGCGTCTGGGCGGCGCGATCGGCACCCGTCCAGTTCGCGACGACGAGACCCGTTACCAGAGCGGTCACCATCATCACGGCCATGCCAATGGCCGTCATCTTCCAGGGATTCATGGCTACCTGAGGTTGCCGCTGCGCCCGTAGGTGTCGGCAGTGCCGCGCGGCGACGCGTTGTCGCTCGCGCCGGGCGAGCCGCCGCGGGCGCGGGCGCCGGCCGTGACGACGGAGGCGCTGGGCGGGCGCGACTGGTTGTACCGCGTCATCACCTGGGCCATGCTCTTGTCGGCCAGCAGCCCCTGAGCGCGCATCTGCTTGAACACGTGCTCCCAGCCTGAGCCCTGCTGCTTCATCGCGGCGATCTGGTCGAGCGTGAGCGGCCTCGGGTGAGTCGCGCTCGCCGTGGACGGCGCCGGCGACGGGGAGGGCTTGCTGCCGTACCTCGGCGAGGTCGACGGCGTCACCGTCTGTGCCTCGAACAGGGCCCGCGCAACCTTCTGATGGCCGGGCGACAGCTTTTGATAGGCGCCCGCCGGAGCCGGCGGCGGCGTCATCTGCGCGTCGGCCGAGGTGACTCCGAACAGAAGAAGAAGCGCAGCTACGTGAGATGCCTCGCCCATGTCGGGCCTCCGGGGTCGGCGCGCGGTAAGTACCGCCTGGTGGCGGCCGGGGACACCTACGCTCAAGCCCTCCGGGCCGGGAGGGAGAGCAGAGCGCGTGCCAGACCTCCGGCGCTGGTCGCCAGGCCTTCCGGATCATGGGGTTAGGCATAGAACTGGACCGTTAGCGACCCCTGTTTCGGTGTCGCGCGCGTGACGTTGAGCCAGTTTTTTACGACAATTTGGCAGGCGTGTACATTTTTTAACCGGCTTCCTGAGGCCTTACGCAATGCGTGGTCGAGGGAGCGCGCACGACTAGAATGGCGGCGTGACGAGCCTCGAAGATCTCGTCGGCGAGCGTCTCATGATCGGGCTCAAGGGCGTGACGCTCGACGACGCCGACGTTCGATTGTTTCGCGACACGCGCGCCGCGGGGCTCATCCTCTATCGCCGCAACTTCGAGACTCCGGCGCAGCTGCTCGACGTGCTGACGCGTCTCGAGAACACGCTCGGCCGGCGGCTGCTCGTGGCGACGGATCACGAGGGCGGCCGCATCGTGATGCTCGGCCGCGGCGTGACGGTCTTTCCCGATAATCTCGCGGTCGGCACCGCCGGCGACGAGACGTTCGCGCACAAGCAGGGGTTGATCGAGGCGCGCGAGCTTCGCCGGCTGGGCGTCGATCTCAACCTCGGTCCGTGCCTCGACGTGCTGACCGATCGCTACAGTCCCAACATCGGCATCCGCGCGTACGGCAAGGACCCCAAGCTGGTGGCGCGCTACGGCGTCGCGCGGCTCT
>WNEQ01000238.1_pt1 | contig 27902 bp, 26 predicted proteins | sample 5399971 | NCBI WGS metagenome assembly WNEQ01 (sample SAMN13153330, study PRJNA577476) | soil metagenome | isolation source: 20 cm grassland meadow soil 2 days after 1st rain plot 5 | place: USA:California | collected 2015-09-18
CTCGGTCCTAGTCCCATTGGACTGTGTTGGTCGGACAAGAGTCCGATTCATGTCTAGAATTAGCTCTGGGCTGTTCAAGAATTCATCGGACGAGGAAAAGATAATCTCAACATCCCTTTTTTCGAGAATCTATCAGGCTGAGTGTACCCACAACTTCTCGCGCTACTACAGGAGCTTGTGCACGACTCTGAGGCAGGCGTTCATCACATAAGGAATCTTATTCTCCGAGAGCATTTTCTTCGCTTCCTCGTTTTCGAGTCCGAGCTGGGCCCAGAACGCGAAAGGTCTACCATACTTCTTCCGCATCTCGATCACCTGCTGTGCAACCTGTGGAAGTTCTTCGCTTGGACGGAAGACGTCTACGATATCGATCTTTTTCGCCAAGTCTGAAGGCAGGTCCATGAGAGTCTTGTACGCTTTCTCGCCCAGAATCTGATCTGCCGTTGGATTTACCGGGATGATTGTGTAGCCGTGTTCCTTCATATAGGCGGGAACCGTGTAGGCTTCCTTCTCTGGGCTCTTCGAAGCGCCTACGAAAGCAATTACGTCGTATTTTTTCAGAATTTCTCTCGGTGATATGGTCGTGCTGGGAGCGTGGGTTTGGGACGTAATGCTTGCCTCTGATCCTACCTGTTGTCCGGTGGCTAAAAAGATGCTTCGCCGCGAAAATCAGCTAGCTCCGAGGCCGTATGTTCTTGAACTGGGTATAGAACAATGTGATTGAGATCGCGTAGAATATCGTGGCTAGATAGAAGGGAATGTCGAACCTTCCCGTTGCCAAGATCAAGCCCCCAATCACGGTGGTTATGCTGTTTGGGATTCTCCAGACGACAGTGTTGATGGAGCTCGCCAGTCCTCTCTCTTCCTGGGACATGATGCCCATAAGATAGGAGTCCTGCAGGGGAACTGACACGTTCATCAAAGCTGCTCGAACAATGTAGAGGCCTCCAGCCAGTCTGACGTCCGGGACGAATGCGAGGCTTAGCATAAAGACAGTCGAGAACCCTTGCGTAGCGACTATCGCCTTGAGCAAGCCGAACCTGCTTGAGAGCCTCGGACTCGTGAATGCCGCCAGCGCTATTGTCAAGTTAGAGAGCGAGAGTAGGGGTCCGCTGAATGTGTCAGGAGTTCCGAATTTGAGGAAGAGCCAGGTCGGAATTAGGGGAATGATGAACCCTGCACCAAGTCCGATGAGGCTGTTTATCCCGGAGAACTTGAGGAGGATCGGGAAGTTCTTGCCTCTGATCAGTTTCGTTGGGTTGGGAGTTTCCTTGTAGTCCTTGAGGACGCGAAACAGCCAAACAGGCGTGATAGCCGAGACTAGTCCTACAAGCACTAGGAGGTCTTCGTGAACTGGGATCGAGCCCAGCCCAGTCAGGGATTGGATTGCTGGGATGAATGCTGGCAGTAGAGACCCGAACGCTACCGCTCCATTGCCGAGGATGAACGAGAGAGAGAACGAGGCATCCCGGTTCTCCAGACTTGTCTGGTCAGCGATTATCGCATTCCATGTCGAAAGGGCTGCTGACTCGGCTACTCCAAGAATGATTGCTGCGAGAACCAAGACGGCTACGTTTAGTGTAAGGGCGATCATTATGATGGGAAGGGGAACTAGAGATGTTCCGATCAGGAGCAGCTTCTTCCTCCCCCTTCGATCAGAGAGTATTCCAAGGGGTATTGAGAGCAGAACCATTGCGCCCTCTAGACCAAGGAGAAGACCTACGACGCCGGCGCTGATGTTCAGTTGAGGGAAAAACGCTGTAAGGTAGACAAGGAGATATCCTATTGCCATATTGTTGAAGATGAGGGCAATGATGAGCCACTTCACTTTCCGAGGAATCTTGGAGAAGAATCGCCGTTTCTCCTTGGCTTCAGGCTCCATCTCGGGCTCGCCGGCGGGGGTTGAGATAGATCGGGGCTATTTAATCGGAGCCGGGTTGACTGGTCGTGAATCAGCGGATCGTCGACGTTGAGTCTGTTCTCTCAGGAAGAATTGTGAGAGTACTGCTGAACCGAGAGCTGCCGCAAACGCGAAGAGAATGACGGACTGGAGTTGTGTCGCGTCCGCTATCACTCCCCCGATCAATGGGCCGAGACCGCCACCGAGACTTATCGCCGACTCTAGGATACCCAGTCCTTTTCCTCTATCAGCGATCGACGTGTAATCTGACATCAATGCTGCAGCTGAGGCTTGGATCAATGGATAGATCGGAAGCGTCCATAGAATCGTCACTACAACTGTGTTGGTGACGAAGTAGATCGTTGCAAAATAGGCCATGTACCCCACGGCTCCCAAGAGGAACATAGGTTTCCTGCCAAATCTATCGTCCAGAGGACCGACGATCCGAAAAGCAATCGCCCCAAAAACCGTTGTAGCCGTAGCTGCAAGACCAGCCATCAACCGGGATCCGCTAAGAGAATCCACCAAGTATATCGTGAAGAAGTTGTTGAAGGAAGAGGATGAGACGAGTGCGAGAATTGACACCCCGCAGAGAATCAGAACATTCCGTTGTCTGAGAAGACTCCAATATCCCTCCGGGCGGATCACGGATTTCACGATAGTTAGCCCCTGCTTGGTTAGGAAGGAAACGACGAGTAGTCCGGAGTAGCCATAGAGAGCTCCCAGGATGTAGAGATAGATTGGATCGAGGAATTGGAACAGTACTCCGCCGATGAGGGTTGCCGACGCGTAACCTAGTGAGGCTGCCGTCCAGAATTCTCCGATAGCTCGCCCATACTGGGTGGATGTCTCAGTCGCCAGTGCGGCAAAGATGGGAATGAAGCTGGAAGAGAACAAGCCCATCAGTGCGACCATGAACACGAACTGTGCAGGGTCCTTCAGAAAGGGGAAGAGGGAGAATCCAACCGCCTGGACAACGAATGAGAGAGCTAGAATTCTCGTTCCCTTTCCAGTGGAGTCCAGAATTCCTCCCCAGACTGGAGAGAGGACGATCGTCTCAATGGCTGGGATGAATGCTACTAGCGAGATGAGTGAGAAGGATGCTCCTAGTGAGCGTAGCTGGATTGGCAGAAATGCCCAGATTATTCCGGTCGGGCCGAAAGCGAGGGCGGTTGATAGCTTAACAGCGATTCGCTGGTCCGTAAAGACCCGTCCACATGCCTGGCGCAGAAGCGATCTAGAGGGCTATTTTGAAGGTGTCGTCTGGATAAGACGTCTAATCTCTTCGCTTATCTTCTGACGCTCGTTGTCATCCTTCGCCATCATCCACTGAAGCTTGAGCTTGAAAACGCGATCCTCTAGGCTAACGTTTTCTTTCTGCACTGTGTCTACCATGCTTGTCTGCGCCATCGTCCGGTATCGAGCTCATTCTCGATCGTTGGAATATAACAAGATCTGAACCCGGGAATCACTCACTATAGCCCAGCAAGTCCCCCTATCACGAACCCGACAATCGCCAAGAGACCAAAAGCGAGATGTAGAAATATCGTGTTGGCGTTTGCAGGTATAATCGCATGCGGATCTTTGTAATTAGCCCGTAGTATCCTGACTGCCTTCAAAGCAAACGGTAGACTGAACAAAGCAATGAGCGTCGCAAAGCTTGTGATCGGGAAGGAGACAAAGACCTTCAGAACCGCATAGAGGAGCAGTAGAAAGTAAGAGGTCGCCAATAGTCCCACATAGACCGCGACAGACCTGAGGTAGCCCAGCCTCAAGACCAGAGTTTTCTTTCCGACCGCTTTGTCCGCGTCCATATCGGGAAACTCGTTGATCCACAAGACCGCTGCAATGAGCAGTCCCACTGGAATCGACGCGAGCAAAGGTACCGTCGCTGATGCAAGGGATCCGGTTTGAACGTAGTAAGCGCCGAGGGTCATTACGGGCCCGAAATTGAGTCCGACAAGAAATTCTCCGACCCCTCGGTAAGCCAGCTTGAAGGGAGGGCCGACGTAGAAGTAAGTAGAAATTACGCCGATCAATCCGAACCAGAACAATTGGTACAATCCCAATTGGAAGATGAGGTAGAATCCTATGAGGGATCCGAGGATCAGACAGGAGGTGGACACGATCAAATGGGTTGAGGGCTTAATCAGGCCAGCTGTCAGTATTCGCCCGCCGCCGGCGAACGGGTTCTGGTGTCGAACCTGAAGATCATTTCCGCTCTTGAAATCAAAATAATCATTGAACATGTTACTCGCAATCTGGATCAAACTCGCGCCGAGCAGCGTGAGCAGGAAAGTGCCCCAGTTGAAGGCGCGCAGTGTTTCCCAAGCGATCACCCCTCCAAGTATGATCGGCACGAAGGTCGCCTGCAGGAATGGGATCCGCATCGCCTTAAGCCACAATCCGATGAACGGCGGCTTTTTCGCGTCAATGCTTGGGTTGGATGACATTACGTGGCTGTCTCCCGGTTCGAAAAAAGCGCCCTCGCCGGAGGTGATATAAGGCTAATTCCCGGAGTAGCTTGACTTACGAGGCAAAAGGCTAAAGCGTGTTCAAGAGTCCACGAAAGACTCCGAACGCTGTGGAGAATTTGGCCGAAAACTGGGACGTAGTAGTAGTTGGCGCCGGCATAGCGGGCTGTATGACAGCTGGCACAATAGCCCTGAAGGGCAAAGGCAACGTAAGCGTTCTCCTCATGGACCGAAACCCGCCGACCGAAGCGGGTAAGAAAACTGTTCTAGGCTGGGTCTGTGGCGACGCGGTTGGCGAGCACCACATCAAGTACATTCACGATCATATCGGGACGAGCTACGGCAAGCCCGAGATGGAAAACCGAGTAACAGCAGTCTACGTCTACTCCCCGGACATGAAGGTCAGGGTCCCATTCGAAGGACCCGGATACGTTCTCGACAGGCCCAAGTTCGCCAAACGCCTCCTCGATGATGCCTTGAAGGCAGGCGTTGAATTCCGTGGCAGCGTTCAAGCAACCGATCTAATCCAAGAGAACGGAACAATCGTTGGGCTACATGGTCAAACCGTTGGACCCGGAGTAAACCAGCCGTTTGAGATCCGATCAAAACTCATCATCGATACCTCCGGAATGTCCACCAAGCTCCGCCGGAACCTTCCAATTCCCAGTCACATAGAGAAAGAGATCAACAAGGACGATGTAGAACCAACAGCGCGTCTAAACGCGAAACTCAGGGACGGGATCGAAGTAGAACCCTTCCACTGCGACATCTACCTCGACGCGGAGAAAGCACCCGGAGGCTACCTATGGCTCTTTCCAAAATCCGAAGACAAAGTCAACATCGGCCTAGGCATTCAACAAAAGAGAAGCTCGAAGCCGCTCAGCGCCCTCTTGAAAGATTGGTTGGCAGCAGACGACCGATTCAAAGACATTCAACCATTGAGCGATGACAGCAATCTGACGGGATCCTGGCAGGTCTCGGTTAGACACCAGAACGATTGCCTCGTCGCCAACGGCTACATGATCTGCGGAGATGCAGCATGGTTCCCCAACCCGATCAGCGCAGGCGGCATCGGCCCAGGCCTCATAGGCGGAGTCATGGCCGGAGAAGCAGCAGTGCGGGCAATCGAGGCGAACGACTTCAGCGAGAAACAGCTTTGGCAATACAATTTAGACTTCGTCAATCACTACGGCAACAAAACGGCCGGCCTTGAAGTATTCCGAATGTACCTACAGACACTGAACAATGATCAGATCAATTATGGAATGAGACACTTCCTCTCATCAGACGAAGCCACAGAAATCTCGCTGGGAGAAATGCCCCACCTTTCGGCCGCCAAGAAGATAGTCAAACTGTTCAGGGGCCTGGGATCATACAAGGCATTCAGCGGACTTGTGTTTACGATGAGTAGAATGAGAGCGCTAAACGAGCTCTACCAGAACTATCCCAAGGACCCCGCCCAGTTCGATGCATGGAAAGCTAACGTCGATTCGATCCTGGCTCAGGGCCGAGCCCGTTTCCACTAAACCACGAACAGTAACATCGTGGTTCTGCTGGTTTCGTCTATAGACCAGCTTCGGGGCATCGACTCCGGGGATTACCGTAGGCGTCGGGTTCCCTTTCACAGCTTCAACTGCTCCGCCTTGCGCCTCTAGAAGGATGGGAGGCCGGGAACGTGCGAACCTCACCCGTCCCCGCCGAGACAGGTTAACAGCCGCGACCCTGTCCCGGTCCATCACCACTCGACACTTGCTGCACCAGAGCTTACGTCCCAGTCTCTTGTCCGATTGGAGTCTCTCCCCGCATCTCGGACAGGTCACACTGGAACCTCCGGTCTCACGCCTCGACAAACGAACAATCGGCAGGCCTATCCATCGCGCCTTGTACTCGATCTGTCGTTGAGCCTTTCCGAAACTCCACCCGTTCATCCTGCCACGATACTTTCTACCCTGACCATTACCCTTACGATAGAGGGATCGGATGTCCTCGATGTTCTCAAGAACTATTGCTGTTCTCCCTTGGATTGCGAAGGCGACGATGGTCTTTGTTGCGTTATGGAGCAGATGGTCAGTCCTGGCGGTTCGGCGTCCCCCATACTTCGACGATATTCTCGTTCTTATCCGATCATCGTCTCGTCTGAACGAGGCTATGATGCGGGTCGTAGTGCTGGTTATTCTCACCGACTCCGACAAATCATAGCGATAAGTCTGATTATCGTTTCCAAATGTTAGATTGCGGAGATTACGGTCCACACCAACGGTGGAGTTGCACTGTAATAGGGGAGCGTCCCGGGCGATGCAGAGACTCAATCTGCTCGTTGTGAGAGTGAAAGAGCGAACTTTGACTCCTGGTTGCAATATGATCTTTAACGTGTGCTTGGTCAAGGGTATGCTGAAACGTTTCCCTCTCGATACCGGAATATGCAAATATCCGTTCTCTATCTTGAAGCCGTAGCAGGAGACGAGCTGCTGTCTGAAGGAGTACGGGGTTCGGGTGGTGAAGCCTCTTCGGATAGACTTCTTCCTAGCCGCGAGTATTCCTGCGGCGCGTGATATTGCGCAGAGTTTGTAGTAGCTTGGAGAATCGTAATGGGCAAGCTGATTGTAGGAGAGCAGAGAAAGCTTCTTCAGCGAAGATACACTGTTGACTAGACCAATCCGTAATGAATCGTTGACCATCCTCCTGAACACCTCCAGCAGCATTAGAACGTCGCTTGATGAAACGTAGTATTGCCAGACCGACTTGACAGCCAACACAATAAAAGGCAGGAACCAAGGTCCAAGGTATAAGCGGGAGAGGCATCCGACGATAAGCTAACTGAGCTCATCACTGGAAAGGGCTACCGCAATGCAAGAATTCGTAATTGCTCCGAATGTCTGTATGGGGCAAAGGATGTTTGGTGGGCGTGCAGTTCTGCTTGACGACCTTGATTGCAAGCACACATGCCATCTGATTGCGATGACTAGATAACCAAGAGACGTCCCTGAACCAAATCGCTCGAGAAACAGTCAATATATATGCCGATTCGCTCGCTTCGCTTTGAAGACGTACTTGCCTTCTCCAGAAATTGGTGCATCCTTTGACTCGAGACCGCCAGATGATCAAGCACTTGTAATGAACATGCTATCTTCCGAATCTGATGCGACCTACAGTTTCCAGGGAATGAAGAGAAGGCTCGGCCTACACCAAGAGAAACTCACACGAATTCTCAAACGCCTCGAAGATGACAACCTTGTCTTGAAAACGGACGAGGGATACAAGGTCCTACATCACTCTAGGAAGACCACACGCCATGCTGACGACGGAGAGCCCGTTATCCGAGGCCAACTACCCCCAGGAATCGACCCCAACCTCCTCACTTCCAAACTAAAGGGCCGATGGTTCAAGAATTTCCGCTGGCTAGGCTACTCCTCCACCGAAGCAGGCCAATCGCTTTACTGGATAACGGAAGACGGACGGTTCCAACTAGTAGTACGGCTTGCTCACGCGGAGATTCTGGTCTGGAGCCAACCTACAAACGAGGTTGAGACGCACTCTTCGATAGCGGCGGGTTACGAGCTCTTTGACAGAATCAGCCGTATCCTTCCCCAAACCGAAGACTACAGCTAGCTCCCCGACTGTTCTCGTTGACTGGATAACCTTCTCCCCAGTCAATATCCCACACCCCTCACAAGGGTATAGGTGAGCAAACATGAAACGAACCTCCATTGCAGTACGATTCAGCACAGGAATCTTTCGACAGGACTGGCAACCGATGGAGCGACATCCCAGACCCTTGAAGCGCAGAAATCCCAACGAGATGGGCCAGGCTCCAGACAGGGTGCTTAACGCACCTTCCGGCCTTGACTAGTCGATACAGATTCCGTGACTGACATCCTTCGATCCTTCGTCGAGCCAGTCTCCAGTCTATCTGTCGTTCTCTTTTGGAGAAGCTGAATGGACTAATTCGAGCGGACACTAACCGCATCGTGTTCTTGGGAAAGAAAGATTACAAGGCGAACGGCCCTAGTATCTTGAAGAGAAACTGATTCAGTTGGCGGTCCACACGTCTATTGATCGTCCGGTTCTTCTCTATGACAATGATTGCGGGATCTGCACCAGATTCGCGCACGTCGCGAGTTCTCTCTCGAAGGGCTGGGTGGACACGGTCGGCTTATTCACTGACAGGGGAGAACGGATAAAGTCCGAGTTCTTTCGCCCCAGTGATAGACCGGATGAGATGTTCTGGCTTCTATTTGGCGATACGGGTTACGGTGGTCGGAGCGGGCTGTTGCCATTGGCCAGGGAAGTGATCAGGGGAAGAGTGCTTTGAGCGAACAATCGGGGGAAAGCTGCCCCAGGCCTAGGAACGCGGTCCAGCGGGTCCTTGGGACCCTTCGAAAGGGAAGAATCGTCAAGAAAAAGAGAACCGAAGGATCGTACTAGTTCAGCCGCAGACTCTTGTCAGCGTCATATCCCAACGATCGTCCCCAGGCTTTGATGCTGTCCAGGATCTTCTTTGAACCGAACCAGCATAGAGTCGTGAAGATGGCTTTGAAGGCTGGGTTCAGTCTCATGAGCGTCGGTGGCATTGAGTGTAGCTCTAACACTGTATGTCTCCAGCTTCTGTAGATGACCCAGAACCTCGCCTCGTCTATTGCTTCGTCGATGTTGAAGAAGCCCTTGTTCTTCAGAACACCTAGTGGGACAAAGCTGAGAGGAGTGACTGTGAAGTGGGCTCTGTTTCCGATCTCTTTTCGAAGCCCGTGCTCCATCTTGTCGATCAATCGCACTGTCTCAATTGCATCGTCTGTAGTCTCTCCGGGCAATCCGACGATAAGTGTGTAGGCTGGGAACCAGTAGTTTTCGTTGAAGATTCTTGTGCCGTTGTAGATGACTTCCTGCCATTCGCTCGGGCTGAAGGGTTTCACCTTCAAAGGCATGTATTTGCGAATGAGCTCCGTGGAGCCTGTTTCGAGCCCTGATTGGATGCCGATGTACTTGTCGTCCTTCGCACGGACTGTTTCGGATATTTCCTTGATGAGCTCTGGATCGGCTGCCGCAGGCGCAGTCGTACCATGGGTCGGGTTAGCGTACGTTATGCCACCCTGTGTCATTACTGTCTTGAAGAGGTCGACCACTGCCTCATGGTTGGGCATGAATCCGTTCTTGTCCTCGAGCTTGTAGAGGAAAATGTCCTCGCTGTGAATCCAGACGTTTGGGTTTCCGATCTTCCTGTTGACCGCGATCTCTCTCTCGATCTTGTCGGCGGGGTAGTATTTTGCCGTGCGCAGGTTTGGTTCGCAGAATTGGCAGTTTCGACCGCAGCCTCTCATGACCTCGACAAGGCCGTGCGTCGACGCTCCGACGATGTCCGGGATCTGCTCTAGCTTCGGTCCACGCGGAACGTGAATGAACTCTGGTGCTCCGTTGAATTCTATGTCGTTGTAGATGTCTTGTATGACATGGTCGCACTCTCCAATCACCGTGTGGTTGACTCCGAGCGCCCTCGTCTGTTCATCCTTGGTTTCCATTTGCCAAGCTCCTGATCCACCTAGGACCAGTTTTGCCTTGGGAAACCGTTTCCTCGCTTTGTTCACCTCGTAGACCAGCTCAAGGAATTTCTTCTTTGTATAGGCGGTCAGCTGGCCTCCGTCGGTGAACATCATGCTGACGGGTCCGAGTCCCAAGGGATCCATTGTGGATATTCCAATGATCCGCGTGTCTTCGTTGACGAACTTGGAAACGTGGTCAGGATGGGCGACCACTACTTCCTCGGGCTTGTACGTCCTGAGGATCGAGGCTTCCAGTTTTCTAAGCCCGTATGGCGCCATCTGTGCGACGCCGTTGTTGTGTTTGACTTGGGGGGAGAGGAAGTCGAATACGATTCGTGGAACCTTCTCAGCGGGTGCGCAGCTGAAGAAGGGCAGCAGGGGTATGCCCCAGTATTCGCTCATCTGGGTTGCGTCTGCTGTGAGTACGATTCTAGCCATTCATCTATTCCTCAAACACGCTTTGCTTTAGTTAGGATTAGGTCTCTCTTCCGACCGGTCTTCCCTAAAACAACCTGTTTTCGAGGCGCTATGTATTTTAAACTAGTGTTTGGTGTCAACCGGAAAATCATCAATTGCGCTTGCTTCGATACCCTTCAGAGTAGAAAGCCATCCTTCTCTCCGATGAGTCGCAACAGACGCCGTGTGGCAATTTCCCCAAGACTCTACAAAAAAATGGGTAGTCCGCGAATAAATGTTGGAGTTCAACAGATTCTTCGCAGAATTCCTTGAATCAGGATCCAGTGCCTATCGCGTTCACTGATCGGGTCTCTTCGACACATGTAACCCGTAAGGGCCGAGCAAGCAGAAGGCTTGGAGAGCAGGGAGAATCAGACAGTTTCCTTCTCTTACTCAGCGATGCCCATAAAAGAGACCATGCCTCTTTGACAAAATCATGCAAGCGACCACGAGTATCCAAGAAGGAACCCGCGCTCCTGAATTCACATCTCTATTGACAACAGGCGATGTGGTAAAGCTCAATGATTACAAGGGAAAGAAGGTTGTCCTCTACTTCTACCCGAAAGACGACACCCCTGGCTGTACAATCGAGGCCTGCGGTCTCCGTGATCAATATGAGAAAATTCGCGAGCTAGGAGCTGAAGTCTTAGGCGTGAGCGTTGACAACGTCGTGTCCCATCAACACTTCACACAAAAGTTCAACCTCCCGTTCCAGCTGATCGCGGATTCGGACAAAAGCATCACTAAGGCATACGGTGTGCTGAGCGAGAAATCCAACATGGCCAGGAGAGTCACCTTCATAATCGATGAAAAGGGGATCGTCGAGAAAGTATTCGACCCAGTCAAGGCAGACGCGCACACCCAACAGGTAATCGATGCCCTGTCACAATAATCCTCCGACCCCATCTATCAAGCTAGATTGGCGGATCGGGCAGAATTCACGGGATTAACGTAGGAAATTGGAAAAATCTCAATAGGTAACTCGCCGCAGCTTCCCACTCAAATTCTCTGGGCGGACCTTAGCCATTCTCCCATTCTGGAGATTTTCGCTTCTTGCCTCCTGACGATCTGGTCATCGAAGATGCTGGGATTTGATCGACGGAACGTTTCGCTCAGTGCCGCTGAAAGAGACACTATCGCCTCGACCCACTCGTCAACGGACATAGTTCCGACGTGTACGGTCTGAGGCCATCTAACTCCTTGAGTCGGACCGATCTTATCGACCTCAAGAAAGACTCGGAGATTGCGACCGTTCCGTTCTAGCCGAAAGCCAAATCCGGTGCCAACCAGCCAGTATTTGTACTCGTCATTCTCCTCATCTAGTCCATCAATCATTTTGATTGTTACTTTGATAGCATTCTCCCTGAAGTGCATGATGACTGTATTCTTCGCGCCATTTATTCCAAGAACATGAAAGACATTCTTTCCGTCAATCTCCAAAGCCACCGTCGGTTCAAAATTGGAATAACCGTCCTCGTTACCGATTTCGTCTTCCACTAAGTCAGAAAGGACGAACCTACAGGTCAATCTTGGCAGCCAGGATCATTGCTGAACATCATTTAGGTAAGACGTACTTGGATACCGGTTGGAAGGGTAATCTGAGCTGCCTGGGCACAAGTCTAGAATGATGAGGGACCGGGCAGGGCTTCACGCCTGTTTGGTATTCGACTGAGAACACTTGGAGATGAAACTCAAGACATCGTCTGTGAATAGATTGCTCAGATCTTCACGATGGTGTCCGCCTGGAACAGGGTCTTCTGCAGTCGAAAACTCTGATAAACCTTCTGGGGTATCGAGATGTCGGCGAGGTACAGGTTGCCGATATACGGCGAGGCACCTGGTTTAAGGAATCCGGTCTTCGGCAATGCCAGGGTAATGGTTGCTGTCGCTCTGATACACGGGTCGTAGGCCTCACCGGTCGTCGCGTTCATTCCTGAGGGAAGGTCTAAAGCCAAAATCGGACGACCGCTCGCATTGGCATCTCTGATCATCACTGCTACTTTGTCCCGAGGATTGCCCTCAAGTCCATATCCAATCAGACCATCAATCAGCAGATCGTAGTCTCTCAAATTGTAAGATCCTAAAAGGATCGGGATTCCCATTTTTTCGAGGACATAGAGTTGTCCAAGTGGCACATCCTTCATTCTATCCTTCGTTGCTCCAACAATCACGTTGACCTCAGCACCCCAGTTAGCTAAGTGCCTCGCCGCGACCATTCCATCGCCGCCGTTATTGCCCCCTCCAACGAGGCAAGCAACACGTTTTCCGAAAGTTGTCTCCCGCAACATCTGTTTCGCTAGAGTCGCCGTGGCTCTGCCCGCGTTTTCCATCAGCACAAGGACATCCACATGGAACTCATGTATCGTGACATCGTCCATCCTGCGCATCTCCACGGCAGTAACGTAGACAACTCCGGCTCTCTCTTCCATGCGTTCCCATCCTCCTGCTCGAAGCAGATATACTGAGGCTCACACTCGAGGAATATTCAAAACTTGAACAAGTAGAGCAATAACGAGGTTGAAACTTGCACCTTCTCATTGACGACGTTCAGCTCTGGGATGGGACCGGTTCGCCCGCCCAGCCCAAAATGTCCGTAGAAGTTCGCGATGGACGGATCCATTGGATCGGGTCCGCGTCCCAATGGCAGGGTAACCGGGCCGCTGTTCGAGTGGTTGACGGGAGGGCTCGCACGTTGATTCCTGGGCTCATGGATTGTCATGTCCACTACAGTAGCCCAGGCGGGCCCGAATGGATCGCGCGATTTACCGATCCCCTACCCGAAATCTCAATGCGAGCAATCGAACTCGCCGAGGCAAGCCTGCGAAGTGGCGTCACGACGGCGCGCGATGTTGGTGCACCTGAAGGCATCAGCATAAGGCTCGCACGTGCAGCCCGGGCCGGCGAGATAAATGCTCCGAATATTCGTGCCGCGGGGACATGGATTGCTCATCGAGGCACCTACGTTTCCTTCGCAAGACAATTCGTGGAAGCTGACGAGCTACGAAATGCCATCAAGACGGAGATTGAATCAGGCGCTGACCTGATCAAGGTTGCACTAGGAGGCTGGAACGAAGGCGCACGCCCCAAGGACGCGCCGGATATTCCGTTTGACAAAAAACTGCTCGCGGTAGCAGTCGAAGAGTCACACAAAGCAGGCTTCAAGATTGCATGCCACGCAAACGACCCGACCAGCTGTCGAATCGCCGCGCACGCGGGCGTTGATTCGCTCGAACACGGGATGTTTCTCGAAGCCAGCGATCTTGAAGCCATGAAGCAGAACAAGACGTACCTTGTCCCCACCATGTCAGTCTGGGACGCTATGCTCTACTATTCTCGCGCGGTTGATTGGCCTGAGGCCCGTAGGAAGCGAGCCGAGGACCTACGTCAGGGCTCGCGTGCGGCGGTCACTGCCGCCATCAAGGCGGGTGTGAAGATAGCACTAGGGACGGATGCTGGAGGCGGAGCTGCGCGTCACGGTCGAATCGCGAGGGAGGCTGAGTTGATGGTCGAATGCGGAATGGAGCAACGGGACGCGCTCATAGCCGCGACCTCAAACGCGGCAAAACTGATTGGCGAAGATGAACGTGGGACGATAGAGGAGGGGAAAATCGCGGACATGGTCTTGCTCGACGCGAATCCCCTAGAGAATATGGGCGCGTTGAGAATGATCGCAGACGTCTTTCAAGAAGGACGACGCGTATCGTAGATCGCTTCTGACAAAGACTGCACCATGGCCACTACATTTCGCCTCTTCTCCTCCACAGCCCCAAAGAGGATCCTAGCGAACACTCAGGAGTTTATGGTGGACCGGGCGGGATTTGAACCCGCGACCTTCCGGTCTTTGGACCATTTGCTGGTTTGCAAACCGGACGTTCTTCGGCCTGACCACTTTCGTCAGCATACCAGGCTGAACTACCGGCCCACTCGGTCCGAACCCGATATTCTACTCGGTTAAAGCCTTTGATGAAGCGACCTGCCTCAGCGAAGCTTGAGACGATCGCGGATCAAAAAATAAACATGCTTTCTTGGTCCCCGGGGGTAGTCGATTTCCCCGCGCCCCGCCCTTCATGGAAACACTCGATAACGCTACCACTTTTCCTTCAACCAACATGAAACCGTTTGATTTCCGAGAGTGTGGGATCGCCAATTCGGGATTTCTCACTGGAAGCGTGTTTCTAACGATGCCGTGCAAAGCTTTCGCCTTTCCAAAGCAAAAACACTTTCAGCCCCGTCTGTGAGCCTTGAAAGGGCAATGACAATCAGATTCTATGATGTCCCTACCATCAACGTTCCATCTATCTCCCGACGTGGCAGCCGAAACAGGAATCCATATCGGAGATGGCGGACTCTCCATCAAGAGAGGAGGACCCCACGGCTCTTATCAATATGAAGTAACTGGACACGCACTCGAAGATCAGCTCTATCTGATCGGCACGGTAATGCCCACAATCTCCGCCGCCTACCACCTTCAAAGACCTGGGCTCTACATCAACCCTGAACAGACCTGGATCTCCCTGAGATATCAAAGCAAAGCCGTCGCACTCTTCAAGCATGAAACACTGGGACTTCCTAATGGACGGAAAACAAACCTCTCAATACCCACAGTGATTCGCAAAGATTCCGGTTTGATGAAGCATCTTGGAAGGGAACTGCTTGCCACCGATGGCCTCCTCGGATATTACAACGCTTTTCGGAATGGCCTTCACAAATACCCTAGGATTCAACTTAGAATGGCAGCTGGCCAAGTAATTGGAGAATTCGCGACGTTCTTGAGAGAGGAGCTCGGCATTTCGTCTTTGCTAAGAACTGAGGTAGTGACTCACGACGGATGGGGCATCCGTCACCAACACATCCTGCAGATTAGCCGGTCTGAGGACATCGATATCTGGAGCCGAGAAATCGGTTTCTCGAACCCCTCACATATTTCACGCATGATGGTCTTCGAATCTCTCGGAGAATGCACACCTCGAACAAGCATTGTGGATCGCTTGTCCTTCCTTTGTGGTCGCTCGTCGAGGCTCATAAGGTCCGGGCCGATTGCCCGTTTTGATCTGGTTTCGCTTGTTGAGAAGATGAGACAAAGATTTGGCTTCCCGCGGGCAAGAGGGGAAGACATCCTTCAGGGGGTGGATGACGTGAACCAACGTCTGAAGTTGGCTCTGGGTCGTATGCTTCCAAGGCTAGTTGATCCTTGAGGGGCCGCCGGCGGGATATTCGCGCCTATTCGAGGCGCTTCGAACCCGCCCCGCAGGCTCCATTTGCCAGGGTCCCTTCCGGGGACTCTTCAGGCCTGTACGCTACCAAGCTACGCTACGGCGGCCACGCGGGAGACCGGGTGGTAGTGAGGAATATGTAAGTTTGCAAGCTCATCTCGAGAGAATCTTGCACTGGTCCCGGCAACCCTTACCTGCGCGCCGTCCGCTTTGCGCGCCAAATGTTACATTAATACATTCATTTTTTCGAGGGAGGTTATCGGTTATTTCAATGAACATGACAGTCCTCGGGTTCAAAACGCTCCGAGCCTGAGGGAGTGCATCGAGGGACGAGGCTTAGAATTCTGCAAAACCGCTATGAAATCCCTGACCGTCTAACAGAGACTCTTAGATGTAGAAAATGGCAACCGCGAAAAATGAGCTTCTCCTGCTGAAGACCTTCAGGCTCGCCCTCCCTGCAGCCTTATTGGGGACCCTCCTTTGGACACTCGAATTCAGCGACTCCACGAGACAATGGGTCTACAATGGACTTGGCGCAAACGCCAACAACATTGTGTTCATAATTGGGCTGGTGCTCGTCGTGGGACTTTACTGGTTTATGGGCGTGTACGAGCGCAAGATCCTCTACGAGAACCGGCACACCAGACCGGCGTTCTAAAACCAGCGGCAGAAACAGCCAACGCTTCCCCACCTACCTTATTTCGGTATCTAGATTCCCGGAACAATTTTCACGGAGCCAAAGCTATCTACCACGAGACCCGCCAGCAAGCCAGCTGGTAAGACCCAGGCTTGAAGGTGGGAGTTCACGTATCCATTTCGGGATCAATCGATCAGGCCGTCGACCGGGCGAAAGAAGAGGGCTGCGACACATTCCAAGTGTTCACACGAAACCCTCGTGGTTGGAAATTTTCCGAGCTAGACCCCGTAGAGGTCAAGAGCTTCAAGGATAAACTAGCACAGTTCAACCTAGGGCCAGTCGTCGACCACATGCCCTATCTTCCCAACCTTTCCTGTCCGGAAGATGAGCTATACGAAAAATCCACAGCCACACTCTTAGCCGAAGTGGATCGTTGCGGGACCCTGGGAATACCCTACCTCGTCATCCACTTGGGCAGCCACCTCGGGATGGGAAGAGATGTTGGATTGCAAAGAATCACCGATGCGCTGAACCTGGCTGTCAAGCGAGTCAAGAAGGATCCCTGGATACTCTTGGAGAACATGGCTGGACAGAGAAACAGTATGGGATCCAATTTCCCCGATGTCCGAGAGATCATCGACGGAGTGAAAAGGAAAGAACGACTAGGGGTCTGCCTTGACACGTGCCTACCTCCTGGTTCGTTGGTATTCAGCAACGACGTGCCGACGCCAATTGAGCAAGTAAACCCACTCGACACTGTGCTAGGTTCAGACGGACGACCTGACCGAGTCGTTACTGTGTTGCGGCGACAATATTCCGGGAACCTTGTCTCAATCAAGCCGGAAGGATTGCCCTGGACACGGGTGACGTCTGAGCATCCCGTCCTATGTCTCAGACCAAATGGGTGGCGACACCTTGACTCGAAACCATGGAGGGTCAGACTTGTCAGCCAGTCAACATGGGTCTACGCCCAAGAGGTCAAGCCAGGGTATTTTGTAGTCATGCCGAAGCTCGCATCCTCTGACACGACGCACGTAGACTTTCGTCGATACATTGGGGCACTAACTCGACGGTTCCCCTTTCCCTCGGTCCTGCCACTCACATGTGCTTTTGCCGAGCTATTGGGACTCTACTTGGCTGAGGGCTTCACTTTCATGGGGCACAATGGTAGGGGAGACATTGGAAAAGTATACTTTGCATTTGGTCGGCACGAAACCACTCTCATAGATCGCGTCGAAAACCTCGTTGAAGAGCTATTTTCCCTGAAAACTTGGATAGACGACAGCGGTACCGCAACGAAAGTATGCGTCGCCTCAAACATCTTGACCCGTTTTTTCAGGGACACCTTCGGGACCAATGCCGTGACTAAGAAAATCCCACGCTTTATCCTGAGAGCACCTCCAGACTGCATCAAAGCATTCCTTCACGGATATCTACTGGGCGATGGGTGTATGGACCGACGAGGAATACGGTACGTTACCAGCTCAAAGACAGTTGCATACCAGTTGATACATCTCTTGGCTAAAATTGACATCCGCGGAACCATCTCCAACCATAAGCCTACTCAGGGCCTGATCGGAAGTAGGACTCTAATATCTCTCGGGTGGTATACAGTCCACGTGGGGCGCCATGAAGCGCTGAAACTGGGATTTGTCCATGAATTTCCCACAGCCTCCCCGCGTCGAATCATAAGGGACACGTGGAACTTTTACGTGCCTGTGAGAGAAGTAAGAGTAGAAACGTACAAAGGGATAGTCCACAATCTAACAACCGAGAATGGAACATTCACGGCTCCGTTCGTTGTCACGCACAACTGTCATGCCTACGCTGCGGGAATGGATCTTCACACCGAAAAGGGCGTGAACCAGACTCTGGCAAGTTTCGACAAGGATATCGGGTTTGACAAGTTGAAAGTTGTCCATCTGAACGATTCCCGCGGTGGGCAAGGATCAGGACTGGATCGCCACGAGCACATTGGCATGGGCTACATCGGGGCAAAAGGGTTCAGGGCCATTCTGCACCACGAGACCATCAAGGATCTGCCCTGGATCTTGGAGACGCCGGAAGACGAACGGCGCGATGACAAGGGCAACTTGGAGACGGTTAGAAAGCTGGCCAAATGAAACCACCGACTAATCTACAATCAGCTGCTACGATTCGCAGAATCATCCAGGATGCGGCTGGAGCGGTCGAAAGGGCTAGGAAAGATGATCCAACAGCATTGCAGGAGATTAGCGATTCGACTGATGGTGACCCATTCAGAGTCTTGATCTCGACCGTACTGTCCCACCGAACGAGGGACCCCATGACAGCCCTAGCTTCATCCAGGCTCTTCGCCAGGTTCCCCAACGTCAAGAGCCTGGCCGCGGCAAATACCAGGACCGTCGCGCGACTCATCAAACCAGTAGGCTTCTACAATACAAAAGCGCGGACAGTCAAGAAGATCTCGAAGATTTTGCTCGCCAAGTATGGTGGCAAGGTACCTGAGAACATGGATCAGTTGCTCGAGCTCCCTTCAGTTGGACGGAAGACCGCTAACTGCGTCTTCGTCTACGGGTTCAAGACCCCCGCGATTCCAGTCGATACTCATGTTCATCGGATTTTCAATAGAATTGGGGTCGTCAAGACGAAGACGCCAGAGGAGACTGAGAAGGAACTTACCCGCCTCGCCGACCGGAAAGATTGGCTACCCCTAAACGAGGTCTTCGTAAAATTCGGCCAGCTAGTCTGCCGGCCTATCGGACCTCACTGTTCAGACTGTCCCCTCAACCATAAGTGCAACTATTACCGAACCGAGTATCTACCCTGCGTGAGGAAGCGTCCTCTAAGAAGGGCCGAGAAGGCAATATCTATCCAGTAATCTTCCACAAGACTCAATCGGGAGAACGAAAGCCTTTAGGATTAACCTCCCCTTGCGGTCTTCCGCAGGGCGCTCACGGGTTCACGAGCGCTGAGACGGAACCCGTAAATAGCGAGCGGTCCAGTATAACATACGTCATAAAGAGAGAAAGAAACGATGGCTAACAAGAGTTACCTAGACCTAGACTACGCAAAATATGATTTCAAGGATACTCAGAAGCCCATCTTCAAGTCCGAGAGAGGACTCTCTCGTGAGACCGTCGAGCAAATTTCTGACATGAAAAAAGAGCCTGAATGGATGAAGAAGTTCAGGCTACGAGCCTACGAACATTTCATCCAGAGGCCCATGCCCACCTGGGGCGGCAACCTTTCCCATATTGACTTCAACGACATCTACTACTACCTAAAACCCACTGACAAGGTGGAGAAGAGCTGGGACGACGTTCCCGAGAAGATCAAGAAGACTTTCGACAGGCTAGGCATACCTGAGGCCGAGAAGAAGTTCCTTGCAGGAGTAGGGGCCCAATACGAATCAGAGGTTGTCTATCACAGCCTCCTGAAACACTTGGAGGACAAGGGTGTAATCTTCTGCGACACCGATACCGCGCTCAAGCTACACCCGGAGATTGTCAAGAAATATTTCGGAACAATAATTCCGCCTGAAGATAACAAGATGGCCGCGCTCAACAGCGCTGTCTGGAGCGGCGGCAGCTTCATCTACATCCCCCCAGGCGTCAAAGTCGAACTCCCACTACAGGCATACTTCAGAATCAACGCCGCAAACATGGGACAGTTCGAGAGAACCCTGATCATCGCAGACGACTACGCAGAGGTACAATACATCGAAGGCTGCACAGCCCCTGTATATTCCACCGATTCCCTCCACTCCGCAGTCGTCGAGATAATCGCAAAGAAGGGAGCCAAGGTCCGCTATACAACCCTACAGAACTGGTCATCTGATGTCTACAACCTCGTTACCAAGCGAGCCTATGCCTACGAGGACGCCAGCGTCGAATGGATCGATGCAAACGTCGGTAGCAAACTTACGATGAAGTATCCATCCGTCTACCTCGTCGGACCAAGAGCGAAAGCCGAGATAGTATCAGTAGCATTCGCCGGCAAAGACCGTCACCAAGACACCGGAGCCAAAGCAGTCCACCTCGCTCCGTACACCAGCTCGAGAATCACAGCAAAATCCGTTAGCAAAGACGGAGGACTAACCACCTACCGAGGACTAGTCCACGTAGCTAAGGGCGCAGTCGGAGTAAAATCGAGCGTTCGATGCGACGCCCTACTAATGGACGCGCAATCAAAAACATCAACGTACCCCTACATGGAAGTAAACGAGGACGACGCGACAATAACCCACGAGGCAACAGTTGGACGGATCAACGAGGATCAACTGTTCTATCTAATGACTAGAGGTTTGACAGAGACACAAGCTCTCAGCATGATCGTCACTGGATTCATGGAACCCTTCACTAGAGTACTCCCGATGGAGTACGCGGTTGAGTTCAACAGGCTTATCGAGATGGAAATGGAAGGCGCCGTCGGCTAGACCCCGAAGAGACCCAAACCTTCTAACAGGCCCAGCAATCTATACGGCATGCTAGCCATGGGCAAATCCCTCGCCAGCCCCACAGAAAGCATGATCAAAGAAGTCTCCGCGTCCTTCTCCGAATCACAAGAACTTAGTAAAGAGAGATTCGTCGCACTCGACTACTTCAACAAACTACCCCTCGAAAAATCCGTGCTCTACACAAAATATGTAGACATCCTATCCGGGCTGACGCTCGATTCGTTCGAACCTGGCGTTCCCGCACACCTAAGATCGACACCTCACGAGATCGCTCACCTCGTCAAAGAGAAAGACGAACCGACTCTATCTCTGCAAGTCGACTCTCAGATGGTCCGCACTGAGGTCCACGGGACCCTAGAGAAAGAGGGAATCATATTCTCAAACATACATTCAGCCCTCGCCAACAACCCAGAACTAGCCCGAAGCCACTTCACCAAAGCGATCCCCCCAGACGACGACAAGTTTGCAGCCCTAAACAACGCCTTCTTCACAGCCGGCACATTCCTGTACGTTCCGAAAGGGCTCAACATCAAAATCCCCTTCCGAAACATCGTCCTACTCAAAACACGCCACCAAGCAGCCTTCACCCACAACATCATCATAGCAGAAGAAAACAGCAAACTCAGCTTTCTGCAAGAAGCCTACTCAAAACTCGACCCCGGCCAACAGGGTCCCGCCATGTACAGCGAAGTCACCGAAGTCTATCTCGGCGAAGATGCCGAGGTCAACTTCGCCAGCCTACAAAACTTCGAAGCCGACGTACATTCCACCCTAAACAGGCGATGCGTCGGCCAGAAAGACTCTCGCATGAACTGGACTATAGGCCATATTGGTGGAGGGGTCACGCGCTCCAGAGTAGAGAGCGTAATGAACGGACCCGGTGCCACTGCGGAGGACGTCGAAATCGTGTTCGGTTCTGAAGCTTCGCGAGTTGACGCAGTTACTGATCTTACCCATAGATCCACGAACACGACCGGACATGTGCTAGCTCGTGGAGTGTTGAGAGATTCGGCCCGCACCATCTTCAAGGGCATGATACGAATCGAAGAAGGCGCCAAGAATTCGAACTCATACCTCGCAGAACACGCAATGATCTTCAGCAAAAAGGCAAGAGCCGACGCGATACCAGGTCTCGAGATTATGACCAACGAGGTAAAAGCCACTCACTCGGGATCAGTTAGCCAGGTGGATGAGGAGCAGATTTTCTATCTGATGTCTCGAGGTTTGACTCAGAGCGAAGCCCAGAGGATGATCATCATCGGATTCCTGCATCCCGCCGTCCAACGCATACCCCTCAGAACAGTGAGAGCGGCGATACAGTACCTCATTGAAGAGAAGTGGCTGGGTAGGGGAGGACAAATCCCTCCAAGCCCGGAACAATTACCGGAATTCGAAGAAGAACCGGAGAAAGAAAGCGTCTCGTCTGATCTCTTCGAGAGACACTACAAGTATCGGTAGAGATTCTCTCTTGTCGACTTTCATCAAAGTATGCCCCGTTTCCGAGCTTCCCCCGGGGTCGATGAAAGGAATAGAGCACGATGGTAAACGGATCCTCGTCGTGAACTTGGACGGTACACTCTACGCTTGGGATGGAACCTGTACTCATGAAGAGTACGACCTGTCCATGGGCTTTCTGACGGGAGACAGCGTTACTTGCGCGCTTCACCTGTCCCGGTTCAACCTGTTGACTGGAGAAGCCGTTAATCCACCCGCCGAAAAACCGCTGGGCAAGCATCAGGTGAAGATAGCTAATGGAGATATCTTAGTAGAAGTAGCATAACGCTGGCAGCCTACGGTCTAACCTTCTCACCAAAGGATTCTCTCTCACCTTCGATTCTTACCCTCCTACCGCGTTTCAAGTTACAGGGCCCTTTAGTCAACTCAGCCCGATTCCCATGTCAATTACCGAACAGTTTCGATGTGGACAGCCCAGAACGAGGCGAAAAAACGAGAGGGGCAGTATTTTTGATACAATTGAGACGATACGTCCTACTTCCATTCCTAGCGGCACTTCTGTTCGTTACAATGTTTGATTTTCCGGTACACGCGTTGAACGAGACGTACAGTTTGACGGCGTCAGTTGCGCGGTTGCAGGAGAGTAACACGGCAAGGGATCTGCTAACACTAAACGTGTCTAATGCAAACACGTTCTCAAACTACGCTTTTACTTGGAATGTAAAGGATCCTAGTGGGACTGTCCATCAGGCTACCAACGCAACTAATGCGCCTCACGCAGCGTCGTTTGTAGAGAGCGTCGCCTACCCTGGCAAATTCGGTTCGGGCACAAGCTTAGCATACGTCGGGGTTTACGCCGTGTGGGTTAATCAAACCCAACCTCTAATTGTAGGTTCAACGGGAGTAGCAAATGGCCAATTTCAGGTCGGTCTCACCGACAGTCTCAGCTACCAGCGGCTTCTTCCCGTCTCCATCAAGGCAGTCAATTATCAATCGAATGGGAACGTCACAATCAAAATCTCTGGCCTGAGCGGACTGGTAACTGGCTTTCCACTCAACAAGACTACCGATAATACCGGACTTCTCTCGTATAATTGGCCAATACCCGTCTCACTTCCGGTTGGTGACTACACTCTAACCCTGACCGGAATTCCAGTAAAAAGCCCGCCAGACATCCAGTCGTTCAGCGTCACAGCGACCAATGTGACAATTTCCTCACTGGTCATTAGTCGAAGCTTATTGCAGACATCTCAGACCGAAGATTTCCGTTTCTCGGCCTCATATCCGGGTGGTTCGCAGGTTAGGACAGGTTCTGTGAATCTGCGTCTAGTTGAAGCTGACGGCCAGACATCGCACTATGTGACAATGGCTTACAGTTCTGGTCTGAACGCGTTTCATGGAACATTCCAGATCCCTTTGAGCAGCGAGGTCGGTCCTTGGGTCGCCACTGTGGAGGTTAACAGCTTTGATGATGGCTATGGGAACAAAGGACCAATCTCAAGCGTTCTCAAGCCATTTACAGTATCGCCAGCGATTCTCGCTGTCTCCGCAATCACCAACGACAACAACTACACAATAGGAAACATTGTGGTGATCTATGCATCGGTGGTTACTCCTGGAGGGTACAATTTCACCAGCGGGACTGTCACCGCCATCACATATCATTTGTCGAGCCAAATTGGTAGCCCACTACTATTGTTCTACGACCAAAGCCGGGGCAAGTGGGTTGGGAGCTATATTGTCAACTCAACCAACCCAGCGGGAATCTGGCAGATACAGGTCAACGCTTCCGACATCTACGGAAATATGGGGCAGGGATCCACCTCGACCCTGGTGACTGCGGCAGCATCCCCGCCGCAAAGCTCTACTTTCAACTATCTTCTCATTGCGGCATTAGTTCTGATCGCCGCCCTCGCAATCATTGTTTCGTGGATTATCTATGGGCGGAAGAGAGTCTTGAGGAAGGTCTTGAAGGTGGATATCGAAGCGATACACGCGGAGGCAAAGAAGGTCGAGAACCAGGATTTCTTCAAGAAAGTACAGGAGCAATTGAAACAACAGAAAAGAGAGGCTGTGGACAGAAACAGCAGTGGGTAGACGGATCGCGGGTCATTACTTTTCGTGATTAGAGGCCTGACAGTTCTTCCTTGGTAGCATCGGTTGAACCGATATAGTTGTAGACTCCTGTCTTCAGAACTTTTAGAGACAGTAGCGCGCATTTCAGCCTTACCGCGGTAAGCTGTCCGCCTATCAGTGAGAGAACGTCCTCCTTGGAGATCTTGCGCACATTATCGACGGTCTTCCCCTTTACGAGCTCGGTCAGCATGGAGGCTGATGCTTGGCTGATCGCGCAACCTTGCCCGTTGAACTTCACATCTTTCACGGTGTTCTTTTCATCCACTTCAAGCTGCATTTCGATCACGTCCCCGCAAAGAGGATTCGTGTCTCGTGCGTGGATCTGAGCATGGGGCAGGGTTCCCTTGTTTCGAGGGTAGCGGTAGTAGTCGAGAATTATTTCGGAATAGATGGAACTCATACCTTGAACACCCTTCCCGCTCTCTCCACGGACTCTACCAGTCGATCAATCTCGTCTTTAGTATTGTAAATGTATACACTCGCCCGGGTAGTGGAGGAGACACCTAGCCGGTCCATTAGAGGCTGTGCGCAGTGATGGCCTGACCGCACAGCGATTCCGTCTTCGTCCAAGAGACTTGCCATGTCGTGAGCGTGAACGTCTCCCAAATTGAAACTTATCACTCCTGCTTTCGTCCTCGGATTCGCCGGACCATAGATCTTGACGCCCCTGACCTTTCCCAGCATGTCATGCATATACTCCGCTAACTCCTGATCATGCAGTTGGATGTTCCGTAGTCCTAGCTCCGACAAGTAGTCTATGGCCTTTCCCAATCCAATAGCCCCCGCTATGTTGGTGGTCCCAGCTTCAAACCTGTATGGAGGATCTCTCCACGTAGATTCGTAAAGATGGACTTCACGGATCATTTCACCACCTCCATGATAAGGAGGCATCTCTTCGAGAATCGCCTTCTTCGCATATAGCACTCCGATCCCTGTCGGTCCGCACATCTTGTGGCCTGAAAAAGCGAGAAAATCACAATCCATGTCCTGGACATCCACAGGCATGTGAGGGACAGATTGGGCAGCATCCACAAACACTCGACAGCCCTGCTTGTGGGCTTCGCGGATATACTCACGAACTGGATTAATTGTCCCCAGAACGTTCGATACGTGAGTCATGGTGACGAGCTTGCTTCCGCCTAACTCTAGGTGTTGGCGAAAATCTTCATGGACCAGATGGCCATCATCGGTGAGTCCTACATACTTCAGATGAGCGCCCTTCTGCTTGGCGAGTAGCTGCCATGGGACAATATTGCTATGGTGCTCCATCTCAGTCAGAATGATACCCTCTCCCAGGCCGACGTTCATGCGACCCCATGATTGGGCAACTAGGTTAATCGCCTCTGTCGTCCCGCGAACGAAAATTATCTCGGTCGGACTGTTTGCGTTTATCAGTCGAGCGATCTTTGCTCGTGCCTCTTCGTAGGCGGCAGTCGCCTCCTCGCTGATCTTGTAGACGCCACGGTGAACGTTCGCGTTGTACTCGGTGTAAAAACGGGTCAGTTCATCGATTACTTCTACAGGCTTCTGGGCGGTGGCCGCGCTGTCAAGGTATGCTAGCGGCTTTCCATTGATCAAGCGGCTTAGAATCGGAAAATCATGCCTGACCTTGTTGACATCGTAGGATTTCTTTCCGTGAATGTATGCTGTCGTCTGTTTTTGCGTGGCGTATCCCCTGACAGTGCTCTGGGCAAGCTGTCCGGGAAAAGTTAGGGGAGGCTTAGTAGTGGGCGTGGTGCTCTTCGGGACTGCGAGCCCCGGTAGCTTGTTCCTTGCCTTTCGGTACGAAGCTGTGTCCGCAGCCGCAGGTGAGGTAGCTTTCAGGGAAGTTGAACTTGAAGCCGCCGCCCATCTCTGTTTCGACGTAGTCAATCTCGGCGTCTCCGAGAAGGTCTGCACTCTTTGGGTCGGCTACAATGTTGACTCCGTTCTTGTGCTCTATGACGTCGCTGTCGCTCGTCTTGTCCAGCTTCAGACCGAACTGGTAACCGGCGCATCCTCCCGCTTTGACGAATATGCGTAGGGCGAGGGACTGGTCGCTGACCTGTTTCAGATAGTCTTGGACCTTGACCGCTGCCTTTTCCGTTATACTAATTGCCATATTCTCAACCTAGACCTAGCTCAGAGCTTCCTTTTTAACCTAGGCGTAACCCTCTCAAGTTCTTGGACCTCTAGGGCGATATTGCACCGAGGAGCTCGGTTCGTGGCTCAGAAACATATTGGACCTCTGGCTTTAGAGTGGCCTCTTCAATTCAGCCCTCAGTCCCTCGTGGCGCCTCAAGAACGTTTCTTAACGAGGCTTGATCATAGTCGGGTACCTCTCATCCTCAAGTTGTCAGGAGATGTCTTTCTCCCGTGCAGGCTCTGAAGTCTATTTGGCAGTACTACGTCCCAACACGAGACGTTCTGGGGTTGTTGGAGACGTTTAAGAAAATGGTTAACGACTCGATAGGAGTTGGTCTAGCCAACAACGCGACATCGCTGAGAAGGCTCTCACTCCTCTCCTACAACCAGCTCGCTCATTACGATTCTCCCAGCTATTACAAGCTCTGCGCCATATCTCGAGCAGCAGGAATGCTGGCAGCTAGGAAAAAGTCTCTAAAGAGAGGCTTCGCGGCAAGAGAACCCTACGCGGTCAAACCTCAACTCGTGTCCTGCTACGGTTTCAAAATCAAGAATGGAGGGTTAGAGATTCCCATCACACGAGGGAGACGGTTAAGCATACCCTTGACCAAGCACACTCAAGAAGCTATTTCCCAAGCAATCGCAACTGTCCGCTCATTCACTCTCACACGGACCAGACTGATCCTGTGCATCGCTCATGATGCTCCCAAAATAGAATGCGTGTCGATGGTGGGAGTGGACTGTAATCTTCGTAACCTCACCGTTGGAAACGACGATCAAACCCGTTACTACGACACTTCCGAGACGATGAGAATAGCCAAAGTCACAACTCGGATCGTCAGCTCCCTCAAGAGGAATGATGTTCGGATAGGGGAGTCGGTAGCGTCAAAATATGGACGAAGGAGATCCGCCAAGACCCGACATGTCCTTCATAATGCGACGAAGGAGATTGTTACTGTCGCGGTTCAAAAGAGAACAGCGATAGTTCTCGAGAACATTGAGGGCATCCGACGCCTCTACCAGAAGGGTAACGGTCAGGGTAGAAAGTATCGGGGTAGAATGAACGGCTGGAGTTTCGGAGAGGCTCAACGACAGATCGAATACAAAGCCCGATGGGCTGGACTACCGATAATCCGTTTGTCTAGGCGTGAGACCAGAGGTTCCAGTGTGACTTGTCCGAGATGCGGGGAGAGACTCCAATCGGACAAACGACTAGAACGCAAGCTCTGGTGCGGTAACTGTCGAGTAGTAATGGACCGGGACAGGGTTGCGGCTGTTAACTTGGCCCGGCGGGGACGGGTGAGGTTCGCACGTTCCCGGCCTCCCATCATCGAGGCGCAAGGCGGAGCAGGTGAAGCTGTGAAAGGAAACCCGACGCCTACGGTAATCCCCGGAGTCGATGCTCTGAAGCTAACTCATCAGACGAAGAGTTAACAGAACCCGAGAGGAGTAGCTTGGTCCTAGCTCCTGACCTCGCCTTTGTTGCGATCAGACAAGACGAGACGCTGCGACGTAAGCCGGCCGCTCGGGTAGTC
>WNEQ01000709.1_pt1 | contig 27836 bp, 24 predicted proteins | sample 5399971 | NCBI WGS metagenome assembly WNEQ01 (sample SAMN13153330, study PRJNA577476) | soil metagenome | isolation source: 20 cm grassland meadow soil 2 days after 1st rain plot 5 | place: USA:California | collected 2015-09-18
CGTCCGAGTCGCTGCCGTCGCCATCGCCGTTGGGATCCCAGTGCCGGTTGGGGTCGCCGATGTAAATGTCCGCGTCACCGACGTTGGGGGTGACCACCGTGAACCGGAGCAGGCGGTACTGCCCGGGGGTGAGGTTCGCTTCCTGCAGGCTGCAGGATCCCTCCCGGATCTCGTGGTCGTAGACCACCCACGACGTGGCGAGCGTCTTGGCGTCCACGATCATATCCGGGGTGCCGACCAGGTCTTGGACGTGAGAGTCAAACTGCGGACCGGACGGCGCCACGACGACCCCGCGCTCGGCCGGGGTACAGGTCGCAAGAGCGAGCGCCGCCGACACGGCGGCAAGTCGGGCGATGCGCATGGAGACGCTCCTCGATGGGTAAGGGCGGTGAAGCTGCGGCGCGCGGGCTGGGGCGTCAAGCCAGGCTAGTGCAGGCCCCCGCCTGCGAGCTGCTTCACCAGTTCCCCGATCACCGCCTTCGCGTCGCCGAACAGCATCCAGGTGTTGTCCTGCACGTACAACTCGTTGTCGATGCCGGCGAAGCCCGGATTCTTGCTGCGCTTGATGGCCAGGACCGTCTTCGCCTTGTCCGCGTCGATGATCGGCATGCCGTAGATGGGACTGCCCTTGGCATAGCGGGCAGCTGGGTTCACGACGTCGTTCGCGCCGATGACGAGCGCCACGTCGCACTGCTGCATTTCCGGATTGATCTCTTCCATCTCGACGAGCGCGGTGTACGGGATGTCCGCCTCGGCGAGCAACACGTTCATGTGCCCCGGCATCCGCCCGGCGACCGGATGGATAGCGAATTGCACCGTGACCCCGCGCTTCGTCAGCTGGTCGTACAGCTCGCGCACCTTGTGCTGGGCCTGGGCCACGGCCATGCCGTATCCGGGGATGACGACCACGTGGCTCGCCTGCTCGAGCAACTGCGCCGCGCCCTCGACCGTCTCCTGCTTCCACACCTTCTGCGCCCCGAGCGCCGCCGTCTTCTGCACCGTGCCGAAGGCGCCGAATAGCACGTTGGTGAACGACCGGTTCATCGCGCGGCACATAATAACGGAGAGGATCAGACCGCTCGAGCCGTCGAGCGCGCCGGCGGTCACCAGCAGCTTGTTGTTGAGCACGAAGCCCATCGCGACGGCCGAGAGACCCGCGTACGAGTTCAGGATCGAAATGACGGTGGGCATGTCGGCGCCGCCGATCGGGATGATGAGCAGCACGCCGAACAGCACGGCCAGCCCGACGATCGCGGAGAAGACCTGTCCCGACCAGGCGGCCGTCGGATGCACCGCAACGAGCACCCCCAGCGCGACGGCGATCACCAGCACGCCGACGTTGACGACGTTTTGTCCCGGGTAGGTGACCGGCCGCTGGGGGATCCACTTGACCTCCTGCAGCTTGCCCGCTGCCATCAGGCTCCCCGTGAACGTCAGGAACCCGAGGATCACCTCGGCCACGATGGCACTCATCCGGAACGCCGTGAGCTGCGCCGGATTCTCACCCGCCCCGAGGAAGTATTCCGCGGTGCCCACCACTCCAGCGGCGAACCCGCCGAAGGCGTGCGACAAGGCGGTCCGCTGCGGCACGGCGGTGAGCGGCACGCGCGACAGCGGCACGCCGACGATGAATCCGGCGACGATCGCCAGGACGATCCAGCCGTGGTGGACGATCTCAGGCTGGATCCACGTCGCCGCCACGGCGATCGACATCCCCGTGACCCCCGCCACAACACCCCGGCGGGCGGTCTTCGGATCGTTCATCCAGTGCAGCGAGAAGATGAACAGCGCCGTCGCCAGGACGGCGGCGAGTTGAGCGATGGCGTAGGTCACTGCTTCTTGAACATCTTCAGCATCCGGTCCGTGATCAGGAAGCCGCTCACGATGTTCGTCATGGAGGCGAACAGCGCGACCGCGCCGAGGATGCGGATCGTCCCCGGGTAATCGGCGCCCGCCACGACGATGGAGCCCACCACGGCGATGGCCGAGATCGCGTTGGTGAGCGACATGAGCGGCGTGTAGAGCAGCCGGGACACGCGGCGGATCACGCCCAGCCCGATGAACGTCGCCAGTACGAGCACGAACAGCATGGACCAGTAGTCGATCATGGCTTCCGCACCTCCCCGGCGTGGGTGACGCAGGTGTCGCGAACGATCTCGTCGTCGAAGTCGAACCGCAGAGCGCCGTCCTTGATGAGCTGGGAGAGGAAGCTCGAGATGTTGCGCGCGTACATCTGGCTCGCGTGTTGCGGCAGCGTGCTCGGCAGATTGAGCGGCCCGAGCAGCAGCACGCCGTTCCGCACGACCTCGCGCCCGGCCTCGGTCAGCTCACAGTTGCCGCCCGTCTCGACCGCGAGGTCCACGATCACCGCGCCTGGCTTCATCGCCCGCACGGCGTCCGCCGTGATCAGGACCGGCGCGCGCTGGCCCGGGATCGCCGCTGTCGTGATCACGATGTCCGCGTCCTTCACCTGCTGCGCGATGAACGCGAGCTCGCGGCGGTGCGTCTCCTCCGACAGCTGCTTCGCGTAGCCGCCCGCGGCCTCCGCGTGCTCGCCGATCTCCATCTCCAGGAATTTCGCCCCCAGGCTCTGCACCTGCTCCTTCACCACGGGCCGCACATCGAACGCCGACACGACGGCCCCCAGGCGGCGCGCCGTGGCGATCGCCTGGAGCCCCGCCACCCCGGCGCCCAGCACCAGCACCCGAGCCGGCGCGAGGGTGCCGGCGGCGGTCACGAGCATCGGGAAGAAGCGACCGGCCGCCGCGGCCGCGAGCAGGACCGCCTTGTAGCCCGCCACCGTCGCCTGAGAGGACAACACGTCCATCGCCTGCGCGCGTGTGATACGGGGGAGCAACGCGAGACTGAACGCAGTTACCTTGCGAGCCGCGAGCTGGGATACGGCCTCCCGCTCGGCTGACGGCTGGAACACCGCGACCAGCGCGACCCCCTCCCGGCACAGCGCTATCTCCTCGCTCGAGGGCGGCTGCACCTTGAGGACGACGTCGCTCTGTCCGAAGACTTCCGCCGCCGTCGCGACCACCGTCGCCCCGGCGGCACGGTACGCCTCGTCGTCGAACGAAGCGGCCTGGCCCGCGGCCCGTTCGACGTGCACCGGCAGGCCGGACTTGCCGAGTCGCCCAGCCACATCCGGCGTCAGGGCTACACGGCGCTCGTCGGCGACGGTCTCCTTCGGGACCCCGATCTTCATCCCGCCTCCCCGGAAGTATTCGGTAAGGGGCGGGGCCTTTCCCCGGCCTTTCACCCCTTCGGTAGGCTTCCCCGCTCCCGCGCCTGGGCCAGCAACCGCTCCGTAAAATCGAGACGCTCGGCGAGCTCGCTCACCTGCGACTCCAGCAGCAGCATGCGGTCCTCGAGGTCCGCAACGCGGCGCCGGGAGGGTGGGCCCGCACTCTCGTCCGCGCCGACCTCCCAGCGGGCGACGCGGCGGTCGTCCCCGTCCCGAAAGTCTCCCGCAGCGATCACCACAACGTCGTAGAGGTACCAGATCCCGCACCCACCGAGGGTGAGGCACATCCACACCGCACTCTGCGCCCGGCCAGTGTAGAAGCGGTGCAGGCCGAAGATACCGCCCACGAGGGCGAGCCCCAGTGCCACCCCGCGCGAGCGCTCGGACACATCGGCCCGCGCTCGGGGAGACGGCGCCGGGTCGTAGCGCTGCGGCGTGCCGGAGGTCATGTCACGAGCGGACAGCCGCGTCCACCAGGGCGTCGAGCTGCGCGCGCGACAGGACGCCTGTCTGCCGGCCTGCCGGGCGGCCCTTCCAGAACACCAGCACGGTGGGGATGGCGCGGATATCGAAGCGATGCGCCGTCGCCGGATTGCGGTCGGTGTCGAGCTTGGTCACCAGCACCTCCCCGGCCCGATCGTGGGCAAAGTCATCGAGGATCGGCGCCACGACCTTGCAGGGCCCGCACCAGTCGGCGTAGCAGTCGACCACCACCGGCACCTCGGTATCGGCGATCACGCGCTCGAACGTCGCATCGCCGACGGCGATCGGGCGGTCGAGGAGAATCGGCCGCTGGCATTCTCCGCACCGCGGGCGATCGGCGAGCCGCCCGAGGTCCACGCGGTTCAGCGTGGCGCAGAAGGGACACGCCACCGTGGCCTTCTTACCGACATCCGTCACAGACACCGGACCGTCACCTCCTCCGCGAATCTACCGCACCATGCGCTTCCACGACGGCCTCAGCCTCGATCTCCACCAGCATCTCCGGAGCCACGAGCGCGCTGACGGCCACCATGGTACTCGCCGGCCGGATGGCGCGGAAGACCTCGCCGTGCGCCCGGCCGACTTCCTGCCAATGCGCGATGTCGGTCAGGTAGAGGCGAGTCCGCACCACGTCCCGGAGCGCGGCGCCGGCCTGCCGCAGCGCGCGCTCGACGTTGCGCAGCGCCTGGACCGCCTGGGCATATGGGTCGCCGACTCCGACAATCTTGCCGTCCGATCCCGTCGCCGTGGTGCCCGCCACGTGAACGACGGACCCCACGCGCACCGCCCGGGAGTATCCCACGATCGGCTCCCAGGGCGTCCCGCTCGAGATGTTCTGACGCGCCATGTTACCCTTTCCGCATGACGGGAGTCTCCTTATGAAACCAACTTCCAGCGGTGGGGCGGAAATGTACACAGAGCGCGCGACGCCCGGGCCCCCGGCATCACCGCCGGCGCCCGCTCACGTCCTCGCCCGCAAGGTGTGGGCAGCTTTTGCGTTCACCTTCGTTCTGTCGCGGATCCTCGTGTTCCTGATCATGTCCGGCAGGATGCCGGACATCCATTCGCATTTCCGCGGGACGCACCTGCATCATCTCAACTATGGGATCTTCCTACTCGCCGCCGTCGGCGCCGTGCTGCTGTTTCGCCGTCCCACCGGCCGGTGGCTCTCGGCCACCGCGATCCTGTACGGGGTGGGACTCGCCCTCACGTTCGACGAGTTCGGGATGTGGCTGCACCTCAACGCGGATTACTGGCAGCGGGCCAGCTTCGACGCCGTGGTGGTGATCGGCTCGCTGCTCGGCCTCGTGGCCACGGCGCCGACGCTCAAGCAGTTCCGGCCGCGGCACTGGGCGACGGCCACGGCGCTCGTGGCTGTCCTCGCAGTGTTCGGGGTGTTGCTGGCCGACTCCTTCCGCTACGCCGGACACCGGCTCCAGCCGTATCTCGAGCGGGTGCAGGGACAACCGCTGCCCTAAGGAAGCTCTGCACAAGTCGCGCGAAGTCGGGGGTGGGGGCGTCGCACGCGTCACACGCGAGGGCGCTCGGGGCGACACATCTACGCCGAAGCATGGGCGATATCGAAGCTTCTGTGCCTGCCGTGCGCCCTCGCGTGTCAGCGTGCTAGCCCCCACCCCCGACTTCGCGTCACCTATGCAGAGCTTCCTTAGGATGGGAAGTCCGATGCCGCGGCAGCGCGTGTCGTTCAACACAGCGACGTCTGGTCGGGTTGCCCGGGATAGCGCAGGCGCCCGTCCGCCAGCACCTGCGCATAGGGCGACAGCCGGTGGTCCCGGGGCTCCCCCGCCCCGAGGATGTGCCGCACGGCGATCCCTCGGGCCAGCAGCGCGTCCGCGATGAGCTGGCGGTGGCAGCGCCATGGCACGGCTTCAGCGCACATGACGGCGACGGGCTGCGCGTCGGCGAGCGCAATCACCCGCGCGACGGCTTGCTCGAACGCGGGGGTCTCCATGTGATCCGCGTAGCCGCGGAATGCGGCGCTGCGCCACGCCGTGTGGGGGGAGTCCCGGCGTGCCCGCCGCCGCCCGCCCAGGTCGGGTTCGTGCCGATAGCAGATCCCCGCCGCGTGCAAAGCGGCGGCGAGCGCGTGCTCGGCGAAGTGCGGGTGCCGGCGAGAGGCCGGATAGCGGCGCACGTCCACGACGAGCCCCACCCGATACGCCGTCAGCAGCGCCACGAGGGCCTCGAGGCTCCGCGTCGAGTGGCCGACGGTGTAGATCACCCCTCGAAGATACCTGGCTCGTATCCTCCCACTGAGGCGCAGCATGCCGGTCCGCTGGATCATCGCAGGCCGGCCGACGTATTATTGGCAGCCTGTGCCGCATACCTCGCAAGGAGGAAGCCATGACCGAGAAGGAGCAGTTCCTGGGAGCGTTGCAGAAAGAGGTCCCCACCACGATGAAGGTGCTCAAGGCGTACCCAAGCGCCAAAGCAGACCTGAAGCCCCACGCTAAGTGTAAGTCGGCGAGGGAGCTCGCGTGGATGTTCGTGACGGAGCAGAAGGCGAGCGAGCAGGCCCTGGAAGGTGGGATCGAGTTCGGCAAGATGCCGCCGGCGCCCGGCACCCTGCCGGAGGTGATCGCGGCGTACGAGAGGTCTTCTCAGGCGTTTGTGGAGCGCATCAAGAAGACACCGGAGGCGGAGCTCAACAAGACGGTAAAGTTCTTCGTGGCGCCCAAGCAGATGGGGGACATCCGCAAGATGGACGTGTTGTGGTACATGCTGATGGACAGCGTTCATCACCGCGGCCAGTTCTCGGTGTACCTGCGGATGGCGGACGGCAAGGTGCCATCGATCTACGGGCCCTCCGCAGACGAGCCCTGGATGTAGTCCCCCGGAGCCCGTCGGGCCTCCCTTCGCGACAAGAATACGCAGTCGCTCCGGGAGGCCCGACGGGCCCCGGTTGACTCTGCTCACCAAATTCGGCCGCCAAATACGGATAGATCGCGGCACGAGGGCGCGCTAACTTCTCCAGCGTGACCCGTGCCGCTGTTGTCACCGGCCTGACGTCCGAGCGCCATTGGCGGGCCGTGCTGGCCCGCGACGCTGGCTACGACGGCGCATTCGTGTACGCGGTGCGCTCGACCGGCATCTACTGCCGGCCGTCGTGCGCGAGCAAGAAGCCGCATCGGGAGCAGGTCGCGTTCTTCCCGGTTCCCGAGGCGGCCGAGCAGGCAGGGTTCCGCGCCTGTCGACGCTGCCGCCCCGGCGAAGCCAGGCCGGCGGACCCACGGATCGCGCTGGTGCGCGCCGTGTGCCACCGAATCGATGCACATCCGGACGCGCCGGCGAGCCTCGGGAGTCTGAGCGCGCGTGCCGGCACGACACCGCATCGGTTGCTCCGCGCATTTCGGGCCGTGCTCGGGCTCACGCCGCGGCAGTACCGCGACGAGCGCCGGCTCGCGCGCTTCAAGACCCAGCTCAAGGAGGGAAAGAAAGTGAGCCCCGCACTCTACGAAGCAGGCTACAGCTCCACGAGTCGCGTGTACGAGGGCGCGCACGCGCGGCTCGGCATGACCCCAGCTACGTACGGCCGCGGCGGCGCGGGGACGCGCATCGATCTGCCGCATCGGCATCGGCGACGACGCTGCCGCGCTCGAGCGCGGGCTGCGCGCCGAATTCCCGAGCGCGGTCATCGCCCGCGACAACGCCACGCTGCGCCCGTGGGTGGCCGAGATCACCGCCCACTTCGACGGGCGCCAGCCGGATCTCGATCTCCCGCTCGATCTGCGCGCTACGGCATTCCAGCGGCGGGTATGGGAGGCCCTGCGCAAGATCCCGTACGGAAGCACCAGCTCCTATTCCGCAATCGCACGCGCCATCGGGAAGCCACGGGCGACCCGCGCCGTGGCGCGCGCGTGCGCGACGAATCCGGTGGCGGTGGTGATCCCGTGTCATCGCGTCGTGAGTAAAGGGGGGGACCTCGCCGGATACCGGTGGGGGGTAGAGCGGAAGAGAGCCCTGCTCGAGAGGGAGCGAGCGAATAGGTAGACGCCCAGATGCCAAGACGCCCAACTCAGCGTCTCGGCGCCTCAGCGTCTGCCTCGCCGTCTACCCGTCCAGTTGTCCCCACCCGAATTCACCCGCGCACGCCGAACCCCGGCGCCTCGCGAACCTGTCGGCCCTGCCACAGGTGCCGGCGGTCGTGTGCGATCACGAACGCGAAGTAGGCGCCGAGCGGCATCCGCAAGAGCGGGGTGACGGGCGAGACGACCCGGGGACGTCGCAGGTCGAGCCCGTCCGCCTGGCGCACCCGCTCCGCAAGCTGGTCGCGGACACGCAGGAACTCGGGCAGCACCTGGGCCGCGGAGTGGGTGGCGCCGGGCGGCACCAGGAAGATTTTGAACGTCTTCATCCGGCGCTTCGGCGGCGGCTCCATCGAGCGCACCATCCAGTTCGCGAACCAGCTGTAATGGAAAGGCCCCCGCCCGACGAGGCCGCGGGATCGTGCGTGCTCGATCGCCCGGTCGAACGCCGGCAGCGTCTTCGTCACGGCGATGTTCAAGTGCACCAAGCACTCGGCGATGGACCAACGCTCCGGCCCGGGCCGCCAGTTCAGCTGGGCCTGCGATAGCCCCGAGACCAGCGCCTGGCCTTCGCGCTTGACCGCGTCGATCTGGCGGAGGTACTCCTGCAACTCTTCTGTCACCGCCGTCTGCTCCTAGGTAGGGGATGCGGTATACGACGCCTGCTCGGTCGTCGGACACGAGCATGGCGCCATCGGGCATTATGAGCAAGTCCTGCGGCGCTCCGAGCGCGCGTTGCCGCTCCGCTTCTCGACCCCTAGGTTCCGCGCATGCAACGCCTTTTCGCCGCCGTCGTCACGACGGTCGTGCCCGAAGCGGCCCGGTTGGATGCGGCGGGGTGGACAAACCTCGAACGAATCGTCGAGCAGGCGCTCGCGGACCGCCCTGCGTCGCTGCGACGCGGGCTGAAAGTGTTCCTCAGGCTGATCGACTGGATCGCCGTCGTCCGGTACGCTCGCCGGTTCAGCGCCCTCGACGCCGCACGCCGCGCGCGGCTGCTTGCTTTCATCGAGCGCGCGCCCCTCCTGCTCGTGCGGCGCGGCTTCTGGGGGCTCCGCACGCTGGTGTTCATGGGCTATTACGGGCGGCCGGCCGCCGCGACGGAGATCGGCTATCGCGCGGACCCGCGGGGCTGGGAGGTGCGCCGGTGAGCGAGGCGGCAGAGCGTCGCTACGACGTGGTGATCATCGGCTCGGGTGCCGGGGGCGGGACTGTCGCGCAGGAGCTCGCGCCGCTGGTGCGTGACGGCAGGCGGGTCGTGGTGCTCGAAAAGGGGCCGCGCTTGGGCGACGCCGAGTTCACCGGGCGGGAGCTCGAGATGGCCGCGGCACTGTATGCTGACACGGGCGGATTTCTCACGGCCGACGGCACCATGACCCTGGCGTTCGCCTCCGTGTACGGCGGCTCCACCGTCGTCTACACCGGCACCTCGCTCACCGCACCCGAGCGTGTGATCCGGCGCTGGAGCGTCCCCGGCCTCGATCACGCCGACATCGTGACCCGCTCGGAGCGGTTCGCCGCGCAGAACGGCGTCCACCTGCTCGAAGACTCCCTCATCAACGACAACAACCGGTTGTTCGTCGAGGGGGGACGGAAGGCCGGATTCAGAGTCGAGCAGTTCCCCGTCAATGTGCAGGGCTGCCGCGGGTCGAGCCTGTGCAACCTCGGTTGCCCGAACCAGGCGAAGCAGGGCACGAACCGGGTGCAGCTGCCGCGCGCCGAGCGCGAGGGAGTGGAGGTCGTGACGCGGGCGGAGGTCATCCGGATCGGCGGCGACCGCTCACTTCTCGTCCGGGTCGCTGCGCGACCGCGGGGGGCGAAGGGCGGCCCAGCCGAGTGGCCGCCGGGGGAGTATCGGGTCCGGGCGCGGACCGTGGTGTGCGCGGCTGGCGCGATCGGGACGCCGGCCCTGCTGCTCCGCTCCGCCCTCCCGGCTCGCTTGCCGCGGCTCGGCCACGGTTTCACCTGTCACCCCGCGCTCGTTCTCGTAGGCGAGCACCCGCGCGACATCACCAACGATGTGGGTCACCCGAAGAGCTACTTCGTCGACCGCGCCGCGGAGGACGGCTTCGTGCTCGAGACGTGCATGTATTTCCCGTTCGTGACAGCCAAGAGCCTGACCGGATTCGGCGCGTCGCACAGCGCGATGATGCGCGCGTTTCCACGTCTCCAGATGATCCTGCTGCTCGCGTGCGACCGCGCGGTGCCCGGCAACCGGGTCGGAGTCGACCGCGCGGGGCGGCCCGTGGTGCATTATCGCTTCACCCCCGAGACGCTCGAGGCGCTCGCACGCGGGACACGCGCGGCGGCGCGCATCTTCTTCGCGGCCGGCGCGCGACGCGTGCACGTCCCCGCCGACCCGCCCCTGATCACAGCGAGCGAGGCGGACCGGCTGGACGCGCGGGTCGCCGCCCGGCACTTCCTTCCGGGCCGGGTGTCGATCTCGGCAGCGCACCTGATGGGCGGCTGCGGGATGGGCGGGAGCACGGCGGATTCCGTGACCGACGCCTGGGGCCGCGTACACGGGCTGCCGTGGCTGCGGGTGGCCGACGCGAGCCTCTTCCCCGATTCGCTGGAGATCAATCCCTATCTCACGATCATGGCGCTCGCCGATCGGGTGGCGGAGTGCGTCCGCGCCGAGGTGCGCGAGCCGGTGAATGCCTGAGCCCGCGCGCGTGCTCGTCGTCGGAGCGGGGCCGGCAGGCCTCGCGACCTCGCAGCAGCTCCAGGCACGCGCCGTCCCCCATCGAGTGCTGGAGCGCGGTGACAGCGTCGGCCACACCTGGGCCAATCTGTATGACAGCCTCACCCTCCACACCGGGAAGCACATGTCGAACCTCCCCGGCATGCCCTTCCCCCACTCCGCCCCGCTGTTCGTCCCGCGGCGCGAGTTCTTGGAGTACCTGCGGCGCTACGCCCTGGCGTTTGACCTGCCGGTGGAAACGGGCTACGCCGTCGAAAGGGTCACTCGAACGGACGGCTCGTGGACGGTGCGGACGAGCCGCGGGGAATACGCCGCCCAGGTGCTCGTCGTGGCGACGGGGATCGTGGCGAACCCCCGGATACCGGCGCTGCCCGGCCAGCAGTCGTTCGGTGGACGGATCGTCCACAGCGTCGAGTACCGCCGACCCGATGCCTACCCGGGCAGGCGCGTGCTGGTCGTGGGCGTGGGGAACTCGGGCGCCGAGATCGGTAGCGAGATCGCGCGGGCGGGCGGCAAGGTGACGATCGCCGTCCGATCCGGTGCCAACGTGGTGCCGCTCACCCTTGCCGGCCTCCCGATTCAGTACGTGTCCTACTGGGTGCGGAAGCTGCCGCGCGCCATCCAGGAAGCCGCCGTCGGCCTGGTACGCCTCCTCACCGAGCTGCGCCGGGGTAAGCCCGTCCTGCCACGTCCAGCCTACAGCCCCCTCGATGCCATCCCCGTCATCGGCTTCCACTTGGTGGACGCGATCTGCGAGGGCTTGATCGACGTGCGCGCGGGCGTGGCAGAGCTCACGGCGGACGGGGCGCGCTTCACGGACGGAACGGCCGGTCGGTTCGACGACGTGATCCTCGCCACCGGGTTCAGCGCCGCGCTCGCGCCGCTCGGGGGTCTGGTGCAACGCGACCAGGGCGGCTTTGCCCGCCGCCGCGAACGGGTGGTGAGCCTCGACCAGCCCGATCTCTATTTCGTGGGACACAATTACGACGCGACGGGCGGTCTGTACAACATCAAGCGCGACGCGCGACTCGCCGCACGGCTGATCGCCAGCCAACTGCAACGGCAGTGAAAGCAGCGGGGCCCGGCGCTACCCGGGCCCCGCGCGCGCTCAGGGTCCTTCGATCGTATGTCCAGAGTCGTCAGCGTCGGCGTTCTCGACCTGGAACTCGACCCTGATGGCGTCGATCGTCAGCGGGTTGGTGCTGTCAACGAGCCCTTCGCCCTCCGCCTTGACGGTCTTCCCGGCCGTGAGCGCGGCCTGGACGTCGGCGAGCGAAGCGAGGTGCTGGTCTGCGTCCTCTTCCCTTTCTTTGGCTTCGATCTCGGTCCCCGCGACGATCCGGATGATCGTGCCGCTCTTCAGAGTCACGGTCCCGGCGGTGGCATCTACCGACTGCACCACGCCTTCGAACTCGTGCTCCCCCTCGATATCAGGCATCTCGGCCCGAAGTGTCGTGGTGCCCTCGGTGACGCGGAGCTCGATCTTCAAACCGAGCACGGTGAGCCAGCCGTCCGGCGGCGGCGTCGTGTTGTCGCTGAGGTTGGCGGCCGTGATGTTCAGCTTGATGACGGGGTGATCGGCCTCGTCGTCCAGCCTCAACTCATCGGCCGTGAAGCTCGCGTCGCCGGGCGCCTGCGGCTGGGCGGGCGCACTGCGGCGCACCTGCACTGCCGGGTGGCTGCCGGCTGCCAGCTCCGCCTGTACCCGCGCCACAAAGTTGGCGAGCGCCGTGGTCCCCGCGTCGGGATCGTTGCCGTCGTCGGGACGGAACATGGTGGACGAGTTGAAGCCGACCTGCAGGTTTCCCAAAGCGAGGGTGACGGTGCCCTGACTGCCCGTGGCGCTGATCGCGGTGACTCGACTGCGAATCTCGTCGCGTCGCGTGACCTCGTCCGGCCCCTTTATCTCCACGCTCCGGGCGGTGAGCCCACCCGGAATGACTCTCACTTCCACTCGGGCGGGGCCGGTGGTGAGATGGGTGCGCAGGTCGGGAAGACTGATAACGCGGGAGAACTGAGCGGGGTTGCCGAGCTGGGGACCGGTCGAGCCTTGGTCGCAGCCCGCGGGCAGCAGGGTGAACAGCACGGTTGCCGCTGCCCCGAGCGCCGCCCCCGGAAGAGGCCGAAGCGATATGGGCATAGGGCGCCTCCTGAGATTGGCGTGATGCGTGTCCGCTGTGAAGAGGGCGAACCAAATTAGCAGGTAACGAGCACGCGGCGTGCCAGGGGCAACTGTTTCTAGGTGGGGCGGCAGCGGTTCCAAAGCGATACTGTCTGCCACGCATGATCCGATTACGTTCTTTTTGCGTCTGCCTGCATGACTCGAGCTCCATCGTTCGAAGACCCGCTCGGCGACTTCACCGCCGACACCCGCGTCGTCACTCTCGCCGCCATGGCGGCGCTGGTGGGCGTGATCAGCGCGTTCGTCGCCCTCGCGCTGGTGCGCCTCATCGGCTTCTTCACGAACCTCGCCTACTTCCATCGTTTCGACACGAGCTTCACAGCACCGAGTGCAAACGCGCTCGGGCTGTGGGCCGTCGGCGTTCCCGTCGTGGGCGGGGTGATCGTGGGTGTGATGGCGCGGTACGGCTCCGAGAAGATCCGCGGCCACGGCATCCCGGAGGCGCTGGAAGCGATTCTCATCGGCCAGAGCCGCATGTCCGCGAAGGTCGCTATCCTCAAGCCGCTGTCTTCCGCGATCTCGATCGGCACGGGTGGACCGTTCGGCGCCGAGGGGCCGATCATCATGACGGGCGGCGCGTTCGGCTCGTTGTTCGCCCAGGCGTTCCATCTGTCGCCCGCCGAGCGGAAGACGCTGCTGGTGGCGGGCGCGGCCGGCGGGATGGCGGCGGTGTTCGGCACACCGGTGGCCGCGGCCCTGCTCGCGGTGGAGCTGCTGCTCTTTGAATGGAAGCCCCGCAGCTTTATTCCGGTCGCCTGCGCGGCGGCGGTGGCGGGCGCGTTGCGGGTGCCGCTGCTCGGCAGCGGACCGCCCTCTGAGGACCTGTTCCGCAAGCTGCCGATCCATTGGATGTGGTGGCCCGTGCTGGGCGGGGCGGTAGTGGGACTGGGCGGATTGCTCTACCCCCGCGCGCTGGGCGTCGGATACGACACGATCGACGATCTGCTCGCCGGACGGCTCGTCGGCGTCGCGCTGGTCGGGCTCATGCTGACGAAGGCCGTGATCTGGGCCGCGGCCCTGGGCTCGGGTACCTCCGGGGGCGTGCTCGCCCCCCTCCTCATCATGGGGGGCTCGCTCGGCGCCCTCGCGGCCTCCTGGATTCCGGCGGGCGATCCCGGCCTCTGGGCCGCGATCAGCATGGGGGCGATGATGGGTGGCACGATGCGCTCGCCGTTCACGGCCGTCGCGTTCGTCCTGGAGCTCACGCACGACGTCAACGTGCTGGCCGGGCTGTTCGTCGCCTGCGTCGCCGCCCACGCCGTGACCGTGCTCCTCATGAAGCGCTCCATCCTCACCGAGAAGGTCGCGCGCCGCGGGTATCACCTGACCCGCGAATACGTCGTGAATCCGCTGCATCTCCTCCAGGTCCGGGACGTGATGGAGCCCCCGGTGCTGCGGGTCGCAGAGCGGGCGCCTGCCACCTCGTACCCCGACGAACTGCTCGAGGACGCCCTGATCAAGCTGCTCGAACACGAGGCCGAGCTGCTTCCCGTCGTAAGCCGCGAGGACCCGACCCGCGTGGTCGGGTACGTCGAGCGCGCAGGGATAATGGCCGCGTGGGTCGCGGCGACGCGGGCGGAGGGGCTGCGTGAGGAGGGGTGGCTGACGGAGCATCTGCGGACGCTGCAGCAGCGGGTAACGAAGGCGTTGACCGGCGCCCGCTAGCCGCGCCCCCCACTTGCCCGCACCGGCCGCGTTGCGCCATGTTACGAGCCCCGTGCCGCAATCCCCCGTACTCTCATCGGCCGTCGCGCTCAGCGTGCTCGCTGCGGCGGCATTGCCGTCCGGCGCGCGCGCGCAGGCTCCAGCCAACAAGCTCGACCCCCTGCTACGACCGCTGCTCGACCCCGCTGCCGTCGCACGCATCGAGGCAACGCCGCGCGGCGCGGCGTTGGGTGCGGCGCTGCGTCGGCCGTTGGCCGGCGTCGTGATGCTGCGCCGCGAGCCCGGCCGCGCCGAGACGTTCGTCGACGTGTTCGTGTCGCTGAGCGACCGGTCGCCCGCGGTGATCGAGGCGTTGGGCGGCCGCGTGACGGTGCATGCCGGAGCGTTGTTCGGCGCGCGTGTCCCGTTGTCGGCCCTGCGCGCGTTGCTGGCAGATGCCCGGGTACGGTACGTGCAGGCCGCCCGTCGCGCGCGATTGAGCAACGACCTGGCCATGCAGGACATCCGCGCCAGCCTGGTGCGGACCGCCAGCGGCGGGACGTTCACGGGAGCGACCGGCAGTGGCGTGATCGTCGGCATCTTCGACACCGGCATCGACTGGTCGCACGCCGACTTCAAGCACGCCGATGGGTCCACCCGGATCCTGTACCTCTGGGACCTCACCACCATCGGCACGCCACCCGGGAACGTGGGCGGGCAGAACTTCAGCGACGGCAACGAATGTAGCGCCGCGTTGATCAATGCAGGCGGCTGCCCGGAGCGCGACATCGCGGCACACGGCTCGCACGTCGCGGGTATTGCGGCGGGGAATGGCTCGGCCGGCAGCGCCAATCAATACGCCGGCGTAGCGCCCAACGCGGACATCATCGCGGTGAAGGGTGGCGACGTCAGTTTCTCGCTCCTCGATGTGATCACGGGGATCGAGTACATCTTCAAGCGCGCCGACCTGCTCGGCCGGCCCGCCGTCGTCAACCTGAGCCTCGGGACGCTGTTCGGACCACACGACGGCACCGAGGCCGCCGAACAGGCGATTGACTCGCTCTCAGGGGCCGGTCACCTCGTCGTCATCGCCGCCGGGAACGACGGCAGTAACCCCACCGCGACGACCGGGAACCCGCCGATTCCTCCCGGGAACACGCCGATCTTCCTCGTGCACGCCGCCCGCACGCTCGCGGCCGGCGATACGGCGCAGCTGGCTGTGACCGTGCCCGGCTATGCGCCCGCTGCCGGGACCGTGAACGATTTCATGCTGTTCACCCTGTGGTACGACGCGCGCGATTCGCTCACGGTCACGGTGCGGCGCCCGGACGGCACGACCGTTTCCCGGCGGCGGGGCGATGCTCCAGCGGACACGGAAACCGTCCAGGGCCACGTCTTCCTCGACAACGCGTCGAACGGCCCCGCGGCACAGAACGGCGATGGACAGAGTGAAATCGAGATGTACGACGCGGACCCCACCCATGCGCCCGCAGCGGGGACCTGGGTGATCACGATCCGTGTCGACCATCTCGGCGGCTCAGGCCGGTTCGACCTTTGGGAGTACGCGACGAGCAGCACCCTCGGCGACACCCAGATCAGCGGGGGCGGCGATAACGCGTACCTCGTGGGCTCTCCGGGGAACGCCGCCCGCGCGATCACCGTCGCCGCCTACGTCAACCGCGTGAATTGGGTGGCGCAGGGTGGCACGTTCCAGTTCACCGTGCGGGAGCAAGTGGGCGACCTCGCCACATTCTCCTCGCCAGGTCCCACGCGCTCGGTGCGCGACAGCCTCCCTTCCCGGCAGAAGCCGGAGCTGTCGGCTCCCGGCAAGGGGGTGTTCTCCGTCTATTCGAGCGCGAGCAATCCCGCGGCGCCCGCGGCGCTCATCGCGACGGACGGCCGGCACGTGCTGTTCAGTGGGACGTCGATGGCGACGCCGATGGTGACGGGCTCGGTGGCGCTGCTGCTCGAGCGCAGGCCCGATCTGACGCCCGAGCAAGTTCGCACCATCCTCACCAGCACGGCGCGCAGTGACGGCTTCACCGGGAGATCGTACGCCACGGGGTTCCCCGGCGGCTCGCCCAACCCCTCGTGGGGGTACGGCAAGCTCGACGTGCAGGCAGCGCTGGCGCAGGCGCCGCCCGCGCTGACGGCAGCGGCGGGAGTGAATTCACCCAGCAGCCGGGTCCGCATCGGCGCCAACGCGGCGCTGCAATTCGTGGTGACGGCCTCGACGGCCGAGGGCGACCGGCTGGACACGGTCACCGTGGCGGGCGCGAGCAACCACACCCTCGCCGACTTCGTGACGGCGCTCGACCTGTATCGCGACTCGGCCGGGACGGGGGTTATCCCGAACGGGGCGCCGCTCGTCTCCCTGCCCACACCCTTCGCCGGCGGCTCCACCGCACGCTTCGTCGATCTCGGCGCGAACGTCGCGCCGGGCGGCCAGGTCACCTACCTGCTCGCCGTGCGGCTCAACGACCACTTGCGTCAGGGTGACACCCTGGGGCTACGGGTGGCCGCGGTGTTCGGCACCGGCACGCCCTCGACGCGCCGGGCGGTTGCCTACATCCCGGTGCCGGTGACCAGCCGCCTCGGCCGCGCGGAGCTGCTGCAGGGCGGCCAGATCTTTCTCATCTCGGAGAACCCGGTGCGGAGCGGTCGAGTCATCTTCAGCTACGATTCGACGCCCCGCTCGATGGCGCTCTACAACTTCGCCGGGCTCCGGGTCCGGGACTTCAGCGCGCTGCCCGCGAACCGGTTCGAGTGGGATGTGCGGGGCGAGTCGCCGGGGCTGCCGAACGGCATGTACATCCTGGTCGTCAAGACCGGCGCAGAGCTGCTGCGCCAGCGCCTGATGATCCTGAGCCCTGCACGCTGAGGCGGCCACCATGAGACTGCGTGACGCGCTCGCCGCCGTCGGCCTCGCTGCCCTGCCCGGAGTGACCGCAGCGCAAACGATCGATCGCTCCAACGGCGAGGCCGGCGCGCCGATCCTGCAGCTCACGACCGCGCCGCGCGCCGCCGCCCTCGGCGGCGCGCTCACGGCAGCCGGGGGTGTGACGAGCATCTTCGCCAATCCCGCGGGCGCGATCACGGTCCGGCATCTCGAGGTGCAGCTGGGCGGCCAGACGCTGTTCGAGGGATCGAAGGCCGGCTCGATGGCGGTCGGTATCCGGACGCGCTCGGTCGGGCTCGCCCTCGGCATCCGGTATCTCGATCTCGGCAGCGTGGACGAGGTGGTGTGCAACGGCTGCGGCGGCAGCGGCACGCCCACGGGACAGCAGCTCTCGGCGAACGAGCAGGCATTCGCACTGGCCGCCGCCGTGGAGCTTGGCCACGCGAGCGTAGGAGCGGCCGTCAACTACTACTCGACAACGCTTGCCGAAGCGTCGGGCGGCGCGGCCAGCTTTTCGGCCGGCGTCCGCGGCCGGCTCTCCGAGAGGCTGGCGGTCGGGGCGAGCCTGCAGTACGTGGGCGGCGACGTGGATGTGGGAGGGTTCGGGGCGCCGCTCCCGCGCACCGTGCGTGCCGGGGCGGAGCTGCGACCGCTCGGTCTGAGCCACGAGCGGCTCCATCTGCTCCTCGCTGCCGACTACGCCGCCGTGCGGGGCGCGCCCGGTCGGGTAGGCGGCGGCGTCGAGGTCGGGCTCGCGGATCCCGCCACTCAGCTGCTCGTGGTGGCCCGGTTGGGGGTCGCGTCGCGCGCTGGTGGCGACTTCGCCACCCGGCCGGTGACCCTGGGCGTGGGCCTCAGGTTCCGGCAGGTGGCGCTCGATTACGCCTATGCCGGCTCGGAGCTGCTGGGCAGCCAGCACCGGCTCGGCCTGACGTTCGCAGACCGCTGAGCCGCTGATTACCGGTTACCCTGACTGCTGGCCGCGGCTTCCCCACCCGCTTTGTGCTTCTCGAACCAGCTCATCATGTACAGCTGGGTCCGCATGAAGTTGGACGGCTTCGATCCCGTGCCGTGAAACTCCTCATTGAATCGCAGCATGACTGCCGGGACGTGCCGCATCTTGAGCGCCGCGTAGTACTCCTCGGTCTGCGGAATCGGGGTGCGGCGGTCCAGCTCCCCCGTCATAAGCAGCGTCGGCGTCGTCACGCGGCCCACGAACATGAGCGACGAATGCGCCAGCCACTCGTCGGCTTTTTCCCAGAACGGCTGGTGGAAGAAGCTGTAGGTGAACAGCGGAATGTCGGTCTCGCCGGCCATCGCGATCCAGTCGATCACGGGACAGCGCACCGCGGCAGCGGCGAAGCGCGTCGTGTGGCCGATCACCCAGCTCGAGAGCACCCCGCCACCCGAGCAGCCTGACACGTACATCCGCGTCGAGTCGACGAGACCGCGCGCGATCACGGCATCCACGCCCGCCATGAGGTCGTCGAAATCGGGGCCGGGATAGTTGTGGTCGATGCCGTTGGAGAATCCGTCCCCATAGCCGGTGCTGCCGCGCGGGTTGACGAACAGCACGACGTAGCCATTCGCCGCGAAGTTCTGGAACATGTAGCTGAACCCCACGTTGTACATCGCGAACGGGCCGCCGTGGATCTCGAGGATCAACGGATACCGCTTCCCTGGACCGAGCGACGGCGGCTTGACGACCCATCCCTGCACCTTCGTCCCGCCGGTCGAGGTGTACCAGATCTCCTCCGTCCGCGCCAATCGCTTGTTCGCCAGCACGTCCTCGTTCACGTTCGTGAGCCGGCTGAGCCCCTGGGAACCGGGCTTGCGCAGGTCGAGCCGTACCACGTCCGCGGGATGGGCCGGGTCGCTCCCAACCCCGACCGCCATGAGAGTGCGCGCCACGGACGAGAGCGAGACCACCTGCACGCCCTGGGTCACGTCGCGTACCCCACCCCCGAGGTCCGTCACATGAACGTTGATCGAGCCGCGGTCGGGGGCGGTGAAGTAGATCGCCTTGCCGTCCGGCGCCCACGTGAGATCGCCGGGATCCCGGTCGAGGCTCTTCGACAGATCGCGCATCCCGGAGCCGTCGATGGCGATCGCGTACAAATCTGAGGTCCGATGGGTATGCTCGCTGGAATCGTATCCCGTGAACGCCACCATCCGGCCGTCGGGTGACACGGTCGGGTCGGCCCAGTAGCCGGGACGCGACACGAGCGTGCGGATCGCCCCGCTCGCCACGTCGAGCGCGTAGATGCGGGAGACCCGGTACTGGCCGTCCCACGTCGTGTCGCGCAGCCCGTCGAAGACGAGCGTCTTGCCGTCCGCCGTCCAATCGTAGCCCACCCGGGCCGAAAGGCCGTCGAAGCGCGCTCCCACATTCCAGTGCCCCGACGTCAGCTGGCGCGGCGTGCCGCCCTCGGCTGGCACGAGGAAGAGATGCGTGAAGCCTTGCTTCATGAATCCGACGCGATCCTGCCGGTAGTGGAGCTCGTCGACCACTCGGGGCGCGGGGGTCCACTTCGCTCCCTGCGGCGGCTGCGGCAACGAGATCTTCCACACGGTCGAGTCCGGGACCAGCATGGCGAACGAGATGGCCTTGCCGTCCGGGGACCAGCGGGGATCGGCCGGCGTCTCCTCCACCCGGGTGATCTGCGTGACCGCGCCCTCGGCGTCCATCCAGCGCACAAAGAGTTGCGTGCCCTTGGGCTCGCCGTCAGCGAGGAAGGCGATCCGCATCCCGTCGGGCGACCAGCGGGCATTCGACCCCTTGACGAGGAAGCGTTGATGCGAGCCGTCGGCGTTCATGATCCACAGCGCTGACTCCCATTTGTCCTCGAGCTTGTTGACCCAGCGGCGGGTGTAGACGATCTGCGCGCCATCCGGGGCAATCTGCGGGTCGCTCACTTGCTCCCAATCGAGGTAGTGCTGGACTGTGAGCAGGGTGTCGGACGCCGTTTCCTGCGCCGTCAGGGGGAGGGGGAGGGGGACGAGCAGGCACGCCATGAGGATCGCGGGACGCATGGAAGAACCTCCAGATTGGGCGGTCAACCCTTAAGAGAACGCCCGCTGCCCCGGCCGGCAAGACGCCGGCACTACCGCGCGTGCGTCCCGCCCGCGGTGAGGCTGTCCTTCACGACGGCCCCCCCCTTCATCACGAAGCCGACGTGCTCGAGCACGGTCACGTCCTGGAGCGGGTCGCCCGCCACGGCGATGACGTCCGCGAACTTCCCGGGCTCGACCGCGCCCACGCGGTCCGCCCACCCCAGCAGATCCGCCGCGTTCACGGTGGCCGCCTGGATCGCCTGCATCGGCGTCAGCCCCCACCGCACCATGTGGGCGAACTGCTTCGCGTTCCAGCCATGCGGATACACACCCGCGTCCGTGCCGAACGCGATCTTCACGCCCGCTTGCACCGCTTTCTTGAAGTTCTCGCGCTGGAGCCGCCCGACCTGGCGCTCCTTGTCGATGATTTTCTGCGGGTAGCCCAGCCGGGTGTACTCGGCGAGGATGTAGTCGTCATTGTAGATATCGGCGACGAGATACGTGCCGCGCTCCTTCATCAGGCGGATCCCCTCGTCGTCGAGCAGGCTGCCGTGCTCGACCGACGCCACGCCGGCGCGCACCGCACGCTTGATCGCCTCGGCCCCGTGCGCGTGCGCCGCTACCTTCTTCCCCCACATCGCTGCCTCCTGCACCACGGCGTTCAGCTCTTCCTGCGAGTACTGCGGCGCGCCCACCGACTCCTCCTCCGACAGGACGCCGGCGCTCGCGAGCACCTTGATCAAGTCCGCGCCGTACTTGATCTCCCAGCGGATCTTGCTGCGGATCTCATCCACGCCGTTCGCGATTCCGGAGGCCTGCTCGAACCGGAGGTAGGGGGAGAAGCCGTTCACGTCGCCGTGCCCTCCCGTCGCGGACAACGGCATGGTCGACACCTGCATCCGCGGCCCTGCGACGACGCCTGAGTTGATCGCGTTGCGCAGCGCCACGTCGACGAACTCGTCCGCCCCGACGTTCCGAATCGTGGTGAACCCCGCTTCCAGCGTGCGCTTCGCGAACACATGGGCGACGACCGCCTGGTCGATCGGGCTCTGGCGGAACAGCTGCTGGTAGTAATCGCCCGGGTCGGAGGTGACGTGCGTGTGGCAATCGATCAGTCCCGGCAGCACGGTCGCGCCGCTCAGGTCGATGACTCTGGCGCCCGCTGGCGCGTGACCCGCCACCGCACTCGCCGGGCCGACCTCCTTGATACGCTCGCCCTCGACCAGGATCGCCTGGGTGGTGAGGGTCGTGCCAGCGCGGGGGTCGACGAGACGACCGGCCTTGATGACGACCGTCACTGATGGGACCGCAGCGGCCGCAGGTGCGACAGGCGCCTGTGCAGTGAGCGGGACGACGGCCGCGGCGAGCGCGCTGAGGGCGGCCGCGGGCAGAACGCTCCTGGTCATGACCACCTCCGAAGAGACGACAAAGGAATGGCGGCTAGGGAAGCTCTGCACAAGTCGCGAAGTCGGGGGTGGGGGCGTCGCACGCGTCACACGCGAGGGCGCTCGGGCGGCACATCTGCGTCGAAGCATGGGCGATACCGAGGCTTCTGTGCCTGCCGTGCGCCCTCGCGTGTCAGTGTAGCCCCCACCCCCGACTTCGCGTCAGCTATGCAGAGCTTCCCTAGGGGTCCACTGGGCCAGCGCCATGCTCCCTGATGGCCCGCTCGACGCGCTGCGCGAACACGTGCGCCCCCGCCGGCGCCATGCGGGCCGCATCACCCTTGAGCTCATAGCCGTCCGCGAGAACCACCCTTCCAGTTGCCGCGTCGAGCAGCTGCGCGCTCAGGATCCAGACCAGATTGCTGGTCTTCGACACCGTGCCCTTCGTCACCCACCGCGCGCCCAGCTGCCGGGCGATGGCCCGGGCACAGGCGTTGTCGCAGGGGTTGCCGTCGGCCTCCGCTGCGGCGACGGCGACGGCCACGCTACCGGAATCGACGAGCCTAACATGGTCGGAGGCGCGCAGCGCGGCCAGCAGCCGGCTCGTTGCGGCGCGGACCACTGCCGTATCCCCCGCCTCGAGCACGTTGGCGTGCTCACCGTCGAAGCGCAGATTGAGCACGGCGATGCCCGGCCGCGCGGCGGACTGCGCGGCGAGCGGGGCGGCGGCGAGCACGCCGGTCAGGTACAGGATGGAACGCGCACGCACGCGGGAGTCCTCACCTTGGGTATCATGAATAAGACGGCGGGGCGCTCCTAATCTAGGCGCTTTTTTCACCCCATGCACTGCTGGCGCCCACGGCGTGCAGCAATTTAGGATTCCGCGCGATGGCGCACCTCCCCATCGGCGACTATGGCGTCATCGGCGACCTCCACACGGCGGCGCTGGTCGGTCGGAACGGCTCGATCGACTGGTTCTGCGCGCCGCGCTTCGACTCGCCGAGCGTCTTCGGCGCCCTGCTCGACCACGCGCGCGGCGGTCGCTGGCGGATCGCGCCCGCCGGCCCGGCAACGAGCGAGCAGCGCTACCTCCCCGGGACTAACATCCTGGTCACGACTTTCCGGGTCGAATCGGGTGGCGTGTTCGTGGTGACGGACTTCATGCCGGTCGGCTCGTCGCGGGACGGCCGCTCGGAGATTCATCGCCGCGTGCAGTGCACCCGTGGCAGTGCCGACGTCGAAGTCGAATTCGAGCCGCGCTTCGACTACGGCCTGCATCTCCCGACCATCGTGCGGCGGGCCCACGGCATCCTCGCAACCGATCGCGACAACGATGTGGCCACGGTAGCCACCGATCCCGCGATTTCCTGGCACATCGACGAAGGCCGTGCCATCGCGCGCTTTTCGCTCAGCGCCGAGCAGGCGGCGTGGTTCGTGCACCGCTTCGACGACGACGAAGTCCATCCCGCGGCGGGCTACCGGTCGCAGGAGAAGCTCGAGGCGACGGCACAGTGGTGGGACGCCTGGTCGTCCCGGCTGACGTATCAGGGGCCGTACCGCCAAGAGGTCGAGCGCAGCGCGCTGGTGCTCAAGCTCTGCACCTACGAGCCGTCCGGCGCGCTCATCGCCGCGCCCACGACCTCGGTGCCCGAATCCTTCGGCGGCGAGCGAAACTGGGACTACCGCTACGCGTGGCTGCGGGACTCCGCCTTCGTGCTGCACGCGCTCGACCGCCTGGGCTACGACGCCGAGGCGAACGCGTTCATGCAGTTCCTCAAACGCGTGTGTCGCCGTACGGACCAGCGACACTTGCAGATCATGTATGCCGCGGACGGCCGTCGCGAGCTCGGCGAGCGCATCCTCGACCACCTCGAGGGCTACCGCGGCTCGCGACCGGTGCGCATCGGCAACGGGGCCGCAGATCAGTTCCAGCTCGATGTGTACGGCGAAGTGCTCGACGCCGCCAACATCTGGCGTGCCCGCCACACGATGACGGAAGGAGTGTGGAAGGCGGTCCGAGACCTCGTGGATTGGGCCGCGGCGCACTGGCAGGAGCCGGATTGGAGCATCTGGGAGCCGCGCCACGAGCCGAAGCACCACGTGTTCAGCAAGGTGATGGCCTGGGTCGCCCTCGATCGTGGGACCCGGATTGCGACCGAGCTCGGGCTCGCAGGCGATGTCGCCCGCTGGCGCCAGGAGGCCGAGCGACTGCGCCGCGAGGTGCTCGAGCGCGGGTGGGACCCGGAGCGCCGCACCTTCGTGCAGGTCTACGGCGAGCCCCAGCTCGACGCCGCCCTGCTCGTCATTCCCAAGGCCCGATTCCTGCACCGCTCGGACCCGCGCGTACGGACCACGCTCGAGGCGGTGCGCCGGGAGCTCGCCACGAGCTGCGAGGAGCTGATCTATCGCTACCGGGCGCCCGACGGCCTCTCCGGAGACGAGGGGGCGTTCGTGGCGTGCTGCTTCTGGATGACGCAGAACCTCGCGATGGTGGGTGACTTCGACGAGGGGGAGCGGCTGTTCCGCAACCTGCTCCGCCGGGGCAACCATCTGGGGCTGTTCGCGGAGGAGATCGACCCCGCCACGGGCGAGCAGGTTGGCAACTTCCCGCAGGGCCTCTCCCACGCCTCGTTGATCAACACCGCCTACATCCTCGAGCGGCTGAGGCCGAAGGCGGACTGAACCCACTGAGGTCGCCCCTCGAGGTACGGTGCTCACCCCCTGTCCCCCTCTCCCGTTGGGAGAGGGGGCACGGCGCCCATCCTCCTGTCGCGCAACTTTCTGATCCGTCACGCACTGTTCCGGTGCGGATCGGCGGCACTAGACGCGCGAGTTTCGAGCCATGGATCCGCTCAGGCACCTCACGAGCGCACAAACGTTCGCCATGGCGCGTCAGTTGCGCCGAGCGACCACTCCGGCCGAGCGCCACGCGTGGTCCCTACTACGGAATCGGGGCGTCCTTGGCCTGAAGTTCCGCCGGCAGCACGTCCTGCACGGTTTCATCGTGGACTTCTACTGCGCCGGCGGGCGACGCGCACGACGGGAGCGACCGACAGGCCTACGATGCCGCTCGTGCGGCATTCCTGAAGGCTGCCGGCTACCGCGTGGTCCGCATCCGGAATCGAGACGTCGCGCGCGAGCGGCTCGCAGCCCTGTTGCGTGAGGCCCTCCGGAGACCACCACCAGTGGACTGTCTCTGAAGTTGCGATAGTACCGGCCATGACCTATCTTAGCGCATGTTCACCCCCACCTTCGCGCTCCAACTCACGGCGGCCGAGCGCGCCGAACTGGACGCCATGACGCGCGCGACGCGGATTCCGGCTGGGCTGGCGCGCCGCGCCCGCCTGATTCTCGCGCTCGCCGCGGGCACGCCGTACGACACGATCACCGGGGCGCTCGGCTTTGCCCCCAGCAGCGTCAGCCGCTGGAAGCGGCGCTTCCACCGCGCCCGGGTGATGGGGTTGCGGGATGCCCCGCGCGGCGGGCGTCCCGACCGCCTGAGCCCCGCCCGCGAAGCCAAGATCATCGCGGCGACCCAGCAGCCGCCGCCCGCGCCCTACACGCACTGGTCGGTCCGCCGCCTGGCGCGGCGCCTGGGCGTGAGCCCCGCCACGGTCCATCGCGTGTGGCAGCGCGCCGGGCTGAAACCCCACCGGTTCGGGCGCTACGTCGCGAGTCCCGACCCGGACTTCGAGCAGAAGGCGGCCGACATCATCGGCCTCTACCTCCAGCCCCCGGCGCACGCGGCGGTGTTTTGCGTGGATGAGAAGACAGCCATCCAGGCGCTCGACCGTCGGGATCCCGTGCTGCCGCTGTCGCCCGGCCGGGCGGAGCGGCACGGCTTCGAGTACGTCCGCCACGGGGCGCTCTCGCTCTACGCCGCGCTCGAGGTCGGCACGGGTCATGTCGAAGGCCGCACGGTCGCCCGGCATTCGAGTGTCGAGTTCCTGGCCTTCCTCGATCAGCTCGTGGCCGCCCACCCGCGGCGCCGCGCGATCCACCTCATTGCCGACAACTTCGCGGCGCATAAGACCAAGGCGGTCGCCGCGTGGCTCGCCGCGCATCCGCGCGTCGCCCTGCATTTCACGCCGACCTACAGCTCGTGGCTCAATCAAATCGAGCTCTGGTTTGCGAAGATCGAGCGCGACTGCCTCGCGCGCGGCATCTTCACGTCGACCGCGGATCTGCGGCGCAAGCTGATGCAATACATCCGGGCCCACAACAAGACCTGTCGCCCATTTCGCTGGGCCTACACCAACCCGAAGCACCGCATCCGTGCTATCGGCAAACGAGAGACAGTCCACTAGGTCCTGCAAAGATTACAACACAAGGGAGCTGCGGAATGAAAGTACTCGTGATCGGAGCTGGCATCGGCGGGTTGGCACTGGCGCAAGGGCTGCGCCGGCGCGGAGTGGACGTGACGGTCTTCGAGCGCGACCGCACGCCGACGGCGCGACTCCAGGGGTACCGGATCCATATCAACGAACTCGGAAGCCGAGCATTGCACTACTGCCTTCCACCTGAACTGTTCGAGGCCTTCGTGGCAACCTCTGGGCAGCCGAATCGTGGTATCGGCTTCTTCTCCCACCAGCTGCGGGAGCTGGTCTGGTTCGGTGATGACGGGGACGCTCCTCGTGAAACGAACCCTGAGGAGCGCTTCCACTCAGCCAGCAGGATCTCTCTACGACAGGTCCTGCTCGCTGGCCTGAGCAATGTCGTGCACTTCGACAACGCCTTCACCCGTTATGAGTACGACGGTCGTCGGGTAGTAAGGGCGCACCTTGCCGACGGATCCTCCGCGGAGGGCGATGTCCTGGTCGGCGCCGACGGCGTGAACTCGCGAGTGCGCCGACAGTACTTGCCGCACGCCCAGCGCATCGATACCGGGGTCACCGGGATCCAAGGAAAGGTCTGGCTCACCGACGAGACGCGGGCCCTCGTACCGCGGCGGATCTATGACGGGCCTGGAATCATTCCTGGGCCCGGTGGATACGGGATGTTTCTGGCCTTACACGAGTTTCAGCGCATCCCCGCCCGCGTGAGCCAGTTGATTGGTCCGGAGATCCACGCTCAGCGGGACTACATCATGTGGGGATTGTTGGCCCGGCGCACTAAGCTGCCCGCAAACCTGGAGCAGCTCGACGAGAGAGGATTGCTGAGCCTGGCGCTCGAGCGCATTGGCACATGGCACGCGAATCTGCAGCGCTTGGTAGCAGCCAGCGAGCCGGCGACGATACTGCTGACTCCGATCCGCAGCTCGGTGGCGGTTGAGCCCTGGCCGCCCACGGCCATCACCCTCCTCGGCGACGCGATCCACAGCATGCCACCGACCGGAGGGATGGGAGCCAACACCGCGCTGCGGGACGCGGAGCTGCTGACCCGGCAGCTGACCGCGGCCGCTCGTGGGGAGGTGGCGTTGTTGCAGGCAATCGCCGATTACGAACGGGAAATGCGCAGGTATGGGTTCCAGGCCGTACGCCACTCGATGAGCAACCTCCGGCGGCAGCAGCTCACCGAGAACCCGCTGCTGCTGGCCGGCATGAAGATCGGCTTGCGGACGCTGAGGGGAATCATGCCGCTCCGGCGTCTGGCGTTGGGCGGCTAACATGCCCGTTCCAGACTTCAAGCCATCCGCCGAGCTGTATCCGTTCGCATCCCGGTGGTTCGAGACTTCGTACGGGCGCCTCCACTATGTCGACGAGGGCTCCGGACAGCCGATCCTGCTGCTGCACGGCAACCCGACCTGGAGCTTCCTGTATCGCAACGTGATCGCCCGTCTGCGTGACCGGTTTCGCTGCGTGGCCGTGGACTACCTCGGATTCGGTCTCTCCGAACGCCCCTCAGGATTCGCATACACGCCCTGACAGCATGTCGAGGTTGTCTCCCAACTGGTGCGTCACCTCGACTTGTCAGGTCTGGTGGTTGCGGGTCACGACTGGGGTGGGCCCATTGGGCTCGGCGTGGCCGCGCTGGACCCTGAGCGCGTCGAGGGGCTTGTCCTGGGCAACACGTGGTTCTGGCCGCCGACGCTTGGCGCGCGCGTCTTCAGCGGCGTGATGTCCAGTAAGTGGATGCAGCGGCGAATCCTGCAAGCGAACTACTTTGTCGAGCGGTTGCTGCCGGCGGGAGTCGTGCGCAAGTTGAGCGAAGCGGAGATGGCCCATTACCGCGGCGTGCAATCAACCGCCG